>LUMW01001288.1_pt2 | contig 11167 bp, 8 predicted proteins | sample 729761 | NCBI WGS metagenome assembly LUMW01 (sample SAMN03860302, study PRJNA289734) | marine metagenome | biome: seawater column; feature: ocean; material: water; isolation source: Red Sea water column Station 192 - depth 500m | place: Saudi Arabia: Red Sea | collected 2011-10-15 | depth 500 m
CTCGCGCCGCTGCGTGGCGGCCAGGGCGGGGACCATCTGGCCCATGAAGTCGAGCGCGGTCTTGGGCGTTTCCGCCATCCGGTCCCACATCGCGTAGCTCGCCCAGTCGGGCTCGCCGAACAGGGCCGCCTTCTGCGCGCGCAATTCCGCGATCTGGGCGATCAGCATGCGCGTATCGATATCGGTGGTGCCGTCGGCACGGTGATAGCTGGCGTTGAACAGCTTTTCGCGCGCCGCGCGGTTTTCCATCGCGGGGAGCAGCGGCTGCTGCGTCGTGTTCTGGAGCGCGACGGCGAACTTGCCGTCATAGCCCTTTTCCGTGGCGAGATTGGCGGCGGCGGTGATGTCGCCATCGCTGAGGCCGGCCAGTTCCGCGCGGGTGTCGAAAATCACCGGCTGATCCGCCATGGCGTTGCGCGCCCGCTGCGAGAAATCGGTGGTGAGCGTCGAAAGCTGCGAGTTGATCGACTTGACCTGTTCGCGCTGCGCGTCGGTCAGCAAAGCGCCGGCATGGACCATGCCTTCATAGGTGTTTTCGAGCAGCTTGGCGTCTTCCACCGTCATCGCCATCGCCGCGCGATTGTCGTAGACCGCCTTCACACGCTGGAACAGCGCGGGGTTCAGCGTGATGCTGTCGTAGTGCGCGGTCAGCTTGGGGCTGATCTCGGTCTCGATCTCGGTCAGGCGATCGGTGGTGTTGGAACCCGTCAGCGCGAAGAAGACGTTGCCGACGCGGTCGAGCATGCGGCCCGACTTTTCGAGCGCCACGATGGTGTTCGCGAAAGTCGGCGCCGCGGGATTGTCGATGATGGCCTGCACTTCGGCCTTCTGGATCGCCATGCCCTGCGTGAAGGCGGGAATGTAATCGTCTTCCGAGATCGCGCTGAAATCGGGGGCGAGGAAGGGCAGCGTGCTGTCGGAAGCGAAATAGCCGGTGCCTTCGGGAATGTCCGCATTCGCCAGCGCGGCATCGCCCTCCGGGGCCATTGCGCTATCGGTCATGGTTGTGCTGCAACCGGCCAGCAAGGCTGCTGCGGCGGTAGTGGCCAGGATCTGGGCCTTCATACATATCTCTCCAACTCGAATAGGGCGCCCCGGCGCGGATCGCGGAGGCGAGGATGGTTACGTTTGTATCTGATCGCGCTTGAACAGCGGATTGATGGCGATTGCAAGCATGTGGACGAGCGGAGCGGTTCACAAATCGGGGACGGGTTCGCCCTGGCGGTCCTGCGCCTTGCGCCGCGCCGCGCCTGCCGCCTCGTCCAGCGCCTGGCGATTGACGGTGACGAGCCGAGGGCGCGCGCCCATCTTGTCGACCACCAGCCAGATCGATCCCAGCTCGAAGAAGCCGCCGCGTTCCGGGACCACCGTCATCTGGGACAAATCGAGGCGCTCGATCGCGCCGATCAGGCGGGCGTCGAACACTTCGTCGTACAGCGCGTCGATCTGGTCGTCGTCCAGCTCGACCTGCTCGCCATCGCGGTCGATATAGAGCAGCGGCAGGCCCAGTTGTTCGAGCATGCGCGCCTTGTCGCCCGAACGGGCCGCCGCGCGCAGCGCATCGATTGCGGCCTGGAACTGGCTGGCGCTGGTATTGGTCGCACAGGAGATCGCGCCGCCATCGACCAGATCGTTGGCGCGATCGAATTCGATGTCGCGGCTTTGCTGGTTCGACCAGACCATCAGCAGGCAGTCTTCCGGCTCCTCGTTCATGGCATCGAGCAGCGATGCATCGGCGCCGCCCCCCGATTGCGTGCGCATCGCCAACGCGTGTTCGGCAGTCTCCCCGTCGGGAACGGGCGAGCAGGCCATGGCGAGGGTAGAAAGAAGAAGGGGCAGGTATTTCGGCATCGGGACGGTAGCAATCGCAGGGTAGGGGTTTCAGCGGGTCAGCGCATAGCGTCTGACGGGTTCGTAGAGTGCGCCGGCGGCACTTAGGTGACTTTCGAACAGAGTAAATCCATCGACGATCCAGGGCTGGCTGGCGAGATCGCCATGTTCGGAAATCCAGGGGCCGACCGGAGCAGTGCCACCGTTCAGCCGAGCGATCGTGATGTGCGGCGCAAACTTTCGCGTTTCGGGAGCAAGCCCGACTCGGCGGCAGGCCATTTCGACCCGGCTCTGCAATTGTCGCAACGCCTCGCTCTCGCCGAGACCGGCCCAGAGCGTGTGCGCCCGGCCCTTGCGCTCGAAATGCCCGATCCCGGCCAGCGAAAGCGGGAAGGGATCGCCGTGAACGCTCGCCAGCGCAGCGACGAGATCGTCGGCCTGGCGGGCATCGACTTCGCCGACGAAGCGCAGAGTGACATGCAATTGGTCGTCATCCTGCCAGCGCGCGCCATCCAGCGCTTCCATCCGGTCGATCAGCATGTCGCGGATCGGGGGAGGGGGCCGGATGCCGACGAAGAGGCGATGGCTCACGAATTGCCTCAGACGGTGGAGCGGGCGGCGCTCTCGCGCGGATCCTCATAGGACGCCTCGCTGAACATCTTTTCCCGGCGCTCGGACCGGAACTCCAGACCGCGCGCGACTTGTCCGGCGGCGTGGGTGTAATTCAGCTCGGCCGCGATCGCATCGTAGTCACGCGCCTGAATGGCAGCGTTGAGGCGAGGGCTTTCGTCTTCGGCGACATTGCCCGGACCCACATTGTAGACGAGATCGACGAGCGCATCGAATTCGTGCTGATAAAGCGGCAGGTCTCCGACGAGTTCGCGCACATGGCGCTCCGCCTCGGCCAGATCGATTTCGAGAAATTCGAGGATCTGCTGCTTCGATACGCGGTCGCCGACCCGCAAGCCGTCCTGGGGATCGATCAGATGACCGACGCCGACCGTGGGGTAGCCTGCGACATCGCGATAGACGATGTACCGCACGCCCTCTTCTTCGATCAGCGCACGCTTGAATTCGGCACTGGTCCCGATCTTGTGCGCGGCGAGCCGCGACTGGGTCGGGTCTTCGAACACTTCGTGCGTATCGGCCGTGCCGCCGAAGGGGCGGCTTGGCCCGAACGGATTGGTGAATGCGGCAAGACCGACGGCGCCTGCGGTCAACATGGCCGTCGCGGCTTTGCGCGAGGACTTGCTTGGCTTCACGCCGAAGACCTTGCTGGCCGCGCGCCGGGCGCGGGACAGATCGTTGCGCTGCTGTTGTTCGATCCGGCGTTCGCGTTCGCGCCGCGCGGCGGCGAGACGCCTGTCCGCTTCGGGCACGCGGTTCGTCGGCAGACCGTCGAGCGGCATGTCGAGATCCTGTAGCATCCGGCGGACCCGATCGGCGGAATCGGACGGCGTGCGCGATGGCTTTTGCCTGTCTGGCGCGCTATGGCTGGGAATGGCGGACATGGGCTTGGGGTGCTCCGAAAACGTTCTGAGTTCGGGAGCCTGGATACGAACGGCTGATGCGACGGTTTCGTCACTCGGCACGAACATTAGGCCCCCTGTATACCTGATCAACGGGTGAAAGGGGTCGAAGGTCCTCGCTTCGCCGTTGTTCGACCACGCTTCGGGGGTGAGTGGCCTTTAAACGGCCCTTGCGCGCCGTTTCAGCCGCGCTAGGCAGGCCGATATGAGCAATCCCGCCCTCGAAGCCGCCGAAATCGCTCGCGATCCGAGCTGGATCCCGCACCGGATCGACTGGACGCGAAACCGGATGCAGTTCCTCAAACTGGAACGATCGTCTCTCGGCGATGCGGGGTTTCTCGCCGATCGCGAGCCGAGCGGTCCGCAAGGCGAGGCATGGCTTGCGCTCGACCGTGTCGCGGCAATGCAGCCCGAAACCGGCCCGATCCATTTCATCTTCCACACTGCCTTTTGCCGGTCGACCCTGCTGGCGCGCGCGCTCGATCGACCGGGTGCGATGGCGAGCCTGAACGAACCGCATATCCTGGCCGCTCTGGCGGGGGCGGGTGTGGAACCGGGCCGGCCGGGCGCGGCGCTGCTCGCGCCGGTGCTGAAACTGCTGGCCCGCAGCTTTCCCGGCGAAAGCGCCGTGGTGGTCAAGCCGACCAATCATGCCAATGCGCTGATCCCGGCGATACTGACCGCTCTGCCGCAAGCGCGCGCGGTTCTGATGACCAATCCGCTGCCATCCTTCCTGGCGGCAGTCATCCGCAAGGGCATGATGGGGCGGCGCTGGGGACGGCTGCTTTATCTCGAAATGCAATCCTATGCCGGCATGGATCTGGGAATGGACAGGCGCGAACAATTCGCGATGACTGATCTTCAGGCGGCGGCGCTCGCCTGGTTTCTGGCGCAGCGCTGGTTTGCCCTCCAGCAACAGCGTTTCGGCGATCGGCTGGCCGTGCTGGATGGCGATGTGTTCGGCAGGGAGAAGGCACGCACGCTCAGCGCCGTGTCCAAGCATTTGGGAATAGCAATGGAAGAGGGCACTGCCGAGACAATCGCCACCGGCAAGCTCTTTACCAGCCACGCGAAATCGGGTGAGGATTTCGCCGCGAAGGAAGCGGCGGATGCGGCCCGCTCGCGCAGTGCCGTCACCGAAGAGGAGATCGCGCAGGTCGGCCATTGGATCGGCATGATCGCGCAGCAGGCCGGGCTGGACGTGCCGCGCCCCCAGACGCTGTTCTAGCTCGCCATCCTGGCGACCACCTCAGGCAGCCGCGCGCTCCACGCGATTGCGGCCCGCCGCCTTGGCGCGATAGGTTGCCCTGTCGGCGCGCGCGAGGACTTCGTCGAGATCGTCGCGGGCTGCCCATTCCCCGACACCGATCGAGGCCGAGGTCTTAAGCTCGGCATGGGCCATTCCGGCGGACAGGCCCGCAATCGCGAAGCGGATCTGCTCGGCCACGCTGGCGGTCCGTTCCATGTCGTCGATGTCCAGGATCATGACGAATTCCTCGCCTCCGGTCCGCGCCGCGCAATGGTCGTCGCCGTCCAGCCCCGATACCACGTCGCGCAAGGCCGCACCCACCCGTTCCAAGACCAGATCGCCGGTCGCATGACCGAACGTGTCGTTGATCGCCTTGAAGTGGTCGAGATCGATCGTCAGCACATGTCGTGTCCGGTCGGGATCGAGCTTTTCGGCGAAACGGAAGAACGAGCGGCGGTTCATAAGGCCGGTGAGGTGATCGCGATACGCCAATTGCTCGACCTCGCGCAGCGATGCTTCCAGGCGCTGCGTCAGCATACGGTTCGTCACCAGCGTCCGCGCGGTTTCTTCCTGGCGATTGGTGGCGGCAAAGGCATAAGCGAGAAAGACCAGGAACAGCGCGTCGATCGCCATCAGGCTGCCCCAATCGTGGCTATCCGGCGGGTCGAGAAACAACAGCGCCGTGGCAGTCACCTGAAATCCAACCGCAAAGGTCAAGGCCAGGATCGGGACCGGGGCCAGCATGCTGACGATGATCGTGATCCCGGCCACCAGCGCGCCGAAAATCAACAGCGCCGCAGGCTGGTTCAGCGATACGTCGAACAGGGGATCGTCGAGCTGGAAGACCGCGAAGACCATCATCAGCCAGCATACCGCATTGGCGATCTGCGCTTTTTTCTCGATTTCGAGCACCAGGCTCAGTTTCTGACGCCGGACCGCGCGCTCGCTGATTGGCACCGATTGATCGGTGGAGGTGCCATTCGGCAAAGTCTGCGCTTCGTCTGCCATCCCGGTCTCCCTCCGCGATTTGCTCTTCGTTTACACCCGGACCGAGGTCGCTCTTTTTTGGCGGAAACGAGACGATCCTAGGGCAATAAAGGTTAACGGTACGTTCGCAAATTGCGCAACACCCTTAAATTCACCGCGATCCTACCCAGATGGGACCGATGCGAGCCGCTCGACCGTTAAGGTTCTCGACGCGCGCTAAGCCTCGCCTTGACGATAACGAACATTTGCGGAACACGCCCGACTCATGGCTCTTACCAAAATCTCCGTGCGCGGTGCGCGCGAACACAATCTCAAGGGCGTGGACATCGATCTGCCGCGCGATGCGCTGATCGTGATCACCGGGCTTTCGGGCTCGGGCAAGTCCAGCCTCGCCTTCGATACGATCTATGCGGAGGGGCAACGGCGCTATGTGGAATCGCTGAGCGCCTATGCGCGGCAATTCCTCGAAATGATGCAGAAGCCCGATGTCGAACATATCGACGGGCTGTCTCCGGCGATTTCGATCGAACAGAAGACGACGAGCCGCAATCCGCGCTCGACCGTGGCGACCGTGACCGAGATCTACGATTACATGCGCCTGTTGTGGGCGCGTGTCGGCGTGCCCTATTCGCCCGCCACCGGCCTCCCGATCGAGGCGCAGACGGTGTCGAACATGGTTGATCGCGTGATGGCCCTGCCCGAAGGCACGCGGCTCTATCTGCTCGCCCCGGTGGTACGCGGGCGCAAGGGTGAATACCGCCGCGAGCTCGCCGAATGGCAGAAGGCCGGGTTCACCCGCGTGCGGATCGACGGCGAGATGTACCCGATCGAAGAAGCACCCGCGCTCGACAAGAAGTTCAAGCACGATGTCGAAGTCGTGGTCGATCGCCTGGCGGTGAAGGAAGGCATCGAAACGCGCCTTGCCGACAGTTTCGAACAGGCCCTGCGCCTCGCCGACGGGCTGGCCTATGTCGACCTTGCCGATGGCGTGGTGCCGGGGCGCGAGAATGAAGGTGAGGGTGGCGGCGCGATGAAGGGCGCTGGCCTGCCCGCCAATCGCATCGTCTTTTCCGAAAAATTCGCCTGTCCGGTCAGCGGTTTCACCATCGAGGAGGTCGAGCCGCGCCTGTTCAGCTTTAACGCGCCGCAGGGTGCCTGCCCGACCTGCGACGGGATCGGCGAGAAGCAATTGTTCGATCCCCAGCTGGTCGTCCCCAACGAGGCGCTGACCCTCAAGAAGGGGGCGGTGGTGCCGTGGGCCAAATCCAACCCGCCATCGCCCTATTACATGCAGGTGCTCGCCAGCCTCGCCAAGGAATACGAGTTCAGCCTCGAGACACCGTGGGAGGATTTCGACAAGGAAATCCGCGAGATCATCCTGTTCGGCACCAAGGGTCGCGCCATCCCGCTCACCTTCAAGGACGGGCGCAAGAGCTACACGGTCAAGAAGGCCTTCGAAGGCGTGATCGGCAATCTGAACCGCCGTCTGCTCCAGACCGAAAGCGCCTGGATGCGCGAGGAGCTGTCCAAATTCCAGACCGCGCAGCCGTGCGAGACCTGCAATGGCAAGCGGCTCAACGAAAAGGCGCTGGCGGTGAAGATTCCGGGGCCTTCTGGCGTCACCGACATCGCCACCCCCACCAAGATGAGCGTCGCCGATGCCAAGGCCTGGTTCCTCGGCCTGCCCGAGCATCTGAACGACCAGCAATCGCAGATCGCCAAGGCCATCCTCAAGGAGATCAACGAGCGGCTGGGCTTCCTCGACAATGTCGGGCTCGATTACCTCAATCTCGACCGGACCAGCGGCACGCTGTCGGGCGGGGAGAGCCAGCGCATCCGCCTCGCCTCGCAGATCGGCAGCGGGCTGTCGGGCGTGCTCTACGTGCTCGACGAGCCCAGCATCGGCCTGCACCAGCGCGATAACGACCGGCTTCTGGAAACCCTCAAGCGTCTGCGCGACCTCGGCAACACCGGAGGTGGTGGCCGAAGGCACGCTGAAGCAGGTGCTCAAGTCCAGGAAATCGCTCACCGCAGACTACCTCACCGGGCGGCGCGAGATCGCGGTGCCCGGGGAACGCCGCAAGGGCAATGGCAAGCAGATCACCGTTCATGGCGCCCGCGCGAACAATCTGAACGACGTCACCGCCTCGATCCCGCTCGGCACCTTCACCTGCGTCACCGGCGTATCGGGCTCGGGCAAGTCGAGCTTCACCATCGACACGCTCTACGCCGCCGCCGCGCGCACGCTGAACGGCGCGCGCATCGTGGCGGGCGCGCACGACAAGGTCACCGGGCTCGACCATTGCGACAAGGTGATCGAGATCGACCAGTCCCCCATCGGCCGCACTCCGCGATCGAACCCCGCCACCTATACCGGCGCCTTCACCCAGATCCGCGACTGGTTCGCCGGCCTCCCCGAAGCGCAGGCGCGCGGCTACAAGCCCGGCCGCTTCAGCTTCAACGTCAAGGGCGGCCGGTGCGAGGCGTGCCAGGGCGACGGCCTGATCAAGATCGAGATGCACTTCCTGCCCGACGTCTACGTCACCTGCGAGGAATGCGACGGCAAGCGCTACAACCGCGAAACGCTGGAGGTGAAGTTCAAGGGTCACTCCATCGCCGACGTGCTCGACATGACGGTGGAGGATGCGGAAACCTTCTTCGAAAACGTCCCCCCCATCCGCGATAAAATGCACATGCTGAACGAGGTGGGCCTCGGCTACGTCAAGGTCGGCCAGCAGGCGACCACGCTATCGGGGGGCGAGGCGCAGCGGGTGAAGCTCGCCAAGGAATTGTCCCGCCGCAGCACCGGACAGACGCTCTACATCCTCGACGAGCCGACCACCGGCCTGCATTTCGAGGATGTGCGCAAACTCCTCGAAGTGCTGCACCGGCTGGTGGACCAGGGTAATTCCGTGGTGGTGATCGAGCACAATCTGGATGTCATCAAGACGGCGGATTATTTGCTGGACCTGGGTCCGGGCGGCGGCGTGCGCGGGGGCGAGATCGTGGCCGAAGGCACGCCGGAAGAGGTCGCCGCGACCGAGGCGAGCTTCACGGGGCGGTATCTCAAACCAATGCTGGCTAGACAAGCAGAGTCGGCGGAGTGAGAGTGTGGTCTGGTGCCCGCTCCGGATGCTATCCGGTGCGGTTTACCTGTTCGACCAAAGATTGTGCGGTGGAGAGGTGACTTCCTAAGGCATGTGCGAGCAGGCCCCTGAGGCGAAAGCCTCTTATATGGGCGATTGCTTAGCGCCAATACCAAAGTGGCCATCACAGATCGCCTTCGCGTAAGCGAGAGTGGCTGAGGCTATGCCGGAAAAGGTGGTCAAGAAGGAGGCGAGACCTACGGCGCGATTGTTGGTGTCCATATTAATTTGCCCTCGCGGCGGCGAGCGAGGAGCGACAACGCTCAAGATTGTCTAGCTGGGCAAAGGCGTTAATGAACCGTACTTTCAGGGACATCACGCTTCGGTTTATCAGGCATCTCTTGCAAGGAACTTTCAAAATCTATAATCAATTGTTCTCCGAAGACTTCAAAAAACTTGTCTCGAAATTTATCATTGGACCGAACCCAATCAAATACCGGCCAATTTCGAATGGCATCGATTGAAATATCTTCGGACGCTGCTGCAGCAGGTAAAAGTCGGATAACTTCTTCAACATCTTCGCGTATAGAAGCTATGCATATTCGAAAGTCGATACTTGTAGCACTCCAATCAAGTTCAGCAAGGACCTTCTCGGAATCTTCCTTCTTGTCCATTTTTCGCAACGCGTTCGCGAGGTTTACGTACATCTGACGGACGCGCATCTCTTCTACACCTTTCCGACTTTGCTTGTGAAGCGCGAAGTCCAATAGCCACGCGGCCAATTTGGTGCGCTTTTTGGTGATGTAAAAGTACGAGGCATCGGAAAGCGCTCCAAATGCTGGATTGGGGTCATCTGAACCCTTTCGCCAAATAACAAAGGAAAGCAAGGTTCCGAATTCGATTAGGTAATCTACCGCTTTGTGAAGATAAGAAGTGGAAAGCTCGAGCCTCGATCCAATAGCGATATCTTCAGAAGGATATTTTTCGCGCTTAAGTTTTTCTAAATAAGCTCTTGTTGCCACCCCATTCGCATGTGCATACTGGTTTCGTCTTTCGAAAACCTCGTAAAAATTTCTCCAGCGCTCGTGGTGATTGATTATCTCTGTTTGAGAGAGCTTCTCAATATATCTCACTTGCTCTTTATGAGAATCGCGAAGTAGTCGGTTTACTTCGTCGTCAATAATATTGTTTTTGAGAGTTTCGATCTCTTTGGTCTTGAACAGCTCGCGATAGGAGAAAGACTTATCTCCAAAGTCTATAGAGGCAGGGTCTCTAGTGATTAAATCCTTAAGAAAATCGCCAATTATGGAGTCGAATGTCGCTACGATACTTAGTAAGAGAGAGGAGGGGAGAACTTTCATCCCTTGATCTATCTCCTCAATGTTATTCATCCCCTCAGTGAGCTTATCGTGAAGTTTTGGGCTTATGGCGAAAGTTTCGAAAAGCTCACCCGAATTGACTAGTTCCGAAGAGTTTTTTACGGTATTATATATTTGCGCTTCTATACCCGCTTTCTGAAGACCATAACGAAAGAGAGTCGTTAATTCGATCGCGCTGTGGTACGGCGTAAGACTTTTATCCAGAGAATTTAGAAGTCGATAACAGACATCACCAATCGAATCATGCTTTGTTGGATGTGAAACGATTTCATCCTGATTCGCCGATTCTCCTTTATTCGGAATTTCATCTTCAGATGAATCATTATACGGCGGTTCTTCCTCTAATATCTTTTCGGCATGCTTAATGCTCCGCCCGCTGCGCATCGCCGACACTTCGCCATCGTCGTCTTTTTGAAAACAGATAAAGACTTGTGGATCGTTTTTAGACATATTGCCTCTCTTTTCGCCTTTTTATGAGGCACTAAACTGGCAATAGTTTCAAGGTTCGGAGGGTCAATTTCCACATCCGTTGGCGATTGGGGCGCAAACGATCCAGCGGGGGGTGGTCCATCTGCCATAAATTTTGCGACTGAAAGAAGTTTCGCAGTTGAGTTGCGAGTTAGATTAAAGAGGTTGTCATCACTCCCGACGCGGCTCCAAGAAAGAGGAGTTCGCAATAGGTTCTTAAAAACCCCTGTCCTACAGCCCCCCAAATGGCATACCTGCCTCGGTTCCTTTCCTCACACGGAGCATGGAACCATGGCCGACACACCCGAAATACCGAAAATTCTCGCCGACAATCCCGCTGCCGCGCAGCGTTATCTGCGGATGGTCGCGGCGGTGGGTGGGGTGCCCGATGTGGGCGATGTGGTGGACGATCTCGTCCTGGAAGCGCTCTATGGCCCGTACGAGGAGGTCGATCCCGATAATCCGAACTTCGTCCGCTGGCGCTATCCGGAGGTGGAGGAGGGCGCGCTTGCGGAGCTTCCCTCCGGCGCCTCCCCCGACAGCGAGGGCGAACCGGAGGACTACGGCCAAGAGGACAGGCCCCGGCATGGCGTGCCGACGCAGGACTGGCTCTCGCGCGGGTTGAAGCATCCGGCGGGG
>LUMW01000496.1_pt1 | contig 11149 bp, 10 predicted proteins | sample 729761 | NCBI WGS metagenome assembly LUMW01 (sample SAMN03860302, study PRJNA289734) | marine metagenome | biome: seawater column; feature: ocean; material: water; isolation source: Red Sea water column Station 192 - depth 500m | place: Saudi Arabia: Red Sea | collected 2011-10-15 | depth 500 m
CACCGCGGCCGGTGCCGACCCCTACGACCAGGTCGAGTGGGAGGTTCGTACCTCCCGCCTGGTCGATCACCGCGACGAGCTGCGGAAGAACCCCCCTGACATACTGCTCACCAACTACAAGATGCTTGATCTGCTGCTGCTTCGCTCAGAGGATAAACCTTTGTGGGACAACGCTGCTCCAACGCTGCAGTACCTCGTGCTCGATGAGTTTCACACATACGACGGGGCTCAGGGAACCGATGTAGCGATGCTCATCCGCCGGCTCGGCGCGCGAACAGGCGTTGCCCTTCGCGCTTTTCCGCGCCTTCGCCGGTCAGGCGTTCCAGATGCCCTTCGACCGCCAGCTCGTCGAGCGCCACCTGTTGGGGCTGCGCGCGCTCGGGCGCTTCTTCCCATTCGGGGAGGCGCGAGAACAGCCATTTCTCCGCGCGTTCGGGCCGCTTCACATGGGGCGCGAGCACCTGCGCCCAGGGCCAGCGCAGGCGCGCCAGCGATTGAAGAGTCGACCAGGCGCCGTCACGTTCGGCCCAGTCGGTGCTTTCGCAGATCTCCATCATCCGCGCTGCGGCGAGTTGCAGCAGCAGCGGCACTTCGTCGTCGCTGTCCGGCACGGCGAGGTCGAGCGCTTCGGCCAGTCCCTTCGGCGTGGGCACGCAGAAACGGGCCGGGCGCACGAAAGCGAACAGCTCCAGAAGATCGAGGCCCGACAGGTCGGGATAGCCGAGGCGATTGGCCACCAGCGGGGCGTTCAGCAGCAGCAGCGGCGTGTCGGCAGCCGCCATCACCGCCTCGCCCTTGGAACAGCCGCGCGTGCTGCCGTTGGAATCGCGCAACCATGTGCCTGCGTGGCTGGCATGGATCGCGGGGAGGGGCAGAGGCTCGCTCACCGGAGCGCTATTCCAAGCCGGGAACGAAAAGTAAACAGAGGCGCGCGAAAGCGGTTTCCTACAGGCGCGGAATTTGCCAGATCCGGGGGGATGAACCGCCACCGCGCAATGCCCCGTGCTTTACGTCCCGCGAGCGTGGTTGCGGCGCGGTGTGGCCTTTCGAAACCCGAAGGCCACAGCGGTTTGGCAGGTGCGGATGGCAAGAGACTGAACAGAAAGAGTAAAATCAGACGAACGCGTCGCCTTACAACTTTCAAGCGTGTCAACGCGCCGCCCCCGATCGGCGCGCTTCGCACTTGCAACACCGCAGTCCATCCGCGAAAGCCCCGCTCATGACCATGACCGATCTGATGTCCGCCGCTCGTTCCTCCAAGGCCTGGCCCTTCCAGGAAGCGCAACGGCTTTTGAAGCGCTATCCAGATGGCACGAAGCCGGATGGATCGCCGGTCCTGTTCGAAACCGGATACGGACCCAGCGGCCTGCCGCATATCGGAACGTTTCAGGAAGTGCTGCGCACCACGCTGGTGCGCCGCGCATTCGAAGCGCTGATCGGGGCGAAGCCGGAAGACGGCAAGACGCGCCTCGTCGCCTTTTCGGACGATATGGACGGCCTGCGCAAGGTGCCGGACAATGTGCCCAACCGGCAATTGCTGGAGGACAATCTACACCTGCCGCTCAGCCGCGTGCCCAATCCCTTCGATACCGCGCATGAAAGTTTTGCCGCGCACAACAATGCGATGCTGCGCGAATTCCTCGACCGGTTCGGCTTCGATTACGAATTCGTCGCTTCGTCGGACCGTTACAATTCCGGTGCGTTCGACGATGCGCTGAAGACGGTGCTCGCGAAGGATCAGGCGATCCTCGACATCATGCTGCCGACCTTGCGGGCCGAACGCGCGGCGACCTATTCGCCGATCATGCCTATCAGCCCGAACACGGGCCGGGTGTTGCAAGTGCCGGTGCAGGTCGTCGATGCCGAAGCCGGGACGATCCGCTTCACCGACGAGGATGGGACGGAAGTCGAACAATCCGCGCTGGGTGGCATGGCCAAGCTCCAGTGGAAGGTCGATTTCGCCATGCGCTGGGTGGCGCTGGGCGTCGATTACGAGATGTACGGCAAGGATCTGACCGATACCGGCGTCCAGTCGGGCAAGATCGCGCAGGTCCTCGGCGGGAGGATGCCGGACGGGCTGATCTACGAGCTGTTCCTGGACGAGAAGGGAGAGAAGATCTCCAAGTCCAAGGGCAACGGGCTGACGATCGAACAATGGCTCGAATATGGCAGCGAGGAATCGCTCGGCTTTTACATCTTCCCCAATCCTAAGAGCGCCAAGCAATTGCACGGCGGCGTCATCCCGCGCGCAGTGGACGATTACTGGCAGTTCCGCGAGCGATTGGCGGAGCAGGATCTGGACAAGCAGCTCGGCAATCCGGTCTGGCATCTGGCGCGCGCGAATGGCGGGTTCGAAGGCAGCGAAGCGCCCGGCGCGGGGGACAGCCTGCCGGTTACGTTCGCGCTGTTGCTGAATCTCGTCGGCGTGCTCGGCGCGCAGGCGGATCGGGATCAGGTGTGGTCCTATCTCGGCAATTACATCGCCGATCCCGACCCTGCGGCCCATCCCGATCTCGATGCGCTGGTGGACAAGGCGCTCGCCTATAACCGCGATTTCGTCGCCCCGTCGCTCCAGCGCCGCAAGCCCGAGGCGAACGAGGCCTCTGCCCTTCGCCGCCTGGACGAAGAGCTGGCTGCGATGGCAGACGGAACTTCGGCCGAAGACATCCAGACCGCGATCTATGAAATCGGCAAGGACGAGAGCTTCGGCTTCGAATCCCTACGCGACTGGTTCAAGGCATTATATCAAACGTTATTGGGCAGCGACCAAGGCCCGCGTATGGGAAGCTTCGTCGCGCTTTACGGGATCGACAATACACGTGCTTTGATAAAGGATGCGCTCGAGGATTGAGCGCGGGCGGAAGGGATTCGCAATTTGGCGGATGGTAGCAATTCGACGAAACGGCAACGCAACGACGCGGGGCATCCCTCGCGTCTGGCCTCACTGCGCCTGAATGCCGACCAATTGTTTCTCCAGACCACCGCGCAGACGCGGATGGCGCAATGCATTTCCGATCCCCATCAGCCCGATTGCCCGATCGTCTATTGCAACGAAGCCTTCGTCGAACTGACCGGCTACCCTATCGACGAGATCATCGGACGCAATTGCCGGTTCCTGCAGGGCGAGAAGACCCAGCAATCCTCGATCGCCCGGTTGAGGAAAGCGGTGGACCGGCAGGTCTATACGGTCGTCGACATTCTGAATTATCGCAAGGACGGCACCGCTTTCTGGAACGCAGTGCATATCGGCCCGATCTACAACGCGGATGGCGAACTCGAATATTTCTTCGGGTCGCAATGGGACATTTCCGAATTGCTGGCCGCGCGCGAGACTATCGTCGAAAACGACCGCGTGGCGGACGAATTGCGGCATCGTACCGACAACCTCTTCGCGGTGCTGACGGCGATCGTGCGCCTGTCCGCGCGCGGGGCCGAAGAGGTCGAAGAGCTGTCGGAAAAGATCCAGCGCCGCGTCGAAGCGCTGGCGGCGGCGCACCGTGTCTCGCTATCGGGTGACGGGCTCGAAACCGATACTTCCGATCTCCGTACGCTCGTCGAAGCGGTCATGAAGCCGTATCGCAGCTCCAATGCCGACCGGATCGATATCGTTGGCGAGAAGATCGAATTGCCGCGCAAGCATGTCACCCCGGTGGGTCTTAGTCTGCACGAACTGGCGACGAATGCGCTCAAATACGGCGCTCTGTCGCGTGGCGACGGCCGTGTGCATGTCGACTGGAAGGTTGAGGACGATATGGTCGTGATCCACTGGATCGAGCGGCTGGGCGAAGATATCGGCCTGGCCGAAGGGGGCCGGGACGCGATCAGCCAGGGTACCGGAACCCGGCTGATGAAAGGTGTGCTGGGCGGGATCGGCGGATCGGTCGAAAGCAGCCTGGAGCCGGGCGGCCTGCGCGCCACGCTCCGGGTGCCGCGCAAAAGCACGGACTGACCGTTCGCGCCAGCTATCGGAGCCGGACAGTCAGCTCCATTCGCGGGTCCGATACCACTTCGTCAGCACGTATTTCTCGCCCTTGAGCACCGGCGTTCCCGCGTGCAGCGTCGCTTCGTTGGGCGTGCCGTCGGGCAGGGCGTTGTTCCAGATCAGCAGGACGCCAGGCTCCGGCTCGATCGCGGAGCCTATCTCGGAAAAATAGGTGTGCCCGCCTTCTTCCACCTTGTTGAGGAAGGCCATGGCGGTCCAGCTGCGCTGCCCGCCGCGTTCGCTTTCGAATTTCCAATAGGGCTGGTCGGTATAGAACCAGTCGTTGTGCGGCTTGAATTCCTGGCCCGGCAGATAACGCTGGCCCTGGATCGATTCCCCGAACCGCGGATCGATCCCCAACAGGTCGTCTATCCGGCGCGAGACGCTTTTGACGAAGGCGTGGGCCGGATCGAGATCGCCCGAATAGGACGTGCGGAAGCCCTTGGCATAATCCTGATCATGCAGCTGGCTGGGCTTGGCGATCGCATCGATCATTGCAATCAGGCGTTCGCATTCCGATGGGGACAGGAATCCGCCGAGCGCGAAAATTTCCGCTTCCTCGGTCGGAAATTTGTAAAGCCCGCTGTCCTGCGCCAGGCGCGCCCGTACAGCGGCGCCCACGCGCTTCAATGCAGCGCGATCGGGATTGGGGAGGGCGGCAGTGTCGTAAGTCGCGCTGGAAGCCATGGGTGCCGGTTTAGCAAACCACCGGCCTGCTGCAAGCAGCCGCTTGAAGCGACGGCGAAACGCGCTATCCCACGAAAATCGGCCCGCTGGGCTCTGGGAGATACCTATGTCCGACACTCGAAACGCCCGCCGCTATTCCGTGGGCGCCATGATTTTCCACTGGACGATTGCAGTGGCGGTCATCGTGAACTGGCGGATCGCCGAAGCGGCGCACCACGCCGAAGGGGCGGCGAAGGGCGCTATCTTTGCCAATCACAAGGCGCTTGGCATTCTCATTCTGGTGCTTACGCTCGGTCGGTTGATATGGCGCTGGACGCACCCCGTGCCGCCCTTGCCGTCGGATCTCGCAAAATGGGAAAAGGTTCTTGCACGCACGGTGCACGTTGTTTTCTACGTCCTGCTGATCGCTCTCCCCTTGGGGGCATGGATCGCCAACTCGCTGACCGGACGCAGCATCGACATGTTCGGCCTGTTCACGATTCCGCCGCTCCCGCTGGGCGAGAACAAATCCTTGGGCAGCGCGATCTTCTCGGCCCATGCAACCGGCGGATCGATTTTCATCTATCTGATCGGCCTGCATATTCTGGGCGCGTTGAAGCACACCTTCTTCGATAAGAATGGCGGCATCTTCCGGATGCTGCCCTTCGGCAAGGTCTGACGCTGACATAAAAAGCCCCCGCGAACGCAATTTGCGCTGCGGGGGCCAGATGTCCGGCGGACCACTCTCAAAGCCGCCGGACAAAGCAAACCGATTTACCAGAAGAAGTCGTAGATCGCGTCGACCACTTCACCGCTGTAGATATCGACCAGCAGCACGTCGTCGTAATAGCGTACCCAGCGATATGGGCCGTAGACTTCGGGCAGGCGATAGCGCCACGGATCGTTGATGGTGTAGCGGTTCGAATAGAACCCGCTCCCGAGCGTGATGCCGATCGAAAGCCGATTGTATCGGTGATTGCGATAGGGCGAATAATACCGCCCGATATTGAACAGGCTGCGATTGGCCGCGCGATAGCGGTGCCAGTCATAGCGCTGATTGCGCCGCCAGTCGGAGCGGTTCCAGACGCGATAATCGTTCCAACGACGTCCATCGTAATAACGACCGTAATGGCCGCCGCGATAGGCCTGGCGCTGGTCGCGATAGCGGTCTTGACGCCAGTTCCGCTGGTCGCGCTGGTCGCGGTAATTGCGCTGATCGCGATAGGCATCGCGGCGATTGTCGCGCCAGGTCTCGCGGCGGTCGGCACGGCGTTCGCGCCAATCCTCCCGGCGGTCCTGCCGCCGTTCGCGCGCATCTTCCCGGCGTTCGCGCCGATCTTCGCGCCAGTCCTCGCGACGTTCCCGACGCGCCTCGCGGCGGTCCCTGTCGGCCTGTGCCTGTTCGCGCAGAGCCTCGTTCGCACGGCGGAAGACATTGCCGCTATTGGCGTCGCGCCGCTCCGACCTTTGCGCACGCTCGGTCCGTTCGGCACGCCGCGTTTCCTGCGCACGCTGCGCTCGTGGAGGCGCTACCGCCGCATCGGGCGCGGAAGAGCGCTGCTGGCGAAACACTTGCCGACGCTCGCCACGCTCACCGCGTGAGCGCTGATATTGGTCGCGATCCTGCGCCAGCTTCGCATCGTCGTTCGCCGTGCCGACATCTATGGCGGTCATCGGAGCGTCGAAATCGACGGCGGGTGCAGCCGCAGCAGGCAGCGCCGTCAATCCCAGCGCCGCTGCCAGGGCGCCCAGAGCGCTGCCTTTCAAGAAAATGTTCGTCATGGAGCTATCGTCCTTCCCCTTGGAAAGCCGCCCCACCATTGCGGCTCGATTGAACGCCTAAGCGATACCGCAGGAATAGAGCGCAGGCCATGACGCGAAACTGAACCGCTCGGGCGGTGCTTTGTTCATGTTGGAGTGCTCTTGCCTGAACGACCTCGCGATTGACAGCAGCGCCGCGACGCTGTCTCACCGCGACTATGTTCGACACCCTCGATGACGTTCGCAAGGATATTGCCAACCGGTTGAAGGAAGGCGCGTCCGATCGTCGCTCGGCCTTCCATCTCCCAGCCATCGTCACTGCGGATGCGGATGCGCGCATCATGGTCCTGCGCGCTTTCGATGAGGAAAATTGGACCCTGCGATTCAATACCGATGCGCGCGCGCCGAAAGTGGCGGCGATCGGAGAAGGAGCGCCGGTGGGCGCGCTGTTTTACGACAAGGACGCGAAGGTCCAGATCCGGTGTCGCGGGACCGGGCGGATCGAGCATTACGGTCCGATCGCGGACGCGGCGTGGGAGGAGGCGACCAATTTCGCCCGACGCTGCTATCTGGGAGCGGGGCCTGGTGCCGTTTCGGACGAACCGACCAGTGGATTGCCGGAACGCTTCGAAGGCGTCGAGCCTAGCGATGAAGAGTTGGACCCTGCGCGCGCAAATTTTGCCGTTCTGCTCCTGACGGTCGAGGAAGCGGACTGGTTCTATCTGTCGAATGACGGCCATGTGCGCGCGCAATTCCTGCGCGGCGAAGGCCGATGGGTGGCGCCTTAGCGCTGGCTTCCCGGCCGCGTCACGCGGCCATGGAAATCGATGCGGCGGGCGACCGAAACGTAATTCAGATCGCCCGCCGCTCGTGCGTTACGCGGCCTGCTTGATGTCGCGCAGAGTGATGTCGAAGGTCAGATCCTCGCCCGCGAGCGGGTGGTTGCCGTCGGCCTTGACCGTCGTATCGCCGACTTCGACGACATAAAGCGTGATCGGCGAGCCATCCTGCTGCTGTGCCTGCAAGGCCATGCCCGGCTGCGGCGCAGGCTCGGGCGGCAGGTTTTCGCGCGGAATGTCGACGACCAGCGCTTCCTGACGTTCGCCGAAGGCGCTGTCGCAGGGGATCGAGACGCTTTGCTCGTCACCCACCTTCATATCGGTGAGAGCCGCTTCGATCTGCGGGAAGATCTGCCCCGCGCCGAGCTGAACGTCCTGCGGCCCGCTCTGTGCGGTGGTGCCGACCGGTTCGCCGTCGCCCCGCTTGAGGACGTAATCGATGGTCACGGTGTCGCCGTTTGTGGGAGTGGTCATGAATATCCTTTTGGGATTTCGTGTTCGCGGCGCTGCGGGAGCATGCCCAAGCGCGCCGTCGGGAAATGCGCCCGCGTATCGAGCGCGTCTTCTCTAATGTGGGAACCATACCGCGTTGTGTCAAACCAAGTAGCGCGATGGCAATCGCAGGTAGGTGACGACGGCGTAATCGTAACGATGCCAGCGATGCCGCAAATCGCAGGCCCGCAAAGAAAAAGGGCGGACAAACCGTCCGCCCTCGTCAACTTAGCGCGTCAGCTTCTTGTAAGCCAGTCGCGTAGGCCGATCAGCCGCATCGCCGAGGCGGCGGCGCTTGTCTTCTTCGTAGGCTTCGAAATTACCTTCGAACCATTCCACATGGCTATCGCCTTCGAAGGCGAGGATGTGGGTCGCCAGGCGATCGAGGAAGAAACGGTCGTGCGAAATGACCACGGCGCAGCCAGCGAAGTTCTCGATCGCTTCTTCGAGAGCGCCCAAGGTTTCGACGTCGAGATCGTTGGTCGGCTCGTCCAGCAGCAGGACGTTGCCGCCTTCCTTCAGCATCTTGGCCATGTGGACGCGGTTGCGTTCGCCGCCGGACAGCTTGCCGACGTTCTTCTGCTGGTCCTGGCCCTTGAAGTTGAACGCCCCGACATAGGCGCGGGTGCTGGTGTCGTGGCCGTTGACTTTCATGTAATCGAGCCCGTCCGAGATTTCCTCCCAGACATTGTTCGACGGATTGAGATGATCTCGGCTCTGGTCGACATAGCCGAGATGGACGGTCGAACCGATTTCGACCGTGCCGCTATCGGGCTCTTCCTTGCCAGTCAGGATCTTGAACAGCGTCGATTTACCTGCGCCGTTCGGCCCGATCACGCCGACGATGCCGCCCGGCGGCAGCATGAAGGAGAGGTTTTCGAACAGCAGTTTGTCGCCATAGGCCTTGGAGATGTTGTTCGCCTCGATCACCTTGCCGCCCAGGCGCTCGGGCACCTGGATGACGATCTGCGCCTTGCCGGGCTTGCGGTCGTTCTGGCTCTCCTGCAATTCCTCGAACTTGCGGATACGCGCCTTGGACTTGGTCTGGCGCGCGCTGGGCGTCTGCCGGATCCATTCGAGTTCGCGGCTGAGCGCCTTTGAACGGCCCGATTCCTCGCGGCTTTCCTGTTCGAGGCGCTTGGCCTTCTTTTCCAGATAGGTCGAATAATTGCCTTCGTAGGGGTAGTACGATCCGCGATCGAGTTCGAGGATCCAGCCCACCACATTGTCGAGGAAGTAGCGGTCGTGGGTGATCATCAGCACCGCGCCGGCATATTCCTTGAGGTGGTTTTCCAGCCACTGGACGCTTTCGGCATCGAGGTGGTTGGTCGGCTCGTCCAGCAGCAGGATCGACGGCTTCTGGATCAGCAGGCGGGTGAGCGCCACGCGGCGCTTCTCACCGCCCGAAAGATCGGTGACCGGCCAGTCGCCCGGAGGGCAGCGCAGCGCTTCCATCGCAACTTCGAGCTGGTTGTCGAGCGTCCAGCCATCGACCGCGTCGATCTTGTCCTGAAGGTCCGACATCTCGGTGCTGAGCGCGTCGAAATCGGCGTCTTCCTCGCCCATTTCCATGCCGATCTGGTTGAAGCGTTCGACCATGTCGGCGGTGTCGCGCGCGCCGTCCTTGACGTTTTCGAGCACGGTTTTGCTCTCGTCGAGCTCCGGCTCCTGCTCCAGATAGCCGACGGTGATGTTCTCGCCTGCCCAGGCTTCGCCGGTGTAATCCTTGTCGATCCCGGCCATGATCTTGATCAGCGTCGATTTACCCGCGCCATTGGGGCCGACGATGCCGATCTTGGCGCCCTGGTAGAATTGCAGATTGATGTTCGACAGCACCGGCTTCTGGGCACCGGGGAAGGTCTTGGTCATGTTCTTCATGACATAGGCGTATTGGGCGGACACGGACGGCGTTCCTCTTCAAAAATCTGGAATCGGGGAAATCTGCGCGTCAGATAGGCGCTGGCGGGGAAGGGGGCAAGTTTGACGCTTGGCAGGGCGGGGCGAGAACGATAGCTCAGCGCACATGATCAGACCATCCATCCTCGCCGCCGCCCTCCTGTCCACCGTCGCCGCGCCCGTTATGGCGCAAAGCGATCCTGTCGCCTCGGCTGCCGATGCCGCGCTGACTCAGGACCGCTATGCCTGGGACATACCTGGGTGCCGGGCGATACGCACAAGGCCGAAATCCTCAGCCCCTACCCCCAACCGCTGGTGATCCAGCCGCTCGGCAACAGCGCATCGACCGGGCCTGAGGGGATAGAGGCCGAAGTGGTCGAATTCGAGAATGTAGACGCTTTGCGCGCCGCGCCCGATGGCAGCCTTGAAGGCAAGATCGCCTATATCAGCCACGCGATGACGCCGACGCAGGACGGCTCGCAATACGGCTTCGCAGGCCCCGCTCGCTGGGTCGGCGCCGGGATCGCGGCGAGCAAGGGCGCGATCGCGACAGTCATCAAGGCGGTGGGGACCGACTATCACCGCAATCCGCATACCGGTGGCACCAGCTTCCCCGACGGAGTCGCACCGACGCCAGCGGGCGCACTAAGCCTGCCGGACGCTGCCAATCTGGAGCGCATGTTCGATCGGGCGCAGGGCTTGCCCATACGCATGAAATTGACATTGACGCCGCGCAATCTGGGCATGACGACCAGCGGCAATGTCGTCGGCGAGATCGTCGGACGCGATCCGTCGCTGCCGCCTGTCCTCGTCGCCTGTCATCTCGATAGCTGGTGGAACAGCCCCGGCGCTTTCGACGATGCGGCGGGGTGCGGCATCGTTGCGGCGGCGGCCAAGCATGCCGCTTCGGGCGCGCAGCCGCTGCGCACGATCCGCGTGTTGATGGCAGGCGCCGAAGAGGTGGGACTGTACGGCTCGAAAGCCTATAGCGCAGCCCATATCGACGAGCCGATCGCGGTCGGGCTGGAAAGCGATTTCGGCGCGGACCGCATCTGGCGGTTCGAAAGCAATTTCCGCGACGCCAACCCCACGCTGCACGCCCGGATCGCCAGCGCGGTTGCGCGCTTTGGCGTTGCCAATGGCGCGCTGGTGGCGACCGGCGGCGCAGATATCGACATCGCCCGCGACCAGAAGACCGCGATCATCGATCTGCAGCAGGACGGCACGCGCTATTTCGACCTGCATCACACGCCCGACGACACGCTCGACAAGATCGACCCGGTCCAACTGCGCCAGAATGTGGCGGTGTGGACGCAGGTGGTCGGCATTCTGGCGAACGAGCCGGGCGCGATCCTGCCGCGCTGAGGTTCAATCGCTTCCGAATTCCTGGCGCAATAGGCGGGGGACCAGCATCAGCTGGAACACCGCTCTGAGCGCCAGGAACAGGACGAAGGACAGCCACAGCCCGTCATTGCCTAGCGGCCACGTCAGCCATAGCGACGCCGCATAGACC
>LUMW01001766.1_pt1 | contig 11134 bp, 13 predicted proteins | sample 729761 | NCBI WGS metagenome assembly LUMW01 (sample SAMN03860302, study PRJNA289734) | marine metagenome | biome: seawater column; feature: ocean; material: water; isolation source: Red Sea water column Station 192 - depth 500m | place: Saudi Arabia: Red Sea | collected 2011-10-15 | depth 500 m
CTGCTGCCGCTGTGCGACGTCGTGAAGGTCAGCGACGAGGACCTCGCCTGGCTCGAGCCGCACAGCGACCCGGCCGACACGGCGCGCAGCTGGCTGGCCGCCGGACCCGCCGCCGTCGTGATGACGATGGGCCCGCGAGGCGCCCGCACGTACACGCACCGCGGCTCGATCGCCTCGCGCGCCCTGGCCGATCACGTCGTCGACACCGTCGGCGCCGGAGACGCCTTCATGTCGGGCCTCATCGCAGCGCTGAAGGACGACGGGCTCGACGGCGTCGTCGGCAGCACGCGCCTGCACGCGGCCGACCTGTCGCTGTGGCGCGAGGTCACCGACCTGGCGTCACGCTGCTCGGCGTTCGTGGTGGCCCGGGCGGGCGCCCAGCCGCCGTGGGAGCACGAGCTCTGAGCCCGCCTGCCCCGACGCCGTCAGGGCAGCAGCCGCGGCAGCCCCGCGGAGATCTTCTGGGTCAGCACCTTCGCGACCACGCCCGCCACGCCGGGGACCGGCGCGTCGAAGTGGATGGTGTAGTCGAGCAGCGTGCCGCCGTCCGCGGTCGGCGTGAGCACCTGGATGCCGCGGTGGCCCCGGAGCGGGCTGCCCTGCGTGATCTCGTACTCGATGCGCTCGTCGGGCTCGGACACGACCACGGTCTCGACGAACGCGGGCAGCGGGCCGATCTTCAGCGTCCGCGCCGACCCGACACCGTTGCGCGACGTCTCACCGTCACGCAGGCGCGTGATGCTCGCGCCGAACAGCCGGCCGAGGTTCTCGTGCTCGCCGAGCGCGGCGAACACGTCGGCGGGCGCGGAGCGGAACGTGTGGGTCACGTGGACCCTGGGCTGGCCGAGGGGGTGCGGTCCGGGCATGCCCGACATCCTAGAGTGACGGCGTCATGTTCCGTGTCCTGTTCCACGAGCCGCGCATCCCGGGCAACACCGGGAACACGATCCGGCTCGCCGCCGCCACCGGGGCGGAGCTGCACCTCGTCGAGCCGCTCGGCTTCGACCTCTCGGAGCCGAAGCTGCGACGCGCGGGCCTGGACTACCACGACCTCGCCACGCTGCACGTGCACGCCGACCTCGAGGCGGCGCTGACCGCGCTCGGCGACGCGCGGGTCTTCGCCTTCACCACCGGAGCCACCCGCGCCTACACCGACGTCGCGTACGAGCCCGGCGACGTCCTGCTGTTCGGCGCCGAGCCGACCGGTCTGCCCGACGCCGTGCAGCAGCACCCCCGTGTGACCGACCAGCTGCGCCTGCCGATGCTGCCCGCCCGACGCTCGATGAACCTCGCGAACTGCGCCGCCATCGTCGTCTACGAGGCCTGGCGCCAGCACGGCTTCGCCGGCGGTCACTGAGCCGTCCGTCACTCCGTCCCCTGACTCGACGTGGGCGACGTAGGCTGGGGACGACGAGCGACGACGGGAGGACAGAGCGAGACGATGGCACGACGTACCCTCCACCGACACGTCCTCGTCAGCGCCCTCGTGCTCGGTCTGCTCGCCAGCCTCGCGATCACCCTGGGTCACCAGGGTGCGGTCGGCAGCGAGCCCACGGTCGCCGACCAGCGGGCCGTCCTCGGCGAGCCCGTCGCCGCGCGCAACCCGTTCCCCCGCGGCATCGTCGTGGTCGGTGACTCCATCACGGCCCGCTACGACGACGAGCCCGGCAGCCGGCACCAGGGCTGGTGGAGCTTCGTGGCCCGGCACTACGACACGCCCGTGCGCACGTACGCGCAGTCCGGCTCGGGCTACCTGCGACCGGGCATGGGCTGCACCGGCGACACCTTCGTCCAGCGCCGCGCCGCGTTCCGTGGTCCGGCGCCGTCGGTGTTCATCGTCGAGGGCGGCCGCAACGACTGGGCGTCGTGCGCGGAGGGACGTCTGGTCCCCTCCTCCGACGCGGCCGTGCAGCAGGCCGTCACGCGCTACCTGCGCCTCGTCAAGCGCCAGATGCCCGAGAGCACCCGGATCCTGGTGCTGGGTCCCCCGTGGGGCCCGACCGAGCCGTGGCAGCAGCGTCGCGTGACGTCGATCGTGCACGCCGCCGCGCTCCGCGAGGGTCTGGAGTACGTGCCCACGCGGGGTGCGCTCGACCGGCACGGTCGCACGATCGACGGCGTCCACCCCACGCTGTCCGGCAGCCTCGCCCTGGCCGACGTGGTCGTCGGCGCCCTCGACCAGCCCGCTCCCGGGTCGACCGGGCTCGCCCCGGTCGAGCGGGAGTCGACGGCCCGGGCGGCGACCGACACCACGCCCTAGCCGCCCAGGGCGCTAGCCGCCCAGGGCTCGGGCCACCAGCGGCGCGACCTGCGTCAGGGCGCGACCGCGGTGGCTGATGGCGTCCTTCTCCAACGGCGCGAGCTCCGCCGTCGACACGTCGTACCCGTCGGCCGCGAACAGCGGGTCGTAGCCGAAGCCGCCCTCGCCCTGCTCGGCCGCGAGGATGCGGCCCGGCATCTCGCCGCGGACGATGTGCTCCTGCCCGTCGGGCGCGCAGAACGCCACCACGGCCACGAAGGTCGCCGTGCGACGCTCCGGAGGGACGTCGGACAGCTGGCTCAGCAGCAGCCGGTTGTTGGCCCTGTCACCGCCTTCACTGCGCGGCACCCCCGACCAGCGCGCCGACAGCACACCGGGCATGCCGTTCAGCGCGTCGACGCACAGTCCCGAGTCGTCGGCCAGCGACGGCAGTCCCGTGGCCTCCAGGCACGCCCGCGCCTTGATCAGCGCGTTGCCCTCGAACGTCGGCTCCGTCTCGGCCGGCTCGGGGTAGTCGGCGACGTCGGACAGCCCGAGCACCTGCACGTCCGGCACGAGCGGCGCGAGGATGCGCTGCAGCTCCGCGAGCTTCTTGGCGTTGTTCGACGCCAGCACGACGACGCGGGTCACGCCTGCAGGGCTTCCTGCTGCAGACGCGTCAGGTCGGCGCAGCCCTTCTCGGCCAGCGCGAGCAGCGCGTCGAGCTCGGAGCGGACGAAAGGGGCGCCCTCCGCGGTGCCCTGGATCTCGATGAACGAGCCCTCCCCCGTCATGACGACGTTCATGTCCGTCTCGGCGCGGACGTCCTCGACGTAGGGCAGGTCGAGCATCGGGGTGCCGTCGATGATGCCGACGCTGACCGCGGCGATCGACTGCACGAGCGGCTCGCCCGCGAGCGCACCCTTCTCGCGCAGGTGGGCGACCGCGTCGGCGAGGGCCACGTAGGCGCCCGTGATGGCGGCCGTCCGCGTGCCGCCGTCAGCCTGCAGCACGTCGCAGTCGATGGTGATCGTGTTCTCGCCCAGGGCCTTGTAGTCGACCGCGGCACGCAACGACCGCCCGACGAGGCGCGAGATCTCGTGCGTGCGCCCGCCGATGCGACCCTTGACCGACTCGCGCTGCGAACGGTCGTGGGTGGCCTGCGGCAGCATCGCGTACTCGGCCGTGACCCAGCCGAGGCCGGAGCCCTTGCGCCAGCGCGGCACGCCCTCGGTGGCCGACGCGGCGCACAGCACCTTCGTCCGGCCGAACTCCACCAGGCAGGACCCCTGGGCGTGGTCGAGCCAGTGACGGGTGATCGTGATCGGACGCAGCTCGTCGACGGCGCGGCCGTCCTCGCGGGTGGTCATGGTCGCGACCCTACCGACGTCCGTCAGACGTCGTAGACCTGCCCGGCCTCCACGAGCACGAACTCTCCGGCGAACGTCGAGCGCGTGTCGGCGGCGACCTCGTCGCGGTCGGTCCAGGCGGGCACGTGGGTGACGAGCAGACGCCCGACGCCCGCGCGCGTGGCGTAGTCGCCGGCCTCGGCCCCGGTCAGGTGCAGGTTCGGCGGGTTCGTCCCCGACTCCACGAACGACGCCTCGCACAGGAAGAGGTCGGCGCCCAGCGCGACGTCGTCGAGGGCCTCCGTGGGCGCGGTGTCGCCGGAGTAGGCGAGCACGGAGCCGCCGGCCTCGAGCCGCATGCCGTACGCCTCGACGGGGTGGTCCATGAGGCGTGGCGTGACCGTGAACGGCCCCACCTGCACGGTCTCGCCGTCGACCCACGTGCGGAAGTCGAACTGGTCGGCCATCTGCAGTCCCTCGGTGCGCCCGTAGCTGCTCGCGAGGAACGGACCGGCGCCCTGGGGCGCGTAGACGGGGATCGTCGGCAGGGTGCCTTGCGGGTGGTACTTGCTCACCACGTAGAAGCCCGAGAGGTCGAAGCAGTGGTCGGCGTGCAGGTGCGACAGCAGCACCGCGTCGACGTCGCGCAGGTCGAGGTGGCGCTGCAGCGGGCCCAGGGCGCCGCTGCCGAGGTCGAGCAGCAGCCTGAAGCTGGTGAGGAAGCGGTGCTCGGGCGCACCCGCGGCGGGGTCGCGGAGCAGGTCGTCCTGGACCAGGCGGGCGTACACGTCCTTCGCCGTCTCCTCCGCACTCGAGACCAAGGTGACCTCCTCGCCCATCGCCAGGGCGATCGCCCCGGTCAGGAGAGGGTAGTGCGTGCAGCCGAGCACGAGCGTGTCGACACCCGCCTCGCGCAGCGGCGCGAGGTACTCCTCCGCGGCGGCGGTGACCTCGGGACCGCTCGTGACGCCGCGTTCCACGAGGTCGACGAAGTCGGGGCACGCCTGCGTGAGGAGCTCGATGCCGGGGTTCGCGGCGAAGGCGTCGTCGTAGGCACGGGACGCCGCGGTCGCGCGGGTGCAGATGACCCCGACCTTCCCGTTGCGGGTGGCGCGCGCCGCGCGACGAGTGGCCGGCACGATCACCTCGACCACGGGCACGTCGTAGCGCTCGCGGGCGTCGCGCAGGACGGCGGCGCTCGCGGAGTTGCAGGCGATGACCAGCATCTTCACGCCGTGCGCGACGAGGTGGTCGAGGCACTCGAGCGCGAACTCGCGGACCGCGGGGATGGGCTGCGGGCCGTACGGCTGACGGGCGGTGTCGCCGAGGTACAGCACGGCCTCGTGGGGCAGCTGGTCGATCACCGCTCGAGCGACCGTCAGGCCGCCGAAGCCTGAGTCGAAGATCCCGATCGGTGCGTCCGCCACGAGGCGCAAGCCTACGGACCGTCCGGCGACACGGCCAGTCCCGGGACCGTCATGATCGTCACCCCGGGTGCAGGACGCGCTCGAGGAAGCGCTGCGTGCGCTCGTGCTGGGGCGCGTCGACGACGTCGCGCGCGGGTCCGCGCTCGACGACGTGCCCACCGTCGACGAAGACGACGGTGTCGGCCACGTCGGCCGCGAACCGGATCTCGTGCGTGACGACCACCATCGTCCACCCCTGCGAGGCGAGGTCGCGCACGACGGCGAGCACCTCGCCGACCAGCTCGGGGTCGAGCGCCGACGTCGGCTCGTCGAGCAGCACCACGCGGGGTCGCAGCGCCAGCGCGCGGGCGATGCCGACGCGCTGCTGCTGGCCGCCCGAGAGCTGCGACGGGTAGGCGTCCTCGCGTCCGGCCAGACCCACCTGCTCGAGCAGCGCGCGGGCGCGTGCGGCGGCCTCGTCCGGGTCCTCGCCCTGCACCTGCACGGGCCCCTCGACGAGGTTGCCGAGCACGGTGCGGTGCGGGAAGAGCTCGTGGGACTGGAAGACCATGCCGCTCTGCGCGCGCAGCCGCTCGCAAGCGCGACGTCCCTCCTTGCCGCGCGGCAGCGACCCGAAGTCGACCGACACGTCGCCGATGGACACGGTGCCGGCGTCGGGCACGGTGAGCGCGTTGAGGGAGCGCAGCAGCGTCGTCTTGCCCGAGCCGGAGGGCCCGATGATGGCTGTGGTGGTGCCCTCGGGCACGTCGAGGTCGACACCGTCGAGCACGACGTTGTCGCCGAAGGTCTTGCGCAGGCCGCTGGCCTGCAGGAGCGACGGCGTGGTCATGGCGTCACGTACCTGTTCAGTCGGGTCTCGAGGCGTCCCTGCGCCACCGAGAGCACGGTGCAGACGATCCAGTAGTACAGGCCGCCGAGCAGGTACAGCGGCAGGTAGTCGAACGACGCGGACGCCTGCTGGTTGAGGACGCGCGTGACGTCGGTGAGGAGCACGACCGACACGAGCGAGGTGTCCTTGACCAGCGAGATCAGCGTGTTCGACAGCGGCGGCACGGCGATCCGCGCAGCCTGCGGAAGGACGACCCTGCGCAGGGCGAGACGGCCCGACATGCCGATGGTCGCGGCGGCCTCGTGCTGCCCGCGCGGCACGGCCAGCAGCGCGCCCCGGACCGTCTCGGCGCCGTAGCCGGCCACGTTGACGCTGAGGGCCAGCACCGCGGCCGGGAAGGACGGGAGGTCCAGCCCGAGCTGCGGCAGGCCGTAGAAGACTACGAAGAGCTGGAGCAGCAGCGGCGTGCCGCGGACCGCGGAGATGAAGAAGCGGGCCGGCCAGGCGAGCCACCGGGAGGACGACGCCCGGGCCAGGGCGATGAGCACAGCCGCCGCGAGGCCGATCGCGAAGCTGATCGCGGTGAGCGGGATGGTGATCTTCACCAGGGCGACGAACGCCGGCCACGCGGCCTCGCGGACGCTCGTCAGCCACGACGCCTCGTCGCGACCGCCGACCTGCGCCTCTCCCCCGTCCTCGACGGAGACGTCGGCGCCGAAGTAGTCCTCGCTGATCCGCTGCAGGGTGCCGTCGGCGCGCAGCGCGTCGAGCGCGCGGTCGGCCTCGCGCACCAGGTCGGCGTCGTCCTGGCGGAACGCGAGCGACTGGCGGCTGACCTCGTCGCCCGCGTCGCCGACGATCTCGACCTGGTCGGAGAACTGATCGACGTTCTCGACCTTCGCACCGGCGTCCTTGGCCACCTGCGACCAGTTGCTCGTGGCCGACTGCGCCGTGGTGAGACCCTTCAGGTCGGCCAACGTGCGGATGTCGGAGCCCTTGCGCGCGACGATGACGCCCCGCGAGTAGGCGTACGGCTCGGAGAACGCGTACCGCGCCTCGCGCTCGGGGTTGATGGTGATCTGGTTGGCGATCACGTCGATGCGGCTGGCGTCGAGCGAGCCGAAGAGGGCGTCGAACTGGGACTGCACGAACCGCAGCCGCCAGCCGGCCTCCTTCGCCACGGCCTTCATGACGTCGACGTCGTAGCCCGTGAGCCGGCCGTCCTCGTTGAACGAGAAGGGCGGGTAGGTGCCCTCGGTGCCGACCACGACCTCGCGGCCGGCGCCGTCCCCGTCGGCTGCCTGCGCCGGCGCCACCAGGAGCAGCGGCGACAGCACGGCCAGCACGAGGCCGCCCAGCAGCCCCAGCACACGTCGGCTCACGCCGGACCCCCTTCGTCGTCGCTCGACCCTAGTCCGGCTGACCGACGTCGGCACCCCGGTCCCACACACGGACGCCTCCCCAGACGGTGACGTCTCCACCGCATCGGGGTCGGCGGTGGGTTCGCCACCGTCCCAGCGCCCACACGGTGGAGAACTCACCGCCGAGACGGACGTCGCAGCTTGCGGTGGAGAAGTCACCGCTGGCGGGAGGGGGCGTCAGAGGGGCAGCTTGGGCTGCGGCGGGGCGTGGGTGGGGTCGACGCCGTCGAAGAGGCTGCTCGGATCCGGGCGATGGCCCGCGCGAACAACGGCGCGACGGACCGCACGCGCAGGGCGGGCCAGTCGGCCGGCGGCGGGACGGTGTCGGTGGTGACGACCTCGGCGATGCCCGGGTGGTCGCGCAGCCGCTCCACGGCCTTGCCGGTGAACAGCCCGTGGGTGCACGCCACGGAGATCTCCGTGACGCCCTGGCGCTCCAGCATCGAGACGAGCTCGACGATGGAGCCCCCGGTGGCGATCTCGTCGTCGAGCACGATGGCCCGCTTGCCGGCGACGTCGCCGACGATCGCGTCGATGACGACCTTGTCGTCGGCCTTGCGCTGCTTGCTGCCGGCCGCGACCGGCAGGCCGAGGAGCCGCGCGAACTGCGACGCGGTCTTCGCGTTGCCGAAGTCGGGCGAGACGACCACGGCGTTCGACAGGTCGGAGTCGCGGTAGTGGTCGGCGAGCTCCCCGATGGCGGTCAGGTGGTCGAGCGGCATCGAGAAGAAGCCGTGCACCTGCGGTGCGTGCAGGGTCATGGTGACCACGCGGTTCACGCCGGCGGTGGCCATCATGTCGGCCACGAGCTTGCCGCCGATCGAGATGCGCGACGCATCCTTCTTGTCCGAGCGCGCGTACGCGTAGTGCGGTACGACGACGGTGATGGACGCGGCCGACGCACCGCGCGCGGCGTCGACCATGAGCAGCAGCTCCATGAGGTGGTCCTGCGTCGGCGGCACCAGCGGCTGCACGATGTACACGTCACGTTGGCGACAGTTGGCGAGCAGCTGCGACTGCAGGCAGTCGTTGCTGAACCGCACGGTCTCCGACGGCGAGAGGCTCGTGCCGAGCTCGCTGCAGATGGCCTCGGCCAGGGCTCGGTGGGCGCTTCCGGAGAAGACCACGATGTCGCGCACACGGTGAGGCTAGCGGAGGTGGCGCCGCCCCGGAACCGCGAACGGCGAGGTCAGGCCCACAGCTGGCCGTCGAGCGCGTCCTCGGCGTCGTCGAGGGTGCCCTCGTAGGCGCCGGTGGACAGGTACTTCCAGCCGCCGTCGCAGACGATGAAGACGATGTCGGCGCGCTCGCCGGCCTTCTGGCTCTTCGCCGCCTGGGCGAGCGCCGCGTGCAGGATGGCGCCGGTGGAGATGCCCGCGAAGATGCCCTCGTGCTCGATCAGCTCGCGCACGCGCCGCACGGCGTCGCGCGGGCCGACGCTGAACCGCGCGTCGATGAGGTCGGCGTCGTACAGCTCGGGCACGAAGCCCTCGTCGAGGTTGCGCAGGCCGTAGACGAGCTCGCCGTAGCGCGGCTCGGCGGCGACGATCCGCACGTCGGGCTTGGCCTCGCGGAAGAAGCGACCCGTGCCCATGAGCGTGCCGGTGGTGCCCAGCCCGGCGACGAAGTGCGTCACCTCGGGCAGGTCGGCCAGGATCTCAGGCCCGGTGCCGCGGTAGTGCGCCTCGGCGTTGGCGGGGTTGCCGTACTGGTAGAGCATCACCCAGTCGACCCGCACGGCCTCGTTGGAGCCGCCCGCGGCGGGCGAGGGGATGATCTCGGCGCCCCACATCCGCAGGAGCTGGCGACGCTCCTCGGACGTGTTCTCCGGCATGACGCAGATCATCCGGTAGCCGCGCATCTTGGCGACCATCGCCATGGAGATGCCGGTGTTGCCGCTGGTCGGCTCCAGGATCGTGCAGCCGGGCGTCAGCCGACCGTCGGCCTCGGCCGCCTCGATCATGGCGAGCGCGGCGCGGTCCTTGATGGAGCCGGTGGGGTTCTGGTCCTCCAGCTTCGCCCACAGCCGGACCTCCGGCGACGGCGACAGCGACGGCAGCCCGACGAGGGGCGTGCCGCCGACGGAGTCGACGAGCGAGTCGAAGCGGGTCACCGGCTCAGGAACCCGGCAGGGGTGCCGGGCCCTGGGCGGCAGGAGACACCGCGGCGACGTCGACGGAGCCACCCGCGACGGCGGGCAGGATCACGACGGTGTCGCCGTCGGAGACAGCGGTCTCGAGCCCGCCGGTGAAGCGGATGTCCTCGTCGTTGACGTAGACGTTCACGAAGCGGCGGACGCTGCCGTCCTCGACCAGCCGCTCCTTGATGCCGGTGTGGGCGGCCTCGAGGTTCTCGACGAGCTCGGCGACGGTGGCGCCCTCGCTCTGCACGGCGCGCTCGCCGTCGGTGTAGGTGCGCAGGATGGTCGGGATCCGTACCTCGATGGCCATCGGTGTCGTCGCTCTCTTCCGGGGTTCGGGGGGTGGTGTGCTCAGGTGTCGTAACGCTCGACGACGGTGACTTCTTCCTCGGTCACCTCGCCGTCGACGATCCGGTAGGACCGGAAGTCGACGTCGGTGCCCTCGACCTCGCCGCCGTCGCGGGTCGAGACGAGCACGTAGTGGGCGTTCGGCTCCGACGCGAGGTTCACGTCGGTGCGCGACGGGTAGGCCTCGGTGGCCGTGTGGGAGTGGTAGATGACCACGGGCTCCTCGTCGCGGTCGTCCATGTCGCGGTAGAGCCGCAGCAGGTCGCCGGAGTCGAACTCGTAGAAGGTGGGCGACATCGCGGCGTTGACCATGGGCACGTGCCGCGCGGGACGGTCGGAGCCGATCGGCCCGGCGACGACGCCGCACGCCTCGTCCGGGTGGTCGCGGCGCGCGTGGGCGATGATCGCGTCACGGGTCGCGCGGTCGATGGTCAGCACGGCGGCGAGTCTAGCGAGGTGGCGCAGGGACGCCGGGCGACGTCTGGGTCGCGAGACGGACGAGCCCGCCGACCGACCCGCTACGCTTTTGGTATGCCAAAGACCCGCCGCGAGGGTGCGCTCGACGCCGACCGCGCTGCCGACGTGCTCCGCGACCTCATCGTGGCCGGTGACCTCGTGCCGGGTCAACGTCTCGTCGAGCGCCGGCTCGCCGACTGGATCGGCGTCTCGCGCGTCCCGGTGCGCCAGGCGTTGCACCAGCTGGTCGTCGAGGGGTTCGCCACCGAACGGGCCACGGGAGGCGTGGCGGTGAGCGACCTCTCCCCCGACCAGGTGAGCGAGCTGCTGGAGGTGGCGCACGCGCTCGACGCCGTGGCCGTGCGGCGCCTGCTCGCCACGGGCACCGACCTGTCGTCGCTGCGCACGCTGCTGATGCGCGCCGGGTCGGCGATCGACGGCGGACGCGAGGCCGACGCGGTACGGCTGAACGCCGAGTTCCACCTGCGCCTGCTCGACCTCGCGCCAGCACCGACCGTGCGCCGCACCGCCCGACCGCTGCGCCGCGTCCTCGGCTGGGCGCTGCAGCAGCACGCGGACCCCGCACCCGTGCACGCGGAGCACGTCGCGCTCGTCGACGCGATCGAGCAGGGCGACGCCGACCGCGTGGAGGCGGTCCTGGCGCAGCACGTCCGCACGAGCCGCGCGGCGCTCGCGGAGCGGACGTGAGGGCGCGCGGAACCGTCGCCGTGCTCGCGACGCTCGTCGTCACCTCCTGCTCCGGGCCTGCGGACCCCGCCCCGGGTCCCGGGTCCGGACGCCCGGCCAGCCCCGAGGAGACCGCCGTGACCCGTAGCCCGTCCTCCCCGTCCCCGTCCGCGTCGGCCTCGCCGCGCCCCAGCCTCGACGCCGCCACGCAGCAGCGGGTCGACCGTCGCCTGCTCGC
>LUMW01001298.1_pt1 | contig 11114 bp, 10 predicted proteins | sample 729761 | NCBI WGS metagenome assembly LUMW01 (sample SAMN03860302, study PRJNA289734) | marine metagenome | biome: seawater column; feature: ocean; material: water; isolation source: Red Sea water column Station 192 - depth 500m | place: Saudi Arabia: Red Sea | collected 2011-10-15 | depth 500 m
CTATTATTGACGGCTTGAAAAAGTTGAGAATAATTTTGTGAACATAAGTCGACACTGTCTTTACCGGCAGGATTATCTGATAAGGCTTGGTAATCATAAAGTGCTTTAGACATCATTTTATAATTATTTCCCTTTTTCCATCCTGGGAAACATTGAGAGTGAGCGACTAAAGAAATAAACCTAAACTTCTTAGCCTTAAGAGGGTCTGTTAAACTTGGATTTGCATCAGCATATTTTTTGGTAAACTTTTTAAGTTCGGTAAGGATTTGCTGAAATTTATTGCTATCAAAAGCCGTATTACCACCTACCGTTCTTAAGGCTTCGGTATCATCACCATTAGAGATCATGACGACTATTGTATTTGCATTTTCTCGAAAAATGCCATTTGAGCGATTATACTTGATGAGGTTTTTAACTCTTTCAAAGCCGAGCTCGCTATTTCCTCCTGCAGCTTGAGCAAACATATTCAGGTTATCCACATTAGTGAGGTTAACAGAAGCTGCACTAGGGAGAGTTCCTGGATCACTTGCAAGCAAAGGATAGCCTTGAATGCTATCATTAGCACCTGGGTGAAGAGGAGCAAAATAAATATGATAATCAAACTCATTTGAGATACGAGAAATTGTATTTTGAATTTCACCTTTGATAGATTGAAAGCTACTGGCAAGGGTACTTCCTGAGTTATCGATCACATAAAGGATATCAACAGGAGGCTTTCTAAATGTCATTTGTGAGCAAGTACTGAGCTCAAATGATTCAAGCTCTGATGACTTAAAGCTATTGTCTATAGTGTTTTGAGTTAAAACTTCTTCACCACATGCAGTGAGAAAAAAAACAAGAAAAATTATAGGCAAAAAAACTTTCATATTGAGTTTCCAAATTTAAAGTTTACATCAAAATACTTGTCGGAAATCATCGGAAAAACTTTAATAAAAAGGAAAATCTTTCCTAAAATTAATCAGTTACAAGAGATGAGGTAAAATGAAATAAGTCCTTGGATTTTAAGGAGTGAAAGGAGTCTCTGCATGGATGAAAAGTGGTACTACGTTGATGGAGGGGAAAGAAAAGGTCCCGTTGATATTCAGTATATTAATGCCCTAATTGAGAAATCAGCTCTTGGTGATGACGATTATGTTTGGAAGAAGGGCTTTGAGAACTGGATGAAGATTAAAAATATACCAGACTTTCAACCTCCCGAAGAAGAAAGTATAGCTGAAATGCCAGGAGTTATTGAAAGTGGGGAGGTTCGACTTAAAACTCTCACCGAGGCTGAAAATAGTGTCTTTATAAAAATTGGTGCTGATCGCGGTGGGCAAGAAGTTGAATATGGCCCATATTCACTAACTGTTATTCAAAAACTTTTTGAGCAGCATAGAATAAATGGGAAAACATTTGTTTTTGTAAGAGGAATGAGTGATTGGATGATGTTAGGTGAGTTTGCAGATTATGCAGAAATCTTTGAAGAAACACCTCCTCCAATTAAAGAGGAAGATCGACGTAAAGGGCATAGAAAGCCATTTATTGCGCGCATGTATATTGAGAGTAATAAACAAGTTTACGTAGGAGTTTGTCGAGATATTTCAGTCGGGGGGATGCAAGTTTTAGTTGATCACCTTCCTGCGGATATAGGACAAAAAATTTCAATCAATGTTCATCCAGAAAATACAGAATATCATTTTGTAGCGTCAGGACAAATTGTTCGTTTACTCGATGGTGGTCAAGGTTTTTCTTTTCGCTTTATTGATTTAAATGATGAAGCAAAAGAAGCGATTGAGAAATATTTAAGTAATGAGCAGTGAGCTTGACTATCATCAAATAAAAGATGGCACTTTTCTTTCTCATTTTTCAGAAAGGGCCCATATTTATTTTAAACATTATATTCCTAAAAAAGAGTCTCAAAGTAAAAAAAGAATTCATCTTGTTTTTCAACATGGAATGATTGAGTATCATAAGCGCCATGAAGATTTTTTTGTTTTTCTTATGAATCATCTTAAAGAGAATGTAATGATATCGGTGATGGATCTTTTGGGGCATGGCCTAAGTGGTGGGCATCGTGCTTATGTTGATCATTTTGATACTTTTCAAAAAGATATGTTAAGTTTTTTAGAGCTTTGTAAAAATGAATTTTATAATGAGCCTCCTGAAAAAACAGTTTTGATGGGCCATAGTTTGGGAGGATTAATCTGTTTAAAAACAATTACTGAATATTATGAAGAATTGCCTTTTAATATTGACTCACTTGTTTTGGTTAATCCGGCATTAGCTCCAAAAATTGAGTTACCTAATCCCATTAAAAGTTTTTTAAATAAAATTCCAGGCCATATCAATCAAATTAGAATACCTCTTATTTATGACGCCTATGACCTTTCTCATGATAATGAGAAGGCAAAAAGCTTTTTGCATGATCATCTTATCTCAAAAGCGATTACTCTTAATCTGGCCAAAGAGACGTTACGAGCGGTTAAAGGGATTAATTCAGCAAGTTATTTTATTGAAATACCATGTTTTTTCTTGCTTTCTGGCCATGATAAATTAGTAGATAATGAACAAACAAAACTTTTTATAACCGGGATGGATAAGTCATTAGTTAAGGTAAAGTATTATCCGGATATGTATCATGATCTTTTAAATGAAACTTGTCGAAGTGATGTCTTTAAGGAGATAATGAGATATATTAAAAAATAAGGATTTTTCAATAATGTATAGGTTATTATTTATTATTTTTCTTTTAATGACTTCTTGTTCAAGTGTCGAGACTCGAAGAATTACATATGCTTCAGACCTTGTTTTAAATGGAGGAAGGTATGAAGATAAGTCATGGGATGAATCTTTGGAGTTTAAACGGTTCTCTTGGTATCAAGATGCAACGTTAAATTATGACATTCTTATCACTCCTTTGACTTCAACCAGCCCTTTTTCCAACTGGCTAGGAAGTGATAAAAATTTATTACAACAATGCTCTGAGTTTTTTATTGCATTGGTTTATGCAGATGTTAATTCATCTGGTGGTAATAGTCTTTTAATTAATGAACTGACTACGGATGAACAAATTGTCGAAAAAACGCTACTTGATTTTTCCAATCAGATAAAAGCGCATCCTAATATTATTGACTGGAAAATATTTAATTATAAAGTTGTTGGACTCTGTTCAAAAAGCACTAACCCTTCGAAATTTCATGTTACAGTTCCAGGCTTTACGACCCAAAAAATCTTCTGAGTATTCTAACTAGTGAGTTTTATTAAGAGTTTGAAATATCTTAAGAATCACTATTAAGGCTGTGTATAAAAAAACCGATAGATTACTGAGGTTTTTAAATGACAGATATGAAATATCAACGTTTCGGAAAATATTTAATTTTGGATCATTTAGTTGATGGTGGAATGGCAAAGATTTGTCGTGCAACATACTTGGGTGAGCAGGCCAATAAGATTGTTGCCATTAAAATGGTTCAACCTCAATACTCGAAAAACCCTTCTTTTGTTCAAATGTTTGAAGATGAATTAAAAGTAACTTTTGGTTTACTCCATCCCAATATTGCTCAGGTGTATGATTATGGAATGGTTGATAATCAACTCTACTCCGCGATGGAATATGTTGACGGAGCAAATTTAAAGCAGTTTTTAGATCGTTTAAGAAAGAAAAAATTTGTTTTTCCTGTTGAGATATCAACTCATATTATTTCTCAGGTTTCTCAAGCTTTACATTATGCACACACTTTTCAAGATAAGTTAACGGGAAAACCTTTTAATATTATTCATAGAGATATTTCTCCACATAATATTATGTTAACTTATGATGGAACGGTAAAGTTGATTGATTTTGGAATTGCAAAGGCTGACTCAAACACCGAAGCGACTCAAGCTGGTACAATTAAAGGAAAGCTTGCTTATCTCGCACCAGAGTATTTAGAAGGACTTGAGTTGGATCATAGATATGATCAATTTGCTGTTGGTATTACTTTGTGGGAGATGTTGTGTTCTCGCAAATTATTTACAGCAAAAAATGATTTGGCCATATTAAAACAAATACAAGCTTGTAAAGTTCCAAGGCCCTCATCTATTAATCCAAATGTTCCTAAAGAGCTAGATGAAATTGTTTTGAAGGCCCTTTCAAAAGATCGAACTCAAAGATTTGAAAATATGGATAAGCTTAATCGTGCGCTAGTTAAGTTTTTGTATTCAAACTATCCCGATTTTAATGCCACAGATTTAAGCTATTTTGCAAAACAATTATTTAAAGAAGAAATCGTAGAAGATAAGAAAAAATTTGTCGAGTTTGGGAAAATAGATTTAAGACCTTACATATCAGACTTACAAAAAAATGAACAAGCGGGAAAAACAACACAAGACTCCCATGCTCCAGTTCCAGCTGATGAGATTACGTTAAGACATAAAACAGGAAAATTAGAGCTTGATTTGGGAACTTTTGATCAAAAAGAAGATTCCATGCCTAATCTTGATTTAGACTTTACGGAGGGAACAGCAGGAGGAGTTCGAACAAAAGACAGCTCCGCTGGAACAAAGTCGAGAACTATTCGGACGAAAAAGAGTAACGCTCAGACAAATAGTACAACTCAAAGGTCTCTTAAGAAGCAAACAAGGAATAAAAATTTAAATCGTAGAAATAAGGATACTGAGTCTAAGGGAAGAAGTATGTTACCTACGGTTTTTGTTGCCGGACTGATGGCCTTTGCCATTTTTAAACCTCAACTTGTTGAAAAACTAACGGGACTTAAAATTCCACATTTTTTTGAAAAAGAAAGAGATATTGCTTCTTCACAAGATAAGGCTCAAAAACCAGTAGAGCAAAAGGATCAAAGTCCGATAGATGTTCCCAAAGGTGAGCTTATTATTACAAATTTGAGTCCTGAAATGAAAGTCTTTTTAAATGGAAAAGAAAGAGAGTTTGATGGTATTACCACTCGTATTCCTCTCAACGAAAGTTTTAGTTTAAGTGTGACAAAAGTAGGCTATAAGAAATGGACCTATCAAAACGATCTTTACTTAACAGAGGACCGTCCTTATGTGAGTTTAGTTGTTCCAGAGCTAAAAAAAGACTCGGTTGGATTCTTAACATCATCCCAAAACTTTGCTCCTGGTTCTAAAATCAAGTTTAAAGTTGGTTCAGAGATGATTGAAAAAACTCTACCTTTAAATAATGAGAGAGTTCCTGCTGGAAATTATGAAGGTGTTATTGTTAATCCACTCTTGGGTACAGAGCGTAAAATACGTTTTAAAGTAGAAGAAAATAAAAGAAACTTTTTAAAATAAAGTTTTATTTCTCCTTATTTTCAAATCTTTTCTTTTGTTTAAATCGATTTCGACTGCGCATATTAAGTAATTTAATAATTTCGGCAGCTGTTTCTTCCAGCGCTTTATTAGGCATAGTCACCACTGGCGTTTGTTCCTAGCTTTGAGAGTCTATTTTGGCGGATTTCTCTGAGAGCATCAGGATCAATAGTAAGACCAAAAATTTTTCTTTGATCAATAGCATAAATATTTTCAGGTAAGGGCATGCCAAGGATGATAGGGATATTTACAACTTTTAATCCTTCCATTGATAAATAGATAGATAAAGGAGTTTTTGAAGTTCTTGAAATACCAACAAGAACAACATCACATTCATCTAAAGATTTAAGGTTTCTGCCATCATCATGATTAAGCGTAAACTCTACAGCAGCAACTTTTTCGTAGTATTTATCATTGACTGCGTGAAGAAGCCCTGGTTGATAATCTGGCTCGACTTCAAAGACATTAGCAAAACTAGTCAGAATAGGGCCAAGTATTAATTGAGGAGAAACAATAGTATAAATAACCATATCGTGATGGATTGCTGCTTCTTGAAAAATAGCATCAATATGTTCTTTTGTTCGAACATTTTTATATCTGGTAAAAAATATTTCCTTGGATTGAAACTGAGTGATGGCAGCTCTTGTCATAGACTTTGCTGTTTCCCCTGTTCCGTCAGAAATAATAACAACTTTTAGATTTTTCTTTTCTTTTATTTCCATAATATGACTAGCTTTTTATGAAGTTGTGAGACACCTCATGGATCTCATCTATATCTTTGAGAGCATTATAGCAGAGTTTCTTGTGTTTTTTAAACCATGTTCTTTGGGCCTTAGCAAGTTGTCTGGTATTAATACTAATTCTTTCAATTAAGGAAGTTTCATCTTTAATCTCTCCCTTTAAAAAAGCAAGAGTTTCTTTGTAACCAATAGACTGAAGGGGTTTTTCATTTCCTGTTGCTCCATTTTTTAGAAGTTCTTGAACTTCTTGAATAAGTCCCATTTTTATCATCTGATTGGTACGCTCTAGTATTATGTCCCAGTGTTGATCTTTAGGGATATCAAGATGGAGGTGAAGCATGTCCCATTGATATTTTATATAAGGATAGTTTGTAGGGTCGAGATTCTTTTCTTGACGGGATTTAGAAAACTCTTGACCTGTCATCCAAAAATGTTCAACAGCTCTTCTAATTCGGTAATGATCATTCTCATGGTAGCGTTCAAAAGAGCTGAAATCATTTTGTTTTAATATATCTCTGAAGGGCCCTATGCCTTGAGTTTTATAAAGTTGGTCTGAGCGCTGTCTTAGTTTTTCGGAGGTCGTTGGGGAATTATACATTCCTTTAAGAAGAGCTTGCAGGTAAAAACCACTTCCCCCAACGAGAATGATGGTTTTACCTTTCTTATGTGTCTCTTGAATAAGAGGAGTGGCCAACTGGATAAAGTCAGCAGCATTGATTGGATTGAAGATACTATGGGTGTTGACCATATGATGCATAGTCTGTGCTAATTCTTGAGGTGTTGGTTTTGCAGTTCCAATATTGAGTTCCTTATAAAAAAGTAAAGAATCAAAGTTTAGAATTTCAGCTTGGAAGTCTTTGGCAAGTTTTAAAGCAAGAGATGTTTTTCCCGTCGCTGTAGGGCCTGAGACAATAATAATTTTATTTTTTGTTTTCATAAATAGAACGCAGGTCTTTTGGTGTGATTTTATGAATGAGGTTTTTCTGAGTAAGAAATGAAATTCCTAACTTATTTATTAATTCAATTATTTTATTTGGATTTTTTATTGGTTGAAAGGGAAGTGAGTCTTGATCAAGATCTTGCAGTTGAGAAATATTATTTTTAAGAATATCTTCAACAAGTGAGATATAAGAAAATGATTGCAGTCTTTGAGGGAAAGCACGGATAACAACTGTTTTTTGGTCGAGTTGGTCTACCTCAAAACCTAGCTTGACCAAAAACTGCAAACAGTTTTTTTTCGGTAGCGTCTTTAGTTTAATAGGTTTACTAATCAATAACGGGACGGTTGGCTCATCTGTTTGAATTTGATGGAGAGTATTGTAAAACTCAAACTGTAATAAGTTTGTTTGGGAGATAAGATAGGTTTGTTCATTTGATTGAAAAATAAAATAGTCTCCAATGAGTATTGAGTTAGAACTTTCTTGATAAAGGGATTGAGGAGTCGTTTGATGGTCCTCTTGGTGGAGTTGGGCAAAATATTCACCAACTTCATCTCCTTGTGAAAAATCGATTTGTTTATAATCTATTTTGTGCGCAATATCTTGGTGTGCCGGAGAGTGAAACTCAAGTTGATCAGATGTTTGAGAGTTCCTTTGCTGTTGAGAGAAAGTTTTTTTTGCTGATAAAGCTTTTACTGTACTTGTCACAATAGAGTAAACTTTAGGCGCACGAAACAATTTTACAGATGTTTTATTCGGGTGGATATTTACATCAATCTCATCGGCAGGGATCTCGAGATAAGCAATATAGTGGCCTGATTCTCCTTGAGGCCATAAAGAGTCGGCAGAGTTAAGAATCATTTTGTGTAATTTAATATCTTGAACATAGCGGTTATTGATAAAGAGATAATGGTGTTTATGTGCATTTCCTCTTGTAGACTCTTGAGAGAAAAAAACTTGAAATTCTACGCCATCATAAAGACTTTGATTTGAAACTAACGAAGCACTTTTTTTGGAAAAAAGAACTTGTTGTATTCGTTCCGATAGACTCTCTACTTTAGGAAAAACTTGTTTGTCTTGTTGGTCCCACTTAATGGAAAAGCTAATTTGGGGTTGCGTTAGTAAAAAGGAAGTGAGAATTTTTTTGATTTGATTTTTCTCTGCAGTTTTTGATTGAATGAATTTCATTCTCACTGGTGTATTATAAAAAAGATCTCGAATAAAAATTTTAGTCCCTGTATGCTCTGACAGAGAGTCGGATTGAGTGTCGTGGTAAAGAGTTTCCCCACCGTTTATTTTGATGAGTCCTTTAGAATTTTTTGTTTGGGTTTCACAGGTAACTTTACTAATGCTGGCAATACTTGCAAGGGCTTCACCTCTAAAACCATAGGAATAGAGTTTATAGATATCTTCAAAGCTTGTGATTTTACTTGTAGCATGGCGACAGAATGCTAAGGGTAATGCTTGGGGATTAATTCCTTCTCCGTTATCGATTAAACTAATTAACTCTAATCCGTTTTCAATCAGATGGATATCAATTGTGGTTGAATTGGCATCGATAGAGTTTTCAATAATTTCTTTGATCAGAGTGGAGGGTCTTTCAATGACTTCACCAGCTTTAATTTGGTCAATAATATGCTCTGGAAGAAGTTCAATTGTCGTTGTTTGTTGTGTTGTCATTTAGGCTTTATAAAAATTAACTTGATTTCTTCCGCCTTCTTTCGATTTATAAACAGCTGAGTCTGCACGTTTAAATAAGTCTGCCCCTGTTTCAACTCCTTGTCTATAGTCGGCAACTCCAATGGAAGCTGTTACCGGAAGACGGTTATTGTCATAGACAAATTCATTTTTTGCGACAAGTTTTCTGAGTCTTTCAGCTATTTCAAAGGCTTGTTTTAAATTAGTTTTTGGTAAAAGAACAACAAATTCTTCTCCCCCATACCGAGCAAAAGTATCACCTTTTCGGATACCGTTATCTCTAAGAAGTGATGCCATTTCTTTTAATACATAATCACCAGCATCATGGCCAAAATTGTCATTAAGATTTTTAAAATGATCTAAGTCAAAAATAATCAAAGATAGGGGATTTCCTGTGATTTTAGATTTTTTTACTTCGAGGTCTAATTTATTATTAAAATACATTTTATTATAACATTTTGTTAGACCATCAGTATTGGCTTCTTTGTGAAGTTTATCGTAAGTTAATCGTTCTGTGTCACCTTTGGGAAGATATTTAAGGGCAATGCTTCCAAGTTTTACCATATCTCCTTTTTGGAGAGTCTTTTGACCTTCAAGCTTGGTATTATTGACAAATGTACCATTGCTTGAGCCCATATCTTCGACAATGCAGGTTTCGTGTTTGATAATAGCTTTAAAATGTTTTCTCGAAATACCTTGAAACTCTAAAGGAATGGTACAGTCAGGGTTTCTGCCCACAACAGTCTCACCATCCAAAAGATCAAAAATTGTTCCATTGAGCTCTCCGCCAACGACTAAAAAGCATGCAGGCTTTTCTGATGCTTCTTTATCAGCAGCCTGTAGGGCAGCGTGTATATCTGTAATGACTAGAGTTGAATTTTCATCACTCATTATCGTGTTACTCCGTTTTGTGTTATTGAGGATAGTATACTTTATCCTCTTAGGCCATATTGATATTTATCGGACTATTTCCCCAAAGAATTAAGGTATTCAAAGGCATATTTTTTACCTTTTTCAACTCCAGGTTGGTCAAAAGCATTAATTTTAAAATATTTTCCCATAAGTGCTGTGAGGCATTCAAAATATAAAATTAAGCCTCCTAAGTTTTCTGCATTTAAATAGTCCAGTTCTAAGACAAACACAGGTCTTTTATTTTCTTTTAGTGCCTCTAAGGTGCCTTTAAATTCAGCCTCTAAAAGCTGGTTCATATTGAATGGGCTTAATTTCGTGGCACTTGGAAGGTCTAAATTATTTTCAAAACAAAAATCCTGCTCTTTATTTTTTATATGAATAAGAAAGATAGACTTGTTATTAGGTCCTTGCATAAAAAGTTGAACCTGAGAATGTTGATCAGTTGCCCCATAAGCTGCGATGGGAGTTAGACCAATTGGATTGTTATTTTCTTTTGAAATCTTTCCTAAACTCTCTGCCCAAAGTTGGACAAACCACAAGCTAAAGTCTTTTAGTTTAGATGAATAGGGCATCATAACAGTTTGGTCAACTTTTGAATTAGGACTTTTATAGAGATCGTCAAGAGTTGCTGCTGTATAGAGGAGCGGGTTGTCTTCAGATTCTTTGAGAAGAACTTTTTTTATCTTGTTAGCTCCAAAATAGAGTTTTTGAATATCAATTCCCATAAAAGCGGCAGGAAATAATCCTACTGGGCTTAAAACAGAAAAGCGTCCTCCAATATTTGCTGGTATATCTAAAGCATAATAATGATTCTGTTGAATATGAGTTCTCAGCTGTCCTTGTGTTGGATCAGTACAAAAGACAAAATAGTTGCGAAGTTCTTCTTCATTAACTCCAGAATCTAGTAGCATTTTTCTCGCAGTAATATAATTTGCTACCGTTTCTGCAGTTCCACCTGATTTTGAAACGACATAAAATAAGGCTTGTTTTAAGTCGATTGTCTTAAGAGTTTGGTAAATATAATCAGCGTCAGTGTTATCTAAAAGCGAAAAAGTTTTATTTGTCGTTTGGGCCAAAGAAGAGACTAGCATCTGAGGACCTAAAGCACTTCCACCAATACCAATTTGAACAAAGTGTTTTTTCGATGAAAACTGATTGGCCATAGATATTGTCTGCTCAATAAAGTCGTCTCTGTCAGTGAGATGGAAAAAGCCAATATCTTTTTGATTGATAATCTCTTCTAAGTCTTTAGACTGAAGTTTAATTCTACTAGGTTTGTTTGGTAGGTGAAATGAAAAATCAATTGTCATTAATTTAGCCTTGGTATTCTTTTTTAAGTTGTCTCGCAATAACAATTTTTTGTATTTGATTGGTTCCTTCTACTATTTGGAGCACTTTAGCATCTCTCATAAAACGCTCCACAGGATTCTCTTGAGTGTATCCGACCCCACCATGAATTTGGACGGCATCAGTTGTGACTTTCATGGCTGTATCCGTTGCTTTCATTTTTGCCATCGAGGCAAGTTTAATATTAGGC
>LUMW01000704.1_pt1 | contig 11108 bp, 9 predicted proteins | sample 729761 | NCBI WGS metagenome assembly LUMW01 (sample SAMN03860302, study PRJNA289734) | marine metagenome | biome: seawater column; feature: ocean; material: water; isolation source: Red Sea water column Station 192 - depth 500m | place: Saudi Arabia: Red Sea | collected 2011-10-15 | depth 500 m
GACTTCACCAGCGTCAACGGCCAGCGACGCACCGGCCTCGCCGTGCTCGACACCGCCGGCACGCTCTCCCCGTCCTGGAGCACCGTCGTCGAGAACCGTGGCAGCTCGGGCAAGGTCAGCGTGCGCAGCCTCGACGTGTCCGACGGGCGGCTCTACGTCGGCGGCAGCTTCACGCACCTCGTCAAGGGCACGTCGTCGTGGTTCGCGCGCAACGCCGGACGCATCACCCTGTCGACCGGGAACGGCGACGGGCAGTGGAACCCCAACCTCAACGGCGCGGTCGCGTCGCTCGACGTCGACGACGACGGCAGCCGCGTCTACCTCGCCGGGTACATGACCGCCTCGGGCTCCACGGCCGTCAAGAACGGTGTCGCGATCAGCACCGCGGCCGGGGCGCCCGTCACCGACCCGGCGTGGAACCCCACCTTCAGCACGTCCGGAGCCACGTACCAGCAGGCCGTCGAGCAGGTCGGCTCGAAGGTGTGGCTGGGTGGATCGCAGCACAGCATGTTCTCCTACGACCGCTCCACCCTGGCGCTGCAGGACACGAGCATCACGAAGTCCGGCGGCGACCTGCAGGCGATCGGGAGCAACGGCCGGGTGGTCTACGGCGGGTGCCACTGCGGCGACTGGGTGTTCGAGGGCACGACGAGCTGGGACACCTGGGGCGTGGGGCAGAACCCCGTCCCCTGGCGCCAGGCCGGCAAGATCTCCCTGCTCGGGGCGTGGGACGCCGCGTCGGGTGCGTTCGTGAGCACGTTCGCCCCGCAGTGGAAGTCGCGCGGCGGCTACGGCGTCTGGGCCGTCGAGGTGGCCAGCGACGGCACCCTCTGGGCCGGCGGGTCGATCCAGACGAGCGTCCGCGAGAACGGCTCCAACCAGTTCTCCGGCGGGTTCGCGCGGTTCGCGCAGCGACCGTCGACGGCGCCTGCAGCACCGTCGGGCCCGGCGGTCTCGCTGGAGGGCTCGACGGCCACGGTCTCGTGGTCGCCGTCCTCCACCGCCGGGGTGCGCTATGAGGTCCTGCGCGACGACCGCGTGGTCGCCGTGACGTCGTCGACGTCCGTCCAGGTGCCCGGCTCCGACGTCGACGACCGGTTCTTCGTCCGCGCAAGCGACGGTCAGGGCAACTGGTCCGCCTCGACGTCGGTCGTGCGTCCGACGGTGAGCAGCACCGTGCTCCCCGCGGGGGCCACGTGGGCCTACTGGTTCGACGACGCGAACGCCGTCGACCCGGCCTGGACTAGCGACGGCTTCGACAGCTCCGGCTGGCGGCGCGGAGCCGCGCCGCTCGGCTGGGGCGGGAGCTCGATCGCGACCGACGTCGACGTGCCCGCGGGCACCCGGCGGGCGGTCACCGCCTACTACCGGACCGGCTTCGACCTCGCCGACGTCGACGCGTTCACCCGCTACGTGCTCACCACCCGCGCCGACGACGGCGTGCTCGTGCGCGTGAACGGGGTCGAGGTGGCGCGCGTCAACCTGCCCAGCGGGTCACTCACGTCGACCACCTACGCCACGTCGGCGCCCAGCACCACGGCGGCGACGGCCTCGCCCGTGCGCGTCGACCTGCCGTCGTCGGCGCTGCGCGACGGGACCAACGTCGTCACCGCCGAGGTTCACTCCAACTACCGGTCCACGCCGAACGCGAGCCTCGACGCGTCCGTCGTGGCGTCGCGCTGAGGTCCGCGCCGTGACCGCCCTCGACGTCCGCACCTCCTGGGACCACCTTGCCGCGGCCCAGAAGGACGGTGCCGGCGTGCCCTTCTACATGCGGGTGGTCAACCGCAGGCTCGGCCGCGGGGTCGCGGCCCTCGCGCACCGCGTCGGCGCCACGCCCGACCAGGTCACCGCCGTGAGCGCAGGCCTCGTGGTCGCCGCCCTCCTTGTGCTGGTGGCGGCTCCGCCCGCGCTCCTGCCGGCCGTGGCGGTGGTGGTGCTGCTGCAGGCCGCGTTCGCCTTCGACGCCGCCGACGGCCAGCTGGCGCGGCTGCGTGGCGGCGGGTCGCGGGCGGGGGAGTGGCTCGACCACACCGTCGACGCCGCCCGCACCCTTGCCGTCCACCTCGTGGTGGCCGTGGCGCTCCTGCGGCACACCGACCTCGACCCCGCGTGGGCCCTGCTGCCGCTCGGCTACGCGTTCGTCGCGTCGGTGCGGTTCTTCGCGCAGATCCTGGCCGAGCAGCTCGTGCCCGACCGCGGGGCACGCGCCGCGGCCGCGGGACGCTGGTCGTCGGTGGTGCAGCTCCCCGCCGACGTCGGCGTGCAGAACCTCGTGTTCCTGCTGTGGCCGGTCACCCCCCTCTTCCTGCTCGGCTACGGCCTCCTGGCCGCGGCCAACCTCCTGCTGATGGTCATGACGTTGCAGCGGCGCCTGCGGGCGCTGCGGGCGCTGTGACCAGCGCGGCGGCCCCGCCCGTCGACGGAGCGGCCGGCGCCGCACCGAGCAGCCTTCCCGACGCCGTCCCCGCGCCGCGGCTGCCGCCCGACCCGCTCCCTGCCTGGCCGCTGCTGACCATGCTCTGGGGGTTCCCCGTCATGTGGCTGCTCGGCGTCACCGTCGTGCCCGGAGCCGTCACCCTGGCGCTCGTCATGCTCGGGTTCCTGCTGGCGCGCCGGTGCGCGATCTGGGTCCCCGGCGTCGGCGCGATCGTCGGGCTCTGCCTCTGGATGCTCGCGTCGTCGGTCATGATCGACACCGGACCGCGCCTGCTCGGCTTCGCGTTCCGCCTCGCGATCATGGCCTTCGTCGCGATCGCCTTCGTCTACGCCGTCGCGGCGCGCACGCGGCTCACCCGGGCCAGGATCGTCCACGGACTGACGTTCCTGTGGTTCTTCGTCATCGTCGGCGGGCTGCTCGGCATGCTGCTGCCCGAGACCCGCCTCACGACGCCGGTGGGGATGCTGCTGCCCGGGTCGATCGCCGAGAACTCCTACGTCCGCGACCTCTTCTTCCCGCCGTTCGCCGAGGTGCAGCACCCGTGGGGCGCCCCCGAGGCCTTCGTCCGCCCGTCCGCGCCGTTCCCGTACGCGAACAGCTGGGGCGTCGCGATCCTCGTCCTCACCCCGGTCGCGCTGGCCTGCTTCCTCTCCACCCGGTCGTTGCTGCTGCGCGCCGCGATCCTCGTGGGCGCGGGCGTCATGGTCGTGCCGGCCATGGCGACGTCGAACCGCGGCATGTTCGCGGCCCTCGCGCTCGCCGGGGCCTACGTGCTCGTCCGGTACGCCCTGCGCGACCGCGCGGCTCCCGTGGTCGCCCTGGCCGTGCTCGGGCTGCTCACCGGCACGGTGCTGATGTGGCAGGGCCTCCTCACGCAGTTCGAGGTCCGGCAGGAGTACGGCCAGTCCAACGGTGCCCGGTTCACCCTGTACGCCGAGACCATCCAGCGGACGCTGCAGTCTCCGCTGCTCGGCTTCGGGGCCCCTCGCCCGTCGGCCGAGCAGGCGCTCTCGGTCGGCACCCAGGGATACGTGTGGACCCTCATGTTCAGCTTCGGCTTCGTCGGGCTCGGCTTGTTCCTGCTGTTCCTCTGGGGCTCGACGTGGCGCACCCGCGCCTGCCGCGACGACGTCGACGTGGCCCTGCACGCGACTCTCGTCGTCTCGAGCCTGGCCATCGTCGTCTACGGCCTCGACATCGTGCAGCTGCTCGCCATCGCCCTCGTCGCCGCCGTCCTGCTGCGTCGGCGCTACGGTCTCGACGCCGATGACTGAGGCGGTGGCAGGGCCGACGACGGCGGGAGCGCGCTCGGGCCTCGGCGCGGCCGCCGTCGCCAACCTGGTGGGTGGCGCGCTCGGCGCCGTCGTCAACCTCGTGCTCGCCGCCCTCGTCGGCCGCCACCTCGGCGTCGAGGGCTCGGGCGTGTACTTCCTGGTGGTCGCGGTGTTCGTCGTGGTGGCCAACACGGCCGAGCTCGGCGCCGACACCGGACTCGTCCGGTTCGTCGCGGCGACCCGGGCCCGGGGTCGAGCCGAGGACACCGGTTGGGTGGTACGCACCGCCGTCGGACCCGTGCTGGTCGGCGGTGCGCTCGTCGTGCTCGTGGGGGTCCCCCTCGCGCTCGCGACCGCGCCCGACGGCCTGGCCCCCGCGGTGGTCGTCGCCGCTGTCCCGCTCGCCGTCCTGGCCTCGCTGACCGCCCTCGCCCTCGGGGTCTCCCGCGGTGCCGGCGACACGCTGACCTACCCGCTGCTGCAGAACGTCCTGCTGCCCGCCGGTCGCGTGGTCGCGGTCGGGGTCGCCGTCCTGGCCGGGTGGGGAGTCAGCGAGGTTGTGGCGGCGTGGTTGCTGCCGGTGCCGCTCGTGCTCGTGGTCGCCATCGCGCTCGCCCTGCGGCACGTCCCACGCACGCGGACCCCGCGCCGCGCCTACCCGGGCTTTTGGGGATTCAGCGCGGCACGGGGGGCCACAGCGTGCGTCGAGGTCGTCCTCGAGTGGGCCGACGTCGTGGTCGTCGGCGTGCTCGCGTCGCCGGCCGAGGCCGGCGTGTACGCCGTGGTCACGCGCTGCGCCCGTGCGGGCGAGGTCGTGCAGCAGGCGGCGCGCATCGCCGTCGGGCCGGCGATCAGCAGCGCGTCGGCCCGCGGCGACACGGCGCTCGTGGGACGTCTGTACGGCGTCGTCACCGCCGCCATGGTGTGGGCGGCCTGGCCGTTCTACGCCGTGCTGGCGGTGTTCGCCGAGCCCGTGCTCTCGATCTTCGGCCCCGACTTCACCTCGGGCGCGACGTCGCTGCGCGTCCTCGCGGTTGCGATGGCGGTGGCCACCGCCGCGGGCGCCGTCCAGAGCGTGCTGCTCATGGCCGGGCGCAGCAGCTGGCAGCTCGCCGACAAGACCGGGGCGCTCGTGCTCGACCTCCTCCTGCTGGCGCTGCTCGTCCCGCACTGGGGCATCGAGGGCGCGGCCGTCGCCTGGGCGGCGACCATCGTCGTCGACACCCTCGTCGTGGGCTACCAGGTGCAGGTGTTGATGGGCGTGCGCCCGCCGTGGCGACCGATCCTCTGGGCGGCCGCCCTGCCCGTCGTGCTCGTCCTCGTCCCGAGCGCGCTCGCGCTGCTGCTGTGGGGCACGTCGTGGACGGTGGCCGTCACCACGACCGCCGTGGTCGCCATCGTCCACGTCGTCGTGGGCGTCGTGGCGCGCGAGCGGCTCGGCCTCGTCGCTTTGGCCAGGCTCCGGGCCGTCTGACCCACCGGGCCCGGGCCGCTCCCGGGTGCTGCTCAGCGGCGCGGGAGCAGGACCGTCAGGGCGACGTCGACGCCCTGCACGGCCAGCAGGCTGCGCACGCGACGTGCCGCGACCGCGTCGTCGTCGACCGACCGCGCCAGCACCACGTGGTCGACACGGGTGCCAAGGGTCGCGACGAGGGCGTCGGAGGCCAGCGCGGAGGAGTCGACGACCACGAGCTCGCCCGTCCAGGTCGCCTTCTTGCGGTCCGTGGGCCAGCCGCGCGCGATCTTGCTCTCGAGCAGGGCCGACGCGTCGACGTGCCGCACGGGCAGGCCGCGGCGGCGCAGCGCCTCGGCCAGGCCCTCTCCCGACTGGGTGCCGACGGACCCGTCGACGAGGAGCGTCACGGGACCGTTGGCCGGCGCGGTCGCCGGGAGGTCGAGCATGAGCGCGGCGACGTCCCAGGTGTCCTCCGGGCTGGCGTCGGCCGTGCCGTCGAGCACCGCCGAGCCCTGCCCCGTCCCGAGGTCCTGCGGGCTGGCGATGACGCCGGGATCCGGCGCGCGGTCCCGACGGGTCAGCGCGACCGGGACGGCCACGAGGAGGCCGAGCGCGAGGCCGGCCACGCCGAGCGGCAGCACGCCGAGCGACGACGGCGCGGACGGGGTGGCCGGTGCGCCGAGCACCCGGCCCGGCGACGTGTCGACCGTCGCCAGCTCCGCGGCGCGGGTGCCCAGCGTCTTCGCCTCGGTGAGGATCGACTCACGGGCGGGGGAGTCCTTCGGGTAGCGGTCGGCCGAGTCCTCGAGCATGTCGATGCGGTCCCAGGTGGCCTCCTGCAGCTCCTGCACCGTCGTGGCCGCGGCCTCGCCGCGCACGGTGAGGAACGCCTCGGCCACCGCACGCGACCCGGCCGCCGCTGTCCGCGGCGTCGACGCCGTGTAGGCGATGTCGAGGACGGCCGTGTCGGGCGGGTTCGTCACCGACACCCCCCTCCTCAGGGCACCCGCCGAGGTGTCGAGGTCGTCGGCGGCAGCCGTCAGCACGTCGCCGGACGTCACCAGCTGGGCGTCGGTCGCGACGTCGAGCGTCGGGCTCGACCCGCTGGAGGGGCTGACGTCGACCGGCACGACCCGCACCGACGTGGTGGCGGTGTACGTCACGGGCAGCAGCACCCAGGCGAGGACGCCGAGCAGGACGCCGACCACCGCACCCAGCGCGAGCACGCGCCAGCGTCGGCGCAGGGTGCCGGCGAGCTCACTGAGCTGGGCGGGCTGAGGTGGTGCGGACTGCATGCAGGAGCTCCTCGGGTACGGGACGTCATGCACTGGGAGCGACGACGGCCTCGTTCATGACGCCGCGGGCGGGCGTCCGTGCCTGTGAGTTGAGCCATTGACCCGCTGTCTCACCCGGTTACTATGGCCGAGTTGCAACTGCCTGTGTCACGAACGCGGGCAGTCCCGGCCGGAGACCGTCACCACGGTGGAGGGCGGGGAACGATCCAGGGGAAAGTTCAGATGTCCATCGATGAATCGCGCATGTCTGCGCGCGCGTCCGGCGTAGAGCTGGACGACGCGCACCTGCTGTCCCTCGCGCGGGACGGCGACGACGACGCCTATGCCGAGCTGTTCCGTCGGTACCGGCCCGTGGCCCTGCGCCTCGCCCGGCGCCTCGGCGCACCGACCGAGGCCGAGGACACCGTGTCCGAGGCGTTCGCCCAGGTGCTCGGCCAGCTCCGCCGCGGTCTCGGTCCCGAGCGTGCCTTCCGCGCGTACGTGCTGACCTCGGTCCGCCACGAGGCCGCCCGACGGGGACGGCTGCGCCAGCGCGTCCAGCCGACGGACGACCTCGCGACGATCGACACCGCGGTGCCGTTCGGGCACGGACAGCTCGACACGTTCGAGCGCGACCTCGTCCGGTCCGCCTTCGCGTCGCTGCCCGAGCGCTGGCGCACGGTGCTCTGGTACCTCGACGTCGAAGGACTCAAGCCGCACGAGGTCAGCGACCGGCTCGGTCTCACGGCCAACGGCGTCTCCGCGCTCGTGTACCGCGCCCGCGCCGGGCTCCGCGAGGCCTACCTCGCGCAGCACGTCGCCGCCGACGGCGTCGAGGCCAGCGACGAGTGCCGTCAGCTGCGTCCCCGGCTCGCGTCGCTCGTGCGGCGCACCGTCGGCATGCGCGAGCAGAAGCGCATCCACGTCCACCTCGAGGCTTGCCCGTCCTGCATGGCCAGCTACCTCGAGCTCGAGGACGTCAACGCCCGCGTCGTGGCCCCGCAGCAGGCCGTCGCCGGCGTCCGCGCCTGACGTCCGCAGGCCACCGGGTGCGTCGCAGGGTCCTGCTCGTCGTGGTGCTGCTCGCCCTCGTGGCGGGTCTGCTCGTGACGGTGCGGCTGGTCGGGCCGGGAGGCGACCGTGCCGACGCACCGACCGCCGACGCGGTGCCCTGCCGGACCGGCGACGTCGACCGGCTCGACCTCTCCGACCCTGCGCAGGGTCGGCTCGCGTGGCACGACGAGTTCTCCGGCGCCCGCGTCGACCCCGACCGCTGGACGGTCCGCGACGACACGACGCTGTCCTTCGACCAGGCCCGCATCCGGGCCGACGCCGTCGAGGTGCGCGGCGGGCGCCTGCGCATCACCGCCCGGTCCGACCCGGCCGGCGACACCTCCGGCGAGCGTCCCGTCAGCACGGGCTACCTCGACACGATCGGCCACTTCGCCCAGCAGCACGGACGGTGGGAGGTGCGGGCTCGGCTCCCCGTCGAGCCCGGCCGCTCGCGGGCGCTCTGGCCGGCCTTCTGGCTGCGGGCCTCCGACCTGCCCGGCGAGATCGACGTCGTCGAGGCGTGGGGCACCCTACGCCTGGACCGTCCACGAGGACACCACCGCCCCTCCCGGGTACCGGCGGGTCGGCGGCTGGGGGCGGGCCGCGGAGCCGCTCGCCGACGGCTTCCACACCTACGCGGTCGACTGGACGCCCGGCTGCCTGCGGTTCTCGCTCGACGGCCGCACGACGGGCTTCGTCGACCTCGACCGCGAGCCGCGCCTGCGCCGAGCGCTCGACGGTCCGGTCGACATCCGGCTCAACCTGCAGGTCGGCAGCAGCTACTGGGGCCGCCTCGATCCCGAGCGCCCGGGCACCACCGGGCTCCCGGCCACCTTCGAGATCGACCACGTCCGGGTCTTCCGTCCTCGTCCCGCCCGGGACTGAAGTCCTGACTTCGCGTTCGTGACCTGAGACACGCCCGAATCGGCCTCGTCCTGCGTCACGCGCCCACGCTCCTCCGCTCTCCAGGCATGCACGAACGTCCAGGGGATCGGAGAACCGGTGAGCATCACGCGCACGACCTACGGGGTGGGATACGCCAGCGGCGTGTTCGACATGTTCCACGTCGGCCACCTCAACCTGCTGCGCCGGGCACGGCACCGCTGCCGCCACCTCGTGGTCGGCGTCGCGAGCGACGAGTACGTCGAGATCCTCAAGGGTCGCCAGCCCGTCGTGCCGTGCGACGAGCGCATCGACATCATCTCCGCGCTCGGCATCGTCGACGAGGTGGTCATCGACCGCTCCGAGGACAAGCGCATGGTGTGGGAGCAGCGACCCTTCGACGTGATCTTCAAGGGCGACGACTGGCAGGGCACGCCGAAGGGCTACCGGCTCGAGCGCACGATGGGCGAGATCGGCGTCGACGTCGTCTACTACCCGTACACGCGGCAGACGTCGAGCACCATGCTGCGCGCCCACCTCACCGGTGCCGAGCTGGAGGGGCTCGCGTGAGGGTCGACAGCGCGGTCGAGGTGCTCGACGCCGCCACGACCCCGTACGCACCGCCCGTCACCGTCGTCGTGCCCACCCACGACCGCCCGACGCTGATGGCCGAGGCCGTGCGCAGCGTCCTGCTGCAGGAGTACGCCGGACCGGTCGAGGTCGTCGTGGTCTTCGACGCCTGCGAGCCGGTGCTGCCCGACGTCGCGCTGCTGCCGGGCCAGAGCCTGCGCGCCGTGGTCAACGACCGCGTCCGCGGCCTCGCCGGCGCCCGCAACACCGGCATCCTGGTCGCCAGCCACCCGTTCGTCGCCTTCCTGGACGACGACGACACCTGGCTACCGGGCAAGCTGGCCGCCCAGATGCCGCTCTTTCGCGACCACCCGGACGCCCGGCTGGTGGCCACCGCGATGCAGGTCGACGACGGCGAGCGCCTCACCGACCGGCTCGTCCCCGCCGACGTCGTCTCGCACGCCGAGCTCGTGCGCGAGCGGTTCGGGGGCCTGCACTCCAGCAGCTTCGTGTTCCGGCGCGACGCGCTCGTCGACGAGATCGGCATGATCGACGAGGACCTCCCGCGTGGCTACGCCGAGGACACCGACGTGCTCCTGGCGGCGTCGCGGCTCGCGCCCGTGCGACTCGTGAACGAGCCCCTCGTACGGGTGCGCTGGCAGGGCCAGTCCTACTTCTTCGGGCGCTGGGCCGACTACGCCGCCGCGCTCACCTACCTCCTCCACAAGCACCCGCAGTTCGCCGACGACGACGCCGCGCACGCGCGGATGCTCTCGCAGATCGCGTTCGGCGAGGTCTCCTCCGGTCAGCGTCGGGCCGGCCGCCGGCACGCCCGGCAGGCCCTGGCGCTGCGACCCACCACCCTGCGCGCCTGGCTGGCGCTCGCCGTCGGTCTGCGTCTGCTGACGCCCGGCGCCGTCGTCACCGTCGCGCGACGCTTCGGAAAGGGCATCTGACATGCGCATCCTCATCGCCTGCTCCTCCGGCGGACACCTCGCCCAGGCCCTCGCCCTCGAGCCCTGGTGGGGCGAGCACGAGCGGCTCTGGGTCACCGGGCCCACCGAGGACGCCCGGCTGAAGTTGCGCGACGAGCGCGTCATCGAGTGCGCGTGGCCGACGCAGCGCAACCTGCCGAACCTCGCCCGCAACATGGTGCTGGCCCGCCGGGTCATCGACGAGTGGCGTCCCGACGTGGTCTTCAGCACCGGCGCCGCCGTCGCCGTGCCGTTCCTGCGCCAGGCGCGCCGGGTCGGCGCCCGGTCGATCTTCCTGGAGACGATCGACCGCATCGACAAGCCGTCGCTGACCGGTCGGCTGGTGTACCCGTTCGTCGACGAGTACCTGACGCAGTGGGACCAGCTCACCGAGAAGCTGCCGCGCGCGCAGACCGTCGGCCTGGTGCTGTGACCGAGCCGCTCAGCGTCGTCGCGAGCGTCGGCACCTACCACCACCCGTTCGACCGCTTCGTCGACTGGCTGGAGCCGTGGGCCGACGCGCAGGAGGCCGCCGTGGTCTTCCAGCACGGCTCGACCCGACCGCTGGGCAGGGCCGACAACCGCACCATGATGGCGCCCGACGAGCTGCTCGAGCACTACCGGCGCGCCGACGTCGTGGTGCTCCAGGGCGGTGCCGGCGGCGTCATGGACGCACGCCGCGCCGGTCGCATCCCGATCGTCGTGCCCCGCGTGCCGGTCGACGACGAGGTCGTCGACGACCACCAGGTCGTGCTCAGCCGACGGCTGGCCGAGATGGGGCTCGTGCACGTCGCGGAGTCGCGCGAGCAGCTGCACCGGCTGCTCGACGAGGTGGCCGCCGGCACGCTGCGCACCCGGTCGGAGGAGCTGCAGCCGACTGCCGGCGTCCTCGAGGCCACCCGGCTGCTCGGCGACCTGCCCGAGGCGCGCCGTGACGCCGAGGGGCGCACGCGCCTGGGCGTCCCGCGCAGCACCCGGGCCCCCGCAGGTGAGGAGTTCCTCGCCGCCCGCGCCCAACGTCGTCGCAGCGGCATGGTCCGGGCCGTCGCCGACGCCGTGCGGCAGGGACTGGTCGGCTACCTCCTGACCTTCACGACGGCCCACGCGCTCGCCGTCCACTTCGGGCTGGACGGCGACGTCGGCCGCGCCGTCGTGGCCGGCGTCGGGGCGTGGCTCGTCTACAGC
>LUMW01000782.1_pt1 | contig 11101 bp, 12 predicted proteins | sample 729761 | NCBI WGS metagenome assembly LUMW01 (sample SAMN03860302, study PRJNA289734) | marine metagenome | biome: seawater column; feature: ocean; material: water; isolation source: Red Sea water column Station 192 - depth 500m | place: Saudi Arabia: Red Sea | collected 2011-10-15 | depth 500 m
GCGCTATGGGGTGCTGGCCTGGGTGACGCTTGTGTGGATCGGCTGAGCGAAAGAGACCGAATAGCGCGTTGTCTTGAAACGAAAAAAGCGCCCGAGGGCGCTTTGTTTCCGTGGTCGTCCTTAGCTGCTTAGCCGCCCCAGTTACGCACCTGACCGCAATCCATATGCACGAAGTTAGAGCCGGAATAGCGACCAACGCCGCCACCGTTACAGGCAATTGCCGCACGTGCCATCTGGTTCACCGAACGCGATGCCAGACGCAGGTCAGCCGCCTGACCACGCATATGGAGAGAGTTCTTGGCCACACCGCGCGATCTGGAACGCAGCATCGCGTTGGTCTGCGGGCTGCGGTAGCCGGATAGAAGCATATAGGGCTCGGACACATCCAGAAGGTTATGCGACGCGGCCATGATGTCCACGGTACGCAGGTCCATCGATTTGACGCCATCTGTACGCCAGTCACGCATGAAATAGTTCAGCTCGGATACGGCATCTTTGATGTAGTTGCCTTCGATCCAATAGATCATGTCGATGCGTTCGCCGGTCCGGCCGGAATACATCTTGATGCGACGAATATCGCCGGCCCCACGCAAAAATCCTGCTGCGTTTGCGAAGGTCGGTGCCGCTGCTACGGCTGTCGCTGCGAATGCGCCCAATACGGAGCGCCGGGTCATGCCCGAAGTGCTCTTACCAGTCATTGATTGTATGTCCCGTCTTCTGCCTTTGGTTCCATGATGTTACACGGAGTTTTCCATCGATCCCCAGATGCAACAATTTATGGCATAGCGCGATTCTTGAACCAAGTGCTGAATCGAAAAGGTTCCATCCATCAACAAATTTAGGCGAATTTTTGCGCAACCCTTAGTTGGTTGTTCATTTTTGCCACAGGGGCGATGCCGATAAGCATCAATTTATCCTTAGTTTTCAGTTCACGGGCATTGTTATTGGACAAGAGCATAGGGTTCCCTGCCTATCTAGGAAATCCAAAGCTCACCGATTTCGGGGGAATCAATGACTCGTATTTTAAGCATTCAATCGCGGAAATTTCGCCGCATGGCAGGTTTTCTGGGGGCTGCTGCCACAGCTCTGACACTCTTTACCGCGCCGCAACCCGCTTTTGCGCAGGTGACCGCGTTCAAACAGGCCGTTGCCGAAGCCGCCGCGCGGGATGAGGATATCGCCGCCTACTACCGGACCCACGGCTATGCTCCGATCTGGACCGAAGCGACAGAGACACAGCGCGCCCGACGTGCCGCACTTATGTCAGCGATCCGCGCGGCTGATTTGCACGGGCTACCCGTCGCACGCTATGACCCTCAAGGGCTGATGGAAAAGCTCAAAAACGCGCAGACCCCGCGGGATCGCGGGCTGGCCGAGGTCGAGATGACGCGCGTTTTCCTGCAATACGCCCGTGATCTGCAAACCGGCGTGCTGGTGCCGTCGCGCATTGATCCGTCCATCGTGCGCGAAGTGCCATACCGGGACCGTCAGACCTATATCACCGATTTCATTTCTTCTGATCCGACGCCGTTCCTGCGTAATCTGCGCCCGCGGACGATGGAGTATAACGCCCTGATGCGTGAAAAGCTGCGGATGGAGCATTTGCTGACCCAAGGCGGTTGGGGGCCCGCGGTGCCTGCATCCTCGCTCAAGCCCGGGGCGCAAGGCACGCAAGTGGTCGCGCTGCGCAACCGGTTGATGTCGATGGGGTATCTGAAACGGTCCAACGTGATGACCTATGACGCCACGTTGCAAGAGGCGGTGCGCAGCTTTCAAAAAGATCACGGGCTGAATGAGGACGGCGTCGCTGGCTCCGGCACCATGGCCGAGATCAACAAGAGCGTCGAGACGCGGCTGCAGTCCGTCATCGTCGCGATGGAGCGTGAACGCTGGTTGAACAAGGAACGCGGCGCACGTCACGTGCTGGTCAATATCCCCGCCTTCACTGCGTCCGTCGTCGACAACGGGCAGGTCACCTTCGAGACACGCTCGGTCGTGGGGGCGAACCAATCGGACCGCCTGACGCCTGAATTCTCGGATGTGATGGAATATATCGTCATCAACCCGACGTGGACGGTGCCGCGGTCGATCGTGACCAAGGAATATCTGCCGTCGATGCAGCGCAACCCCAATGCAGCTGGTCATATTGATCTGATCGATAATCGCGGCCGGATCATCAGCCGTGGGTCTGTAAACTTTAGCCGCTATACAGCGCGCACCTTCCCCTATGGCATGCGCCAAAAGCCGGGACGGACCAATGCGCTTGGGTTGGTGAAGTTCATTTTCCCCAACAAATACAACATCTACCTGCACGACACGCCCTCCAAGAGCCTGTTTGACCGCGACGTTCGTGCCTTTAGCCACGGCTGCGTGCGGCTCGCCGATCCGTTTGATTTCGCCTATACGCTGCTGGCCCCGCAAGCGGCTGATCCTGTCGCCTATTTCAAACGGCAACTGGCCACAGGCCGCGAGACTTTCGTCCATCTGGATACCGAAGTGCCGGTCCACATCATCTACCGCACCGCCTTCACCACACCGCGCGGCCATACGCAGTATCGCGCCGATATCTATGGTCGCGATGGCCGTATCTGGGATGCGCTGAGCAAGGCGGGGGTGGCATTGGGCGCGGTTCAGGGTTAACTCGTCCCTGACAAGGGGAGACCGCACATGACCTACACCATCCAACAGATCGCCGACGCGCTTGGCTTGCCAGCGGTCGGCGATACCTCCATTTCGATTGCCAAACTGGCAGAGCCGGCAGACGCGGGCCCCGACGATCTCGCGCTCGCCATGAGCCCCAAATACGCACTATCGCTGTCTGACGGATCGGCCCGCGCGGCCATGCTCTGGCCCGATGCCGATTGGCAAGAGATGGGGTTGAAGGCCGCCATCCTGCCGGACCGTCCGCGCTTTGCCATGTCGGGACTGACCCGCATGATGGATCCGGGGCAGGGGTTCGGGGCTGGCATCCACCCCTCTGCCGTTATTGATGAGACCGCCGAACTGGCCGAGGACGTCTCTGTCGGGCCATTGGCGATTGTGGCGGCGGGCGCGAAAATCGGTGCTGGTTCTGTCATCGGGCCGCAGTGCTACATTGGGACAGACGCGGTTCTGGGTAAGAACGCCTATCTGCGCGATCACGTCAGCATCGGCGCGCGGGTGCGCATCGGCGATGATTTCATCGCACAACCGGGCGCGCGGATCGGTGGCGACGGGTTTTCGTTCGTGACGGCTGAGCCCAGCACCGTGGAACAGACACGCAAGACCCTTGGTGATCGCGGCGACACAAAAGCGCAACAATGGACCCGTATTCACACCCTTGGAAGTGTGACCATCGGGAACGACGTGGAATGCGGGATGAACTGCACGGTTGACAGCGGCACCATTCGCAACACCGCGATTGGCGACGGCAGCAAGCTCGATAACCTCGTGCATCTGGGGCATAACGTTGTGGTCGGCAAAAACTGTCTGCTGTGCGGGCAGGTCGGTATCGCCGGTTCCGTGACCATCGGCGACAACGTGGTGCTGGGGGGTCAGGTGGGCGTCAGCGACAATATCACCATCGGCGACGGGGTGATCGCGGGCGGCGGCACCAAGATCTTGTCCAACGCGCCCGCGGGCCGGTCGTTGCTGGGCTATCCCGCGACGGAAATGGGCAAGCAGATTGAAGGCTACAAAGCGCTGCGCCGTTTGCCGCGCTTGCTTCGCGATGTGGCGGCGTTAAAATCCCAGATGGGCACCTCCAAAGACAGTGAGACAAGCTAGGGCCAAGGCATGGCCCGTTCTGACGGAGACTTAGGATGAACATCAAAGATCAGGTCATCAGCATTATCGCCGATCAAGCGTTTCTGACGCCATCGGATGTCACCATGAACAGCACGCTCGAAAGCCTTGGCATCGACAGCATGGGCATCGTCGAAAGCATCTTCGCGATTGAAGAGACATTCGACGTATCGGTGCCGTTCAACGCGAACCAGCCGGACGCCACGGGGTTCGATATCTCTAGCGTGGCCAGCATTGTCGCAGGGGTGGAACGGCTGCGCGCCGAGCAGGCCTGACGCGTGAAACGTGTCGTGATTACGGGGGCGGGCACGGTCAATCCGCTGGGATTGAACGTGCCCGATACGCTTGCGGCCATGCGCAACGGAGTGTGCGGAATCGGGCCGCTTGATTTCCGCGACGTGGATCGGCTGTCGATCAAGATCGGCGGTCAGGTCCACGGGTTTGACGGCGAAAGCCAGTATAACCGCCAGAAGATCGCGCTTTATGACCGGTTCACCCAGTTCACCCTTGCCGCCGCGGCGGAGGCGATCCGCCAATCGGGACTTGAGTTCAAGGGAGAGCTCTCGGCAAAATCCGGCGTGGTGCTTGGCACGGCGGGCGGCGGGGTCAGCACATGGGACGATAACTACCGTGCGGTCTATGCCGAAGGGAAGAACCGCGTGCATCCCTTTGTGGTGCCGCGCCTGATGAACAACGCCGCCGCCAGCCATGTGAGCATGGAGCATCACCTCAAGGGGCCATCCTTCACCGTTTCAACTGCCTGCGCTTCCTCGAACCACGCGATGGCGCAGGCATTTTCGATGATCCGCAGCGGGATGGCACCGGCGATGGTCACGGGCGGATCTGAATCGATGATGTGCTTTGGCGGGGTCAAGGCGTGGGAAGGGCTGCGCGTGATGTCGCGCGACGCCTGCCGCCCGTTCTCGGCCAATCGCAATGGTATGGTGCAGGGCGAAGGCGCAGGCATTTTCGTGTTCGAGGAATATGACCACGCCCGCGCCCGCGGGGCTGATATCCTGTGCGAAGTATCGGGCTTTGCCATGTCCTCTGACGCGTCGGACATTGTGATGCCGTCCAAGGCGGGTGCTGCTCGCGCGATCAAAGGCGCGTTGGACGACGCCCGGATCAATCCGGACGAGGTGGGCTATATCAACGCCCATGGCACGGGCACGGCAGCCAATGATAAAACCGAATGTGCGGCGGTGGCAGATGTGTTCGGCACCCATGCAGACAGGCTGATGATCAGCTCGACCAAATCGATGCATGGGCATCTGATCGGCGGCACCGGCGCGGTAGAGCTTTTGGCCTGCATCATGGCCCTGCGCGACGGGGTTATCGCCCCCACCATCGGCTACGAAGAGCCCGACCCCGACTGCGCCTTGGATGTTGTGCCCAATGTGGCCCGCGATGCGCGGGTCACGGTGGCGCTGTCCAACGCCTTTGCCTTTGGCGGCATGAACGCGGTACTGGCGCTGCGCGCGATCTGATCTTACCAGCGACACCGCCCATGAAAAAGCCGCCCGCGTCAAACGGGGCGGCTTTGTCGTCTTAACGGCCCGAGGGCCAAACATTTGCTTACCGGTCTTCAACAACCGAGGATTTGTCGAAGCTTGCGGTGAACCCGTCCAGCGACAGCGACAGTTCTACCTTCTGGTCAGGCGCCAGCGCGGGCACGATGGTGATCACGGCCTCTTTCCCGCGTTTGAACGCGGCGACATCGGCTTCGGTCAGGCCCATGCGGACGTAGCAACCAACGGGGTTACAGAAAGCGAAAGGATAGCGGCGCGCCTTGCCACCATCGACGGTCAGCGTCAGCTGCGAGGGCAGGGCCGTTTCCAACGGCACAACCACAGTGGCACCGGCTGTCGCCTTACCGCCCGCTGGCAAGCGGAACAGCGAGAATTCGGCGACAGGCGCGCCTTGGCCATCATCCATCAACTGGTACATCTGGCAGGGGTCGACCTCTTCTTCGGTCTTGATACAGCGCATCTCCCAGGCACCGATCACCTCTTTGGTGTAGGGCTTGCCCAGGGTCGGCTCCCCGTCGGCATCTTCACCAAGGCTCAGCTGCGACTGTACGTCGGTGCTGCTGCCGGTGGTGGTGTTTTCTTCCGTCGCGGGTGCCGCTTCAGCGGTCGGCTCCGCCGTTTCCGGGGCGTCTGTTGCTGCGGGTGTTTCCGTGGCTGCAGTCTGTGCGTAACCGGAAACGGGCATAGTCAGAGCCATCGCCGCGCAGAGAGGGAGAAGTGTGATATACTTTTTCATGCTCGTTCCAAATCAGTTAAATTCGACGCCATCTACCATGCGCCAATGCCAATGTCAGGACGATAGCGCTGAAACCATCGTGATTTAAGGCAAAATATTGCCTATTTCATCAGGTTTTCACGGGGAAGAGGCCGGGCGCGGGGGGCTGAAATAGAAAAAAGGACGCGATGCGTCCTTTTCCCTGTTCTTCGTTCTCCCCATCGGACTTGGCCGACTTATTGAAAGCACGTTACGAAAGCATTCGGGCACCGTCAACATAAAATATCACAGCGGTTTCAAGCGCGTAAAACGGACCTCCAACGTAAAAAGGGCCGCACCCGAAGGCGCGGCCAAGTCTGACAGGGAGGAAGTGCCGCCAGCACGAAAAGGACATCACGACCGACGACAAAATCACTATGGTGTGAAAAGGTTAAGTTTGTATGCTCGCTCTGCACTTTGGCTGCAGGTTATTGGCCCAAAAGGAATTAAATACGTGACAAATGATATCTTCATCGGCGGCGGTGGCGAAGACTACGCGACGAAACAGTTTCTCAACATCGGCTATGCCAACCGTCATGGATTGGTCGCGGGGGCCACGGGCACAGGCAAAACCGTCACGCTGCAAATCCTGGCCGAAGGGTTTTCCGCCGCAGGGGTTCCGGTGTTTCTGTCCGACGTCAAAGGCGATCTGTCAGGGCTGGCGCAGGCAGGCTCTGCCAGCCACAAGCTGCACACCCCCTTTTCAGAGCGCGCCCAGACCATCGGCTTTGACGATTTCGACTACAGCGCCTTTCCGGTCACCTTCTGGGATATGTTCGGCAAACAGGGGCATCCGGTGCGGACGACAATCTCGGAAATGGGGCCCTTGCTGCTGGCGCAGCTTCTCGATCTGACGGAGGCCCAAGAAGGTATCCTCAACATCGCGTTCCGCGTTGCTGACGAAGACGGGCTTCCGCTGCTGGATCTCAAGGATCTGCAGGCGCTGCTGGTCTGGATCGGGGAAAACGCTTCGACCCTGGCGCTGCGCTACGGCAATGTGTCGTCGGCCTCGGTCGGGGCGATCCAGCGGCGCTTGCTGGTGCTGGAAAACCAAGGCGCGGCTGATCTCTTTGGGGAACCCGCGCTGGCCCTGACCGACCTGATGCGCACAGACACGGACGGGCGCGGTTTTATCAATATCCTCGCGGCCGACCAGCTGATGCACTCGCCCAAGCTCTACGCGACCTTCCTGCTGTGGTTGCTGTCAGAACTCTTCGAGGAACTACCAGAGGTCGGCGACCCCGATAAACCCAAACTGGTGTTCTTCTTCGACGAGGCGCATCTGCTGTTTGATGACGCCCCCAAAGCGCTGGTCGACAAGGTTGAACAGGTGGCGCGGCTGATCCGCTCCAAGGGCGTGGGCGTGTATTTCATCACACAGAACCCCGCAGACGTGCCCGAAGATATCCTTGGCCAATTGGGCAACCGCATCCAGCACGCCTTGCGCGCCTTCACCGCGCGTGATCGCAAGGCGCTGCGCCTTGCCGCCGAAACCTACCGCGGGAACCCGCGGTTTGAGACCGAAGACGCGATCCGCGAGGTCGGCGTGGGCGAGGCGTGATGGCGCAAAGCCCGATGGCGGGGAAATACGACACCCGCCTTGATCGCGCCTCCGCGTTCGAAATGCTGGCCAAACGCGCCGAAGACGCCGCGAAAGAGGCAGCACAGGCCGAGGAACAAGCCGAGGCCGAAGACACATCCCCCGCCTTGCGCGAATTCAACGCAGCGCGGCGCTATGCAGGCAAACGGGTCACGCGCTCTACCTCGAAACGCACGACCAAAAGCGACGACAGCTTTGGCGGTGCCATCGCGAGTGTGGTGATCAAGGAGTTGAAAGGCACAACCGGCCGGCGCATCGTGCGCGGAATCTTGGGCGGGTTGTTCAAAGGACGCTGAACGCGCTTCCAAATGGCAATAAATCCTCGCCGAAGGCTGGCCTTATCCCGCAAGGGATAAGGCCTTTTCTTTTACTTCTCGGGGATCAACCCGCGCGGGCTGAACCGCAATACCAGCAGCAAGACCGCCCCCATCGTCATCAACCGCATATGCGCAGCGGACTCGATCAGGTGGTCTTTCAGCCAATAGCCGTCGGACATGCCCGCGGTGACCAATTGCATCAGCCACAGCCCCATGGGTTCAACCATCACCCAAAGGTACCACATCAGAAAGCCCCCCAGCACGGCCCCTAGATTGTTGCCGGACCCGCCAACGATCACCATGACCCAGATCAGGAAGGTGAAGCGCAGCGGCTGGTAGGATCCGGGCGTCAACTGGCTGTCCAGCGTGGTCATCATCGCGCCGGCAATCCCGCAGATGGCAGAGCCGAGAATGAACACCTGCAAGTGCCGTGCGGTCACGTCCTTGCCCATGGCTTCGGCTGCGACCTCATTGTCGCGGATCGCGCGCAGCATGCGGCCCCAGGGCGAATTCAGCGCCCGCTGGCTTAGCCACATCAGCACCAAGAGTACGACGGCGAACAGACACACATACAGGAACTTCACCCAAAGCGTCGATGCCTCTACCGGGTTCAGCCCAAAGCCGGCCGCCTGTTCGACAAAGCCCGCGTTATTTTGCAGGTCGATCTCATAGGGGACGGGGCGCGGGATGCCAATGACGTTCTTGACGACCCGCGACAGCCAGTCTTCGTTCTTGAGCACGGCGATGATGATCTCGGCGATGCCCAGGGTCGCGATCGCTAGGTAATCCGACCGCAGCCCAAGCGCGGTTTTCCCGATCAGCCACGCCGCTCCGGCTGCAAACAGCCCGCCTACGGGCCAGGCAATGATCACCGGCAGGCCAAGCCCGCCAAGATAGCCGGTCGTCGCGGGGTTCACGGCCTCGACCGCGCTCACGGATGGGTCGAGCAGGGCGCGGAAGATAAAGAACCCCGCCACCAACACCACCAGAACGACCAGCGTGCGCAGCCATCCCTTGGCCATGCGTTTCATCACCTGAACCGCCAGAATGATCGTCGCGGCCCCCATCAGCAGGGCTGTGAGGATCCCCCAGCCCCCCGCGGACCATGCGTCTTGCGTGGGGGGCATGCCGATCAGCACAGCGGCCAGACCGCCAAGGGCGACAAACCCCATGATGCCCACGTTGAACAGCCCCGCAAAGCCCCATTGCAGGTTCACGCCAAGTGCCATGATGCTGGAGATCAGCCCCATCGCAATGATCAGCAGCGCCGCGTTCCAGCTTTGCGCAAGCCCGGTCAGTACGATCAGCAGCGCGACAATGGCGAAAAGAGCGGTGTTTTTCAGTGTCTCGTTCATACCGATTGCCCCTTGAACAGACCTGTGGGTTTGAACAGCAGCACGATCAACAAGATCACGAAGCTGACGGCGAATTTATAGTCGGTGGACAAAAGCTGCACCAAGCCGTCGGGGGCCATCCCCTCGGGGGCGAGGTAGCCAAAGACCTTTTTCCACGCATAGGTGATCGTCACCTCGGAGAACGCGATAACAAAGCCCCCCGCGATGGCACCGATCGGGCTACCAAGACCGCCCACGATCGCGGCGGCAAAGATCGGCAGCAGCAGTTGGAAATAGGTGAAAGGTTTAAAGGACTTATCCAAGCCATACAGCACGCCTGCGGTGGTCGCCAGACAGGCCACAATGATCCAGGTGATCATGACCACGCGTTCAGGATTGATGCCCGACAGCAGCGCCAGATCCTCGTTGTCAGAGTAGGCGCGCATGGATTTGCCCGAGCGTGTCTTGTTCAGAAACCAGAACAGTGCGGCAACCACGATGACAGCCGTCACCACGGTCAGCCCTTGGGTCGTTTTGATCGCCAGACCTTCCTCAAGCCCCGTCATCTCTTTGAAGTCGCGGGCCGAGATGATGAAGCGTTCGCCATCCAGAAACCGTTGATCCTCTGCGCCGATGATAAAGCGGGTGATGCCGTTATAGACGAATGTCACCCCCAGCGAGACGATGACAAAGATCACCGGCTTGGCCTTCTTTTCGCGGTAGAAACTATAGACCAGCTTGTCTGTGCCAAGCAGCAGCCCGATGGTGATGATGATCGCGAATGGCAGCGCCAGCAAGGCGGTCGGCAGGACGCCCAGGCTCAGCCCCAGCGACTGGAAACCCCAGGTGATCAGCACGGCGGACATCGCGCCAAGCGCCATCGTGTCGCCATGGGCAAAGTTCGAGAACCGCAAGATGCCATAGACCAGCGTCACCCCAAGCGCACCAAGCGCCAGCTGCGACCCGTAGGCGATGCCCGGAACCAGCACATAGTTGGCCAAGGCGATGAAAGCGTTGAGTAAATCCATTATTTGCATGTCCCTAGATAGCTGATGACAATCGGCCCATCAGCGTAATGCACGGTATAACGGGAGGCCCCGTCGGTGGCGATGCTCAGCAGGTGGCGGGCATCAAACCCACCCCCCGTCAGGGACAGCGCCTTGACCTGTTTCGTGCCGGTCATGTCGACGGTTTCGGCGTCGCTGACCATTTGTGATTGAACCGTCAGCGCATCGGCAGAGGCTCCGCCTGCGTTACCGGTGATGTCGGGGGTGAACTCTGTCTCGGTGCAGGGCTCGTTCTCCACACATTCCCACGTAAAGCGGCAGGCGATCGCAATCGTCTGCTGGAAGGGCTCTGCGGGGGCCGTAGCGGCTGCGGCGGTCGGGGCTGTTGCAGCGGTCGTGGCAACGCTGTCCTGCGCCAAGGCTGGCGCCGTGGTTGCCAATAGGGCCATCGGAAGGGTCCATCGCATCGCTTAACCCCCCAGAAAGGACTTGCGAACTTCGGGGTCTTCCAAAAGCTCTTTGCCTGTGCCGGTAAAGGCATTGGCCCCTTGCACCAGAACATAGCCCTTATCCGCAATCTCTAGCGCTTGGCGGGCGTTCTGTTCCACCATCAGGATCGGAATACCGGTCCGCGCGACCTCGATGATGCGGTCGAACAGTTCGTCCATCACAATGGGGGATACGCCAGCGGTGGGTTCGTCCAGCATCAGCACCTTCGGCTGCGTCATCAACGCGCGGCCCACAGCGACCTGCTGGCGTTGCCCGCCCGACAGCTCG
>LUMW01001232.1_pt1 | contig 11076 bp, 10 predicted proteins | sample 729761 | NCBI WGS metagenome assembly LUMW01 (sample SAMN03860302, study PRJNA289734) | marine metagenome | biome: seawater column; feature: ocean; material: water; isolation source: Red Sea water column Station 192 - depth 500m | place: Saudi Arabia: Red Sea | collected 2011-10-15 | depth 500 m
AAATAGAGCAGTACAGTGAATTGCTGCAAAAACTACTAGAACATCAGGCAATTAAAGATGAAGAGGATATATCAGATTTTGATATGCTGATTCATGAAACTGAATCAGTACCAGAAGAGGATGAAACCGAGAAACATGAAGAGACTCACACTGTTGCCAAAATTCGGGCATCATTAAGTCATTTAAGAATTGCTCCTGATGTTTTGCATCTTTGCATGAATCAAGGTCTGGAAGTCAGTATTGCCTACAGGATTGCAATAAGTATTGAAAATAAATTTGGCTTTGATTGGCTGCGCGAAAAATTGGTTTCGCTGGAACCTCAAAATGACTGGGAACTTGAATACCAGGATATCCTTCTACGCACTTTGGATGCCGATAAATTATTGTTATTGGATGTTTTACAGGTATCCAAAAAAATCGAGACCGTTGAGGAACAAGAATTTTCAAGTTTAGTTGAACCTCTTGATGCAATAGATTCTGCGAATTTACATGCATACGTTCATTCCCTTGAGCAGGTACGAGCCGGTTCTTCAATAAATTTGACTACAATTGCAGTAATTCTCAACCGGTTAGAATTTCTCAAAAACATCATACCTAAAACCTGACTCACCTTTCACCAATTATTCTATGATTGCAATTATACTTGCCGGCGGAACCGGCACGCGTCTCTGGCCTTACAGTCGGAGTATGACACCTAAGCAATTTTTAAATCTCGGTTCAATTCAAGAATCGCTTTTTCAGGAAACATGCAAACGCCTTGAATCACTTGTGTCTCCGGAGGATATTTATATCGTTGGTGCTGATTCTCATCAAAAAGAGTTAAAGGTGCAGATTTCGCAAATATATCCGAACTTCCGTCCTGAGCAGTTACTTCTTGAACCTATGGGTCGCAATACTGCTCCAGCCATTCTTTGGGGGATCCTGCGAATTCCGGAAAGCAAGCGCAATGATCCGGTAGTAGTTTTGGCCTCCGATCATCTGATCAAGAAACCGATAAACTTTATCACTGCCGTGAAAAGTGTAGAACTTCTGGCAAATTCAGGATATATCGTAACTTTTGGAATAAAACCTGATTGTCCGGAAACTGGATACGGATACATAAAAGCCGGGGAACCTCTGGAAGTTGGTTTTAAGGTTGATGAATTTGTTGAAAAGCCTGATTTGGCCACAGCGGAAGGTTATCTGAAATCATCAGAATATACATGGAATGCCAGTATTTTTATGGCAACAACGGAAACATGGCTGGGGGAATTTCGCAGTCATGCTCCGGAAATGCTAACGCTGTTTGAAGAAGCCGCAATTGATGGTAATCTTTCTGATCCAAAAGTTATCAGTGAAATATATCAAACCATTACAGCTGATTCCATCGACTATGCCCTGCTGGAAAAATCAAATCGAGTTGCAGTAATTCCTGTTGATATGGAATGGACTGATTTAGGCAGTTGGGAGAGTCTATTTAAAGTTTCCGAAAAAGACGGTCAGGGAAATGTCATACGAGGAAATGTGATTTCACAAGATTCACAAAACTCTTTGATTTTCACCAGCAAAAAGCTTGTGACAAGCATTGGTGTTGATAATTTGATAATTGTTGAAACTGATGACGCGTTGCTGGTTTGTGACATGACTCGGTCACAGGATGTTAAGAAATTAGTTGAAACACTTAAAAGAGAAGAACGTAATGAGTATTAGATTAACAATGAGAAATTTTGCAGATAGATATAAGTTATGCATTTAGAGGAGAATTTATATGAGTAAGCATATTACATCAGTAGATCAATCTGATCGTCTTGTTCCCTATAATCTTCGCCAGAGTGGAGCAACACCGGTTGAAATGTTGATTTTTACCCGTGTCAGAAAATCTCCTTTTTGGCATTTGTCAGTGGAAGCAGGTTGCTGGCGGGCAACTGTTTACAACCGTATCTATCATCCGTTTGGTTATGTCCGACCGGAAGACGGTGGTACTATGGTGGAGTATGAAGCCTTAAAAAAACATGTCACTTTGTGGGATGTGTCTGTAGAACGCCAGATTATGGTTAAGGGGCCGGACGCCGAAAAGTTTGTGGATTATGTTATTACCCGTGATGCGACGCAAATTCAGCCTATGAGTGCAAAATATGTAATCCTTTGTAACACTCAGGGAGGGGTATTGAACGATCCGGTGCTTCTCAGACTTTCAAAAGATGAATTTTGGTTTTCATTGGCAGATTCTGATATCGTGATGTACCTGCAAGGTGTTAATCATGACAAACGTTTTAATGTAGTTATTGATGAAATTGATGTCTGCCCTTTGCAAATTCAGGGACCAAAGTCATTGGCACTCATGAAGGATCTTGTTGGTGAAAAAGTGGACATTGAATCAATACCATTTTATGGTTTGGCTGAGGCAATGTTTGGCGGTCATGAATGTGTTATTTCACAAACAGGATTTTCCGGAGAAGCTGGTTATGAAATTTATCTGCGTGATGCTACATTGCACGCCGAAGATTTGTGGTACGCGGTGTTGGAAGCAGGAAAAAAACATCAATTAATGGTGACGGCCCCTCCACATTGTCGCAGAATTCAGGCTGGAATACTTTCCTGGGGACAGGACATGGACAGCCAGCATAATCCGTTTCAATGTAACCTGGGTTATCAGGTATCTCTATCCGGAAAAGGCAGGTGGAACAAACAAGGTGATTATATCGGCAAGCAAGTATTGGAAAAAATGCGCTCAGACCTTCTTGCAGGCAAAAATCCCTACAAACTGCAGCTGGTAGGATTTGAGATGGGTGGGAGGCCAATAATTGATTTCGCACATGATTTCTGGCCGGTTTCCCCAATTGATTCAAGTGAACCTTGCGGATTTATTACCTCACCATGGTATCATCCCGACAGGAACAAAAATATTGCAATGGGATATGTGCCTTTTGACGGCACTTTAAATAAGCATGGATTGCCTGTTGGTAACTATGGGCAAAAGTTCAGGGTACATCTTCCGGAACAGTATGCAGAAAAGCCTGGAGAGCCTGTGGATGCGGAAGTAGTCAAAATACCCTTCACAACTTCAGTGAATCTGAATATTCGGGAAAAAATAAGCTCATAAAGATACAGGTAGTAAAAAGTTTCTGCTGAGCACATTTACTTTTAGTCCTGGTTAAGTCCATTAGAATCAAAATCCACATTCAAAAACAGTTAGAATCATCAGTTATTTATGGCGTACATCTGCAACAAACTCAGTTGGGTTTTGGAATGGATACATTGGTTTTTGTCTATGTTTATTATCAAGACTATCAAAACGCTGGCTAACTGCACCATCTGTCAAAGCAAGAAATGACGGCGCTGAGAGACTTTGCAATTCCGGAGACAAATAACCGGATTTAACAACAAGCAGGCGAAAATTATTAAGATCAATACCAAGATCAGTGAAGTCACTATGATAGTGAAAAGGACGTCTTTGTTCTGTTAAAACAATTGTAATTCCTTTGAAAACAACAACTGCGCATTGATTTTTGAAATAAAATTTTTCCGGATTCAAAGTCAAACATGGTCCTCCTCCACCAAGTCTGTTTCCGATTTTAAAGGTGTAAACTTTTCTGCTTTGCAGTTCTTCAACAATTCCTGGAGCAGCAATCCCGGCAAACAATGCCTTTGTAATTCCTTTCTTAATCACAGCCTCAAGAACATCAGCACGATCACCCACTCCACCGGCTGTGGGGTTGTCACCGCTGTCTGCAATTATAGAAAACTTGTCCGGAAGCATATCTAACACATTTTCCAGATCCCCTGCACGCATGTCAAATTTCAGCTCATTACGTTTTTTCCAATACATATCAGCAATTTCAGCACAGGTTTCTTTTCCTGCTTGTCGATCTGTGCATGTTACAACTGCAGCTGCTGTAGCCGCTTTTGTGTCAGCCCAAACATAACCAACCATCAAATTAGTATCTAGAATTCCGTTGCGTTGATCATAGTTTTCCAGGTGCGCATAAATGCTTTTGCATGGTTCTACAAAAGTAGAAGACATTTCACCAGAAATTAAAACAGGTATTGGCGACCATACTACTTCAGGTCTGCTTTCTCCTGTAAGTGCTGCTGCAAGATGTTTTGCTGCACGATGATATGTCGCTTTTACATCAATGTGAGGTGCGGTACGGTATGCAGAGAATATATCAATATTCTGGATGATTTTGTCTGTTACATTTCCATGAAGATCAAAACAGACTGCAATTACACAATGATTACCAACGATGTGTCGAACAGCTTCTATCCAGTCTCCTTCCGGATCTTCAATGTCTGGAACATACATTGCTCCATGCATCAGTAACAATACTCCATCAAGTGGACATGCTGCTTTTAATTGCTGCAAAAATTGGTCTTTCGTTCTTTCATAAAATTCAGCATCAACAGCACCTCCGGGAAGAGATTTACAATAGAAAAGGGGTTGAGCTTGGATTTTATGATTTTCAAAAGGGAAGTCCACCAGTTCAACAAGTGTTGATCCCTGAATCTTGTTAAAATCAGCCTCTGTTTGAAAAAGATGAGAATAAGTACTGCATTCGGTGCTGATGCCTCCGATTGCAATACTTTTTTGGCTGGTCATCGTTTTTAATACAAATGTAACTGCAGCGGAGTCTCTTTTAAAACATGTTCCAACTCACCGATCAGTTGCTCTGCGTTTTGGTGATTGAACACCATCGGGGGTTTGAATTTTAACACGTTATGGCCAGGACCTTCAGTACTGAGCAGAATCTTACGTGATTTCAGCCTTTCAACAATATATTCTGCATGAAGAGGTGCAGGTTCTTTAGTGTCTGGATTAAGCACAAGTTCAATACCCAGAAAAAACCCTTCACCACGTACATCTCCAATCAGTGGAAATGTTTGTTTAAGTTCTTTAAGATTATTTTTCAGCCAGTTCCCTGTTTCCAGTGAGTTTTGCTGAAGTCCTTCCAGTTCTATTACGTCCAGAACAGCCATACCCACGGATGATGATACCTGACTTCCGCCAAATGTATTGAAGTATTCCATTCCATTCGCGAATGTTTCGGCAATTTCCTGAGTAGTGATAACAGCCCCAATGGGGTGTCCGTTTCCGATTGGTTTCCCAAGAGTCACAATATCAGGGACAGCGTCCTGCAGTTCAAATGACCAGAAATGTTTTCCTGCACGTCCGAATCCTACCTGAACTTCATCAGCAATGCAAAATCCTCCATGCTGTCTTACATGCTGGTAGGATTGCTTAAGAAAACCATCCGGAAGAGGGACTTGTCCGCCGCATCCGAGCATAGATTCACAGATAAATGCTGCTGGTTTTTTCCCATGCAAAGATAATTTTTCACATATTTTTAGAACATGATCAGCATAAAACTTGCCGGCTGTGACAGCATCTCTGTGCAAACCACGGTAAACATAAGGCATTGGAATTTCATGTACCCATTCCGGCGGGCCATTTCCTCCGGGGCCGTTATGTTTATAAGGACTTATATCTATATTCGTGTTTGTATTTCCATGATATGCCTCCTCAAGCACGATCACGTCCTTTTGTTCACTGACAGAGAAGGCAATTCTCAGGGCCAGTTCGTTTGCTTCACTTCCGGAACAGACAAGAAAACATGTGTGCTATATGCTTTTGCAATGCGAGGATGAGAATGTCCTACATGGGCTACGTTATTAACACAGTCAAGATAAAATTGTCCTTTATGATCAATCAATGACTGCGCCTGCCCTTGTACAATTATGAGTGGTTGCTGGTAATTAAGACTCAATGATGGACCAAAAACTTTTTTACGCCGTTCAAAAAGATTCCCGTAATCAATTTCCTGGTTGTTACTTTTTTCACCAAGTCCGAGCATCATTCCCGGATCAGGGCAAACGCTTGTCCAGAGATTTTGCTGAGAAGGCAGCGCTACACCGGGGTAATTTCCTTCAAAATCAAATAGATCGAGGATTATCTGAAAATGTACATGTGGAAGCCAGCCGCCGTTTTCTGTTGATTCGCCTATTACTGCCAGCTCCATTCCATATCTGACGGTTTGTCCAATTTTTAATTTCCTGAGACACGTTCTGCCCAAATGACCATATAGGGTATAAAAAATCGGACCATCTTTGGGCTTATGCTTCAGTATCACTGTAGGACCGTAGTCCAGTTTATTATTATTATCCTTTAAATGATGAACAATACCTTCAAGTGGTGCAAAAATAGCAGTTCCTGCGGCAGCAAAGACGTCAATTCCAAGGTGTATTGTTCTTTTCTCTACACCTTCAAGAGAGACATGGTGGAATTCCTCAGCAGCATAGACTGAGCGGACCTCAGCATATTTTCCGACTGCTGTCTCAGCATTCATCTCAAGCAGTATTCTTTCCAGGTATTCTTGTTGTTCATCTATTGACATCCATTGTAATTTTGCAGAAATAGGGCTGCCTGTACTAAGGTCCAGCATTGATGTATTTTTGTTTGTCAGTGGTTCTCCCATCAGACTATGAAATGAACCAGTAGCTGTTTTTTGCCATTTTCTAAATTCTGTTGTCACTTTACATGCCTCCAAACCACATGCGTCTCTGAAAAGATAGTGTGCGTAGCGGTGATTAACCTCCTGTAGTTTTTCCAGCAATTCGCGGGCAGGTTTCTGGCTGATTCCCAGATATTTGTTTTCAGGTGCATTTTGCAGTTGATACGCACCCAGGGTTAGGCTTAGACAAAGACGCATCAGTATCATTGGGAACAGAATTTTAATCTCTTTCTCTTCAAGCGGAAATTGCTGATGAAATCCTATTATCAAATGAACTGCAGCTTCAAGAGGATCTGGCTTGTCCAGCATTGTATAGGCGCATGCCACAGCCGCTTCAGCGGCCAGGTATGAATGCGTCATGTCGCCAAAATCTATTAAACCAATCGATGGAGTTTCATTAAGTTTGGGAACCACAAGAACATTGTAATCGTTGAAGTCATTATGAATCCAGCCGTGCCTCAGTTCTGATTCAATTGGTGTCAGCACTTTGCTATACAATTCCAGTGATTGGTTAACCAAATCCCTCAATTTATTTTCAGAGATACAAGGTAAATATTTCTGTATAGTTTCTATTGCATTATGCATTTCCCAAAGATGTTTGCTGGCAGAAGGCTGCATGGTGATATCCTGAAGCGCTTTGGTTACTGTTCCGCAGGCTAAACCAACTTCAAACAAAAACTCCCTGGTATGCGGTCTGTACTCCGCCATATTGATGAATGCTTGATATTGTTGTTGGTACAGACTCGTGAAAGCAGTTCCCCATTTTTTCCGGGAAATACTTGGGGTATCTTGCCCTGTTCAAGCAGCTTCGCGGTGCATTCAAGGGCAGATATCTGTGCGTTGAGATGATCTTGGGATTCACCAGCATTGGAAATCTTAAGAACATATGAATCCCCTTCAGAATCACGCACCAGATAATTCCTGTCCCTCTCTCCAGGAAGTTCTTTCACAGTGCAAGTGAGTCCATAGTTTTCCTCCAGCATTGGAACTACCTCTTTCTCTGAAAACAAAGGACGCTCTGCTGCTGATGAATGTTCATTCATATGTAATCGGCTGCGCAGGTTATATTATTTGTGTATTTCTAAGAAAAGTTATTAAATTAAAAGAAGCCTTTTGATCATCAACCAAAAAGTTCTTTGCATTTATTTTAGTGAAGATCCAGGTCAGAAAAAAATGATTTAAGCTGCTTGTACTAATTATTTTGTTCGGTTGAGTATATATTAACCATCTGATATAATGAATAAAATACTTATTATTACAACTATTGTTATTCCTGTTTTGTTCTTTGGGGGATGTGCCGCTGAAAGTGAAAATATAACAAATTTGCCTGAAATTGAGGGCTTCAAAATGAACAAAGTTTACAGATTGAACCAAAATCTGCTTGCTTCCTATACTGATCCTGCTGGGAACCGTGTGCTCTTTAAATTTAATGACAGTACTGCAACATGGAAAAGAACCATGTTCAAAACAAAAAAAACTTCCGGCAATGATGGCTGATTTACTTTTGCATAATCAAAGATAAATCCCCTCTCAAAGTTGCTCAAAAGTTACAGTCTCCTCTGAAAAAATTCCCTTTATTGTGTAAATCGATTATCTCAAATCATTACATGTCAGAATACGTTTACTGTTGCCCAGACTGCAGCGAATACTTACGGACAGCTTATATAGTTCAGGTTTAATGTTTGGGCCACAAAATGTTTTTAGCTAACGCAGTTAATTGATTTTTAAAGCAGAGTCTGCAGTGAAATCTTTGTTTATATATGTCGGGGCGTTATTTGGTTACCTGGTGATAGGACTTTTATTTCCATGGCTGTGGTACCAGGGTACACGGCTAAAAAGAGATGTACTGAGACTGCCCACACCAATAGACTCGCCTTTTGGCAGTTCTGCAGGGAATGACAGGGCTCTTAATTTACTTGGACTGGGAGAGTCTCCAATGGCAGGTGTTGGAATCCCCAAACATTCCTTAACATTGACTGGTTTGACTGCGCATAAGTTGAATCGTTTGCTGGGATGTCAGGTAAACTGGAAGGTATTGGCAAAGAATGGTCTTACATTAAAACAATTGAATAATTTGATCATAGAACAGTCCTCTGTAAAAGCCGATGTTGTGTTAATCTCCATCGGTGGAAACGACGTTTTTAAACTTACTCCGCCATGGTTATGGGAAAGCTATCTTGTGAAATGCGTTAAACTTCTGCTCTGCAGTGGGAAAAAACCATTAATACTGTTTTCGCCTGTTCCTCCGGTTGGCAGATTCCCTGCGATACCAAATCCTCTCAGATTTGTGTTTGGATATTGGGAGATATTATTGCAGATCAGTTTGACTAACGTAATTAACAAATTGGATGATGCACATTTGTTGAATGATAGGTTCCCTGATGGTAAAGAGTATTATCTTGAAGACGGTATTCATCCTTCGCCACTGGCCTATGGCCCATGGTCAGAAAAATTGGCCATAAAAACTGTTGAACTGATGGACCAGAATTAAATTGAAAATTCATGACTTGAGTGTACATTAATAATCATCTGCAGATTCAAGAACAAATACGGTTAAAATAAGAAATGATCATTTTCCCCATCCTTAATTTCGTTTTACCCCTTATGCTCACTTGTCTTGTTCTCATTGATAACCCCCCTCGTTGTTCTGAATGCAGAAAAAAGATGGATATGAAAGTTGTTGCAAATAATGCAGATGAAATAGCTCAACTAAATGATCCGGATGTTTTTAATGCAAACCCTCAACAAATTGACTTCATGAAGAAATAACTCTTTTCTTTCAACAAGTTACTAATTTATTTACTGCATGCCTCCCACTCATTAAGTAAAATTATTTCTTTTTAAAAAAAGCTTTGTATTTTGAAATAGAAAAAATATCAGTGGCTCACATGCTAAACAGTCTGCAAATTATCAAAAGAATTAAAACCAAAGGGGATTTGGAGTGGAAGGAAATTTCTTGAAATGTGTTCTGGAAGGAGTATTTAACCTCTTTCAAGAAAAAATGAATTCCGGATCAATTCATGATCTAAGTGCCGGTTTCCGGGGTATGATCATGCATAGTGTCTGATTCTTTTGAATACAATCGTAAACCAATAGAAAGTATTGGCAGTACAACTGTTACAACAATCCAAAAAATGAAATATACTGCAATCAAAAAAGATCCGTCAAGGATTGCTTTTGGCTTTGCTAACTTTTCAGACATTTTGCCCTGTATTTTAAAATAATAATCTGTAATTTGGACATTATTGAGAAAGCAATTACTTGGCCAAATTGCATAGAAATTCAGGCAAAAAGTCATGCAGAAAAATAATTTAGTCAGCCATTAGTCTTGGAATATACCGGTTTACTTCATAGTAATTTCGCAGGAATTGTCTGGTTAGAGGGATGTGAAGTGTGGTGCAATTCGAATCGATCCTTGATTCCGGACAGTTTTACAGATCAATAGTCAACGCCAGTTCCTCAATAAACTCTGCACCAATTTTGAAGAATACCTCCGGACTGATTTTGAGCTTTCGGTCACGTCCACCACCTCCCAGGATTACCCAGTCAAGCTCCATAATTCTGGAATCCACATATAGCGGCATTCCTTCCGGAAGTGAGAACGGAGTAACTCCCCCGACTTCCATGCCGGTCAATGCATTCATTTCCTCTGCTGATGCAAAGGATGCCTTTGAGACACCCATCAGTTTACGTACACGCTTGTTTACGTCCAGCCGTGTAGTCGCCAACACTACACATGCCACATATACCTTTGGTTCCTTCTTTGATGCCACGATGATCGTGTTTCCGGATTTCTCCATCGGGAACCCATAGTGTTCACAAAACACTGCGGTGTCCGCGAAAGCAGGATCAATTTCTATCACCTCATGCGGAACTCCCAGGCTGGATACAGTTTTTAAGACTGATGAGGTGGAGGTTGAATTTATATCAGGCATGAATAAAAAGATTAGGTGATCAATCTTTCGTGTGGAGTATGAAAAAGTCTGAAATGAGCAAGTGCATCGGTGTGACACTTAACAGTTCCGGAAGTACAAATTGGTTTAATAATGAAGGAGTAATTCCTGCTCTAGACTTTTTGCCGTCTTGAGATAATTAATCTGTAAGATTGATGGTTGTGCTTTAGCCAGGAGAAGACCAGACCTACTGTTTTATCAAAAATAGCATATCAAATTCCAATTTTCACTGCTCTGCCAAAATGAGCAGGCAGATCAGCTTGATGGTCTTAACCCCTCAAACAGAAGTTTAGATTTTTACAGTGAAAAGTGAGAACCGCTCAAAATAGTAGTCTTGAATATAGTTAGCATAAACAGACTTCTGAATCAAATTTATATAAGTCAATTAACATCCTGTTCCTATGATTACGATGTCACTACCTGTGTTAATATTATTATTAGACGGAACAGTTGTGTTGGTCATTGCATTTCCTGCAATGTCTGTCACTGTTCCAATGCTGAAACTAGTTACTGATAAATCACAACTGTTATCACCTTCACCAACAGTGTAAGTACCAGCCAGTGTTGTTCCGTTTGCTGGAGCAGTTAACACCACGTTTTCGGCAGTGTCTAAAGTAACTGTAATGGTATTGCCG
>LUMW01001695.1_pt1 | contig 10969 bp, 8 predicted proteins | sample 729761 | NCBI WGS metagenome assembly LUMW01 (sample SAMN03860302, study PRJNA289734) | marine metagenome | biome: seawater column; feature: ocean; material: water; isolation source: Red Sea water column Station 192 - depth 500m | place: Saudi Arabia: Red Sea | collected 2011-10-15 | depth 500 m
CGGTGCGACCGGCCAGCCCACGGCAGCCAGGACCTCGACGTCGGTGACGTCGTGGCCCAGGTAGGCGATGTCCTGCAGCGCGACGTCGTGCTCGCGCGCCCACGTGCGCAGGGCCGTGAGCTTGTCGGGGGTGCCCTCGAGGTGCACGGCACCGAGGGCCTGGGCGCGGCGTGCCGCGACCGCGTCGGGTCCGTCGGTCAGCACCACGACGGGTCGGTCCGAGCGCAGCAGCCGCTCGACGCCCTCGCCGTCGGCGCGGTGCACGAGGGCCGTCTCGCGACCGTGGGCGTCGAGCGCCACCCGGCCGTCGGTGTGCACGCCGTCGAAGGCCGTGACGACGACGTGTGCCGCGACGGGCGACGCCGACGGGTCCGAGCCGACCGCGCGTCGGTGCTGCAGCAGCTCCTCGGCGAGGCGCAGGTCCTGCTCGGTGTCGATCTCGAGCGCGTCGGCCTGGTCGACCTCGACCATCGCGACCCGGCCGAAGAAGCGGTGGCCGTGCCGGCGGAAGCCCTCGGTCCGCATGACGTAGAAGGCGCCGGTCTCCTGGAACTGCGGCTCCATGTCCTGGCGGCGCTGCCGACGGTGCATGTCGTGGTTGACGCCCTCGGGGCCGTGCTCGCCGTGGCGCCACAGGTGCGCGTGGGTGCGGACCACGCTGAACGCGACGTCGTGGTCGCCGTCGCGGACCAGGGCCACGGCCTCCGCCACGCGCGCCGGGTCGACGAAGGGGCTCGTGGCCTGGGCGAACACGACGACGTCGGGCAGCCGGCCGATCGACTCGAGGTGGTCGAGCGCGTGGGCCACCGCCGACTCCGAGCTCGCCGTGTCGCCGGCGATCTGCTGGGGGCGGTCGACCGTGCGGGCACCCGCCGAGCGCGACGCGTAGGCGATCTCGGCGTCGTCGGTCGTGACGACCACGTGGTCGATGCCGTCGACCGCGCGCAGGGTGCGGACGGCCCGCACGACGAGCGGCTCGCCGCCGACCGGGCGCAGGTTCTTGCGCGGGACGCCCCGGGACCCACCACGGGCCGGGACGATGGCGCACACGCTGGCGTCGCCCGGGTCCGCACGACGGCGCACGGGCAGGGGGTGGTGGAGGGTCATAGGACGAGACGTTAGGGAGCCGGCCCGACGCGCAGGTGAACGAACAGGGCAGGTTCGGCGAACGTCGCGTGGCGTCCCGACCCCGTCAAGAGGGTTGTGGGACGAGGCGGTGGACATCCGGTGAAGCACCGACGAACCCCCGGACAACAGTGCCCGCAGGCGGCCGCTCGGCCTCGGAGCAGCGCCGTCACCGGGGCTAGCGTGCCTACGTGCACGACACCACAGACTCCCCCACCGCGCTCGTCGTCGCGGCGTTCGACTCCCAGCTCAAGTGGGCCGCGGCGCTCTGGACGCAGCTGCGCGACCGAGGCTTCCAGGTCCGGGTCGTGGCGCCGCGCAGCATGGCCACGCTGTCGCCGGCGCAGATCTCGGCGACGGGGGTCGACACCGTCGACGTCGTCCCCGACGACGACCTGGTCGCGCTGGCGCAGGCGCACGACGTGGTGGTCTTCGCGCTCTCCGGCCCCTCCGTGCACCGGTTCACGCTCGACCTCGCCGAGGCCGCGGGCGACGGACCGCGCCCGGTCGTGGTCGCGGGCTGGGTGGGCGTGATCATCGAGAAGATCACCGCCGGCTACCTCGACCGGTGCGCGGCCGACGTCGTGGCGGTCAACGCGCGCCACGAGCTCGAGCACTTCCTGCACGTGGCGTCACGGCTCGACATCGCGCCCGGCAACCTGCTGCTCACGGGGCTGCCCATCCTCAGCACCTCGCCCGCACCGCAGCAGACCGGACCGGTGCGCACGGTGCTGTTCGCCGACCAGCCGACGGTCCCGGCCAGCCCGGTCGACCGGTTGCACCTGTACCGACGCCTCGCCGAGCACGCCCGCCGGCACCCGGACCGCCAGGTCCTGCTCAAGCCGCGTCACCGCCGCGGCGAGGGCACCTTCCACCGGATGCACCACCACCCGGAGGACCTGCTCGCCCACGACGACCTGCCGCCGAACTTCGCCGTCACGTACCGGCCGGTGCCGGAGCTGCTGGAGGAGGCCGACCTGCTCGTGACGGTGTCGTCGACGGCCTGCCTCGAGGCGGTGGACCGCGGACGTCGTGTCGCGCTGGTGCTCGACCTCGGCGTGCACGAGCGGCTGGGCAACCACGTGCTCCTCGACTCCGGCCTGCTGCGCACCTTCGACCAGGTCAACGCCGACGACCTCGGCACGCCCGACCCCGACTGGGTCGACAGCTGGTTCGGCGGACGCGACGTCGCGCCGGCCGTGGCCGTGGTGGACCGGGTGGAGGAGCTGCTCGCCACGGGCGAGCGACCCTCGCGCGACGCGCTGCGCTCCGCCTACCTGCGCAGCGCCCTCGCGCTGCACCGCGAGCAGCGCGACGGCGGACGACCCGCACCCCCGACGGCCTGGGAGCGCCGCACCCGCACGCACGGACTGGCCAAGGGCGCCGCCGTCCACGTCGGGTTCGAGTGGGTGCCGCCCGCGGTGCAGAAGCCGGTCCGGCGCTGGTGGCGGGAGCACCGCCCCCTGGGGTGAGACCGACGACTCAGCCGGGCTCGACGGCGCGCTGCTCCGCCTTCCAGCGCCGGAACCCCTCCTCCGTCGCGCCGAGCCGCCAGTAGGCGGACACCGACAGGTCGCCTCGGGCGACGCGCTCGCGGACGTAGGGGCGCACGGTCTTCAGCAGCCGCGACTCACCGTGCACGAAGGCCTGGACCCGTCCCTCGGGCCACGGCCAGGCCCGGACGGCGTCGTCGAGCAGCGTCGTCGTGCCGGCTGCGGCCTCGCCGCGGTGCAGCCAGCGCAGGTCGACGTCGGCGACGGTGTGCACGTCGAGCTCGTCGTCGGGGCCGTCGACCTCGCAGAACACGGTGGCGCGGGCTCCGGCGGGCAGGGCCTCCAGGGTCGCGGCGATGGCGGGCAGGGCCGACTCGTCGCCGACGAGGAGGTGGTGGTCGGCGGCCGGGTCAGGCGCGTAGGCGCCGCCGGGACCGCGGACGTGGATGGTCGCGCCGGGACGCACCTGCGCCGCCCACGGGCCGGCCACGCCCTCGTCGCCGTGCAGCACCACGTCGACCCAGAGCTCGCGGGCCTCGAGGTCGAGCCGACGGACGGTGTAGGTCCGCAGCACCGGCCAGACGTCGCTCGGCAGGCTCGTCCGCACCTCGTCGAGGTCGAGCGGGTCGGGGTAGGTGACGCCGTCGGCCAGGAACACGAGCTTGACGTAGGAGTCGGCCCATCCGGACCACCGGGCGGCGAGCGCGTCGAAGCCGCGCGCGACGTCGCCGTCGCCGAGGACGAGGCGGCGCAGGTGCGGCCCCACGTCCTGCACGTCGAGCACGGTCAGATGGGCGGGGTGCGACACGGACACGCAGGTAGCCTATCCAGGTGACCGATGCCAGCGCCCCGTCCACCGAGTCCCCCTCCGCGCCGGCTGGTCCGGCCATCGACACCTCTGCGTTCGATCCCGCGACCCGCCCTCAGGACGACCTCTTCCGGCACGTGAACGGACCCTGGCTGCGCGACGCGCCCATCCAGCCCGACCGCGCCACGGCCGGCGCGTTCGTGACGCTGGTCGACGAGGCCGAGCGGGTCGTGCGCGGCATCGTCGAGTCCTGCCGCGACGCACTCGACGACCCGGCCGCCGACCTCGACGCCGACGAGCGCAAGATCGGCGAGCTCTACGCCAGCTTCATGGACACCGACCGCATCGACGCGCTCGGCACCGAGCCGCTGCAGGACGACCTGCACCGCATCGACGGCGTCGCCGACGTGCCCACCTTCGTCGAGGTGCTGGGCCACCTGGAGCGCTCCGGCGTGGCGAGCGTCGTCGGCCTGTACATCGCGCCCGACCGCGGCAACCCCGAGCGGTACGTGACCCACGTCGTGCAGAGCGGCCTGGGCCTGCCCGACGAGTCGTACTACCGCACCGACGAGACCGCCGAGGTCCGGGCCGCCTACCGCGACCACCTCGAGCGGATGTTCACCCTCGGCGGCTTCGAGTCGCCCGCCGACCGCGCGGCGCGCGTCCTCGACCTCGAGACCCAGGTCGCCGCGCACCACTGGGACCGGGTCGCGTGCCGCGACGCGCAGCGCACCTACAACCTCCTCGACCGCGACGGCCTGCAGGCCCTGCTCGGTCCGCTCGACCTGACCACGTGGAGCACGGCCGCCGACATCCCGGCGTCGGTGCTCGAGGAGGCTGTCGTGTCGCAGCCGTCGTACCTCGAGGGCCTCGCCGGGCTGCTGACGGTCGAGCACCTCCCCGCGTGGCGCGACTGGCTGCGCTGGCAGGTGCTGCACGCCGCCGCGCCCTACCTGCCGGCCGCGTTCGTGGAGGAGAACTTCGCCTTCTACGGCCGCACGTTGAGCGTCCGCGATGGGCGAGGCGATCGGCCGCATCTACGTGCGCACCGAGTACCCGCCGACCGCGAAGGAGCGGATGGACGACCTCATCGCGCACCTCGTCGAGGCCTACCGTCGCAGCATCTCCGCCCTGCCCTGGATGAGCGAGGCGACGCAGACCGAGGCGCTGGCCAAGCTCGACGCGTTCACCCCCAAGGTGGGCCACCCGGAACGCTTCAAGGACTACACCGCGCTCGAGACCGACCCGACCGACCTCCTGGGCAACGCCCGTCGGTCGCTCACGGTCTCGATGGACCGCGAGCTGGCGAAGATCGGCCGGCCCATCGACCGCGACGAGTGGTACATGACGCCGCAGACGGTCAACGCCTACTACAACCCCACGATGAACGAGATCGTGTTCCCCGCCGCCATCCTGCAGCCCCCGTTCTTCCACCCCGACGCTGACGACGCCGTCAACTACGGGGCGATCGGCGCGGTGATCGGTCACGAGATCGGTCACGGCTTCGACGACCAGGGCAGCCACTACGACGGCACGGGCGCCCTGCGGAACTGGTGGAGCGACGAGGACCGTGCCGCGTTCGAGAGCCTCACCGCGGCGCTCGTGGAGCAGTACGGCGCGCTGTCGCCCGACGGCGCCGACGGCCAGAAGGTCAACGGCGAGCTGACGATCGGCGAGAACATCGGCGACCTCGGCGGACTCGGCATCGCCTACCAGGCGTACCGGATCGCCACGGGCGGCGAGGCGCCGACGATCGACGGCCTCACCGGCGACCAGCGCTTCTTCATCTCCTGGGCGCAGGCCTGGCAGTCGAAGGTCCGCCCGGCCGAGACGGTCCGCCGGCTCACCGTCGACCCGCACTCCCCGCCGGAGTTCCGGTGCAACCAGGTGGTGCGCAACATCGACGCCTTCCACGAGGCGTTCGGTACCACCTCGGCCGACGCCCTGTGGCTCGACCCGGAGGACCGCGTCACCATCTGGGCCTCGTGAGCGCCGCGGAGGTCGCGCAGCGCCGCGTCCTGCGGGTGCTGGTGGTCGTGCAGGTGGTCGGCGGCATCGGCAGCGGCGCCGGCCTCGCGGTCGGCGTGCTGCTGCTGCGCGAGGTGTCGGGGTCGTCGGGCTGGGCCGGCATGGCCACCGTCATGCTGACGCTCGGTGCGGCGCTCGCGACCGTGCCGCTCGCGACCCTCGCCGTCCGGGCCGGCCGCCGGCCCGCCCTGACGGTGGGCTGGTTCCTCGGCGCGGCCGGCGCGGCGATCGTGGTGCTGGGGGCCACCGCCGACAGCCTCGTGCTCGTGCTGGTCGGCCTGCTGCTGTGCGGCGTCAGCACCGCGGCGACGCTGCAGTCGCGCTTCGCGGCCACCGACCTCGCGGCCAGCCACCAGGTCGGCCGCTCGCTCTCGCTCGTCACCTGGGCGACGACGGTCGGCGCCGTGCTCGGCCCGAACCTCACCGGCCCGGGCACGTCGACCGCCCGTGCGCTCGGCGTTCCCGACCTGGCCGGGACCATGGTCTTCGCCTGCGTGGCGTTCCTCCTGGCCGGCCTGATGAACCTCCTGCTCCTGCGGCCCGACCCGCTGCCGCCCACCCGACGCGACGGCATGGAGGTCGCAGTGCCGCGGGTGCGGTCCGCGCTCCCCCACGTCCGCGGCGAGACCCGCACGGCCGTCGTCACGATCGCGCTCGCGCACGCCGTGATGGTCTCCGTCATGGCACTGACGCCCGTGCACATGCAGGACCACGGCGCCGCGGTCGAGGTGATCGGCCTGACCATCAGCCTGCACATCGCGGGCATGTACGCGCTGTCGCCGGTGATGGGCTGGCTCGCCGACCGCTGGGGACCGGCCCGCACGATCCTCGCCGGTCAGCTCGTCCTGCTGCTCGCCGTGGTCGTCTCGGGCACGTCGGGCGACTCGCAGGTGCAGATCACCGTCGGACTGGTGCTGCTCGGCCTCGGCTGGTCGGCCGCCGTGATCGCCGGTGCCGCGCTGCTCACCGCCTCGACGCCGCCCGACGTGCGTCCGCTGGTCCAGGGGCTGGGCGACCTGACGATGAACCTGTCGGGGGCGGCCGGTGGCCTGCTCGCCGGCGTCCTCGTCGCGTGGCAGGGGTTCGGGACGCTGAACGCCGTCGCCGGCACCCTCGTCGTGCCCGTGGTGCTGCTGGTCGTGGCCGGTCGCCGTGCGGCGACGCAGGTCAGCGTCGGAACACGCTGAACCGGACGCGGTCCCACAGGCCCAGCACGCGGTCGTACCACCAGTCCGCGACGCGGTCGGCCACCGCGTAGCGCACGTCGGCGGTGCGGTCGAGCACGGGCCACGCGAGGTCGGCCACCCGCTCGCCGAGCGCCGCCCAGCGGTCGTCGCTGACGAACAGGCCGGTCACGGCGATGACGGCCAGCGACGACCATGGGGTCGCGAGGACGACGGCGAAGAGGACGTTCACGCCGATCGCGACCCCGGCGACGAGGTTGCGCGTCTCGCGACGCAGCAGCATCGGGGCGAAGAACAGCTGCACCGCCAGCACCGTCCAGGTGAGCAGCGCGAGCAGCACGGTCGCGTTCGAGAGCAGGTCCGAGAGCCACGGGAACGGACGGAACTCGGGCAGCTGCAGCGTCGTGTACAGGGCGGTGCCCTGCTGCCACACCGGCTGGGAGGCCTTGTCGAGACCGCCCGCCAGGTAGGCCAGCACCGTCTGCGCACCGAGGCCGACGAGACCGACGTTGTGCAGCCCCGTGCGCAGCCAGTCCGGTGCGACGTCGTCGCTCTCGCGCGGCTCGAGCCGGTTGGCGTCGAGCGACCAGACGTCGGCGGTGCGCATGAGCAGCATCCACAGCAGCGTGAGCCGCACGAGGTTGTCGCCGATCGACCCGAGCACCGGGTTCTGCGCCGTCACCGCGATGAAGCCGAGCAGCACGACGATGGTCATGGCCTTGGCCCGCCAGCCGAGGACGAGGCCCACGGCCGCGAGCATGACGACCACGTACACGACGGTGAGGAGGTCGCCGCTGACCCCGTCGAGCAGCGACACCTCGGGGAAGCGGCTGACGGCCCGCGCCGGCTCGGCCCACGCCGAGGCGTCTCCGACCCACACCTGACGGGTCGAGTAGTTGGTGACGAGCAGGCCGAGCACGGACAGACCCACGAGGATGCGCGCGAGCGCGACCGCGTGGAGGGCGTGCCGCTCCGCCGTCAGCCACCGCTCGGCGGAGCGGCGGGTGCGTGCCAGCGCGTCCCTCAGACGCCACAGCGTGCTCATCGGTCGACCCCCAGGTATCCGTCGAACGCGGACTGTGCCTCCGCCGAGCCCCGCACGGCGGCACGCCATCCGGCGTCGAACCACTCGAACGGCACCGACGACACCCGCTGGGCGTCGCGGTCGGCGTGCGGCGGGACGGTCCGGCGGGCCACGCGGTACTGCACCTGCACGACCCGGCGGTCGGTGTAGGCCTGCGTGTACAGCGACGCGAAGCGCGTCGCCATCGTGTCGAGGTCGGCGTAGGCGGCGACGTCGGCGGGGCGCACGCCGGCCGACGCCAGCGCGCCGCGCACCCAGAGCGCCTCGTCGACCCGTTGGGCGCTCGGCTCGAGCAGGTCCCACGACTGACGGAAGTAGGGGTCGACGTAGGTGGCGAGCAACGAACCGCCGGCGACGTCGCGCACGGGTCCGCGCGGGGCGAGCCAGAGTGCGACCAGCAGCGAATGCACCAGGGCCAGCACCGCGAGGGCCACGATCAGCGTCGCGCGCCAGTCGTGCCGGTCCTCCTCGGCCTGGCGTGCACCGTCGCCGTCACCTCCCGCCACCGCCATGCCTCCATCGTAGGTCCGGACAGACGCCTGCCCGGCGACCGCGAGCGGTCACCGGGCAGGCGTCGTGGATTGCAGCGTCAGAGCGACATGCGACGACGCTCGTTGATGAGCACCGCGGCGCCGAAGAGCACCAGGCCCAGACCCAGCAGCCAGAAGGGCAGCAGGTTCGGGGCGCCCGTGCTGGGCAGCGTGGTGGTCACGTCGGCGTCGGCCTGCGCATCGGCGTCCGCGACCGCGTCGGCCTGGGCGTCGGAGGCAGCGTCCGCGATCGCGTCGGCGTCGGCCTGGGCGTCAGCCTGGGCATCGGCCTGGGCGTCAGCCTGCGCGTCAGCGTCGGTCTGCGTGTCGGCCTGCGCGTCGGTGTTGTCCGCCGCGGTCAGCGCGACCTCAGCGTTGGCGAGGTCGACGCTGGCGAGCTGACCACCGAGCAGGTCGACGCGCAGCGCGCCCTGACGGTAGTACGTGCCGGTCGCGGCGGCGGCCAGGACGCCGGCGCTCTCGCCGCCCGCGGACAGCGTGGGCGTCGTGGACGTCGACTGCGTGTTGGCCGTCAGCTTCACGATCTTGGCCAGGTCGGGCGCGAGGTCGCCGAGCAGGTCGTCGATCGGCGCGCCGATCTGCTGCACCGCGTCGGTGACCTGCTTGAGGATCGCCGTCAGCGGGTCGGTGAGCGCACCGAGGTCGGACTCCGGGATGACCGTCGTGCCGGCCACCGTGACCTGCAGGCTGACCTTGCCGATGTTGGTGACGATGTCGTCGATCGCGTTGTTCAGGACGTTCGTGATCTTGCCGGCGATCAGGTCGCTGGTGATGTACTGCACGAGGTCCGTGTTCGGCGGGAGGTTGTTGATGTCGATGCCGGCCGCCTGCAGGATCTTGGCGAGGTCGAGCGAGATCGTGCCGTTCGCCAGGTCGACGGCCACGCCGTCGCTGGAGAAGCTCTTGAGGCCGTTCGTGACATCCGCCAGACCCTTGACCTGGACGGTCACCAGCTGGGCGAGCGTCTCGTTCGTCAGGATCGCGCCGATCTGGGGCGGCAGGTTGCAGAGGTTGACGTTCGAGACGCCGAGCAGCGTCAGGACCGGCTCGAGCGCGTCGCCGACGGCGCCGAGGCCGAGGCTGTCGAGCTGCGCCAGGAGGGTGCTCGTCGTGACGTTCAGCGTGTTGCCGATCACCGGGCACAGCGAGGCCGGGCTGATGGTGATGTCGTTCGCCTTGTCCAGACCGCCGAGCGCGGTGGAGAGGTCGGGGATCAGGTCGGCGAGCAGCGGGACCTTGACGTCCAGCGTGGCGCTGCCGATCTGGTAGTCGCGCGTCAGGTCGCCCTTGTCGATGACCGCGGAGCCGGACAGCGCGCCGAGGGACAGGTCGACACCGGCGAGCTCGTCGTTGATGCCGTTCAGCAGGCCGCCGTCGAGCGAGATCTTGGCGTTCGAGGGGAACTCGCCGTTGCCGGGGGCCAGGATCGCGCCGGTGTTGTTCACGGCACCGCTGGCCGCGGCGGCGGAGTTGGTCTGCGGGGCGGCGGCGTAGTGGTTCGCGACGCCGGCCGAGCCGTTGCCCGGGCTCAGGAAGTCGGCCAGGTTGAGGTCGATCCCGCCGGGGATGTTGATCGGGATGGCCTGCAGCACCGTCAGCGACAGCGGGTTGGTGTTCGGACCCGGGTCGCCGGGGTTGTCGGCCGAGGTGCCCTCCAGCTCCGCGATGGCGTCGAGGTTGGTGCCGCCGATCGTGCCGCTGAGGAAACGGCTGGTCGCGTGCGACTCCGTCTCGTCGGCCGCGTTGGCGGAGAAGGCCGCCGCTGAGGTGATGAGCAGGGTGCTCAACCCGAGGGCGAGGGTGTTCCTGCCGAGCTTGTTCATCGTGGAGTGACTCCCATGTCGCTGTGTCTTGCGGTGCGCTTCTTGGGGGAAGAGCTGCGGACCGCGGGCCGGTGCAACGCCCGCCTCAGCGGTCGTTGCCGCACATCTTACGCAGATCTCAGGTCAGCGTGCGCATCGGCTGTCACCTGAGACACATCACACAGCGTTGCGCAGATCAACCACGTGCGCGTCGTCGGGCCGGCCGCGACGTCGCGCCCACCATGCCCGGCACCACCGCCCGCCCCGCTGCCACGAGGCGTCGCTGACGAGCATCATGTCGACCGCGATCATGACGAGCGAGAAGTACATGATCCCCATGAACACGCCGATCCCGAGGTGCATGCCGGTGACGACCACGAGGGACACGGCCCGGGTGCTGCGGTACAGCAGCAGCACGGGGAACAGCAGCTGGACGACGATGGCGGTCCAGGTGGCGGCCATGACGACGGGTGACGCGCTCGAGAGCGGGTGCAGCAGGTCGCGCCAGGGCGAGTACGCCTCGGTCTGCAGCGGGTAGTAGACGGCCGTGCCGTCGAGCCAGAGGTCGCTCTGCACCTTCCACAGCGCCGAGCCCACGTAGACCATGACGACCTGGTGGATGATCAGGACCACGGCCACGTTGTGGAGCGTGGTCGAGAGCCAGCCGGGCAGCACCGGCCGCAGCTCCCCGCGTCGGGCGCGCAGCCAGGCGTCGACGGAGAGGTGCCGGCCGGAGTCGGTGAAGCAGGCGTACAGCAGCACCATGCGCAGTACCGCGTCGCCGCCGGAGCCGACGAACGGGTTGCAGACGTACAGCGACATCCACAGGAACAGCGTCAGCAGCGCCGACGCGCGGGTCCAGAGGCCCACCATGAGCAGCACGCCCGCCAGCAC
>LUMW01000814.1_pt1 | contig 10961 bp, 9 predicted proteins | sample 729761 | NCBI WGS metagenome assembly LUMW01 (sample SAMN03860302, study PRJNA289734) | marine metagenome | biome: seawater column; feature: ocean; material: water; isolation source: Red Sea water column Station 192 - depth 500m | place: Saudi Arabia: Red Sea | collected 2011-10-15 | depth 500 m
GAAGAAACGTGGTCCAAAATTGGATAATATCGGGAACCTTATGACGCCTGAGCAACTTCGTCAAAAGATATTGGACCCGAAAAGTTGGAAGGCCGAAGGATTTGATAAGCAGTATAAAAAAGGCAAAATGCCAGACAAGTATAAGGATCTAATGTTCGACGAAGAGGTTGATGCTCTGGTGGCCTTTCTTGCGACGCTCAAAGACGCTACAGTCGATACACCAAAACCCATCAAAATGAAATAATCTTATCTGAAGGTACTGTTGGTTCATGCAACCCCAATTAACAGCTAAGACGAGATGTTCCGACAGGGAAGTCGGTAAGATTTCAAAGGTTATCGTTGATCCGCTTTCTCGTGAGATCAGCCATGTTGTCGTTAGAGAACCTGGTGGCCAAGAAATCCATCGGCAAGTACCCATTGAACAGGTCCAAGAAGTTCCCAATGAAGAGGAAGTCGTTCTCCGGTGTTCTTCTTTAGAATTTGGGCAATTTCCAATACTGGATCGCGATGCTTTTGTGACCATTCATGACGTGGAAATTGCGCATCTAGAAGATAATCTACATGTAGAGCCAGGAGAAATCCTTGTTCCTTATCCTCGTCTTGAGCATCCACTTCCTCGTCGCAGCTTTTTTGCCAACATGACTCATGCAATTGGGACACTCATTGCACTTCCACTGGCTTTTCCGGTTCTGAAATATCTCATGCAGCCTATGTATAAACCGTACGATAATTCTTGGTTTAAGGTTGGGAATGTCAAAAAGGTCAGAAAAGAAAATATTGGCTACCAATTTAAATTTACTCGCGGGTTTAAGGAAGCCTTCATGCCAGAACAGCAAATAGAGAAGAATATTTGGGTTGTCAAAGCCACAGAAGAAGTTCGAAAAGCGGTTTATGGCGGCAAAGACAAAAAATTCCATGACAACAAAGGCAATGTAGTTTGGGTGAATAAAGCCAATGTTCCATATATTGGGTTCTCCGGAAAATGCCCGCATTTAGGGTGTGGGTATAAATGGCGAAGAACGAAAAACTTTCCGAATGGGGTTTTTCTTTGTCCATGCCATTTGAGCATTTACGATGAAGCTGGAAAAGTGGTTGATGGGCCGGCCCCGAGAGCGTTGGACGTGCTTCCCATGGAGGTAAATGCTGCGGGTGATGTCAAGATTATCGATGTTGAATATAAGGCTGGTGTAAAAAATCAGATTCGACTTCTGTAGTTCCGTCTAAGTGTTACATGAACAGCGATCCCAATACGGCTAACGAACCCAATGCGTTTGAAAAAGTTGTCGACTTTGTCGATGAACGTGTTGGCCTAAAAACTCTTCAAGCCAAAATGCTCAATGAGCCCATTCCTGGTGGCTCTCGGTGGGCTTATGCGTTTGGCTCGGTCTTGCTGTTTATTTTTATCCTGCAGGTGGTCACGGGCATCCTGTTGATGTTCTACTATGTGCCCAGTACCGACCACGCTTATGCCAGTACCCAATACATTATTCACGAAGTAGATTATGGGTGGTTCCTTCTGAGTTATCATTTCTGGGGATCCTCCGCCATGGTGGTAATGGTGTTTGCGCACATGTCCCAAGTCTTTCTCTGGGGAGCTTATAAGAAACCTAGAGAGTTAATTTGGCTGGTGGGTCTTGCCCTCTTCGGATTAGTCATGGCGTTTGGTTTTACGGGGTATTTGTTACCTTGGGATCAACGCGCTTACTGGGCTACGGTGGTGGGCGTTGAGATTATGGATAAAACCCCGATTGTTGGGGACTTTATGGCGCGTTTTCTTAAGGGAGGTCCTACTCCTGGTCAGATGACACTGAGTCGTTTTTTTGTGATCCACGTAATGATACTGCCTGCAGGGCTTATGGGCTTAGCGGGACTTCATATCTTTTTGTTTCGAAAGGCTGGTCCAGCCGGGCCATTCAGGGGCACGCCGGAGCAACTCAAAGCCAAAACTGACTATTTCTTTCCTCGACAAATTTGGAAAGATATTGTTGCTATGGCCTCGACCTTCCTCATTATATGCAGTTTGGCTTTTTTTGAACCGGTGGTATTGCTAGAGGAAGCCACGCCTGATCCTGGTGATTACCATCCTGAACCCGAATGGTATTTTTTATTCTTGTTCCAATTGCTGCGACTAAAAATATTTGGGGGAGAATTTGGTCAATTCCTTGGAGCTATAGCCATTCCTGGTGTCTTTATGGCCTTCCTTGCGGCCTTGCCATTTATCGATAAAAATCCTGAGCGTGATATATTTAAACGACCTGTGGCACTAGTTGGTTGGATCGTGATCATGACGGGCATTTTGATTTTTACCGTCTCGGCAATTCTTAACAGAGAATTTTTACACTAATCGAACAATGTCAAACGCGAAACTCGGACTTTTAGTTTTTTGGCCAATGTTCTGGACGGGCTTTCCCATTAAAATGGTGATAGCTCTGTTGTTATTGGCTGGGCATGTGCATCCTTGGGAAGGTGTTGGTCTGCAGGCGATGTTGCTGCTTTCTATTCCCATTGACGTCTGGGCTTTGGGCTTATGTACCAGAACGGTTTTTCTTGAAAGACTTAGTGTTGACCCTCCAAAAGGAACTGGCTTACGGTTGTGGGCTCAATGGGCAGCGTTCTCCGCCATCTACCTTCCAATCTTGTATTTTATTGTGGGTGGTGTAAAGGCGATTGCCAAGTCGGCTACTGAAAGCACGATCCACTTTGTGGAAGAAAGTATTATGGCCATCCCAGTTGCAGAACAAATTAGTCTGGAATTGGTCATGTGGGGCACTCCGACAACTATTGTATTGATTGCACTCTTGTATGGGTGGTTGTATGGTTTAGGTGCTTTTTCGCAACGACATGTCCGAGTGTCGACTTCAGTAGATGGTACATTACAGGATATTATTTATAAATGGGACATGCTTCGGATCCCGAAAGATCAACCTCTTTTGTTGACGGCATTTATGGGAACGGGGGTTGTTCTCGTATTTTTATTTTGGGGTCTTCTTCCGGTAAGTACTCCGCATCCACATGAGGAGTACGAATTTGTCCATGTTAAAAAAGTTGAGCCAAAGATTATTCCAAAGGATGTTTTCAAAAATGCGGAGCAAGTCTTGGCTAATGCTGAAGCTACCATTAAGGAATTAGAAAAAGAAAATCCTGAAGCCGAAACATCCAAAGAGGATAAAAAAGCTTCAGCCAAGGAAGAATCTAAGCCTTCGAAAAAGTAGGTCTTGTCAAATTGCGACTGGTCTTAATAGATAACACATTGAAGAGGGACTACATATGAAAAGCCATGGCGTTCTAGAAAAATTTCAGTCCTGGTTGCCAAGGATGAAGTCATCCTCTCTCTTTAGTTGTGGGCTTTTGTGGGCGTTCATTTTGCTGCCTGCCTTAGTCTGGGCTCAAGATGCGGCTACGCAGGCTATGTCGGTTGAGTATCGAGATATCCCAGGTCTTGGAAGTCGCAATGTTGTTTGGGTAGTGGCTCAACAGCATCTTCTTTTAGCTGGCTTTGTGTTGGGCGTGCCAATATTTGCCTGGGTTTGTGAGATCGTTGGATGGAGAACGAAGGAAGCTCGCTACGATAAACTTGCAAAAGAGTTCACGAAACTTCTGACATCAGCTTATGCTACTACAGCCTTGTTTGGGGGGATTTTGCTCTTCTTATTAATCGGCCTCTATCCCAAACTAATGGCATACCTGTCTGATGTCTTTTTCCCCTCATTTATTGTCTATTGCCTCTTGTTCCTTCTGGAGACGGTTACCCTGTACCTGTATTGGTATGGGTGGGATGCTATGCAGGGTAATAAAAAGTGGTTTCATATTTCCCTCGGGTTTTTGCTTAATCTCTTTGCCCTTGGCATCATGATCGTTCCCAATTCCTGGGCTACGTTCCAAGCCAGCCCAGTCGTTGTAGCTGACGGAACGGCGCTTGAACGGGCTTGGGCTGCAACCTGGAATCCTACATGGTGGCCGGTGAATATTCATCGTCTCATTGCGAATGTGGTGCTTGGTGGGTTTATTTGTGGCGCTTATGCCGGGATTCGCTATCTTCTTGCAGCAAACAAAGAAGAGCGGGAGCATTATGATTGGATGGGGTATGTTGGGAACTTTATTGGCGTGTTTGGTATGTTTGCAGGTGGCGCTGTTCGCTCAATCGTCAGTGGTTGATCGATTTCATCTTCTTGACCGCCTTGGAAGTCTCGTTGGAATTGTTGAATCAAGCTGTCCAAAGTTGGTTGTGGCGCAGGACGATATATCGGTCGAGCAATCGGTGGCGTTTCACGTTGCTGACGACGTGCTTCAGTGATATTGCCTGTCTGATCAAATAATTCACTAACAGTATCTTCAGCATTTTTATCGAGCTTAACCCATGCGTAAGGTTCATTTTTCAAAGCGCCAGCCATGAAGTTGATCCAAATAGGCAGGGCGGCAACACCACCGTACTCACGACGACCTAGTGTACTTGGGGTATCAAATCCAACCCAAGCGACAGCAACTAAGTTGCCATTAAAGCCTGCAAACCATGCATCTTTGGCATCATTGGTGGTACCTGTTTTCCCGCCCAAATCATTACGACCGATGCGTAATGCAGCACGACCAGTACCATGTTGTATTACATCACGTAAGATGTTTGCCATATCAAAAGCTGAGCTGGATTTTAGAATACGATCAGCTTGACGGTATTGCCCTGCAAACTGATTGCTAGATGGTGATGTCTGTTGTGAGGTATTGCTAGATGTATTGCTAATTCGACCAGATGAGTCATTCGTGATTTCAGCAACTTGATCTGTAACGAGATTATTCTCATCGACTTCTGCTTGTGGTTTTGTGCTTGTTGAATCAGAAACACAGCTGATACAAGCATATGCAGGATCGGCTTCAAAAATCGTTTCGCCGTAGCTATCTTCAATACGCTCAATAAAGTACGGCTGCACACGATAGCCACCATTGGCAAAAGCAGCATAGCCTGTTGCCATTTGTAGCGGTAAAACCTGTGGTGTACCGAGCGCAATGGTATAGTTCCTAGGAATCTGGTCATCATGCAGACCAATATCCATCAAAAATTGGCGTGTGCGCTCAATGCCTACATTTTGTAGCAATCGGACAGAAACCGTATTTCGAGAGAGGTATAAAGCACGGCGCAAAGCAATACGTCCGAGGTAACGACCATCTGAGTTGCGAGGTGACCATTTGCCAATCCGCACAGGACTATCATCGACCATGGTGTATGGTGTCATGCCACGTTCAAGTGCAAGCGCATAGACAAACGGTTTGATGGTAGAGCCCGGTTGGCGCCACCCTTGCGTAGTTCGGTTGAACTTCGAGTGATAAAAATTATAACCACCAACCACAGCTTCGAGTGCACCATTATTTGGATTGATGGCAACCAATTGACCTTGCACTTTTGGAATTTGTGTCAAACGCCAAGCAGTCTTATTAGCATTCGGTCGTAGGCGAACGATGTCATTCACTTTGACGATTTGTGATGGACGACCTGCTGCAGGTCCTGGGTTGTTGGCACTGCGATAGAGTCTTACCCAATTCATTCCTGACCAAGGAATCGTTACGGTGTCACCGTTTTTGAGCTCAGCTTCAAAGCTACTATTATTGACTTTAATTACTCGTGCAGGATGCATGTCACCGACCACAAAAAAGTCTTTTAACGGCTTATCATTTGCTTCAGCGCCACGCCAACCATGACGACGGTCATAAGCCTCCAAACCGCTACGCACAGCATCTTCTGCTGTTTCTTGGCGATAACTGGTCACAGTGGTATAGACCTTAAAGCCTGAATTGACCACTTGCTTGCCAAAGCGATCTACCAATTCACGGCGTGTCAACTCTGCAAGATACGGGTACTTCGTCGGCACCTTGCGATCTAATAACTTTAAGCGAATCGGCTCTGCGATTGCTGTTTCATATTGCTGTTGATTGATGTAGCCCAGTTGCAACATGCGTCCTAAAATCCAATTGCGACGTTCTAACGCACGTTCAGGGTTGGCAACTGGATTATATTTTGAGGGCGCTTTGGGTAAGCCTGCGATCATGGCTTTTTCAGCAAGCGTGAGTTGCTCTAAGGTCTTGTTGTAATAAATTCGGGCTGCAGCTTGAATGCCGTACGCATTTTTCCCTAAGAAAATTTTATTGACATATAAGGTGAGAATCTGTTCTTTACTGAGATTCTGCTCAATTTTTCGTGCTAAGAAAATCTCAGTGAGTTTGCGTCTTAATGTACGTTCAGGCGAAAGATAATAGTTTTTGGCAACCTGCATGGTGATGGTTGAACCGCCGGTTTGTGATGCACCGCTAATGGTTTCACTGACTGCGCGACCTAGCCCCTTAAGACTGACACCGCTATGTTCAAAAAACGCAGAATCCTCAGCGGCTAAAAACGCAAATACCATATCCTCAGGAATGTTTTCATATTTAACTGGCATGGATAGCCGATCACCAAACTCGGCAATCAATACATCATCTTTGGTATAAATTTGTAGTGGTTTTTCCAAAGGTGCACGTTGCAAACTGCTCATTTCAGGGAGAGACGGCGCAATATAAAGGTACATGCCGTAGAATGCCATCGGTACAGCGAGCAGGATTAAGATCAAGATTGCAAAAAAAGGATGAATCTTTCCCTGAGATGATAGCATTTTCATAATAAGTAGGTTTTAATGGGTCATTGGGGTGTGTTGGAAAATGCTAAGTATAGCCTTTAGCTATCAATATTGTTAGTAACAAAATGCTACTCACTGTAAAAAAAATAGTGCATAATCCAACATGGGGATAAAAAACAATAGGGAATAGAATGGTGTTTAAACTAAATTCTAAATCATCAAGGGGTGTGATCGGAGTAGACATTGGTTCTACTTCTGTAAAGCTAATTCAACTTGGTCGTAAAGATGGAAAGTATCAAGTTGAAGCTTTTGGGGCACTGCCTTTGGCTGAGAATGATGTATTGGATAAAAACATCATGCAAGCTGAAAATGTCGGTGAAATTTTAGAACGTGCCTACAATCTTGCCAATCCAAGTACCAAAGACGTTGCTGCTGCTGTACCCACTGTGACCGTCATTACCAAAGTCATCGAAATGGATGCAGATATGGGTGATGATGAACGTGAAGTTCAGATTCGCATGGATGCAGAGCAATATATTCCATATCCATTGGATGAAGTCAGCTTGGATTTTGAGATCATTCGTATCAATGAAAAAAATCTAAACAAAGTCGATGTGCTACTGGTAGCGACGCGCAGTGAAAACGTTGATAGCCGCGCAGAAGTAATTGAACTGGCTGGATTAAAGCCAAAAGTCATGGATGTGGATTCCTACGCACTTGAACGTGCATACGCTTTGCTTTCAGACAGTTTGCCAATTGGGACGAAGCTTGTTGGTGTGCTGGATATCGGTCACACGCAAACTACGCTCACTGTCTTAAATCAAGGCGAAGTGATTTATAGCCGTGAACAAAGCTTCGGCGGTAAACAACGCGACCTATGCTAAAGAAGAGCGTAATCTGCCTGATGATTATGAGGCAGAAGTGCTCTATCCATTCATGGATGGCTTGGCACAACAAGCTGCACGCTCATTACAATTTTTCTTTTCCTCCTCGCAATATTCAGAGATCGACCATCTATTGCTTGCTGGTGGTGGTGCACAAATTCCAGGGTTGTCGAAAGTATTGCAAGATAGCTTAGGTTATCGTGTGACTTTGGCAAATCCATTTTTGAGAATGGGGTATGCGCCTCAAGTCGACGCAAAAAAATTAGAACGTAATGCGTCATCATTATTGGTGGCATGTGGCTTGGCGTTAAGGAGTTTTGATTAATGGCTAAAATAAACCTGCTGCCATGGCGTGAAGCGCTTCGAGAGCAGCGAAAAAAAGAATTTTTTGCAATTAGCGCTGCAGTTGCATTGCTTGGGGTAGTGTTGTCGGGATTGATTTGGTTGTTTTTTAATAATCAATTACAAGATCAAAATGATGCCAATCAGACCGTAGTGGCTGCCAATCAACAATTAGATCGTCAGATAAAAGAACTCGATGGCTTGCAAGAGCGCAAAGAGCAGATTGTTGAGCGCATGAAGCTGATTCAAGACTTACAAGGTGTGCGTCCAGTGATTGTGCATGTCTTTGATGAGTTGGCAAAACTTACGCCATCAAATATGTATGTGACGGAGTTTTCTCGTAAAGAAAATAAATTCACATTAAAAGGTAAGGCGCAAGATCCTAATGTGGTCTCAGACTTTTTGCGAAATCTAGATGCATCACCTTGGTTCAGAAATGCATTTATGAACTCATTTGAAGCTGTGGAAGTGAAGCCAGTACAACAAGGTGCAGTGCTCCCACGTGAAGAAGATGCTTACGGCGTGTTTGATGTGACTGTGGACTTGGATGAATACAGCACAGTATCGACAGATACCATGCCTGAAGAAATGAAGGTGGCGCCATGAGTTTAGATAATAATGTAAATCAAATGGATGAGTTTGAGCCAACCAAGAAAAAAGGCTTTTCTTTTGAACGTTATGTTCAGCAGTTACAACAAATGGATATGGATAATATCGGCGCTTGGTCAACATCGGTCAAGGTGACGGTATATGTGTTTATTCTATTGTTAATATTGATTGCAGCATACTTTCTAGCGATTAAGAGCGTTCGTGAAGATATTGCTAATGCTGAAGCGCAAGAAGCGAATCTGCTCAATGAGTTTCGTGATAAAGATTCGAAACTGCGTAACTTGCTGCAATACAAACAGCAAGTGGAATTAATGGAAGTACAATTCAATCAACAGCTTGAGCAACTTCCGAAAGAGACTGAAATTCCAGGTTTGGTTGAAGATATCAATATGGCGGGTGTGTCATCAGGTCTTGAGTTTAAAAACATTAAGCTACAACCTGAAATTAAGCAGGAAGTCTTTATTGAACTACCAATAGATATGCAGGTTTATGGTAATTACCACAGCATGGGCGCTTTTGTAAGTTCTGTTGCGGCATTGCCTCGTATTGTGACATTGCACGATTTTACGTTGACTACTGAAAAGGGTGCTGGTAGTGAAGTGCCTCAATTAAAGATGGAAGCAAAAGCGAAAACGTATCGCTACATGTCGGAGCTTGAAATTGCGGATGAAAAAAATGAGGAGCTGAAAAAATGAGAAATCAAAGCGCTCTGATTAAATCAACATTAGTTGTTGCATCGATACTTGCCTTGGCTGGTTGTGAGTCACGTGTCGATGAAGTGCACACTAAAATGGACGAAATTCGCAATGCGACACCATTGCCGATCGAGCCTCCGCCAGTATTTACCCCTGTGCCAAGCTATTCTTATTCAAGTTTTGGTGCAAAAAGCCCATTCGTACCGACCAGTATTGCACGTGAGCTTCGGGTCATGGCAGGGAAGCGAGTTTATCCAAACTTAGGGCGCCCAACGCAACCGCTTGAAGAATACACACTCGAAGAGCTATTGATGAAGGGGACGATGACCAGTGCTTCAGGGCGTATTGTTGCCTTAATTCAATCTCCTGCTGGAGAAATTGAACGAGTGCAAATTGGCAGTTATATGGGTAAAAGCCAAGGACGCATTGTGGCGATTAATCCAAATCAAATTTCACTATTAGAAATAGTGCCAGACGGGCAGGACGGCTATATCGAACGTCCGCGTACTTTGATTTTGCATGGTGAAACTTGATAAGGGAAGATTAAGAAATGAATATAATGAAATTAGTGGGTGAAATGGGGACTGTAATGAATATGCAACTCACCATGAAAAGATTTGTAATGTCGGCTGTGGCATGTGGGGTGGTTCAAGTCGTGAGTGCGCAAGTTGCGATTACGCAAGTTGTGCCAATGTCAACGGCTGATCAAGGTACAGAATTGCGCGTGATGTTTAATGGCTTGCCGGTGCAACCTAAAGCATATCAATTGGAATCACCATCTCGTTTAATTCTAGACTTTGAGGGCGCAACGAATTCTGTTGGCAACAGTGTTGCTGTGAATACCACAGAAATTGGCAGTGTAGATGTCCTTGAAGATGCTGAGCGTTCTCGCTTAACGATTAATCTTAAAGATCATGGTGCCTTTACCACACGTACTGAGGGCAATACATTTATTCTCAAAGTGGCACCTGAAATTCGTGAAAATGTCGCATTGCCAACGAATGTTGCGCAAGCGACACAACAACAGAATATGGGTTTGACCAATATTGGTTTTGAGCGTGGCGCTCAAGGCGAAGGTTTGGTGAATATCGAGTTGGGTAGTGCACATGCACCTGTCGATGTACAGCAGCAAGGTAGTAAAGTTGTGGTGCGTATGCTTGGAACAAAAGTTCCTGCACATTTAGCTCGTCGTCTAAATGTGGGTGATTTCGCAACGCCTGTGAATACCATTGATGCGTACAATGAAGGCAGTAATGGTGTGATTGTGATTCAGCCAAGTGGTAGCTATGAATATATGGCGTACCAAGCTGAAGATAAGTTGACCATTAGCGTGAAACGTCCTGTAGATAATTCACCTGCGTCGATGATCCGTGCACCACAAACCTATAACGGCAAAAAAATCTCATTAGACTTCCAAGATATTGAAGTGCGTCGTGTGTTACAGTTACTTGCCGACTTTACCAATGTCAACATGGTGGCTGCGGATTCTGTGCAAGGTCAAATCACCATTCGCTTAAAAGATGTGCCTTGGGATCAAGCACTTGATATTATTCTCAAAAGCAAAAACCTCGACAAGCGTCGTAACGGCAACGTGATTTGGATTGCCCCAGTTGCAGAGCTAATCAAGGCAGAAGAAGACGAAGCAAAAGCCATTGCGCAAAGTATTAAACTTGCGCCAATTCAAACAGATTACATTCAGTTAAATTATGCCAAAGTGGCTGATGTTGAGAAGCTGATTACCGAGCGTAAAAATGGTTCGACTTCTGGTAGCAGTAATCAGAATACAGTTAATAACGATGAGCTGGCAGGGAATCTACTCAGTCCTCGTGGAT
>LUMW01000592.1_pt1 | contig 10910 bp, 11 predicted proteins | sample 729761 | NCBI WGS metagenome assembly LUMW01 (sample SAMN03860302, study PRJNA289734) | marine metagenome | biome: seawater column; feature: ocean; material: water; isolation source: Red Sea water column Station 192 - depth 500m | place: Saudi Arabia: Red Sea | collected 2011-10-15 | depth 500 m
CTGATAAACAGGGTAGTGTTGGTCGTGCAATCACATCTAATATTATGAATGGTTACAAAGGAACAGTCTATCCCATTAGCCCAACAAGGGAGACAGTCTTTGATCAAAAAGCATACAAGAGTGTTCTAGATGTTCCTGATCCTATTGATCTTGCAGTTGTGATCACAAAGAACACTATAGTTCCAATAGTTCTAGAAGAGTGTGGGAAAAAAGGAATCAAGGGAGCAATTGTAATCACCGCTGGATTCAAGGAAGTGGATGATGAAGGAAAAAAACTTGAACAAAAACTAAAAGAGATTGCTACTAAATATGATGTCAAAGTAATAGGCCCTAACTGCCTTGGTGTAATGAATCTAGAACCACAAACTATGATGAACTCGACTTTTCTAAAAATAACACCAAAGTCTGGTCAAATTGCTTTGGTGTCACAAAGTGGTGCAATTTGCGCAGCACTTGTAGAAGATGCGAGCGCACAAGGAATTGGATTTTCCGCTGTTGTAAGTATGGGAAACAAAGCGGATATGACAGAGATTGATGTGTTGAAAATGCTAGCAGACCACGAACAAACCAAGGTAATAGTCATGTATTTAGAAGATATGGGAGACGGTCAAGAATTTCTTAAAGTTTGTAAACAAATTACAAAAACTAATGCAATTAAAAAACCAGTTCTAGTTCTAAAATCTGGTAGAAGTCCTGAGGGTGCTAAGGCAGCAATGTCCCATACTGGTGCGTTGATGGGGTCGGATGAAATCTATGATGCAGTCCTCAAACAGTCAGGTGCAATTAGAGTTGATACTATGGAAGAGCTTTTCGATTATGCAACAGCATTCTCAAAACAACCACTTCCAACGGATGGTGATCTTGTTATTGTTTCAAATGCTGGAGGTCCGGCAATAATTTCAACTGACTCTTGTTCTAAACTTGGAATCAAAATGGCAAAGATTGAAGAGATTAGACCAAAAATAGATTCCGTTATTCCTCCTTGGGGAAGTTCAAGAAATCCTGTAGACATAGTTGGTGATGCTGATTTTAATAGATTTGAAAATGTTTTGAATGAGGTTCTTGCACACAAGAATGTTGGTTCTGTAATCTCAATGTGTACACCATCCGCAACATTGGATTACGACAAGCTTGCAGAAGTAATTGTAAAAATGTCAAAAAAATACAAGAAAACAATGCTTGCAAGCTTGATGGGCTTAGATGAGGGAATAACAAATAGAGAAATTCTTGCAAAAGGAGATGTTCCATATTATACATATGCGGAAGGATCTATTCGTGCACTCAAAGCGATGCTTCGATTTGTTGAATGGGTAAAAACTCCGGAAGGAAATATAACAAAATTTGAAGCAGACACAGAAAAAGTGAAAAAAATATTTGATAAAGTGAAGCAAGAGGGAAGGACAAATCTACTTGAGGAGGAAGGAATTGAAATCTTGAATGCTTATGGGTTTCCACTTCCGAAAAGCATTCTCGCTAAATCAGAAGACGATGCTATCGAAGCTGCAAATAAAATTGGGTATCCTGTAGTCATGAAGATTGCATCACCGCAGATAGTTCACAAATCTGATGCTGGTGGGGTCAAAGTGAATCTTACAAATGATGAAGAAATTCGTAATTCCTTCAAAGAAATTGTTGCAAGTGCAAAGAAATATGATGGCAAGGCAGAGATCAAAGGAGCTTTGGTTGTTGAGATGGTAAAGGGAGGAAAAGAGATGATTATAGGCTCCAAGCTTGAACCTGGATTTGGACCGGTTATTATGCTCGGTATGGGAGGAATTTATGTTGAAATTCTGAAAGATGTGACATTCAGACTCGCGCCCTTGACTGATCAGGAATCAAATGATATGATTTCGTCAATAAAAACAAAAAAGTTGTTAGAGGGAGTAAGGGGTGAGAAGCCTTCTGATATCGAAAAGCTATCCGAATGCATTCAACGACTATCACAGCTTGTCACTGATTTTAGGGAAATCAAAGAACTCGATATGAACCCAGTATTGGTTATGGAAAAAGATCAAGGTTGTAAAATACTAGATGTAAGAATTGGTATCTAAATTAGCTAAAGCTACGAGCAAAATTATTCTAGAATTTTTATAATAGAATATAGTAATAGGCGTATGCAAAAGACGGTAAAACCTATCAAAACTGGCGAGGAATATATCGAAAGTCTGAAGTGTCGTGATCTCAAAGTTTACTTGTTTGGTGAACTAGTTAAGGAACCTGTTGACCATCCAATAATACGCCCTTCAATTAATGCTGTTGCAAAAACTTACGATCTTGCTGTTGAAGAAGAGGAGCTCGCCTCAGCAAAATCTTCTATCACAGGAGAACAAGTGAATCGTTTCTTGCATATTGCAGAAAGTGCACAGGATGTGGTTAAACAAAATAAGATGCAGAGAAAGTTAGGTCAACTAACTGGTACTTGTTTCCAAAGGTGTGTTGGTATGGACGCATTAAACTCACTTCATTCCACTACATTTGAAATTGATGAAAAACATGGAACAAAATATCATAAAAAATTATTAGAGTTTATCAAGATGGTTCAGCATGAAAACTTGGTAATAGGTGGAGCTATGACTGATGTCAAAGGTGACAGGAGCAAAGGACCATCTGAGCAAGAAGATCCTGATCTGTTTGTACGTATTGTTGAACGTAATGACAAAGGAGTTTACATATCTGGTGCAAAAGCACACCAAACTGGCTGCATCAACTCTCATTGGATGCTTGTTATGCCAACTATGAGACTAACTGAAAATGATAAAGATTATGCAATTGTAGGAGCAATTCCGGTGGATGCACCAGGAATAACTTACATCTATGGAAGACAATCTTGTGATACAAGAAGTATGGAGCCTGGTGATATTGATACAGGCAACTCAGAATATGGTGGACAAGAAGCAATGGTAATCTTTGATAAGGCTTTCATTCCAAACGAAATGATCTTCATGGATGGTGAATATGAATTCGCTTCCATGTTAGTTGAAAGATTTACTTGTTATCATAGAAGAAGTTATGTTTGTAAGACTGGTTTGGGCGATGTCTTAATTGGTGCTGCAGCAACCATAGCGGACTATAATGGTGTGCCTAAAGTTTCTCATATTAAAGACAAATTAATTGAGATGACTCATCTCAACGAATCAATCTATGGTACAGGAATTGCATCGTCATATCAATCTCAAAAAATGAAGTCTGGTGTTTGGCAAAATGACGATATGTTAGCAAACGTGTGTAAACATAACGTTACACGCTTTCCTTATCAAATAAGCAGGTTTGCTCAAGATATTGCTGGTGGATTAATGGTTACATTGCCATCAGAAGCGGAACTAAGAAATCCAATAACTGGACCACTACTTGAAAAATATCTCAAAGGTAGAAAAGGTGTTGATGTTGAAAGTAGAATGAGAATTTTACGTTTAATTGAAAACATGACCATGGGTAGAAATGCTGTTGGTTATCTTACAGAATCAATGCATGGAGCAGGCTCACCACAAGCTCAACGAATCCAAATTGCACGACAAATGCAATTAGGTTACAAGAAAAAGCTTGCAAAAGATTTGGCAAAAATACAAGAGAAGGGTGAAGAAACTCTAGAAAATGCTGATTACTTCAAACGAGTTTTCAAATTAGATAATTCTAAAGAGTAATCTTACTATTTTTCTTCAAATTCTTTTTCTTTATCAGAGAAAAATTCTGGCACGTCTTCCGCCTTTTTTTCTTGGTCGGAATTCTCAGTAGATTTGTTTTCCTGCGTGATAAAATCTTTTGGTTCAACATATTCTGCATCGTTGGGTGTGTCTATTGTTTCATTAGGTTGAGATTCACTATAATCATCAAGTACTGATTTTGTCTCCATTGGATTAGTTACCTCCTTCTTCTTGTTTTTAGAAATTTGTCTAATTACCATTATTCCTATAATCACGGCGATGATAATGTAATTGATAGGTGGCTGCAAAATTTTTGTGATAAATCCTACCTGTGGTACAACATAGACCACTTTTCCAATGTACTCCTTATCAGTTATGGGGTAATCTGTTCCCACTATAGATCGTTGGTTGTTGTCGCCTTTAGTACGTAATGTTCTAGGATCATCATCAACAACTGCAACTACTCGATGAACTATCACCTTATCATGATCTTTTGGTCTATCAAAGACAATAATATCTCCAATTTTGATATCATCAAATGATATATGACCAGAAATTACAATGATGTCATACATGGCTAATTCTGGATACATACTTCCGCTGGAAACCACATAGAATGGATTCTGTGCACCGAAATAAGCTGTCAGACCAATCCAAATTACCGCAACACAAGCAGCCACGATAATAATATCCTTGATTATACTCTTTATTGAACTCAAAGTTACGTTGTGTCCTCTGTGATGATTAGATAAATCTTGCTTCTAAATTTTGGTTCCACAACTCTCACAGAATTTTGAATCTTGTTTGTTATCAAAATTACAGCTCGGACATCTCAGTCCCTGTTGTGTAGGCGGACTAATTGTAGCAGTAGAAGAATCTCCAAGTAAAATAATCTCACCAACTTTTTTTATCCTGTTCCAATTAATGTTGATGTCATTACCATCATTATCTGAAACTACTAAAATCACCTGACTGCTAGAATCTACACCTACCTGCTTGGCTATTCCAATTTGCTTGGCATTTTCATCAAATACTGACATTCCAGAAATTGCATTAAATGTAGAGTCAACTGGATTGCCGTAGTTTGTTGTCGTGGGAGTAGTTTCCATGAAATTATCGAACGTATGATATTGATCATCAGGTTGTTGCTGGATTTCACTTAGTGCTTCTTGAGCAATATTTGGTTCCGTTTCAATTGGTTTTGCATTACCTACCTCACCCAATTCATCTGGTTTCCTAAATTCTCTATATTCAGCGATAGGAGAACCACAAGTCGTGCAAAGATATTGTCCACGTTCCGCAAGAATCAAATTTTCAGCTACTTCTTCGTTAGGATTTTCATACTCAATTTTTGGTCCACCGTCATATTCTTTATCGCAGGTATTACATGTGTACTTTTTGATGCTTTCTACGTCTAACCTTCCAATTGGTGCTAAAAATAGATCAGGACCACCAAGATTTCCTTTTCTTTGTTGCTCATCAGTTACTTGTGCCATGATAAATCCGCCTGATCCTCGTAATTTTTTTATCCGTAAATCTTCACTCATACTGTCACTTATCCAAAATGTCATTTAAGTATATTTCATTAATTTGTGATGAAGATTAAACGAAGAGTTGTTATTTTTTACACCTAACATATTTAGGTACGATTTTTTTCCTAGTAATTATTATGGCAATAAACCAAATTTCGGATCCAAAATCTTGGGAAATTGATGTTGTTAATTCAGATGTACCTGTTTTTGTTGATTTTTGGGCTGAATGGTGTGGACCATGTAGAATGGTCGGACCAGTTGTTGAAGAACTATCTGGTGATTATGATGGGAAAATTAAATTTGTAAAAGTAAATGTAGATGAAGCTAATGCATTAGCATCAAAATACAATATTTTTAGTATACCAACATTAATGATATTTAACAAAGGAGAAATTGTTGCTCAACAAGTTGGTGCTGCATCTAAAGAAACCTACAAAAATATGATTGATAAAGTACTAGAAAGCGTCTAGTCTCAGATTAGTTTCTTAATACAAACCTAAAGTAATTATAATTGTAACAAATCATTAAATTTCATGTCCCTAGGCGAAGTTGACACTCTGAACCTTTTATCAGATAAATTGAATAACTTATTTGATGAATCACAGGATTATTATGAATCTTTTCTTGATGCCAATAATTTATTCAAACAAGGAAAATTAACAGAAAAAGAGTTCTTTCAAAAGCTAGGAGATTATGTTGTTGCTTATTCTGCATTAGAATTTTTATCGATAAAAGTTATTTTTGAATTAAAAAAATCACTTGACAAATTATCTGGTGGTTCAGCACCAGGAGGAACACAATCACCTGGTTTGATGCCAGGAATGGGGGCGCCTGGAATGATGCCAGGCGGAATGCCAGGAACACGACCTGGAACTGCAGAGAACCCTGTCGGTGGTCCAGCATCTGTAATATCTGCTGGAGGTGGTTTTAGTAATGCAGGAACGTTACCTACTCCAGATCCATCATTACTACCAAAACAATCTGGTGGAAAATGTTCATCATGCGGTTCTGATTTACGACCAAATGCAAAGTTTTGTACTAATTGTGGTAACAAAACATAATTTTCTAAGTAATATTCTATTAAGATTGATCAGCGCCACATTCGGTACAGAATTTAGCAGAAGCAGAAATTGTCTGACCACACTCTGAGCAAAATTTAGTTTCAGCGTTAGGATCTGTGTTTGCGCTGCCATAAAGCCCCGTCTTAAACAGAGCACCAGATGGTTCGTATTTATCATCATCAATAACTTGTGCTGGTGCAAAATCCTTTTCCTCGATGTAATTCATCAATCTTGGTATAGTTTCTTCTTTGTTATCTGGGTCAGGAACTATGTCTCCCAACCAAAATGCGAATCGCTTGAGCGTAAGATCAGGAGTTGAAAATGTGAGTGTATGACTTGACATATACTGCTCTGCAGCTTCCTTGCTGTTGAAGACTTTCATGTAATATCATTTCCTAGTTTATCTATAATGTTTTCGAGTTGATGGACTGGAAGGGAATTGAACCCTTGACAACCACGTTGCGAACGTGGCATTATACCACTAAATCACCAGCCCTCAATATTCATCATTAAATCAGTTTTTATTCATTTACTCAACTACAAATAGCGGATTTTTATAATAAAATTGGATGACGCACGATACAGTAATTGTGGGTTCCCATGTAGTTCTGCCTACGGGAATAATTGATAAAAACATAGTTTTAGACGAAGGAAAAATAATTGGTTTTACAAACGATATACCCTCATCCGATAGAAAAATTAATGCGGATGGACTTGTTGCGATTCCGGGTGTTATTGATACACATGTACACTATGGTGTTTATTCTCCCATAGAACATGCAGCTGTATCAGAATCACATGCAGCTGCAATTGGTGGAATCACCACTATGATGCGAATGCTTCGACGAGGGGATTCATATAAGAATTCATTATCTCCGCAACTAAATGCGAGTTCCAAATCACATTATATTGATTATGCAATACATGCATCAATCTTCAACACACAACAAGTAGATGAAATGCAATATTGTGTAGAAAATGGAGTTACATCCTTCAAGCTATACATGAATCTAGGAGGAGAAGTTGGTCATGTTTACATGGATATGGAACCAGGAAAAAATCTCCTACAGGAAGAGCGTGTAGAAGTAACTTCTGAAATAGTAGAAAAAGTTGTAAAAAATTCATCATCGCTTGGTTGTCCTGTTTTGGTTCATGCTGAAGATTATGAGGAATGTGGTTGTGGAATAAAAAAAGCCAAAGAAAAAAATCAGGATGGACTTAGTGCTTGGTCTGAAAGTAGACCTACCAAATCTGAAGCAAAATCAATACAAACTATTGCCAAATTTGCTAGAGATTCTAACTGTACCATTTACTTTGCTCATATAGGTTCACAAAATGCATTAGAGCAAATTAGTGAAGAAAGAAAAAATGGAACAAAAATTTTTGTAGAAACATGTCCTCACTACTTAACATTATCCCATGAAAATCAAGAAGGATATCTTGCTAAGGTAATGCCACCAATAAGAAGTCAAAGTGATGTTTTATCTGTCTGGAATGCAATTAATCAAAACAGTGTAAATACAATTGGAACAGATCATGTTGCCAATCAGATTAAACTAAAACTAGATGGTAATACAGTTTGGGATGCACTTGCTGGTTTTCCTGGTATTGGAACATTATTACCACTAATGCTAAGTGAGGGTGTAAACAAAAATAAAATTACAATTTCTCAATTGGTGAACCTCACCAGCATGAACGCTGCAAAAATTTTTGGTATGTATCCTACAAAGGGATCACTTGAGATTAACTCTGATGCTGATATCACATTAATTGATCTAAAGAAAGAACAGAAAGTAACGACAGAACTTTTTGGAGGATTTTCAGATTATATTGTATATGATGGATGGGAGTTGAAAGGATGGCCGGTCAAAACCATTGTTCGTGGTCAAATCATTGCTGAGGATTTTCAAGTAATAGGTAAACCTGGTTATGGTAAACTCGTGCCTAGAAAAATCAATTCTACTTGATCACATCAAACTTTCCAGCTGAACGTGCCTTGTAGATGATATCTGGTTTTCGAGTAAAAATCCCGACCTCCAAAACTCCAGAAATATTCTTAATCTTTTCTCGCAATAATTTTGGTTTTTTGATTACACCAAAATTACAATCAAGAATGATATTCCCATTTTCTGTAATGAACGGATAACCCCTATCCAACGTTCTAATCTTTGGTCTGCCACCTATTTTTGAAATATTTTTAGTTGCTGTGTTTCGAGCTAAAGGATGAACTTCTACAGGTACACTTCTATCAAAATTTGTAACAAATTTTGAATCATCTGCCATTATCACAACTTTTTTTGCTGCATTGATCAGAATATTTTCTCTTAGTAACGCACCGCCACCACCTTTTATCAAATTTTTTCCTTTATCGATCTGATCAGCTCCATCAAAAACAATATCAATTTTGTCAATAACTGTATCAATGAGATGTAAATTTCCCTTTTCAGCTTCTAATTTTATTTGCAAAGAAGTTGGAACACATTTTATGTTGAATTTCTTTTTTTTGACAAGTAATGATAATGACTTTACAAATGCAGTTGCAGATCTACCACTACCTAATCCTATAGTTTGATTATTTTTTACAAGTTTTATAGCATCATTTGATAATGCCATAATGGCATCATCATATGTCATTATTCTACCTCAGCTTGATCTAAATTAGACAATGATTTTTCGATTTTTTTCGTGAGTTCAGTTATATCAACATCTCAACTTCTAACCCAGAAAGAATGACTTTCTTTTCTGTGGTGATAGACTCTTTTGCATTTGGATTAGTATGTACTGAACAATGCTTATTAGAAAATTTTGGGTTAGTGCAATTAGGATATTCACAAACGCTAGATTGTGGTACTTTTACCTCACTTACATTTTCTACAATTTTTACCGCATTATCATTATTGTTATGTTCTACATGCTGTATTCTTGATACAGATGGCTTGAGTTTTTTACGGAAAAATTCCGGAAGTTCAGTCGGTACCTGAGTGAGAGTAGTGATTTCGAGAGGTCCGTACTTGTTTGAGTCCATATTCATATCTGATTTGTAAGCAGGTTTTTTCTTGTGTTTTTGAATTGATGGTTGTATGTATGATTTCGATCTTTGTGTTTGTCGCTCAGCCTGTTTTTTTGGTGTAGAAATTTTTGATGATATTTCTTGTAGTCTTTCGTCCATTGTTGATAATTTTTGTTCCATGGCAGCAAACAGTCCATCATTCGAATGATTCGTACCTGTATTCCTCCCTGTATTCCTCATTGCATTTCCTAGTTCTTCAATCTTAGATACTACTACAGCAAGCTGATGCTGATATCTTGTTAGGAGCTTGTCTCTTTGAATTTTGGTTAAGTTAGAATCTTGCTGATATACCCTGAAAATTGTTTTTGTGAGAATATCCCGTTCAATAATTAATGAATTAGCCTCGTTTCTAAAGCCGTATTCAATTTCTTGCATTTACGTATACCATTTGATCCAAGAGTATTTTCTTCTTTTTGCATCAGGAAAACCACAACTTGCACAGGTATGATGGCGTACATGGAATGAGTTTTTACCACATCGTCTACATCTAATATGCACATGCTTTCTGGTAAACTTACCCATTGATGTTGTTCCTTTCACCATTTTCTATCACCTTATGCTGGGGGTGGAGATATCATTACTACGTTATCTCCTCTCACAACTATGGATCCTAAACTCTTTGCATCGCCTTCAGAAGGGATCTCTTCTGATTGGTCGAGTAGCAGGTTCATGTGTTGATCAAAGCCAAGAAGATTGCCTCTAATTGTCTTGTTTCCTTTCAGCTTGATCAGGACTACTTTGTTAATACTTTCATCCAGTACTTTTACTGCCATATCTACGGACATTATATCACTTATTGAGAATTTTATCGATGGATTATATTAAAATTTCACTGGTAAAACTTTCGGTTTTAGTCAGTAAGTCAAGATTGACACTCTTTTGTTAAGTTTTTAACAATTTCAGCAAGAAACTTCTCTCCGTCCTTCTTTGTTGCTCCTATTGGGTCACCCCATACACCATTCTTGGCAACCCTAGGAAATCCACCTGGTCGTGTAGAAAGTTTGTTAATTCTTTGTATTTCCTTCTCACTCAAGTCCTTTGTTATTAACCCCTTTTTTGCCTTCTTCATCTTGACTTTGTCGGAAATGGCAAGCATTATTGAAGTCTCTACAAAGCCAGCATGGTCAAATTCATGCTCCATAAAATGCCAGTATGAATAAGATCTTAGTTTCATATTGACAGCAGCCAGTGTTTTCTTTCCACGTGCAGATTTCTGGAATATTTTCAAACTTGATTCAATTGCTTCTATAATAGGAACATTTCCATGGTGCCCGTTTAAAATTATAATAGATTTTATTCTGTTTTTGGCTAGGCTTGCTATAATGCTCATTATGTATTGTGTAAACCCATTTTCATCACTACTTGTATTGAACAAAGGTTCATGCTCAACTGAAATTCCATAACTAATTGTCGGAAAAGATATGAAACCACATTTTTTTGCTAAACGTGAAGCGACTTCTGTAACAATATCAGAATCAGTTGATATTGGTAAATGAGCTCCATGTTGCTCAAGCGACCCGACAGGAATAATGATTGTCTGTTTCTTGGATTTAATTAATTTTCTAAATTCAGGATCATATAGCTCACTAGCGTCCATTACTTTCAC
>LUMW01000671.1_pt1 | contig 10875 bp, 12 predicted proteins | sample 729761 | NCBI WGS metagenome assembly LUMW01 (sample SAMN03860302, study PRJNA289734) | marine metagenome | biome: seawater column; feature: ocean; material: water; isolation source: Red Sea water column Station 192 - depth 500m | place: Saudi Arabia: Red Sea | collected 2011-10-15 | depth 500 m
GGTCTGCTCGCTGGAGCGCGAGGAGGGGGAGGATCAGGCCGCGCGCGCCGCGCTCGATCCGGTTCCGATCACGCAGGACGAGCTACCGGACGGCGTGCAACCAACCGGCGAAGGCTGGCTACGCACCGATCCCGGCATGCTGTCGGACCAGGGCGGCATGGACGGGTTTTTCATCGCCCGATGGCGCGCCCCGGACTGATAGCCTCAGGCGTCTTCCTTCAGATATTTCTGGAAGCTCTTGCGCAATTTCATCAGCTTGGGCGGAATCACCGCTTGGCAATAGGGATTGCGCTGGCCTTCGCCGGTCCAGTATTCCTGGTGATAGTCTTCCGCCGGATACCATTCGGCCGGGCCTTCGATCGTGGTCACCGCGTCCTTGTCGTGCTCGGCATTCCAGCGTTCGATCGCGGCTTCGGCTTCGCTGCGCTGTTCATCGTCCAAGGGGAAGATCGCGCTGCGATACTGGGTGCCGACATCGTTGCCCTGCCGGTTCAGCTGGCTCGGATCGTGCGTCCCCATGAACACGTCGTAAAGGTCGGCGAGCGCGATCCGGTCGGGATCGAACGTCACCCGCACCGCTTCGGCATGGCCGGTATTGCCGCTGCACACCTGCTTGTACGTCGGATCGGAAACATCGCCGCCGATGTAGCCGCTCTCGACCTCGTCCACGCCGATCACGTCGTTCATCACCGCTTCGGTGCACCAGAAGCACCCGCCCGCCATGATCGCCTGTTGCTTAGCCATTTGTAATCTCCTTCGCAAAGGGAGATAGGTACGGTGTGCCCGCTTGTCAGGGGGAGGCTGACCGGGCAGAAGCTGACGCGACAAATCAGGGAGAGATTTCGATGCGTATCCTGTTTGCCGCCGCCTGCGCGCTCGCGGCCTTCGCCACGCCTGCCATGGCTCAGGACCATTCCGGTCACGAAATGGGCTCGCACGCCGGTTCGATGGCGATGGACCACGCCCATCACGCAGCCTTGACCCGCGCCCTCGCGATGGAGAACCGGGCCGAGGATCGCGCCCGCGACCAATACCGCCATCCCTTCGAAACGCTCGATTTCTTCGAGGTGAAGCCGGGCATGACCGTGGTCGATTACATGCCCGCGAGCGGCTGGTACACGCGCGTGCTGGTGCCCTATCTGGGCGCGCAGGGTCGCTATGTCCGGCGCGGGGTGGCTGGAACCTGTCGGGCGCACCGATCTCGGTCTATGCGTCGCAGGACCTTCCCGAAGAACTGAAGGGCCAGGTCGATCGCGTGCTCGTCTTCCGCGAGATGCATAACTTGATGCGGTCCGGTGTGCTCTACACCGAGCTGATGCGCATGCGGGGCCTTCTCAAGGAGGACGGGATGCTCGGCATCGTCCAGCACCGCGCCAAGTCCGATGCGCCGGGCGATTACACCACCGGTGCCAACGGCTATCTGCGGCAGGAAGACGTGATCGCGCTGGTCGAAGCGCACGGCTTCGAACTCGTCGGCATGAGCGACATCAACGCCAATCCGCTCGACAGCGCGGACCACGAAGGCGGTGTCTGGCAGATGCCGCCGAGCTGGGGCGGCAAGAAGCCGGAACTGGAGAATATTGGCGAGAGCGATCGGATGACGCTGCTGTTCAGGAAGCGCTGATCCTGTCAGCCATCGTTCAGTAAACCGAATGCAAATCCCCCGGTGTGACACTATCACATCGGGGGGTTTTGTATGAAACGCTTTGTTTTCGTGGCCGTTGCACCGCTCGCTCTGGCGGCTTGCGGCGATCGGGCCGATGAAGCGCGCGGCGTCGATCACGGCGAGACGTTGCTGTCCGTCAGCGCCAGCGGCCAGGCCGAATCGCGGCCCGACCAGGCGCAGTTCCAGGCCGGAATCGAAACCTTTGCCGGCAATGCCCGCGCCGCCAGCGAGGCCAATCAGGACAAGATCGCCGAGATCGTGGCGGCCCTGCGCCAGCTCGGCGTGGCGGAAAAGGACATCCAGACCCGCGCCGTCACTGTCAGGCGCGTCGAATATGGCGACCGAAAGGGCCAGTATCAGGCCGCCAATGTGGTCGAAGTGACGATGCGCAATCCCGATCGCGCGGGTGAGGCGGTCACTGCGGTGACGGAAGCGGGTGCAAACATCGTCTCCGGCCCGTCTCTGTCGATGACCGATCCCGAGGCGACCGCCAATCTTGCCTATGCCGACGCCTACAAGGCCGCGCGCAAAAGGGCCGAAGCCTATGCCAAGGCTGCGGGGATGGAGGTGAGCCGAGTGCTCTACATCCGCGATGGGGGCGGCACGCAGGGGCAGACCTATCTGCGCGGGGCGGAAGCGATGGCGGACAGCATGATGGTCCAGACGCAGAGCGCCGCGCCGCCTCCGCCGCCGCAATCGCGGATACCCACCCGCTCGCCCTCGATGATGGTCGGCACCACGCGGTCCGACGTCTATATCCAGGTGGACTTCGCACTGCGCGAAACCTAATTCGGCGCGCATGAGAGCGCTGACCCTGTCCGTCCTGCAATTGCCGCTGGCCCGGCCCGAGCCTGCCGACAACATCGCCGCCGTCGCCGACCTGGTCGAACAGGCGGCGGGCGAAGGCGCGCAATTGATCCTGCCGCCCGAACTGTTCGCAGGCGACTATTTCTGCCGCGAGGAGGACGAGGCGCTGTTCGCCCGCGCGCGCCCGACGGAGCAGGACGAAAGCGTCGCCGCGATGCGCGAGCTCGCCGCGCGCCACAAGGTCGCGATCCCTACCAGCTTCTTCGAGCGGGATGGGCACCATTATTACAACACGCTCGCCATGATCGGCCCAGATGGCGCGATCAGGGGGACCTATCGCAAGAGCCACATTCCCGACGGTCCGGGATATGAGGAGAAATACTATTTCCGCCCCGGTAACGACGGCTTCAAGGTGTGGAATATCGCTTGTGAAGGTGGGACGGCGCGCATCGGCGTCGGCGTGTGCTGGGACCAATGGTATCCCGAATGTGCGCGGGCGATGGCGCTGAAGGGGGCTGAAGTCCTGCTTTACCCCACCGCGATCGGGTCCGAACCCTATGACGCCGATCTCGACACCAGCCGCATGTGGCGGCGCGCGATGGTGGGCCATGCGGTGTCGAACTGCATGCCCGTCGCCGCCGCCAACCGCATCGGCCACGAAGGCCCGGCGGACCGCAGCCAGAGCTTTTACGGCCACAGCTTCATTACCGACGAATGGGGCGATTACCTTGCCGAATACGGCAGGGATGAAAGCGGCGTGCTGACCGCGCGGCTCGATCTCGACCGGGCGGCGACTCACCGTGCGGGCATGGGCTTCTTCCGCGATCGCCGCCCGCAGCTTTACGGTCGTCTCTGCGAGGATATCTGAGCGCGCATCGCTACCTTGTCGCGCTGGGATCGAACATGCGCGTGCCGGGCATCGGGGGCCCACATGCGGTCATCACGGCCGCGCTCGAAGCGCTCGAAGAGGCGGGCGTGGCAGTGGAGGCCGTGTCGCCCATTCTCTCGACCGCACCTATCGGCCCGTCGCAGCGCCGCTACGCCAACGCCGCAGCCCTGGTGTCGAGCGATCTGGACCCGGAAAATCTGCTCTCACGGGCTCAGACTATCGAACGCGCCTTCGGACGCCGCCGGCAAGGCCAACGCTGGCGGGGCCGCCCGCTCGACATCGATCTAATCCTCTGGGACGGCGGCGTAGTCCTTTCCGACCGGCTGACGATTCCCCATCCGGCCTTTCGCACCCGCTCCTTCGTGCTCGCCCCCGCGGCCGCGATCGCCCCCCATTGGCGCGATCCTTTTACGGGCCGAACGCTGCGTCAGCTATCGACCCGCTTGACCGCCCCGCGCCCGCTCCCTAGGGCGCGCCATACCAACCGCGTCGAAGCTGCGCGCGTGGGCCCTTAGCTCAGTCGGTAGAGCAACTGACTTTTAATCAGTAGGTCGCTGGTTCGAACCCAGCAGGGCTCACCATTTCATCGAACTTCGCAATAAATGATGGAGAGTGGCGTCCCGGCGACTCAACCGCAACGCCGCCCCACGCCCTTTGTGTGGTCGCGCAACCGAGATCCTGGTCTCTTCAGTGCTCTCCGAGCGATCCGCCAACCCTTATATTCTAGCTATGAAAGCGGTCACCGCGCAATCGTCATGGGCAGTGTTTTGGACTGCCCGACGGGTGAAACGGTCGATGGTACTGGCGCTGTCGGCGCTTTCTTGTGCGTCTGCGGGGCAGGCGTCGGAGACGACGACCTATACTTACGATGCGAAGGGTCGGCTCGTGAAGGTCCAGCGTTCGGGCGGGACGAATAACGGCACGACAAGGCCGATAATCGCAAGCGGGTCCGCACCACCGGCCGCTGATTTCTTAAAAACCGGTCGCAAGCCAATGTTCGGGCGCCTCGCAGGAGAGGTTGGCCCACGGCTTCGATCGTCTTCATTCGGGGAGGATTTTCCATGAGCCTATTGGGAGCGCACGCAGGCAAGATCGGCCTGCTGGCATCGGCCATTCTTTGCGCAGGCCTTTCGGCACCCGCCATGGCGCAGTAGACCGCCGCGCCGGTCGATCCGTGGGTTGCGACCGACGAGAACGGCGTCGATCTCACCAATGGGCGCTATTATCTCGACATCCTCGAAGGCAGCATCGGCTCGGGCGACGGGGCGATCGCGCTCGTGCGCCATTACGGGCAGAACGGTCTTCAGGACAATTGGAGCGGCACGCTCCAGCTCACGAACAGCGGCACGGTGGCGACGGTCAGCCTCGGCAAGGTGTCGGAGAAATTCACGCTTTCGGGCTCCACCTGGATATCGGCCAAGGCCAATGGCGGCACGCTGACTGGAAGCGGCGTCGCGTGGACCTACCGCTCCCCTCCCCAGGGAGTGGAGATCACATATAATTCCCCCTCGTCTCTGTCGATGTATCCCGGGGGCCAGGCGCAATATGCCGGGCCGGGTTGCAGCACGGACGGGAATAGCTGCGGGCTTCCGGTCGAAGTGCGCCGTCCCAATGGCGTCGTCTATTCGCTTACCTGGATGGTGCAGACCGAATGCTTCGAGAACGGGCAGCCTGCAATTCCGGGTGGAGGCCTTGGCGGCGGCGGTGGGGAGCTGGGAGGCGGCTGTTTAGGCGGCGCAGCCAACGATGCTTCTCGCCCTTCCGGCTGGACCGCATCTCGAGCAACGCCGGTTACACGATGGCGATCCGCTACGACAGCGATCAGTCCAGCTACAATGCCGGCCCGCCGCCGCCCAGCTACTACAACCGCAAGACCGTCCAGTTCTATAATACCTCCAGCGGGCCGGGCGCCATGCCGCGTCAGGCCATCCGCTATACGGATGACGGCGCTGGACAGGTCCTCTATGCCGATGTCGGCACCACCCCCGGCACTGCGCAAAGCAATCTCGACGGGATGAACGTGCGCCAGAGGGTCGAGAACATCGTGGACGCGAATGGCCGCCGCACGCAGCAGCGGCTCGTCTCGGGCAGCCAGATCTACAGCCTCACCCAATACGGCTACGACGCGCAGAACCGGCTCGAATGTGTCGCGGTCAGGATGAACCCCTCGACCTATGCGAGCCTTCCCGCCGCCTGCACGCTGGCCACCACGGGCACGCAGGGGCCGGACCGGATTACGCGGTATCACTATGACGGCGACGATCGGATCGTGCGCGTCGAAAGCGGTGTTGGCACGGCCGAGGTCGGTAACGATTACGTCGCGACCTTCACTCTGAACGGCCGCACCCAGACGCTGACCGATGGGGAGAGCAACCGCACGACCTATGTCTACGACACGTTCGACAGGCTCTCGCAGACCCGGTTCCCCTATGCGGGATCGAAGAACGCCTCCAACCCGAACGATTACGAACAGCTGGGCTACGACAATGCGGGCAACGTCACCAGCCGCCGCCTGCGCGATGGGCAGACGATATATTACGGCTACGACAATCTCGGCCGTCTGACCTCGAAGAACCTGCCCGGCAGCGAATCCGATGCCACCTATGCCTTCGACCTGATGGGCCGGTTGACGCAGGCCGTGCAGAACGGCCAGACGCTGAGCTTCGCGCACGATGCCCTTGGCCGCAACACGTCGCAGTCCGGCCCCTACGGAACCACCAGCTACCAATACGATGCCGCCGGACGAAGGACGCGCATGACCTGGGCGGACGGGTTCTACGTCACCTACGATTATCTCGCGGACGGATCGATGCGGTACTTGCGCGAATATGGCGGTACTGCGCTTGCGACGTGGAATTACGACAGCGCCGGCGACCCCAGTTCCATCACCTTCGCCAACGGCACCACACAATCGATGGCATTCGATCCGGTCGGGCGGTTGAGCTCGCTGGTCACCGATATCGCGGGCAGCAATGGCGACAACACGCGCGGCTTCTCCTACAATCCGGCAGGCCAGATCGCGCAGACGACCCAGTCGAACGACAGCTACGCCTTCGACCAGCTGGCGAATGCCGATCGTTACTACACGGCGAACGGGCTCAACCAGTATACGCAGGCAGGCGGTGTCTCGCTCGGCTACGACGCGCGCGGCAACCTCACCAGTTCGGGCAGCGACGCGTTCGGCTATTCGAGCGAGAACTTCCTGACGAGCTACTCGCATCCGGGCGGCTCGGGCTCGCTGATTTACGATCCGATCGGGCGGCTCTATCGCTATACCGGCCCGTCGACCGACACCCGCTTCGCCTATGACGGGGTGGACATGATCGCCGAATATAACGGCGCCAACCAGATGATGCGCCGCTACGTCCACGGGCCGGGCGTCGACAATCCGCTGGTCTGGTACGAAGGCTCCGGCACGGGCGACCGCCGCTACCTCCATACCGACGAGCGCGGCTCGGTGACGGCAGTCTCGAACGCCTCGGGCGCGCTCCTCGGCATCAACAGCTACGACGAATACGGCATTCCGGGCGGAGCGGGACTTGGGCGGTTCCGCTATACCGGACAGGCCTGGCTGCCGGAACTCGGCCCCTATTATTACAAGGCCCGCATGTACTCGCCCACCCTTGGCCGGTTCATGCAAACCGACCCGATCGGATACGCCGATGGCATGAATATGTAAAATTACGTAGGCGGCGATCCGGTGAACTTTACCGATCCGACGGGGTTGCGAAGCGTCGAAACTTGCAACTACTTCAACAGCCTCATCTATGACGGCGATAAGCTGATTTTAATAAATATTAACGCTCGCAAGGTCTGTACGGACCGAGGGATACCAGATGAATCTATTTGGCGTGATGGAATGGCGCCATCAGATCAAGGGAGCGGTCTCCTATGTGAATTGGTAGATACAACAATTAGCATATATTGTTCAGTACCTTCACTGGGATTAAGTGGTTCCGCACGGGGATAGGGGATTTTAGGTGGTGGGGTCGCTTCGGATATAGCATTCGATCCCCAATCGGGTCGGTTGGGATTTAGCGCCGGAATAGACGTGGACGCTGGTGTCGGTGGAGCAGCGAACTTATCGCTTGGCAGTAGTGCAACCGCACTTGCGACAGCCCAAGCTTCACCCTGGTTGATTATCACAGGATATATCATTTTTGAAAGTCAAGTTGTATTTATTCCTTCGGTAATTGCTATCATTTTTCTCTATTCTTATAATTGTTCCTGATGCGGTGCATCGTTTCATGATAGTTCAACTTACTCTAATTTTAAGTTGTTAAAATTTTGCGATACAGGATTAGTCAATAGCTGCCTTGTTTGTGGCGGAAAAATGTGCGGCCCTAAAGATTGAGAGACTTACGTTGGATGGATCTGCGTAAGTAACGAAGACGCATCTGTATGTCGTCATGTGACCCTAGGACTCTGCCGTCTCGAACACTACAACCGTAAACATCGCATTCGGACCCATCTGCGCCCACCCTTCGCTTGTAATCGCGCCCGTTTCCCTGAAATCAACGCCCACACCTGACGAGAGGGTCGTCGCTTCATCATGGCCGAGCGAATACGTCGCGATACGCTGTTCACTGCGCTCACGCGGCCGCAGATGTTTGCAGGCGTGACCTACAGCTTTTTCGTCATCAACGCCGTGATCGCGGTCGAGCTGTTTCTAATCTTTCGCGCCTGGTGGGTGCTGCTGGTGGCGCTGGCGGTACATGGGGTGGGCGTGCTCGCCTGCCTCAACGAGCCGCGCTTGTTCGACCTCTGGATCACGCGGATGCGGTAAGGCGACCAGATCGGCGCGCCGCGATCTTCAGCTTCTCGAAAAATAGTCCGAGAGGGCTGCCACCGCCGTGTCGGTCAATTCGAGCCAGCAGCGGCGGCCATCGGAGGCGTCGTTGGTCCTGCGGCACCAGCCCCTGCGCACCAGATCGTTGATGTGGCGCAAAGCCGTCGAAGTGGGCACGCGCGCGGCGAGGCAGGAGGACGAGATCGATACGTCCCGTTCTTCCAGCCGATTGACGAAGAGATCGACGAGAATGTTCCACGTCGCACCGTCGCACAGATCCTCTGGAAGATATCTCTCCCGCATGGCGCGCGCTTCGAGTTCCTGCTTGGCGGCGAGGCGAAGCTCGGCCTCGTTCGTCGTCGTAATCGCTTCGGACGATCGCTTGGTCACGTTTTTGCCGATCGCCGCCCGTCCCCTAGGAGCGACCAATGTGGACGTTTCGGGGCTCTGGCTGCGAAATTCATCCGCGAGTTCATCCCGCAGAGCGCTGGACCGACTAGTCATCGCGAGAAATCCTTTCGAAGACCGAGCGTATCTGGGTTCCTCCCACGACGAGATGGTCGATCAATCGCAGTTCGAGCTTCTGGGCGAGCGCTTGGATGGCGCGCGTTTCGCGTTCGTCCTGTGCGCTTGGAACGGGCGTTCCCGATGGATGATTGTGGACGAGCAGGAACGAGCGGGCGTCGAGCGCCATCGCCTTTTGCACGACGACCCTCGCCGAAATCGCGACAGAGTCTTGAACGCCGGATGCGAGCGTTTCTTCCGCGATGAAGCCTCCCGCCTCGTCGCAGAAGAAGGCCAGCAGCACTTCGTGACGCAGATGGCCGATCCGCCTGACCAGATAGCGGTGCAGGGCCGGATCGTCGGGAGCGAGAATTGTCCTGTCGAGCTGTTCGCGCAGACCCGCTTCGATCAGATCGCGCGTCGCCAGAACGATCTTCACGACATCGTCTTGTCCGAGGATCCTGCGAAATTCGCTTTCGCCGCTGCACGTAAAGGCGGCGATCGACCCAAATTGCCGAAGTATCGAGGCCGCCGTGTCCGAAGGTTTGTCCACCCCCAGCTCGTTCAGCCTTTCGGCGAGGTAGGCGACCCGTCCCCCGCATCGCATCGCCGGTGAAGGGCAGGCGTTACGCAGACCGCCATTATGATCGGCGTCGTATCGGCCGCTTCCCGTGTCCCGAAGCGGATTGGCTTCGAACGATGTTTGGGCTGCGCAGCATGGAATCCGGACCCTATCTGCCGCCCGCGCGAGCTACACGGCTGCCATCGGCGTCCGTGGTTGCGAGAAAGGAAGCCGCCGATCGATCGCAGCGAGCCCGGTCGGGATGCAGGTCCAACATGATCTCCTCCAGCGTGCATGGCATCGCCGGAAGAGGGGATCGCGATCAGTCGAGCATGCTCGCCAGCGCGTCCGCAACCACCAGGCCCGATCCGAGAAGAACCATCGTCAGGGCTGCGATCGCCACGATCAGCAGGACCCGCATGCCTTTTCCCAGATGCCGGGGCTCGATGTCCGACAATGACCGAGGCGCTTCGACCCATGGCGCAGGCTCCCTGAAGGCGGCTGCGTCGTGGAATTCGAAAGTACCCCTCGGCGACGGAGTTTCTGCCAGTTCCGGGGCCGGATCGACTATTGGTGTCGCGCTACATGTAGTAGCAGACGGTGTGTCGAGGAGGAGTTGAACCGCCTCGACGCGTGTCGCCACGCCGAGCCGCTGGCGCGCCGCATCGAGATGCGCCTGAACGGTGCGCGGCGAGATATCTAGGTCGCGAGCGATCTGTTTGGTATTCAAATGGCGCGCGGCCAGATCGAGCGCATCGAACTGCTTTTCGGTCAGTTCCACAGGACCGGAAGGAGTCGAAATGGTCGGCATCGCGCGGTCGTATCGCGCCTTCGCGATCTTTGGAAGCCGGACCGTGGAAAGCCTTGGCGAATGGCGCGCCGCATTGCCTTTGCGTGGCCCCCGTCGCGGCGCTATCGCCGTATCCATGGCGTCTCCCACGATATCGATCTTTGCGCGGTTGCCGGTTCCGGGAAAGGCCAAGACGCGGCTGATCCCCGCGATCGGCGAGGAGGGCGCGGCGCGGGTCTATGCGCGGCTGCTGAACCATACGGTGGCGCAGGTTGAGGCGAGCGGGCTGCCGTTCGAATTGCGCGTGACCGGAGGCGAGATGGCCGCGTTCGGCGAGTTGTTCGGCAAGGATGTCCGCGTCGTCGAACAGGGCGATGGCGATCTCGGCGCGCGGATGGTGCGGGTCGACGCGCCTGCCATCATCATCGGCAGCGATTGCCCCGCTGTGACGCCCGAACTGTTCCGCGTCGCAGCGCGCGAGCTTGCGGAACGCGACGTGGTGATCGGCCCGGCGAGCGATGGCGGTTATTACCTGATCGGCCTGGCGCGCCCGATGCCGTTCCTGTTCGCGGAGATGGAGTGGAGCACCGAAACGGTCTTCGCCGAAACGCTGGCGCGGGCCGCGGCGCAAGGGATCGGCCCTGCGGTCCTGCCCGAGCTGGACGATATCGACACGCCCGGCGATCTCGCCCGTTGGCCGGACTTCGCTGCGGTTTCAGGCCAGTGAGCGTGGCGCTGGTCATCCCGGTGCTGGACGAGGCCAAGGCCAAGAACATCTACAATGCTTTTCACCAGATGGCGCTGGGCGGGGACCTGGATTACGCCACCGACGAATTCGACGCCGTGATCAGCGTGGGAGTCTTCACCC
>LUMW01000556.1_pt2 | contig 10864 bp, 12 predicted proteins | sample 729761 | NCBI WGS metagenome assembly LUMW01 (sample SAMN03860302, study PRJNA289734) | marine metagenome | biome: seawater column; feature: ocean; material: water; isolation source: Red Sea water column Station 192 - depth 500m | place: Saudi Arabia: Red Sea | collected 2011-10-15 | depth 500 m
GTAGAAGATAATGGTTTTGCTATATCAGTTCCAACTTTTATCCAAACACCAAAAGGATCGATCTCTAAAGCTTTAGATGATTTTCCAGGTCTAGAAATTTTTGAATGTGATGGAACATGTCCTATTGACTCATATGATACGATGAAAAAAGCAGAAAAACATTTACGTCATGGCAAGGGACCTGTTTTAGTGCATGCCCACGTCACAAGACCATATTCACATTCTCTTTCAGATGATCATTCTTTCTATAGAACAAAAGAGGAATTAGATCAGGAAGCTAAGATTGATGTGTTAAATACTTATCCTGATTTTTTATTAAAATCAGGCTTTCTGACTGATGAAGAACGCTCTGCCGTTGAAAAAAAGGTAGATGAAGAAGTCAAAGAAGCCATGAAAAAGGCTATTGAGACTCAATGGCCAGCGAAAGAAACATATAAAGATCACTTGTATTCAATGGATGTTGATCCGACTTCATCAGATTTATTCGAAACTGAGCCTAATTTTTCCGGTAAAGAAGACATTCCTATGGCCGGTGCAATTAATAGTGTTTTACGTACAGAGATTCAAAAGAATCCTTTAATGCGAATGTTTGGAGAAGATGTTGCTGACTTTTCAGAACTTCACAAATTAGATGACGAAAATTTAAAAGGTAAAGGAGGGGTTTTTAAAGTAACCTCTGGTTGTCAAAGAGTTTCTAAAGAGGGTCAAGTTTTTAATTCGCCTTTAGCTGAAGCAAATATTATAGGACGGGCCATTGGTATGGCCATGCGTGGAATTAAGCCTGTGGTTGAAATTCAGTTTTTTGATTATATTTGGACTGCTTATATGCAGCTAAAAAATGAAATGGCCACAACTCGTTATCGCTCAGGCGGAGATTTTAAGTGTCCTATGGTGGTAAGAGTTCCTATTGGGGGTTACTTGAAAGGGGGATCTATTTATCACTCACAATCAGGAGAGTCTTTATTTACTCATAATCCTGGAATTCGAGTTGTTTTTCCTTCCAATGCTTTAGACGCTGCAGGGCTTTTAAGAACGGCTATAAGGTGTGATGACCCTGTTATGTTTTTGGAGCATAAGCATCTTTATTATCAAGGGTACAATCGTTGCGCTGACCCAGGTGAAGAGTTTATGATTCCATTTGGAAAAGCAAGAGTGGCCAAAGAGGGGAGTGATGCAACTATTATTGCTTGGGGAGCATTAGTGCAAAAATCAATTGATGCAGCTAAGAAAATTGAAGCCGAAACAGGGAAAACAATTGAAGTGATTGACCCAAGAACTTTAGCTCCTTTTGATATGGAAGCGGTAAAAAAATCTTTAAGTAAAACTCACCGTATCATGATTTGTCATGAAGAACATAAAACATCTGGCTTTGCAGGTGAAATTACTGCTTTAATTAATGAAGAGTGTTTTGAGCAGTTAGATGCTCCAATTTTACGAGTATGTTCAAAAGACACTCACGTCGCTTATTGTCCTGGCCTAGAAGATGTCATTCTTCCGCAAGTGGACGACGTATATCAACAATTAAAAACACTTTTAGAGTATTAATAAAATTAAAGAGAGTTTTCTCTATCCTCAATTTGGGAGGTTAGTTAATAATCTCTCTTTAATTTCTTTTCTTTCCGGTGTCTCCTAGCTTATTATAAGTATATATATTGAGAGAGGGGAATCGTTCTATGAGATTAGTCGTCGTTATTTTGATGAGTTGTTTTTTTATTGCTTGTTCAAATTCAGGAAGAAAACAGTTTTCTGCTAGGATTGATAACAATAACCAGTTTTCAATTCTTCAAGGAAGTACTGATAGCACCAGTACGATTATAAGATTAACTTACCCAAAGTTTTTTGACTTGAAATATACGATTACGGATGAAAAGAAGAATTCTGTCCCTGTCAGTCACGTAAAACATTATGAAAAAGAAAATAATGAGTTTAGAGTGACTCATCTTTTTATAGATAATTTAAGCCCTCAAAAACAATATGAATTAAGTGTACAAGCTCAGGGAGTAAAGTGGAGTGATAAAAGATTATTCCGGACACTACCTAAGAATAAGGAGCAGTTGAGAATTTTAGTCGCAAGTTGTATGAGCGACACTTACAATGAAATAGGGAATGAGATTTGGCCGAAGGCTTTTGCACATGATCCAGATATTGTGTTTTTAACGGGAGATAATCTTTACGCAGATGTTTATTCTGGTGTTTATATAGGAAAACAAATTGAAATGACTCCTATTCATTTATGGAATCGACATGTTGATCATGCCATGAAAATGAAAATATATCGCATGAAAAAGCTAACTCCTACTTTAGTGACATGGGATGATCACGATTATGGTGTTAATGATGGTGATAAGAGTTATAAGTTTAAACATGTATCAAAAAATATTTTTCATATCTTTTTTCCTACTAAGGAAAATGCTTGGTTGAGTAAAGGGCCAGGTGTTGGCCATAGTTTTCGTTATATGAAGACGAACTTTTTATTTTTAGATGCGAGAAGTTTTAGAGACTCTAAAGCGAATAAAGATGGCTATCACTTTGGAAAAAAACAAAGAGAGTGGATAACAAAGCAAATGAAAAATGATAAGCTCAAGATGAATTGGTTGATTTCAGGTGATCAGTTTTATGGTGGCTATCATAAGTTTGAATCATTTGAAGGACTTCATCCAAAAGAGTTTTTAAAATTTAGAAAAGACTTGGCCAAATTAGGTGAAAAGAATTTGTTTCTTTCTGGTGATCGACATCTTGTTGAAGTGATGAAAATTAAAGATGATGTCTTAGGAAAAGAGACGCTAGAATATACGGTAAGTGGAGTTCACACGAAGATGTATCCCGGTTCACTCGATTATTCACCCAACCCAAGGCGCGTTGATGGTTTTGATGGTAAGCCAAATTATGCTATTTTTGACATAATAACTGAAGAAAATGATTTTTTAGTTAATTTTAAGGCTTACTCTTTGAGTGGAAAAGAAATTGATAGAAAAGACAAATTTTAAGTTTTTTTCGTAAAAACTTTGTCTAATGTCTCAATGATTGCTTGATCTTTTTAAGTTATAATGACTTTCTAAAGGAGGTCGTTATGTTTAATTCTACAGTTAACGAACTTAATAAGTATGTAATGGAAAATCACACCGAGGGGGTTGAAGGCTTGGCCTTAATTGATCTTGTGAGTTTTTCTAAAAATTCGTTTCACGAAGATCAGTCTATTTTTGAAGCAGCAAAACTTTTATCGAAAAAAAATAATAGTGGTTTCCCTGTCGTTAACAATAGAGGTGAGGTTGTTGGCTTTCTATCTGAAAAAGATTGTTTAAGACATCTTTTTGATGACTCTCTAAATAAAATGCCTAGCGGGAAAGTCTCAGATTATATGACAAAAAATGTTGTAAGCTTTGATCTTCAAACTTCAATCCATAAGGTCCTAGAAAGCTTTATACGAGAGCCCTTTCATTGTTATCCTGTCCTTGATGGCAAAAAATACATTGGCGTTGTCCAAAGGCGTACAATGTTAGATGCATTACTTAAAAGGGGAAGTGAAATTTGAATGAATAAAATAATATAGCTTTATTTTATTTCAAGATCTTGAATACTTGGCATTTTACTTTCAGGTAGTGGTTGATTTTCTTCTTTAACGCCGATACAACTATTAACGGCTACAGAGGCTTCTTGAGTGATTTCTAAAACTCCATCGCCAGCAAGCCAATCACTATAGATTTGTTTTGACTCCGAGTTATACAAAGCTAAGTCTACGATATATTTTCCCTTTAAAGATCGTCCACCACTTAGAATCATGGGGGCAAAGCGTAGTCTGCTTGCCCTTGCATATAATTTTTCTGTTGGGCGAATATATAGATTTTGTTCATCTGCAGAGGGTCTGTCTTCAAGATCTACATCGGGAATTTCTAGTCTATGATTAAAAGCCGGGCAATGAAAAAGTCTAAATCTTTTAGAGACAGCCGCAGCGTGATAGTAGAGGTTTACTGTGAAATCTTTTGTCGTTCGAGTCATATTATGTAAGTGGATATAAAAATAGCCTAGTGGCCTTGTACTTCCTCTAGAGATTTTAGAAATTTTTATTAACCAAGAATCAATTCCAAACTTTTTTTTCAAAACAAGTTTGTGTTCTTCTTCTAGATTGGGAATTGATGAAATAAATCGAATACCTTTCGAAACATTAGCTTCTCTTTTTCTTCCTACTTTCCAATCAACGACTTTTGTACTTTTTATTTTAAAACCGATTTCTTTGAGAAAATAAACACCATTTTCGCGTTGCAAATCATAGGTTTTATTACAAGAGATTAAAAAAAAGAAAATGAGAAAAATCTTTAACATGCTCTTATTATACGCGTATATAAATCTCTTTACCAATATGTTTTTTTATTTTTGGATTTGAGCTTTCGTGAGTCTTGTTTTTTCAACCACGCTGTCAGTTTTAAACCAATCATTTCCGGCACCTCTGCCCATTGGGTGCCACTGTGATGTTATCACACGCCCATTCTCATAGATTGATTCATCAATATGTATACGAATAACTTCACCAGTTATAAGAGTTCCTGCTCCAGGTGTATCTCCATATGATATAATGTCTCTTAGTTTACATTCAAAGTGGATGGGACTTTCTTGTAATCTTATAGCTTTTACTTTTTCAGATTCAATGGCGGTTAAACCGCTTAATGTGAGTTCACTTTCTCCGTAGGGGAGCTCAGTTGCACATAAGTTAATGAGGTCAGCATTTTTTTCCGTTACAAAATTAATAACAAACTCTTTTTCTCTTTCAATATTAATTAGTGTATCTTTTTTGTCACCTGTATTGGGTCTTCTTATCGGGGCAAAGCCTACAATCATTGGTTTTGCACTAAAGCCATTAAAAAAAGAAAAAGGAGCAATATTATCAGTGCCATTATCATTTTTTGTTGTAACGACAGCAATCGGTCTAGGTAAAATAGATCCTATAAGAAATTTATAATTTTGAGTGAAGTCTTCATTTGTATTAAAACTAAGCATTTTGTTCCTTAATGAGTCTAGGTGTATCTACAATATTTTTTAGTCTACCAATTTTTTCAATTTCAAGTTCAACAACATCACCAGGCTTTATCCACTTATCTAGTTCTAAGCCACAGCCAGTACCGACCGTACCACTTCCCATGAAGTCTGTAGCAAGAATCCACTCTTCTTTTGAGGCGTGTTCTATCATTTGTGCCCAAGAGTAGTGCGCGTCTGCAGTATGGCCCTCTGACCAAATCTCGCCATTAATAATGGCATTCATTTTTAAGTTTGGTTCTTGATAGTTAAATTCATCTGCCGTAATAATGACAGGGCCTACAATTGAGCAAAAGTCTTTTCCTTTTGCAGGGCCAAGTCGAATGGCCATTTCTTTTTTCTGAATATCTCTAGCTGAAACATCATTGAATATTGTGTATCCAAAAATATGTTCCATGGCATTTTCAGCCTTGATATTAAATCCATCTTTACCAATAACGAGGCCAAACTCAAGTTCATAATCTAGTTTTTGTGTATAGCTAGGCCAAGGAATAAATTCATCATGACCAATAAAGCCAGTTGTTGGTCCTTTGTAATAAGCGGGAATTTCATACCAGGCATCGGGAATTTTTTCATTTCTTTTTTTAAATCCTTTGGCCACGTGTTTTTCATGGGCGTAAAAATCCCGGTAGCAATTAATTTGGTCAATCGGACAGTCAAATTTGATTTCTTTATCATCTTTTATATCAAAACTAATATAACCTTTATCATTAGTGCATAAGATTCCTTGTGCTGAAAGGTTTTTGTAAATTTCTAAGGATTCTTGAAAAAAAGAGATACTTGAGTTTTGATAGTTTTTTAAAACAAGACTAAGTGAAGACGGGGCAACATTTAATGCCTTTTCTTTGGGAGAAAAAAAACCTTCGAGTTCAAACTTTTTTTGCCAAAGAAGATTGATATCAATAATTGTTGTCTCATTAAAAAATAAGCCTAATCGTTTAAATTCGCCTAAGGGGGTTTGTCTTTTGTATGTACAAATCTTCATTCCATCAATCCTCTTTTTGTATAAAACTACCGATATTTTTTCAAATAAACAAGCCTGTAAATATTTGAATTCTTAATTCTTATAGAGTTGACGCCATGTAATAATTACAAGTTATACCATTGGATAAATCGTTCTCATATAAAATAATAGATATGAGACTATTTTCGGCCTTGATTTTTTTATTTATTTTCCCCTATGCTATGGCCTTAGAAGTGAATGTCAGCGATGTCTATATTCAACTTGATAATGATAATACTGTCATCGAAGCGGGAGTTGTCACAGGACTAAACTTTAATGCGCAACCAGGATATGAGAACTCTATAGGAGATATCAAGACCTATGATATCCCAGCAAGGCTAATCCTCGTTGCAGATCAATCTGAGTTGGCGTCAGTTAGGATAAGAATTTCTTCAACAATTAATGTTGGCTATTAGGGGAGTATGTTGGAAATCGATGGGGGATCGCCAGTCCGACCATAGGCGTGTCTTATTTATCGGCAGATAATGAATATGGGGTTGGCATCAGAGATTTCGATAGACGTCATGGTTTTAAATTTGATGTCGGAACATGGACAACTTTTGTTATAGAACTAGATGAAAACTATCCCTTAGAACAAGAAAATATTCTAGATGTTCTTCTTGTGCAGTCAGAGAATATTGCAGATGAAGATCCCATTATTGCACCTTAAATTAATTTATTGGTCAGGGCGAAATTTTTGATTATATTCAGGAAGAACTTCATCCATTGCTTCAAAAAAATGCTTCATTTCTTCTTTTAGACCAATTGAAACTCTAACCCAGTCTGGAAGCTTATTTGCCTTAAGTGGTCTTATAATAACGCCTCTATCTAATAGCTTATTAAAAAGAAAATCACTTGCTTCTTCTGAACCGGTGTAAAAACAAATAAAGTTCGTTGTTGAGCGTAGGGGTTTAAAATTTCTATGGTCTAAAAACTTAAGAGTTTCGTAATACCTTTTGGTATTATTCCTAATCGTTCTTTCTAGATGTGGATAGTCGGTTAGGGCCCCTATGGCACCTTTTTGAGCAATAAGATTGGGCTCAAAAGGCAGTTTTACCTTATGAAGAGCAGTAATAAAGTTTTCATGAGCAAAGCCGTAACCTACTCTAATTCCAGATAGTCCATAAGCCTTAGAAAATGTTCTTAGGGTGATCACATTATCATAACGGTATTTCATAGAGTCAGGGTAATCCCAAGTTGATTGAGCAAATTCAAAATAAGCTTCATCTAAAATAACAATAGTATGTTTAGGAACAAATTGCATAAGGTAATCAAACTCTTTTTCTGTTATATAGGAGCCAGTAGGATTATCTGGGTTTGCAATATATAAAACCTTTGTATTTTCATTAACGGCTTTGGCAAGTGCTTTGACATCATATTTCATATCCTCTGTCCTTGGACAAGTTACAAGTTTTGCTCCTGCACTTGTGGCCAATATATGAAAGCCAATAAAAGTTTTATCTGCAGTTAGAACTTCATCACCAGGTTGAATAAAAGCTCTTGCAATATACGCCATGATCCCTTCAGAACCATTGCCTAATATAATATTAGCAGGCTTTACTTTGTAGGCTAGGCCCAAGTGGATTCTCATTACTGGCCAATTTAGAAATATGAGTTAAACCTTTTTCACGAGCAACTTCTTCAATCGGTTTACCTGCTTGATAAACTTGTAATTTATCTAAATAATCAGGAATTAGCTTTTTTGCCACTTTTGTCTCCTCAACATATAAATAAAATGAAGCTTCAAGGTATAGCCGTTTTAATCGAAAGGCAAGTTGGTTGAAAGAAATATACTTTTACAAAGCCTTGTTATTTTAGATATTTAACTTAGGTTAAGGGCAGATCCCACCCCATTGAGTTTGCAAATTATTGTCAGTTTATCTTATGCGCGAGGATTGCTCTTAAATATAGATCAAGTTGTTTTTGGGCTTCTGGGTAGAGATTTTTGGGTGGGATATGAGAAAAATGTGAATTCTTGAATAAGAATGTTTTTATTGATTGTTGTGGAACTCTACCCAGTAATTTAATTACCGGTCCTTCATAGACCGGTAAGTTTTTGAGAGGAACTTAGTGAGAGTGGCGAAGCTTAGCATGAAATTTGTTCACGACTCGCTTGGCCTTATCGATCACCTCGTTTACAGCGCTAAAAGCATTCGATTGCTTGGCACTAACTTTAAATTGTTTATTTCTAAGTTTTAAATTTAGTACAGGTTTAAATTCTTTAGAGTCTTGTTCAATTACCCAACTTATTTTCTCACCTCGCCATAATAATTTATTAAGACGTGATGATCTTTGTTGAATGAAAAACTCTAATGCTCTGCTGTGATCAACATTGTGAAATGCTACATGTGATTGCATAAGCTCTCCTTAGTTTAACTGATGTTAACTTAAGAGGTCTTTATTTTTCCCGGGAAAGATGACTTCCTCTTTCACTTTTAATATGGGGCTTAAGGCAGTAACGTCAAGGTTATTTAAAAGAATTTTTTTTAAAAAATAGGCAAATAAAAAATCATTTGAGACAATTATTGAATAATAAAGATAAAAACAAAAAGGTCGGGTATTATGGGCTTATTAAGTGGAAAAAAAGCATTAATTTTTGGTGTAGCAAATGAAAGATCTATTGCTTGGGGAATTGCACAACAATTCAAAGAGCAAGGCGCAGAGGTTGCATTATCGTATGTTAATGATTCTATAAAGAAAAGAGTTGAGCCTCTCGCACAAAAATTGGGAGCAAGTTTTATTTTTGAAATGGATGTGACCAATGATAAGCACTATCAGGATTTAGCGGATAAAGTGAGTCAGCATTGGACGGAAGTTGATATCGTTGTTCATTCAATTGCCTTTGCAGATCGCTCGGACCTGAAGGATAGTTTTGTAAAAACATCACGGGAAGGATTTAAGTTGGCGTGCGATGTGTCCGCTTTTTCACTTGTAGGAATTTCGCAAGCGTTAAATCATATGATTCCCCAAGGTGGATCTATTATGGCGATGAGTTATTATGGTTCCCAAAAAGTCATTACGAATTATAATGTAATGGGTGTGGCCAAAGCAGCTTTAGAAGCAAGTATGAGATATCTGGCCAATGATCTTGGGCAAAAGGATATTAAAGTTAATTGTATCTCAGCTGGGCCAATTAAAACGCTAGCTGCTTCAGGAATATCTGGCTTTAGAGAACTTTTAAATAAGGTTGAAGAAATCGCTCCTTTAAAAAAGAATGTTACTCCTCAAGATGTCGGAGGCACAGCTTGTTATTTGGCAAGTGATTTGTCTAGTGGAGTTACGGGACAAGTTATTTATGTGGATAGTGGGTTGAGCATCTTGGGAGGTTTTTGAAAAATGTTAAAAGCTTTTACTAGTTTTAAAATAGCTCTTAAGTTAATTTTTCAAGACAAAATATCTTTTTTGTTAAGCCTTATTCCTATTATTATTGGAATTATAAGTTATATTTTTTTTGGAAGATTACTGTTGTCAGAAGGGATTGAATTTGGCAATCAATTGATTTCAAAGTACATCTCTAATCAAACATTGGGTGATATCTTTTATTATATTGTGGCCCTTTTCTTAACTGTGATGCTTTATTTTATGGTTAACCTCACTTTTGTTATTTTTGTATCACTCATAGCAAGTCCTTTTAATGATTTACTAAGTGCGAGGATTGAAAAAAAATATTTAAAAAAAGAGCTTCCAAGTTTGGGGGAGAGTTTATCAGGTATGTTTAAGAGGATTGTGACCATACTTATAAATGAAGTCAAAAAACTAAGTTTGATTTTGGGCTTAACCCTTTTAGCTGTTTTTTTAGGCTATATTCCTTTGTTGACACCATTTAGTATTATTATCTCTGCTTTGGTTTTGGCATTAGGCTTTGTTGATTATTCCTGGTCTCGCCATGAATTAGTTTATGATAAGTGTAAGCAAGATACGAAAAAACATTGGGTGAGCTATTCTTTTGGAGGAGCCTTTTTTATGCTTTTAATTGCCATCCCTTTTGTTAATTTAATCGTTCCTGCTTATGCAACAAGTTATTTTACTGTCTTATGGGTAAGAAATAATGATTTTGGCCATTAAGCTTCCCAATGATATATCAGATAGGGTTCTGACTTTTCCTTTTTTACATGCTCTATATCGTTATTTAGAGGAGAGTCTTGATGAGGATGAGTCATTAATTATTCATTTAATTTCTTTGCAAAAAGGAATTGATGTTTTAAACCTCTTACCATTTAAAGCTTTTTACCATGAACTTGAAGATGAAGATATCAAAACAATTTTTTCTATTCATCGGGCCTGTATGAACTTTAAGATCGAGGGCTTGGATGTCTTTATTTCTACTACGGAGAGTTTTGTTGATGCGAGTATAGGAAAAAACTTTTCAGCGAAAACTCGAGCAGGTTTTGCCATAGGAAAAAATTCTTGGTTCTTAAATAAAAAAATTTCTTTAAATGAAGAAAAACATTTTTCCCAGCAGGTGTTTGATTTAATAAAAGTTGTTACTGATGATGTCGTACCTATTAAAAATGTTTATTCTAGAAATTTATCTCCATTTTTTTCAGACTATGGAGAGAAGCCTTATCTTGTTATTAATTTAGACGTTGTCGAGGGACAATTTAACTACGAGTGGAAAGAATTTATTGAGCTATTTGAAAATAAAAAAATAATACTTTTGACCCATGACTTTGAAGTTGATTTACAAAAGTCTGAATTGGAGAGCTTTGTTGGTGAGTTGAGTCCAAAAAATGAATATGAAGTTTTTGTTCTGGATTCTCATATTGACTTTGCTAAGCTGGTAACCTATGCCGCTTGTTTTATTACGCATGATTCTTATCTGTCTTATATCTC
>LUMW01000425.1_pt1 | contig 10863 bp, 11 predicted proteins | sample 729761 | NCBI WGS metagenome assembly LUMW01 (sample SAMN03860302, study PRJNA289734) | marine metagenome | biome: seawater column; feature: ocean; material: water; isolation source: Red Sea water column Station 192 - depth 500m | place: Saudi Arabia: Red Sea | collected 2011-10-15 | depth 500 m
CATGTGAATGTGCATTTGGAATCTGAAAAAAAATTAATATTGAGAATAATGTTTTAATCAGAACTTTCTTCATTACACAAGACTATTTTTTGACCAACCGAGAAATCTCTCATCATTCAACAGTGACTGACTTGGCCAAGTTTCTTGGTTGGTCAACATCATTGCCTTTGTGGAGAGCAACATAATATGCCAGCAGTTGTAATGGTATCGTATAGACAACTGGACTTTGCAGCATGGTCAAGCCAGATGGCAAAATTAATGATTTTTCAAATCCGTTTTTTGTAATGTTTTCGTCATCCGCCAAAACAAACAATTGCCCGCCTCTGGCCCGAACTTCTTCTAGGTTGCTCATTATTTTTTGCAAGAGCTGGCCTGATGGTGCTATCGCTATAACTGGCATATCTTCATCAACAAGGGCTAGAGGCCCGTGTTTTAGTTCTCCTGCTGGATAAGCCTCTGCATGGACATAAGAAATTTCTTTCATTTTTAAAGCGCCCTCAAGTGCTATTGGATAATGAAGTCCGCGTCCTAAAAACAAGATGTGGTGCCTTCCATCTAATGCCCATGCCAGCTCTTCAATTTGACCCGACATATTCAACACAGCTTCAATTAACTCAGGAAGCCGTTTAATTTCAGAAAGGGCTTGTTGTTTTGTTTCTTTAGAGAATCCAATGCTGTCTCCAAGCGTTAACCCAAGTAGGGCCACGGAAACCAATTGGCTTATAAAGGCTTTGGTAGAGGCCACCCCAATTTCGGGACCTGCGCTTGTGGGCAAACATCTGTCTGCTTCTCTGGCTAGAGAGCTCTCCAAAACATTGCAAATTGCAATGGTGCCAATGTAATTTTGCTCTTTGGCTTTTCTTAAGGCTGCAAGGGTGTCAGCGGTTTCCCCAGACTGTGAAATAGCGACAAATAAAGAGCCTTTTTGTTTTGCAATTGTGTTGTACCTGTATTCACTTCCTATATCCACAGAAGTTGGTATGCGAGTGAAGTGCTCTATCCAAAGCTTGGCAATCAAGGCCGCGTAATAACTTGTCCCACAAGCACATATTTGGATGTGCTTTATCTCCCCCAAATCACTGGCGTTGCTCTTTTCAAACAACGCTCCTTTTATTGCTCCGGTAACATAATCCCCATAAGCCCTTCGGACCACCTCAGGCTGCTCAAAAATTTCTTTTTCCATAAAGTGACGGTAGCCTTCTTTAGAAAAGTTGCTGGCCGTCATATTGGATGTTGTAATTTTTCGTTCTACCTCATTTAGCTCTTGATTGAAAACAGAAAACTGGTCTGCTGTTATCTGAGCAACGTCACCATCTTTTAAAATAACAAAGCGGCTTGTGAGCGCAATCAAAGCCCCTGCATCAGAAGCAAAATAGTTTTCGTCTAGTCCCAACCCTATAATTAATGGGCAGCCGTGTCTTGCACCCACAATAATATCTGGGTTGCTGGCTTCTATTACCGTAATTGCGAAATCACCAACCAAATCATTGGTTGCACGAGCAACAGAACCCATTAAATCATGATCTTTTCTATACAAATGTATTAAATGAACAATAACCTCTGAGTCTGTCTTGCTTGAAAAAACATAGCCTTCAGCTGTGAGCTTTTCTCTAATGTCAGCGAAATTTTCAATGATGCCATTATGAACCAAAGCGATTTCACTGTTTGAATAATCATCTCCTGAGACGTGAGGGTGTGCGTTCATTTCGCTGGGCTCACCATGGGTTGCCCAACGTGTGTGTGCAACCCCTATAGTGCTCTTGAAATTTTTTTCTTTTTTTATTGTTTTATGAAGCTCAGCAACCTTGCCTTGTTTTCTTATTCTTAAAATCTTGTTGTTCTCGGTCAGGGCGATGCCCGCGGAATCATAGCCACGATACTCAAGCCTATTTAGGCCATCCAAGAGTATTGGTACGACGTTACGATTACTGGCAGCTGCTACTATCCCACACATTATTTTGGTTTACGTTGTATTTTTTTTTGGCCTTTTCCAACCAGGTATTGTCTTCTGGCGGGCTCTTTCTAGGGTTAGTTTATCTTTAGGGGCTTGCTTTGTGATGGTTGAGCCAGCGCCAATGGTTGCGCCTTTTTTGACTGCAATCGGTGCTACGAGCTCAACTCCTGAGCCTATAAACACGTTGTCTTCAATAATGGTTTGGTTTTTGTTTGCTCCATCATAATTGCACGTGATTGTGCCTGCGCCAACATTTACTTCGTTTCCAACCACAGCATCGCCAACATAGGATAAATGGTTCACTTTTGACTTCTGCCCTATCCGGCTTTTTTTAATCTCAACAAAATTCCCTGCCTTTGCAGAGTCCATTAATTCTGTGCCTGGCCTTAGCCTTGCAAAAGGTCCTACTAAGCAATTATCACCAATGTTTGCGTGCTCGAGGTTGCAGTGTGAAAGTATTTTTGTGTGCTTCCCTATCGTTGAGTTTGCTATTACAGAGTGAGGCCCAATACTTGCTCCTTCTGCAATGTTTACATCTCCCTCAAACACAACATTGACATCAATAAATACGTCTTTGCCACAAACAAGATCCCCCCTAACGTCTATACGCATGGGATCCGCCAAAGTTACACCTTTTTGAAGTAGTTTTTCAGCTGCTTCTTTGCGCTTGATTTTCTCTGCTTCTGCTAATTGTTTTTTATCGTTCACCCCAAAAATCTCCTCTGCCGCCTGGGGTTGGATTGAATCGACCAACACCCCATCATCTACAGCAAATTCTATCGTGTCAGTTAAATAATACTCTCCTTTTTTATTGTTCGCACTCAGCCTGTTAAGCCATTGGGTTATTCTGTTGGGTGGGAAAGCCATTATTCCTGAATTAATCTCGCTGATGGTTTCTTGTTTTCTTGTGCATTCCTCGTCTTCTAGAATTGCAGTAATTTCATTATTAGCGCTTCTAATAATTCTTCCATAGCCTTTAGGGTTATCTATGTTGGCCGTTAAAAGCGTTAATGTGTTGGTGGCTGCTGAGTTAATGAGTTTTAGGAGGGTTTTAGGGCGCACTAAAGGCACATCGCCTAATAAAACCAAAACGATATTGTCTTGATTGATTTTGGATAAAGAACACCTTAATGCGTGTCCAGTACCTAGAGGCTCTGCCTGCTGAACATAAACTAAGCCCTGATCTGGCTTGCCCAAAGCTTTAGATATATGTTTCTCGGCATCAGGGGAGCAAACAATTATAGTTTGCACGCTGGAAATGGCATCAGCTGTGTCTTTAATGTGCTCAAGCATGGTTTTGCCTGCAAGAAACTGCATTGCTTTTGGAAGGCTAGAGCTCATCCTTGTGCCTTCTCCTGCCGCTAAAATTACTACTGAAGTTTCCATTTCAACACCAAACAAGCCCAAAGATAGATTAGTTTACAGAGAAGCTTTGGAAAATGCCTAGTTTTGGGAGCAAAATATTGATGGGCGTTATTTTTTGCCTTTGAGTTTTTTTACTGCATTGTATCTAGCAGCAGCTTCCACTAAAGCTGCCTGGGCTTGCTCGAGCTCCTCTTTTTGGGTTGCTCCTTTAAGGGCTTCTTCTGCTTTATTTTTTGCTTCAGAAATTGCCTCTTCATCTAATTCAGCAGCGTGGAGTGCCGAGTCTGCAAGCACTGTAATTAAATGCGGTTGGACTTCTAAAATTCCACCTGTAACGTAAAAAAACTCTTTGTCTCCTTCGGGTTTAAATACTTCTATATCGCCTGGTCTAAGGCTTGTTAATAGCGGCGTATGTCTTGGTGCAATACCCAGGTCTCCTGCTTTTCCTGGAGCAACAACCATTGTTGCCTCGCCTGAGAAAAGAGCTCTTTCTGCACTAACTATTTCAACTTGAATGGTGTTCATATTCAGTCAGTTTTTACATTGTTTTTGCTTTCTCAACAGCTTCATCTATTTTGCCAACCATATAAAATGCTTGCTCTGGAAGATCATCATACTCGCCAGCAACAATACCTTGAAAAGCTTTAATTGTGTCTTTCAGTGAGACATATTGGCCTGGCGCTCCAGTAAAAACTTCAGCGACAAAAAATGGTTGCGACAGATAGCGTTGAATTTTTCTTGCTCTTTGAACAGTTAGCTTGTCTTCTTCTGACAGCTCATCCATTCCCAAAATAGCAATAATATCCTGCAGTTCTTTGTAGCGCTGCAAAACTTGTTGTACGGCACGCGCTGTTTCATAGTGCTCTTGGCCAACAATCAGAGGGTCTAACTGCCTGCTGGTTGAGTCCAAGGGGTCGACAGCCGGATATATTCCAAGCTCTGCAATTGATCGAGACAAAACAACGGTTGCATCTAAATGAGCAAATGTCGTTGCTGGGGATGGATCAGTTAGGTCGTCAGCCGGGACGTAAACAGCCTGAATAGAAGTTATTGATCCTGTTTTTGTTGATGTAATTCTTTCCTGCAAAATACCCATCTCTTCTGCCAGTGTAGGTTGATAGCCGACAGCGGAAGGCATTCTGCCTAGCAGGGCAGAAACCTCTACCCCTGCCAACGTATATCGATAGATGTTATCAATAAACATCAATACATCGCGACCTTCATCACGAAAACTTTCAGCTATGGTGAGTCCTGTTAGCCCAACGCGCAGCCTATTGCCTGGTGGTTCGTTCATTTGCCCATAAACGAGAGCTACCTTATCCAACACATTGGATTCCTTCATTTCATGATAAAAATCATTTCCCTCTCTAGTTCGCTCACCAACGCCGGCAAAAACAGAATAACCAGAATGTTCATGGGCGATGTTGCGGATTAACTCCATAACGATCACGGTCTTGCCCACGCCTGCCCCACCAAACAAACCTGCTTTTCCTCCTTTAGCAAAAGGACAGAGCAAATCAATAACTTTGACTCCTGTTTCTAGAAGCTCTGAGCTGCTAGCTTGTTCTTCAAAAGTCGGTGCTTTTGCATGAATTGGCTTGGTTTCAGACGCGCCAATAGGTCCAGCCTCATCGATTGGGTTGCCCAACACATCTAAAACTCTACCAAGGGTTTTTTCCCCAACAGGAACAGTGATTGGTGTTCCAGTGTTTTCTACTGCCAAGCCTCTTTTTAGCCCTTCGCTAGAACCCATCGCAATAGCTCGCACAACACCATCGCCCAGCTGTTGTTGCACCTCAAAAACCAATTCCCCGTCTTTTAGGGTTAATGCATCGTACACGCTGGGTATGCTTTCTCTTGGAAACTCTACATCCACCACCGCGCCAATTACCTGGACTACATTTCCAGTACTCATATTGCTTTCCTCATATTTACTTAAACAGCAGCAGCGCCGCCTACAATTTCCGAAATCTCCTGTGTAATCGCAGCTTGTCTTGCTTTGTTGTAATCAAGCTCCAATTGTTCAATTATCTTTCCAGCATTGTCGGTGGCGCTTTTCATAGCGACCATTTTTGCTGCCATTTCACACGCAACATTTTCAACAACTGCTCGGTATACTTGTGACTCTATGTATCTGGTCAAAACCTGATCAAGCAATTCTCTTGAGTCAGGCTCGTAAATATAGTCCCAATGTGTTGGCAGGTTTTCTTTGTCTATTGCCTCAACTGGAAGTAGTGTTTTTATTTCTGGCTTTTGTGACATCGTATTAACAAAGCTGTTGTGCACCAAAAAAAGCCTGTCTATTTTTTGGCTGCTGTATTCGTCTAACATAATGCTTATTGCTCCAACCAAATCTTCAACGTTTGGGTTTTCCCCTAACTGGCTTGTTGCGCCAACAATATTGATGTTTACTGAGCGGAAGAACTGGATGCCCTTTGCCCCAACCAGACAAAGTTTGGTTTCAACTTTTTGGTCTCGCCATTGTTTCAGTTCTGCCAAAAGAGTCCTAAACATGTTTACATTTAGCCCTCCACACAAACCTCGATCTGTGCTTACAACTATATACCCAACCTTTGTCGCTTTTCGTTCGGTTAAAAATGGGTGTTTATAGTCGGGGTTTGCTTTAAACAAATGGCCAATAACGTTTATAATTTTATCTGCATAAGGGAGTGCCGACTGCATTGTCTTTTGGGTGCGCCTCATTTTGCTTGCAGCAACCATTTCCATTGCTTTGGTAATTTTTTGGGTGTTTTTAACACTGCCGATTTTTGTCCGAATTTCTTTCTCGTTTGCCATCTGCTGCTTGTTTTAATATGTTCCTGTTTCTTTAAATTCTTCCACCGCTTTTTTAAGCCCTGCCTCTATTTTCTCGCTGTAATCCCCTGAGGCGTTTATGTTATCTATCAGCTTTTGGTGGTTATCTCTGAAGCTTGCAAGTAAGCCTGCTTCAAAATCAACCACTTTTTCAGCATCTACATCGTCAAGATAACCTTCGTTGGCGGCGTAGAGAGAAACTGCCATTTCTGCAATCGATAGGGGCGAGTATTGTTTTTGTTTCATGAGTTCGGTTACTCTTTGGCCCCTTTCAAGTTGTTTGCGAGTTGTTTCATCCAAATCAGAAGCAAACTGAGCAAAAGCAGCTAGTTCTCGGTATTGAGCTAGCGCCAACCGAACGCCTCCACCTAGTTTTTTGATGATCTTGGTTTGAGCTGCGCCTCCCACCCTTGAAACAGAAAGTCCAGCGTTTATTGCGGGCCTAATGCCTGCATTAAACAAGTCGCTTTCAAGATAAATTTGACCATCGGTAATTGAAATTACGTTTGTTGGTACAAACGCAGAAACATCGCCAGCCTGGGTTTCAATAATTGGCAACGCTGTTAATGATCCGGTTTTGCCTTTGACTTTGCCTTTGGTGTTTTTTTCAACATACTCGGCATTTACTCTTGCTGCCCTTTCTAGCAGTCGGGAATGAAGATAAAAAACATCTCCGGGATATGCTTCTCTTCCAGGGGGCCTTCTCAACAACAAAGACACTTGTCTGTATGCCCATGCTTGTTTGGTAAGATCGTCGTAGATAATAAGTGCATCTTCGCCTTGGTCTCTAAAATACTCCCCCATAGCACAACCGGAATATGGTGCGATATACTGCATTGCTGCTGAGTCAGCGGCAGCGGCGGCAACAACAATTGTGTGCTCCATTGCCTCATGCTCTTCGAGCTTTCTAACTACCCCAGCAATGGAAGAGTTTTTTTGTCCCACAGCGACATAAATACACTTAACCCCTGTTCCTTTTTGGTTGATAATCGTGTCCACGGCAACTGCTGTTTTTCCTGTTTGGCGATCGCCGATAATTAACTCCCTTTGCCCTCTACCAACAGGAACCATGGAATCAATGGATTTTAGCCCAGTTTGCACAGGCTGGCTCACCGATTGTCGAGCAATAACCCCCGGAGCAACCTTTTCAATTGGCGCAGTTTTTGTGTCCTCTATTGGCCCCTTGCCATCCAAGGGCTCGCCCAATGAGTTAACCGCTCTCCCTAACAGAACATCTCCCACTGGGACTTCAAGGATTCGGTTGGTTGTTTTAACTATTGCTCCTTCAGAAATATGCGTGTAGTCGCCTAGGACAACAGCGCCTACTGAGTCTTGTTCTAAATTAAGCGCCAATCCAAATGTTTCGCCCGGAAACTCAATCATTTCACCGTATTGAACATCGCTCAACCCATGAATTCTTGTAATTCCATCGGTTACGGAAACCACCGTGCCAACATCAGATGCTTGGGCTTCTCCTTCAAAGTTTTCAATTTTCTTCTTGATTAATTCGCTTATTTCCGAGGCTTTAATCGTCATTGTTTTCCTTTTTTAGTTAATTAAAAATCTGTTCAGGCTTTGCAGTTGTGTGCTGACTGCGCCATCAACCATATGGTCACCTGTTTGAATGACCGCTCCACCAATCAGTGACTTATCAACTATCACTTTCAATTCAACTTTGTTTCCTAGTTTTTTCTCAAGCGTATGGGTTATTTTTTTGAGCTCTTTCTCGTCAGCTTGAATCGCTGTGGTTAATGTAACCTCGGTTGTTTTTTCCGACTCTCTTTTTTTCTGGTTATATTGCTTATGCAGCTCATTCATAATATTAAGACGGCTGTTTCCCGATAGTATTTGGATTAAACCCAAAAACTGTTTTCGATTTGAATGATGGGTCTCAACCCCAAGGTTGACGCCGTCATAAAAGACTTCTGCAACCTTTTTCTTGTTCTGTCCAGGGGCTTTTATCAATGCCTTGATCTCATTGTTGTTCAACAATTCAGAGCATCCTTTTAGAAACTCTGACCATTCCGTCAAAGTTCCTGAAGATGCTGCCAGTTCAAAAACAGCTTTTGCATAAGGCCTGGCAATTGTTCTTAGTTCGTCCATGTCATTTAATTTTCTTAGCAAGCCCTTTTAGCAAGGCTTCATGGTCTGAGGTTTTGATTTCTCTGGTTAAAATTTTCTCTGCGCCCGCAACTGCAATGCTGGCGACCTCTGCCCTAAGGCCCTCTTTAAGTTTTGCCGCTTCTTGGTTGGCCTCCTCTTGTGCAGTGTCCATAATTCTTACTCGTTGTTTTTCTCCGTCTGTTTTTGCCTCCTCTACAATTGATGAGGCGCGACTGTTTGCTTGGTCAAGAATAGTTGATGCTTGTTTTCTTGCTTTTTTTACCAAAACAGATGCCTCTGACTCGGCATCAATCAATTTCTTTTGGCCTTGCTCTGCTGCTGCCAAGCCCTCTGATATTGTTTTGTTGCGGTCTTCTATTGCCTGCATGATCATCGGCCAAATAAACTTCATGCTGAACCAAACAACTGTCATAAAAACAATCATTTGTATTACAAGCGTGACATTAATGTTCATTTTTTAGCCTCCAAATCAATGGCTGTTTTCTGCCTGTTAGGATTACCCAATAAACGGATTGGCAAATACAAAAAACAGGGCGATGCCCACGCCAATCATTGGCACTGCATCCAACAAACCAGCAACAATAAATAGCTTGACCTGGAGCATGTTTGCCATTTCTGGCTGCCTTGCGGCGCCTTCTAAAAAGCGTCCTCCCAGCAATCCAAAGCCGATCGCTGTGCCTAACGCGCCCATCCCTATAAGGATGCTTGCTGCAATTGCTGTCATTCCTAAAATAAAGTCAGATTCCATTTTTTTCTCCTGTTATAGTTTTTTTACTGTTTCTAATTGTTTCTAGTGCTCTTCATGCGCCATGCTCAAATAGACCACGGTGAGCATCATAAAGATAAACGCTTGCAACAAAATTATCACCAAATGAAAAAGCGCCCACAACAATCCTAATAAGAATTGCATTATCATATATCCCGAATCAGCAACGGTAAACTGATCCACCACAAGGCCGAGCGTGAATAGTGCTATGATCAAAAAAATTAACTCTCCAGCATATAAGTTGCCAAAAAGTCGAAGGCCCAATGACAATGGTTTTGCGATCTCTTCAATTAATTTCAACAAAAGATTAAACGGCAACATCCATTTTCCAAAGGGCTGAAACGCCAGTTCTCTAGCAAAGCCTCCGAGCCCTTTTATTTTAATGCTGAAGTAAATAATTAAAAGGAAAACTGTTAACGAGAGACCGAAGGTTATATTAAGGTCTGCACTGGGGACTACTCGCATGTATTCAATGCCAGCGAACCCACCTGCCCATGGAAGCAAGTCTACTGGTATCAGATCCATAAAATTCATCAAAAATACCCAACAAAAAATTGTCAGCGCTAACGGTGCTATGAGCTTGCTTGTGCCGTGGTAGGTGTCTCTAACCTGCTCGTCAATGAGCACAACAACCAACTCCACAAAGCCCAACCAACCCGAGGGGGCTCTAATAGTGGCCTTTCTGGCGGCAAAATAAAAAGAAGCGCAAAACAAAAGCGCCATAAATACAGAATAGAAAAGGCTGTCCAGGTGTAGGGTCCAAAATCCGTTTTCTTCGCCCGAAAAAACTGTCTCTGTGTTGAACACCAAATGGTGTGAAATATAATCGTTGGAGGCAACCTCTTCGCCGTGGGCAAGGTCTGTAGGGTGCTCTTCATTTGTAGCAGAAAATGAGTTTGCAGAAATCAATAAAGTACAGGCCAAGAGTAGTGTTTTAAGGAAGCTAGCTTTATTCATTTTCTTTGCTTTTTTATACGACCAATAAAGACAACCAATAGACAAAAACGGCAACAATATAACCTATTATTAATGGGAAAAACATGGCTTTTAACAAGATAACAGCAACCCCAAATAATACGCCAGTGATAAGAAATTTTAAGGCCTCCATAATATACAGCGTGTTAGCGATTTTTTTAGGTGTTTGCGGAGCAGATTGAAAAACAAGTTTAAACAAATGAACTGATGAAAAAACAGCCACCATACTGCCAGCAATTGAGGATTTTGCGCCCTCAAAACTCAAGAAAAACCAAAACATTGCTGCCGTCACAAAACCTAAAATCAATTGTGCCGAAAGAATTCCAATGGCGGTTGTTTTTGCATTAAGCTGCTCAATTGGCATCATTGAGAAAATTACACTGTTGTGTTTTAGGTTTAGTTGTTGGTTTTTTGCTCTATTTAATTCTTTCCAAAATTCCTTGAAGCTCATCTGAGTTGGTGTATGCAATCACTAACCGGCCTTTCCCTGATTTTGTATGCTTGATGGAAACCTTTGCGCCTAGCTTCTGGGTTAGGCTGTCTTCAAGCCCTCGGATATCTGGATCTTCGGGTTGTTTTTTTGTTTTTCGCTTGCTTGCGCCGTCAAGTATGCTGCGTACTAATTTTTCTGTGTCTCTGACAGAGAGTTGTTTTTCAATAACAAGGGTTGCCACCTCTAGCTGCATAGAAGGATCTGTTAAAGACAACAAAGATCTTGCGTGCCCCATGTTTATTTTTGCGTCGTTTAAGAGCGCCTGAACGCCGGAACTTAAATCCAAGAGCCTTAAAGCATTAGTAATACTCGCTCTTGCTCTTCCTACGGCGTTGGCGACTTCTTGGTGGGTCATTTCGTATTCCATGATCA
>LUMW01000659.1_pt1 | contig 10859 bp, 12 predicted proteins | sample 729761 | NCBI WGS metagenome assembly LUMW01 (sample SAMN03860302, study PRJNA289734) | marine metagenome | biome: seawater column; feature: ocean; material: water; isolation source: Red Sea water column Station 192 - depth 500m | place: Saudi Arabia: Red Sea | collected 2011-10-15 | depth 500 m
GCACAATATTATCTCGAGTAAAAATCAGCTTGAATTTACCGAAGTTTTTTTCAAAGATTGATTCTAAGGAAGGATGATCAGAAAAAAGCCTTAGAGAATCTAAGGCCATTATTTTTAAATTTTCTAAGATAAGCTTAGCTTCCTCTAGAGAACGAAAATCTTCATCATCCTCATCAATATGAGTTTTGATAAAAACTTTTCTCGTGGCTTCTAAACTCTCCTCAATTTCTTCAAATAACTTTGCTATTTCCAATTAATCGTCTTTTTATTTTCCCATTTCAACTAAATAAGCTACACCCAAACGAGCAAACTTTTCAGCATGATCTGCTGTACCGCCAGATCCATTTACATCAATAGTATCTCTTTTCGTATGGATATGGCCATTACTATCTCTCATCGTTGATTCAAAAGGCATCGATGCTGGAAAACCTGCATTATGCCATGATGCGTGATCAGAACAACCATAACCACATTTTGAATAGCCCCAACTTACACCCTCTACATATTTATCAATCAAAGCTCCCATAAACTTATTTTGAGCTTGATTAGTATAGTCAGTCATAAAAACGATATCTAAATCTTCAGTTCCCTTATGATTAGTCATATCAAATTGAACAACTGATGCCACATTTTTTCCTTGATCCTTATATTCATTAGCAATGGCCTTAGAACCTAAAAGCCCTACTTCTTCTGCAGCATAGGCCATAAACTGAATTGTTCTCGACGGTTGATAACCAGACTCCATCATAACTCGAATGACTTCAGTTATAGTAGCAATTCCAGAGGCATTATCATCAGCACCAGGTGCTCTGGCCCTCTCACGACCCCACCAACCTGCAATTGAATCTGCATGGCCTCCAATAATTACAATCTCATCTTTTTTTGACGTTCCTTCAATAGTCATAATTAAAGAAGGTTGTGGCCAACGAGAATGTTTATAATATTCGACTCTTACATCATTTCTGGCCGCAGCAAGCTTTTCCCATTTTGTTTTAATATAAGCTTGTGAATCAACACCAGACTGAGACTTATAATAACGGTTTTGAAACTTAGAAAGCTCAAGAATCATATCGCGAATTGGAAACTCTTTAACCATACTCACTAATTTTGTCGCTTTCTGTTCTTGATCGATAGTAAAATCGGCAAAAGGTAAGTTTTTAGCTTTTTGTCTGATTCCTTCTAAAGCTAAAACTTCCATCGCCTCAGCTTTTGAATCATGAACAATAAATCCACCACAACGATTAAACTTCTCATGCATAAGATGAGATAAACTTTCAATCTCCGACTTTTTTACTTTCATGACAGTAATGCCAGAACTTTGCTTAAGTGCCTTAGGGGCATTTAAAGATTTTTGACTAGATAAAACGGCATCAGAACCAATTGTAATATAGACTTCATCTTCTACTGTAGCGTATGCGTTGATTCCTAAAATACATAAAATCATCCATAATTTATTCATAAAAACTTCCTTTGTTTTCGTATCCCTTAAGTTAATCACAATCTCTTAAGTTAGAAAACAAACTTCATCTGACAGTATATTTTTTAAACAATATTCCGATACTTAGTTTATGAATAAAAAAATATCAGAATTTGTCGACTCCTTATTAAGTAATAGCAACAAAAAACTAGTGCTTAAAACACTTGAAAAACTGTTTAACTCGGGAATTCCTTTTAACTTACCTCATAAATTTAAATTTATTGAGTTGTCCCAGCAGCAAACAATTATTGAACTCCCTTTTATTAAAAAAAATAAAAATCATCTCGGTGGTCAACATGCTTGTGCCATTGCGACTTTAGGGGAATACCCTGCGGGACTTTCAATCATTAAATTTTTTGGAAGTTCAAGCTATCGCATCATTCTCAAAGAGCTTCATACTCATTATTTTCAACAAGGTAGAGGTAAGCTTCAAGGAAGAGTTGATGTTCAAAAATATAATTTTAAAGAATTTAAAGAGCAATTAGATTCTCACACATCTGTAGATATCACCCTTACAACTGAAATCTATAATACCGATCAAGAGGTTATTGCTGAAGTCACAACGACTTGGCAATTAAAGCCTTGGACTAAAGTTACTTTTAAACATAATAACTAAAGTCCGGCCCAACGATAACTCGTCTGATCTTCTTCATAATATTGAGTTGCTTCTAACATAAACTCTGCAATAACTTGGTCTTCTGTTAGTTTTTGCTGTTGTCCTGGTAAAGTTAAATGACCTCGTAGGACATATATACTTAACACAACAAGTGAGAGAACAACTGCAAGTCCATATTGACTCTTTGTCTGCTGCCCTTTTTTTTCTTGTTGAATTCTTTTTTCAAGTTGAACCCATGTTTTTTGAGAATGATCAAGATCTTCTTTTTTAAGAAGATTTCGAATTTTTTGATCGTCCATCTTCTGCTCCATTTTTTTGATAAAAATCAATAAACTGCTCTTTGGCCTTATAAACTTTCGTTTTGACCGTATTAATATTTTGCTCACTTAGCTGAGCAATTTCTGCAAAGGTATAATTAAACTTATAATAAAGAATAAAAAACTCGCGTAAGTTTAAATCAATATTTAACACTGACTTTTCTACTAGATCTAAGACAGCATAAGAGTCAGATGCACTTTGTTCCTGGTAATTTTCATTAACTTCTGACTGCCATTGTTGTTTGCGATAAAAATCTTTAACTGTATTAATCGCAATTTTATAAATCCAAGTTTTAAAAGAAGACTCTTGCTTAAATTGAGAAAAAGATTTCCACGCCTTTAAATAAGTTTCCTGAACAAGGTCTTCCACCAATGATTTGTCCTTTAAATTCCAAAAAAGGATTTGCCGCACAAAGGGGTAAGTTTCTTGATAATAAACTTTAAAAGCTTCAAGAGGATCAAGTTTTTTTTGATCCTCTTGAAAAAATATTGATCGCCATTTTAAATTTTTAATCATTTTTTCTGCGATCTCGTCTTTTCATTCTTTTTTCATCCATTATCTCTTGAAACTTTTTTCTTTGCTCTAAGGTCAAGATCTCACGTACCGCCATCAATTTTTGAAATCTTTGCTCATCTCTTTGTTTGCGAAAAGAATTTATTTTTTCATGAACTGCTTTAAGCTCTGACTGAGGGGCGTTAGAGGCAAAAAGCTCCTTCATTTTCTGATGAAGTTCACGCACTTGTTTTTTTTCACTTCTGTCTTTTTTTCCTTTTGACTCTGCTCTGGCGGCTTTTAGTTTTTCTTTTTGAGCATCACTAAGATTAAGCTGCTTAAGTGCTTTCATCATGCCACCTCTTCTACCTTCGCCAGGCTTAGCGTAGCTAAAAGAGCTTAACATTAGAATAGCAAGAATAAGTGGGGTCATTTTTTTCATAACATATCTCCTAGGGTTTATTACCTATTTATTTAGACGTAAAAAACACTAAAATGGTTGTACTTTTTTTAAAGAATTATAGGATATCTTACAAAAACAAGAACTTACAAGATCTCTAGGACAAAATAATATAAGTTAAAAAAGAAAAGAAATACGCCAAGGCCAAAGTATAGGCCCCAAAGATCAAAGGCATTTTATAACTATTCGTCTCTTTTTTAATAACCCCAAAAGTAGCAATACATTGTGGAGCAAAAACAAACCACACGAGCAAGGCCAACAAAGTGGCCAGAGTATACTCGTCAGTCAGCGTATGGGATAAACTTCCAATAAAAGCTTCCTCTTCTACATCTTCCGCCTCTATAGCAAAGACAGTTCCCATAGCTGCAACTAAAACTTCTCTGGCAGCAAAGCTTGGAATTAAGGCGGTGGTAATTTTCCAATCAAAACCTAAAGGGCTAAAAATAGGTTCAAATGTTTTTCCAATTGTCGCCGCATAAGAATAATGAATCTGAGGAAGTTGCGCATTATCAGGGGCCTTAGGAAAGCTAACCAAAACCCAAATAATCATTGAAAGTACCAGAATAATACTTCCGGCTTTTTTAATAAAAATCCATCCTTTTTGCAAAGCGCCTCTTAAAACATTAACAATTCTCGGAGTCCTATAAGGAGGAAGCTCCATCATTAAATAACTCGGAGAAGTGGGAGCATAAGTCTTTCTTGCAATATACGCCACTGCAAACGCCGAAAGAATACCAAACATATAAAGTGCAAATAAAACCAGCCCAGGCAAACCTAAAAAGCCTAAAACTTTTGTATCGGGAACAATCGCTGCAATTAAAAGTGTATAAACGGGCAGTCTAGCAGAACAAGTCGTTAAGGGAGAAATCATAATTGTCAGCATTCGCTGAAAAGGATTTTCAATGATTCGGGCCGACATTATTCCAGGGATCGCACAGGCATGAGAAGAAAGAAGCGGAACAACTGACTTTCCAGGTAAACCGACCTTGCGCATAATATAATCTAAAAGAAACGCTGCCCGTCCTAAATAACCAAAGTCCTCCAGAAAATAAATAATCACAAAAAGAAAAACAATATGAGGAAGAAAAACTAAAATACCTCCCACACCAGCAATGACTCCATCAACAATTAACGATTTTAAATAACCGTCTGGCAAAATAGTCGTCACTTGCAAACTTAAAAACTCAAAAAAGCTCTCAATCATTCCCATAAACGGATCTGACCAAGAAAACAATAATTGAAAAATAGCGATTAAAGTCACTCCCAAAATAAGAGGTCCCCAAAAAGGGTGCAAAACAACCGAGTCGAGTTTTTCTGTAAAAGCGTCTTTTTTAATCTTTTTTAGAATAACTGCTTTCACCACTTCATCTACAAAATCTAATTTTTCTTTAATATAAGCCGGAGCTTTTATTTTCTTTTGATAATCTTTGGGAAGCTCTACTGTCTCATTTGTTTGGGCCGATAATTTTTTTACCGCCAGCAAAAGCTCTTGCATTCCTTTACCTTGAACAGCAACTGTAGGAATCACCGGAGCTCCTCCTAATTTTTTTGAAAGAACTTCTGTATCAATTTCTTGTCCACGATTTTTTGCCAGGTCGGCCATATTGAGTGCAATAACAAATTTTTGTCCAATTTCATTAAGTTGAGCCGCCAAATAAATTGATTTTTTTAAATTAGTCGCATCAATGACTAAAATAAAAACGCTGGCCTGCTCATCATTCACTTTTTTAAATAAATAATCTCTTGTGACTTTCTCATCTAAAGTCGAAACATCTAAGGTATAAACCCCAGGTAAATCAATTAAGTTAAAATCAAAATCATATCCAGATATTTTTCCTAGTTTTTTTTCAACTGTAATCCCCGGAAAATTGGCCACTCGTTGACGATTTTTAGTCAGTTCATTAAAAATAGATGATTTTCCTGAATTCGGAAGTCCAATTAAGCCCACTAATGACATACTATGATCCTAACGCTTTGATTTTGATTAAAGCAGCTTCTGCTTTAGTTAAAGCTAATTGTGAGTCTGAAATTTGAATAAGTAAGGGATCTTTAAATATTGGCGCACAGCGCTTAAGCATCACTTTTTCACCTGCGATAATACCTAGCTGATAATAGCGCGATCCTGCACGGGAAGAAGCCGTATCAACTTCTTCAATAATATACCACTGTCCTTTCTTTGCTTCGCTTAAAACCATGACCCACCAGTTTGATATGCATAACTTACAGTTGTGATATCAAACATTAGGCGTAAAGTCTATTATAACTTAAACAGACGCTTCGGGGGATTGTGACCGATTACGGGAAGTTAGCAGCAAATTCTCTTTGGTTGAATGAAAAATATGCTGAAGATTCTCCACCACATCTTCTTCTGTCGTCTGAATTTTTTCCTGGGTTTGATCCAATTGACGACTCAGACTCTTAACCTCATTTTCGCATAATTCTAGCTGCTGTCTTTCCCCTTGAGTATGCACCTTTTCTAGCTGATGTTGTCCATTATCAGAAACCATTTGGGCCTTACTCAAAATCAACTCTAAACTCGAAACTTTTTTGTCCAGCTCATCAGCATGTTCATTGAAATAATTAAGGCTATTATTGGCCTTATCAATAACACGATTGAGTTTTTCTAAACTTCCTACATCTTGATATTTTTTAATAAGTAATGTTAACTGAGAAATCTCATGGGCCAATTTCGCCTTAGATTCATACATCAAACTCTTCGTTTGTCTTAACTCATCCTTTGTGGCCTGAAAACGCGGCAAAGCACTACTTAATTCATAAGAAACATTTTTAAGAGTTTCAACTTTTGAAACACTTGAGCGGATACTTCCCATACTCACATTTAATATTTCAATGCTTTGTCGACCTTTACGCTCCAATTCCTTACTATAAGTCGAAAGAGAAATAACAGCATTTTTAAACTGCTTAAGAGCATCAAAAGACTTTTTAGTATTTCCAAGTGCTTCCTGCATCTGAGAATTAAGCATTTCAGATAAAGATTTAAAGTTTTCTAACCTTTCATTTAAAGATTCAATCTCATCCAAAAAGTTTTCTCTTCTGCCACGAAAATGTTGATCTAAGTCCACAAACGATTGATAAACATCTTCTATATCTGCAATTTTAAACTCGCGCATAAGATCTTCATTTTCAATCTCCTCACCTTCAACTAAACGACTGAGACTGCGCCTTACAGGTGTCACCAAACTTTTAGCTTGATCTTGAATTGTCTGCTCAATATTAGTCAAATCATAAAAGAACAACATAATTCTCGTCTCACCTTGATATTTTGTCGGTGAGACAAACATCTCATACGGTCGAACCGAAGCTTCGTCATTGGCCTTAACTTGCACCTGATAAATACCCGCCACATGATTCTTTAAAGCTTCTAAAACTGGATCATCATCCCCAATATTTGTAAGCTTACTTAAAAAATCCCAACTCATATAATCTTTATTAATTTCTTCCTCTGAAACATCCCAATCTTCACAAAAGTGTTTATTCGCCCAAATCACTTTCAAATTTTTATCCAATAAAACCGAAGACAACGGTAAAGCATCTTGAAAAATAGAACCAAAGCTCATCCGCTTATGAAAATATGCCGACATCTTACTTGAAAATTTTTGAAAATCCTTAGAATAAGTTTCATCTAAGGCCTTCCCCTCCAACAAAACCTCCCCAACATAAGCCTCAAACTCATTTTCAATTTCTTTTTGTCCCTTGGCCACGAAGATTTTATTAATCAAGAAGCTAAAAACAAAAGCACAAAGAGTTAAAAATAAGATTCCCAAGAGGCCGAGCACATAATAGCGCCCAATCTTCTCTGTCTTAAGCTTTTGCAAGGTAAGTTCAGGTGCCACCTTATCCAACCAAGCACGCATCAAATTCTGTGTATCCTGATGAAGCTTATAATAAAAATCCCGCTCATCAACATATTTTTTTAACATCTTAATTTCAACTTTAAGATTTGAAATTCGACTAATAATTTCAGCTTTATCCTTTCTCTCCAACACTGAATTCTCAGTAATCTTTTGCATCGACTCAAAATCTCGCCACAAGTTCTTTACCAAAACACCCAACTTATCTTGATTAATATGTCCATTTGTCTGGCCAAAAACTCGATCACTCAAACGAGTCAACGTCCTCCAATTATTATCCTTCACATACTCATAAAAGCGATTCATCTTAGTATTAAAAACACTAATAACCTTAGAAACCTTTGAAAACGAAATAAGATTAGCAGCTGAAGTCTTTAACTTTTGAATATCTCCCTTCAACTCTTCAAACTCTGGCAGCTCAACTTGAGCGTGAATTTTTTCAAGCTCCCCCTCAATATCCTCTGTTTTCTTGATCGCAAGTTTTGGATTTTGAGCACGAACTAAATCCTTAAGCTCTTTAAAGCGCCCATCATTCTCATAACTATTCATGATAAAACTGGCCTGATGCAATTCCTTAGTCCGACTTCCATCAATAAAGCCAAGTTTCCAAAAGTAAAGGGTCACCCCTAAAATACAAAGTATAATAACTACAAAAGAAGCTTGATAAAACTGTACCAGTTTTTTTGAAATTCGATCCATCATCCTAACACCATCCATTCTCCACATCCTTGTGAGATTTAATCGGGTTCTTATAAATGGTATTATCTAATAATTTAACGTGTCTTGTAAAGGTGTAAATGCTTGATAAAAAAGGAAAAATTAAAATAAGAATTGGCCAATGAACCTTTTCTACTTATCATTCTCAAAATCAACTATTTCATCAATCCTCTCACTACCTCTATCAAAAGAACATTTAAAAACACTGCTCTTTTTTTCTTGTACAATATTATCGAATATTTTCTTACATGCATACTTGTCTGTGAAGGTCTTATGCAGGAGCTGTACTTGCCTTGCTTTAAATTTTATAGGTTTTATACAAAATTTTTTGCCATAAACCATCTCTGTGTTCTCGATTTTCCCCAAACAAGTCAACTCATACTCTACGATCGCACAACTATTATAAAACGCCCTATTTCTATTACCACCAAAATAACTATACATAGTAAATTTATTGTTAGAAAGGTTATGACAAATCTTCTCTTAAATGCATGGGTAAGTACCCCTTTCCTTCTTCTAAATTTATTAAAAAATATCCCACATCAACTTCCTCTACCCAACCTTCTCTTTGTACAGAAAACCCAAAATCAGCAAGCAAATACTCTTTACCGTTAATCTTTAAAAGAAAGCCAGGCGAGCTAGTTTCATTTACAAAAGGACTAAATCCATGAAAGTTCGAATAAACTACTTTTTGATCTAAAAATGCAAAGTTTCTAATTATTGCAAATCTTGATGACTTACTAGTATCTTCATAAATAGAAAGTGAGTCTGTATTTGCAACCATGTATTTAGCATAAGACTTATGCTCACCTGAAAACTTTGCTTTTTTTAAATTCAAAAATGTAACTTCTTCAATATTATATTTTGAAGGAATTGCAACTACACCATATACCATTTTTGCATCTTGAGATTTTATAGCTAGCGAACGACTCAACCTAATTCCTATATGATCATCACCGGTATCATACTCTTGATCAAAAATAAATAACTCATTTCCAAGCTTAACTTCCTTAATTTCTTGTTTAAAAACGCCATTAACTTCTACATAATTAAAAACATTAAATCCTTTATTAAAAAATTTTTTAACTTTATCATCACTCATCTTCCCAACTTCAACTCCCCCCAAACGAGAATCATCCTCTAGTGGAACACTTTTAAGCCAAAAATAATCTATCCCAAAAACATTTGAAGAAGATACAGTAATAATAAAGATTAATAAGAATTGTATTTTGTTATTTATCACGACCAATCCTTTCTACATAAGTTTTGAATATATTTTTGCTTATGACACCTTAATTTTTGAGTTTTAAAAATCTAAGGTTTATTATCAAACTCCACAAACTCATCAATAAGTTCCCCATACTTAGCCAGAGAACATCGTATCGAATCCCCTCCTCCTCGAGCTTCTTTATTAAGGTTATCAAACTTTCTTTTACATTCATACTTATCAGTAAAAGACTTATAGATAATTTTTTCGCTTATCACTTTATGTTTCACAGGTTTAATGCAAAATGTATCTTCAAACTTGGGATTCATAGTTCCTGAAGGGACAATCTTTCCAAGACATTGTACTTCATATTCTACCACGGCACAGCTATTAAAAAACTCCTTAGTTAAGTTCCCACCAAAATAGCTATATATAATAAGTTTTTCTTGAGTCGCCTCATAACAAACACTTCCCACCAATAAATCCAAACTGACTTTTTTCTTCTGATTTTTAGAGTTTTGAATTTCGAAATCCCTTGAAAAAGAAAAAGAGTTTGTAGAACTCAAAATAAGTATCATTGTCAATAATTTCTTCATAATCATTTCTTCCCTCTTAAGTGCATAGGTAAATACCCTTTGCCTTCTTCTAGATCAATCATAAAGAAATTATTTTCCATTTGCTCTACCCATCCATTGCGCTGTATAGAAAATCCAAACCTAGCAAGCAAATACTCTTTACCGTTAATTTTTAAAAGAAAGCCAGGTGAGCTAGATTCATTTACAAAAGGACTAAAACCATGAAAATTGGAATAAACAGCTTTTTTATCTAAAAATGCAAAGTTGTTTATGCTTATCCGTAAACTTTGATCTCTCTAACTTTAGGACCTTAATATCTTCAATCTTGTATTTTGTAGGAAGTCCAATAAGTTTATAAGCTTTTTTTACATTCTCAGACCTTATTGCTAATAAGCGAGTCAAAAATATTTCCAACTCCTCCCCATTCGAATACATAACATTCTCATAGATATAAGTTTTATCTGTAAGCTTCTCTTTGCGAATATTTCTTTCAACAAGAAAATTATCATTTTCAGTGTTAATTATAATAAGGTCTTTATTAAAGAGTTGTTCAAGATTTCCTTGACTCATCTCACCTATCTCAACACCAGTCAAATAAGAGTTATCCTTTATCGCCATCCCTGTAAGCCAAAAGTAATCTATTCCAAATGCATTTGAAGAAGATATAGTAATAATAAAGATTAATAAAAATTGTATTTTGTTATTTTTCACGCCTTATCCCTTCTTTATATCTTTTAACTTAAATGGACAAACATCTTGTGGCCCATCAGGAATATTGCGCCCTCGACTCTCCCCCCCGAAATGACTACTTACTAACATTCTTTTCTTTAATCTAATCTTTGTATTTACTAGGATCTTGCCAATTCTATCCAAATAATCTCGTGCCTCATCAGATTCCATCAGCTCTAAAACACAACCGTAATAATCTAACTTTTTATGTGTCATCTCATTACACTTTTCTCTATCATCAACATTCTCAAGAGCGAGGCGATAATATTTGGCATACATCATCGAAGCATGTTTAACATTTACATCTTTTGCATGTTTATTTATCCAATACTCCACATCGTCTCTGACACCATCATTGTTTTTATCAGGACCTAAAAGGGTTTGGTCATCCAGCTT
>LUMW01000914.1_pt1 | contig 10853 bp, 6 predicted proteins | sample 729761 | NCBI WGS metagenome assembly LUMW01 (sample SAMN03860302, study PRJNA289734) | marine metagenome | biome: seawater column; feature: ocean; material: water; isolation source: Red Sea water column Station 192 - depth 500m | place: Saudi Arabia: Red Sea | collected 2011-10-15 | depth 500 m
GACCGCACCAAATATCGTCACGTTTAAGCCGATCTGCGCTAGGCTGAGCCCCATATCAATCATCATCGGCTTAATAATTGGACCGCATAAACCATCAGCGACTTTGTACGTCAGTAAAACGAAAAACCACAATTTTAATTCAGGACTTTGCCAAAGATATGCCAAGCCTTGTTTAAACTTGAGCAAGATTGAATTTCTAGCAATCGGCGTATTCATTGGATCTGTGCGTTGAACTTTCTGTGGCTCACGGTAAAACAATACTGGAATACTATTGAGAAACACCCCAAGACTAAGCAATAGAAATGTCATTTTCCAAGACAATACATCGATCGCATACAGCACTGCCCCACCGCCGATCAAGAAACCGAGCCGTGAACCAATGACTTGAAAGCTATTTCCCCAGTGTAATTGTCCTTTCTTTAAAATATTGACTGCTAAGCCATCGGTGGCAATATCTTGCGTTGCACAAAATAGATTGAGGCAAAATAGTACCGTAAACAATCCCCACAGAATCGCAGGATTTGCCATTTGATCGATCGGTAAAAATGCCAATGCCACCAAACACATCAAGGTCAAACTTTGGGTAAAGATAATCCACGCACGATAATGCCCTAAACGTCGAGACCCAAATTGATCGACCACAGGTGCCCATAAGAATTTAATCGCCCACGGCAACATCAATAAACCTGATACCCCGATCTCTGCAAGTGATACGCCATAATGACGTAGCAATGCAGGCAAGGCTTGGGTCATAAATCCGACAGGTAAACCTTGCGCCAAATATAGGCTGAGCAATAGCCATAGACTAAAGTGGGGATTTTTAGAGTGAGTTGGCTGTGCCGAATGTATTGGCTGTGCAGATGATGGATTAAGTTGCAGATTGTCGGTCATGTGGTGGCTTAATTGTTATGTCATCAGTGCAGATCAAAATAGCACAAAAAAATAAGGCTTCAATCGAAGCCCTATTTATTTCATTCATATACACATCGACGATTAGTCATCAATTTGTTCATTTTCCACACGTTGTCTAAACTTCTGACCCGCACGGAAAGTCACAACACGACGTGCAGTGATTGGAATTTCTTCACCCGTTTTTGGGTTGCGACCTGGACGCTGACGTTTGTCACGCAGTTCAAAATTACCAAAACCCGAAAGCTTGACTTGATCGCCATCAATCAATGCCTGACTCAACTCGTTGAAAAATAACTCAACCAATTGCTTCGCTTCCCTACGATTTAAGTTGGTCTTCTCACTTAAGTGATCTGCCATTTCGGCTTTTGTTAATGCTGTCATGAGGCCCTCAATTTAGCTTTATACGTTGTTTCTAGGCTTTCAATTACACGATCCATCGCTTGCTTTATTTCTGCATCTTCCAATGTCCGTGAAGGATGTTGGAAAAGCAAAGCAAAAGCTAATGAACGGTGCCCCGTTTCAACGCCTTGTCCTGTGTAGACATCAAACAACCAACTCGCTGACAAAAACTCACCCGCAGATTGCTTGATCGTTGTTTCTATTGAACTTAACGCAATATTAGCATCAATTACAAGTGCAATATCACGTCGAACCAGAGGAAATCGTGATAATTCTGTAAAATTATATACATACGGTTGCAAAAGCACGCTTTGATCTATTTCGGCAACCCAAGTCACGCCAAGATCTAATTCTGCTTCTAATGACGGATGCAAACGTCCGAAATAACCCACAGACTGACAATTAACCACAATCTCAGCCGACTGACCTGGGTGCAACCAAGCACGTTCAGAACGTTGATATTCAACATTGATATGTGCGGTGTCAATTAACGCTTCGACTTCGCCTTTTAGGTCATAAAAATCCATGTCTTGCGTTTTGACATGCCATTGCTCAGGTGCTTTTGAGCCAACTGCAATCATCGCCAAAGTTGGGATTTGTTTGAGATCATGGATTGATGAAGCGGTTTGATAATCAAAACGCAAACCTAGTTCGAAGAAACGTACCCGATCTTGCTGACGATTTAAGTTGTATTGCACACATGGAATTAAGCTAGACAATAACGTGCTACGCATCACCGCCAAATCACTCGAAATCGGATTCGCCAAAGCCAAGGCATTGACTTGTGGATTGAGCTGTTTTTCTAGTTTGGCATCGACAAAACTAAAGCTAATCGCCTCTTGATAACCAAGCGCCACCAAGGTCTGACGCAACTGCCCTATTTCACTTTGATCTTGATAATTTTCCAAAGTGATTTGCATATTCGGCTTAGTGGTCGGAATATTATCATAGCAGTAGATACGAGCAATTTCTTCGACCAAATCTTGATAAATCGCTAAATCATAACGATGCGATGGCGGAGTCACCGACCAAGTTTGATTGTCTGCATCACCATGTGCAACCACTCCACACTCAAGTCGAGTCAACACATCTTGGATAAATGACGCTTCAACATGGAAACCGAGTAACTTATCCACTTGTACTTGGCTCAGTTGAATTGGCTCACGTTTTGGTAAAAGAGCGACATTTTCAACCGTGATCACTTCACCAAACTCACCACCTGCCAATTGTTGAATCAATTGACTGGCACGATCCATCGCCAAAGCAGGCAATTCAAAATCTACACCACGCTCAAAACGCTGTGAGGCATCGGTATGTAAACCAAAACGGCGTGCACGCCCTGCGATCGCAAGTGGTGCAAAGAACGCACTTTCAAGGAAAATATTTTGCGTATCATCAGTCACACTCGATGACAGTCCGCCCATGATGCCACCAATTGCCAAGACTTTTTGATCATCTGCAATCACTGTGACATCGTCTTGCAATTCCACTTCTTGGTCATTCAGCAATACCAGTTTTTCGCCTTGTGTCGCTTGGCGGACATTGACATTCCCTTCGATTTTATCTGCATCAAAAGCATGCAAAGGTTGACCAAGTTCAAGCAATACATAATTGGTAATATCAACCAAAATGCTGTGACTACGAATCCCTGAATTGGTCAGGGCTTGCGCCATCCAGTCAGGTGTCGGTGCTTTAGTATTAACGTTTTGAATGACACGACCAAGATAGCGAGGTGAGGCTTCTGTTGTGACATTCACTGTTTTTTGCGCTGAAATCGTTGCAGGCACGGCTTGAATTTCAGGTGCTTGTGCGCTGAGTTGATTGATTACAGCAACTTCACGAGCGATACCACGAATACTAAAACAGTCACCACGGTTTGGTGTAATGCTAATATCAATCACACGATCATCAAGTTTCAGATAATCACGAATATTGACACCGACAGGCGCATCCGCAGGTAATTCTAATAATCCATCAATTTGATCTTCTAAATCAATTTCCGATGCACCGCACAGCATACCGTTTGACTCAACGCCACGCAGTTTGCCTTTTTTAATTTTAAAATCACCTGGTAATACCGCACCAATAGTTGCTACTGGCGCTTTCATACCAACGGTCACGTTCGGCGCACCGCAGACGATTTGCACAGGTTCAGCTTCGCCGATATTCACCGTGGTCACTCGCAAGCGATCGGCATCAGGATGTTGCTCCACCGTCAACACTTCACCGACCACCACACCTGTAAATGGTTTTGCCACTGGCGAGCTGTCGTCAATTTCCAGACCAAGCATGGTCAGTTGATCTGCCAATGTGTCGCTATCGACCGCAGGATTCACCCAAGCACGCAACCAATTTTCACTAATTTTCATTTCATTTTCCTCAAACTTTGGACTTGGACTTAGGCGAATTGACGTAAGAAACGCACGTCATTTTGATAGAACATGCGCAAATCATTTACGCCATAACGCAACATAGCGAAACGCTCTATCCCTAATCCAAACGCAAAGCCTGAATATTGCTCTGGGTCGATTCCACAATTTTGCAACACAGTTGGATGCACCATGCCACAGCCCATGACTTCTAGCCATTTACCACGCTCGTCCATAATATCCACTTCGGCACTTGGCTCGGTAAATGGGAAATACGATGGGCGAAAACGCACGGTGAGTTCTTTTTCAAAAAAGGCTTCTAATAAATTGATGATGATGCCTTTAAATTCAGTAAAGTTGGTATTTTCAGTCACGTACAACCCTTCGATCTGATGGAACACCGGCATATGGGTGGCATCTGCTGTGTCGCTGCGGAACACCCGTCCCGGCATGATCGAGTAGATCGGCGGCTCGCCGGACTCCATGACCCGGATCTGGACCGGCGAGGTGTGGGTTCGCAGCAGCGTGCTGCCGGGCTCGCCGTGTTCCACGTAGAGGGTGTCGTACATGTCCCGGGCCGGGTGGTCGGGCGGGAAGTTGAGTTCAAAGTTGTGATAATCATCTTCAACCTCAGGCCCTTCTGCCACCACAAAGCCTGCTTTAGTAAAAAATTGACTAATCCGCTCACGCACTTGGGTCACTGGATGAATGCTACCGACCTGCTGACCACGACCTGGTAGGCTAATATCAATGGTTTCGCTGGCAAGTTTCGCCGTCAAGGCTTGCTGTTGTAGCTCAGCTTGACGTGCGGTCAAAGCATTGTTGATCGACTCACGCACGGCGTGGATTTTTGCCCCTTCAACTTTACGTTGTTCAGGATCCATTTTGCCTAAGGCTTTAGACTGTTCTGCAAGTTGACTCTTTTTCCCTGTAAATTGCACACGGACTTGATCAAGTGTGGCAAGTTCATTGGCTTCGGCAATCGCCGTCAGCGCTTCAGCGGTCAAGGCTTCCAGTGACATAATAACTCTCAAATGTTCATCAATTTTTTTAGAGGCTGTATTCTAACAGTTTTTTCTCAAAATTTTTATGAAGAAGATGCAATAAAGCGTATCTCTCAAATAAATTGCACAAACTAGCATTTTCCATCATCGCTATTAAACATTCATGTCATTGCAGATCAACGTCGATTCTGTACACTACATGCAGGAATTTTTTGAATAGACATAGGAATTGCACATGAGCGAGGCTTATATTTTTGATGCCGTCCGCACCCCACGTGGTAAAGGAAAAAAAGACGGTAGCCTGTACGAAGTCAAACCCATCTCCCTCGTTACCACCCTACTTCACGCCTTAGAACAGCGCAATCAACTCGATACCTCCAAAGTCGAAGATGTGATTCTCGGCTGTGTTACGCCGATTGGCGATCAAGGTGGCGATATTGCCAAAACCGCTGCCATTGCCGCAGGTTGGAGTGATCATGTCGCAGGAGTACAAATCAATCGCTTTTGTGCTTCAGGCTTAGAAGCGGTAAATCTCGCTGCACAAAAAGTCCGCTCAGGTTGGGAAGATTTGATCGTTGCAGGCGGTGTCGAATCCATGTCACGCATTCCGATGGGTTCTGACGGTGGACCGTGGGCGCTTGATCCTGAAACCAATCTGAAATCTGCCTTTGTCCCGCAAGGTGTCGGCGCAGATTTGATTGCAACACTTGATGGCTATAGCCGCGCAGATGTCGATGCCTTTGCGGTCAATTCACAACAAAAAGCTGCCAATGCACAGGCGAATGGTTATTTTGAAAAATCTATTGTCCCTGTCAAAGATCAGGCGGGTGTGACCATTTTAGATAAAGATGAATTCATCCGTGGTAATACTACAGCGGAAAATCTCGCCAAGCTCAATCCAAGTTTTGAAATGATGGGCAATATGGGCTTCGATGCGGTGGCATTACAAAAGTATCCTGAAGCACAAAAAGTCAATCACGTGCATCATGCAGGCAACTCCTCAGGTATCGTCGATGGTGCAGCACTTGTATTGATTGGTTCAGAGAAAATGGCTCAAGAGTTGAACCTTAAACCTCGTGCAAAAATCCTGTCTACGGCATTGGTTGGCACTGATCCAACCATCATGCTCACAGGGCCTGCTCCTGCGGCACGTAAAGCCTTAGCCAAAGCAGGACTGACCATTGATGATATTGATTTGTTTGAAGTCAATGAAGCCTTTGCCGCAGTGGTGATGCGTTTCGTCAATGAGCTAAAGGTGCCGATGGATAAGGTCAATGTCAATGGTGGTGCGATTGCGATGGGACATCCGCTTGGCGCAACTGGTGCCATGATTCTCGGTACTTTACTGGATGAATTAGAGCGCCGAAATTTAAAACGTGGGCTAGCGACGTTGTGCGTTGGTGGTGGGATGGGTATTGCCACAATTATTGAGCGAGTCTAAAAACTGGCTACGTGGTACTTGCTTCGTTGAGTTGATCGAAAAAAATACTCATTAACCAAATGTCAACTGCGCTTTTTTCGATCTGCCTCGCCTCGCAAGCACTGCCTCGCCGACATTTTTAGTAATTTAAATTTCAGATTTTAAGTAATTACATCAATATCAGGACATCATAATGAGCGCAATTCAATATCAAAAAGATGCCGACAACATCGTGATTTTAACTTTAAATTCACCAAATCAATCTGCCAATACCATGAATGCAGATTTCCGTGAGGCTCTAGAAGCAACAACGACGAAAATACTTGCAGAGAAAGATCAAATTGCAGGGATTATTTTTACCTCAGCGAAGAAAACTTTTTTTGCAGGCGGTGACTTGGATGAGTTAATCCAAGCCACACCTGAACATGCCACAGAATTTTTCAACATGATCGAAAGCATGAAAGTACAATTTCGTCAGATCGAAACACTTGGCGTGCCTGTGGTGGCTTGCCTAAACGGTACAGCACTTGGTGGTGGTTGGGAGTTGGCATTAGGCTGTCATCATCGTATTGCCCTGCAAGATGCGAAAGCAAAATTTGGTTTACCTGAAGTCACTTTAGGACTGCTACCGGGTGGCGGTGGTATCGTTCGCATGGTGCGGTTGCTTGGGCTGCAAACTGCTTTTCCGTTCCTCATGGAAGGCAAACAGTTTGGCGTTGAACAAGCGGTTCAACTTGGCTTAATTCATGACACAGCAAGCTCGAATGAAGAATTACTCGACAAAGCCAAAGCGTGGGTAAAGTCTAATCCAAAAAGTCAGCAACCTTTCGATGTGAAAGGCTACAAAATCCCAGGTGGCGATCCGAAAACACCTGCTGTTGCGCAAGTCCTTGCCATTGCCCCTGCGATGCTCCGTAGCAAAACCAAAGGCTGTTATCCTGCACCTGAGGCGATCATGGCGGCGGCCGTTGAAGGTGCGCAGGTCGATGTCGATACTGCACTGCGTATCGAAAGTCGTTATTTTACTGAACTTGCCACAGGTCAAGTATCAAAGAATATGATCGGTACTTTTTGGCACGGCTTGAATGCAATTAAAGCAGGTGAAAGTCGCCCGAAAAACATTGAAAAATGGCAAGCGACAAAAGTCGGTATATTAGGCGCAGGAATGATGGGCGCAGGCATCGCCTACTCGACAGCAATCAAAGGCGTGCCTGTTGTGTTAAAAGATGTCAGTATTGAAGCAGCGGAAAAAGGCAAAGCGTATAGCCAAAAACTACTCGAAAAACGTGTATCACGTGGTCGTATGACTGCTGAGAAAAAAGATCAAATTCTTGCGCTCATTCAACCGACTGCTGATGCCATAGATTTGCAAGGCTGTGACTTGATCATTGAAGCGGTATTTGAAAATCAAGCACTCAAAGCCAAAGTTACCGAAGAGGCCGAACAGTATCTGATAGACGGTGGTGTGATGGCATCGAATACCTCAACTTTACCAATTACAGGTTTAGCACAGGCCAGTAAAAATGCCAAGAACTTCATTGGGCTACACTTTTTTAGTCCAGTCGATAAGATGCAATTGGTTGAAATCATCAAAGGTCATGAAACCTCAGATGAAACTTTGGCACGTGCCTATGACTTTGTACAGCAGATCGCTAAAACACCAATCGTGGTCAATGATAGCCGTGGCTTCTTTACCAGTCGTGTGTTCGGCACTTTTGTACAAGAAGGTATGCGTTTACTTGCAGAGGGTGTACACCCTGCCAAGATTGAAATGGCTGCACTCAAAGCAGGCATGCCAGTTGGACCACTTGCCATTCAAGATGAAGTCAGCCTAAGCTTGAGTGAGCATGTCACCAATGAAACTCGAAAAGCGCTCCAAGCTGAAGGCAAAGACCTGCCGAAATCACCTGTCGAAGACGTGATTGCAGAGATGATCCACAAACATGAACGTAAAGGTAAAGCTGCTGGTGCAGGTTTCTATGAATATCCGAGCGATGGCAAAAAATATCTATGGGAAGGCTTGTCACATTGGCAAAAAGATCATGACATCAACGAACAAGATATGATTGATCGCATCCTTTTTGTACAAGCATTGGATACCTTACGATGCTACGAGGAAAATGTCCTGACTTCGGTGGTTGACGCCAATGTCGGTTCGATCTTTGGTATCGGCTTTGCGCCGTGGACTGGCGGTGCGATTCAATTCTTAAATCAATATGGTTTGGTTAAAGCCTTGCAACGTGCTAATGACTTAGAAAACCGTTTTGGTGAGCGATTTAAAGCACCTGAATTGCTAAAAAAACATGCGCAATCAGGTCAGCCGATTCGTTGATTTGAATTAAAGGTCAATAATTAAGCAATAAAAAAAAGCAGATTTTCGAATCTGCTTTTTTATATCATTTTGAATGATCGACTAGGTTCAAGCCGCATCTAACGCTACGATCTTCTCTGAAAGATAATGATCCAACTCTGCTACTTTATCCGCAGGGAACGACAGACCCAGTTTGCTACGACGCCATAGAATATCCGCACTGTGACGAGCCCACTCATGCTCAATCAGGTAATCTACTTCTTGAGAATACAAGCCCTCACCGAAGTCATAACCTAAACCTTCGACCTTGCGAATATGTGCAAGCATCGTCCAAACTCGTGAGCCGTAGGCATTGACCCAACGAGTTGCAAGACCTTCTGAAACGCCAACACATTTCTCTTGAACTTCAGAAATTAACTGTTTAATCGACGTGATATTTTCACCACCAGGTAAGGCTTCTTTTGCCGTCCAACTTGCTTGCATTTTATCTTTAAAAAATGGACGCAATTGCTTCATCGCCGACTCTGCAAGTTTGCGATAAGTCGTCAACTTCCCACCAAATACCGCAAGCATCGGTGCTTGATCAGCCTGATCTTGGATCAAAGACAAAGTGTAGTCACGGGTAATCGCCGCAGGATTATCCGACTCATCATCACATAATGGACGCACACCTGCGAAAGTGCTCACCACATCTTCACGCTGTAGTTGTGCTTTAAAATGTTCATTACTGATTTTGATCAGGTAAGCAATCTCCTCTTCGGTGATTGCTACTTTGGCAGGATCGCCTTCATATTCACGATCTGTCGTACCAATCATGGTAAATTTATCTAAATAAGGAATCGCAAATACAATCCGACCATCGTCATTTTGCATGATGAAAGATTTATCCAAGTCATGCAGTTTTGGTACGATGATATGACTACCCTGAATCAGGCGAATACCATATGGGGATTTGATTTGCACATCTTCACGGATAAACTGCGATACCCACGGTCCTGCTGCATTGACCAATACTTTGGCTTTGATTTGGAATTGTCCGTGCGTATTTTCAAGATCAATTACCCACAGCCCATCTTCACGCTTTGCCGAAACACAACGAGTTTGTGTCATGATTTGTGCGCCCTTTTCACGTGCTTGCATGGCGTTGAGAACGACTAAACGTGCATCATCAACGGTACAGTCTGAATATTCAAAACCACGAGTGATCGCAGGTTGTAGCGGGCTATCTTCTTTAAAAAAGACATTGTTCGAACCTGATAATTTTTTGCGTTTACCCAAATGATCATAGAAAAATAAACCTGTGCGAATAAGCCATGCAGGACGCAAGTGCGGACGATGAGGCATGATAAAACGCATCGGTTTGATAATGTGCGGTGCTTTAGCCAACAGAACTTCACGCTCAGCCAATGCTTCACGTACCAACCGAAATTCTTTATGTTCTAAATAGCGCAAGCCACCATGAATCAACTTACTACTCGCCGAAGAAGTATGACTGGCTAAATCGTCTTTTTCACAAAGAAATACTGATAGTCCTCGCCCTGCTGCATCATTGGCGATACCGACACCATTGATCCCGCCACCAACGACGAATAAATCAAAGATACTTTGGGACGATTGAAGTTGTTGCATAGCACACCACACATCTTATTAATTTTCTATAATGAAAATATTAAACCTTAAAACGAACATAATCAAGCGTTATTTTTGAGAAATTACGAATATTTTCGAACATTTTTAGCTTTTAGAAATTTTATTTCAAACCAATGAAAGTTATTTAAATGTTTAATTTTAAAAATATTAACTCAATCTTATTTGACTTATTCCGCAATAATCAGCGGTATACCAGATGCTTTGATCCGATCAACATAGACTTTTTCAGGCATTTCATCGGTATAAATGCGATCGACTTGATCTAAGCTCGCTAAGCGATTCATCGCATTGCGTCCAAACTTTGAACTATCCGCAGCTAAAAATATCTTCCTTGCACCCACCATAATCGCTTGGGACACACAGACTTCTTGAAAATCAAAATCAAGTAATGTGCCATCTTGATCAATACCACTAATCCCAACTAGCGCATAATCGACTTTAAATTGTTTAAAAAAGTCAGCCGTTGCCTGACCGATTACCCCGCCATCGGGACGCACTCGACCGCTGGCAATCATCACTTCGAAGTCTTGCTTACTGCTGAGGATTTTGGCGACATTGAGATTATTGGTAATGACTTTTAAACCGCTATGTTGCAACAGTGCATGTGCAATCGCTTCTGTGGTTGTACCAATATTGATAAAAATCGAGGCATGATCAGGCACATCTTTGGCAACTGCTTCGGCAATACGGCGCTTTTCTTCAAGTAACTGCCCTGCACGCATACTGTACTCTGTGTTGGCAACACTCGATGAATCATAGGCTGCACCGCCATGATAACGGCGTAATAA
>LUMW01000919.1_pt1 | contig 10853 bp, 7 predicted proteins | sample 729761 | NCBI WGS metagenome assembly LUMW01 (sample SAMN03860302, study PRJNA289734) | marine metagenome | biome: seawater column; feature: ocean; material: water; isolation source: Red Sea water column Station 192 - depth 500m | place: Saudi Arabia: Red Sea | collected 2011-10-15 | depth 500 m
CCTACGGGAGGATGTCGAGGTACTCCTCGACGTCCCAGTCGGTGACGGTCCAGTTGAAGCGCTCCCACTCGTCGCGCTTGTAGTGCTCGAACACCATGAACATCTCGCCCGGCAGGGCGCTCTTGACGACCTCGTCGGCGCGGAGGGCGTCGAGTGCCTCACCCAGCGACATCGGGATCTTCTGTACGTCCTTGCCGGCGTCCATGGCCTCGTAGATGTTGCGCTCCTCGGGCGGGCCCGGGTCGAGGTTGCGCTCGAGGCCGTCGTCCATGGCCTTGAGGAGGCCGGCGAACGACAGGTACGGGTTGACCGCCGAGTCGACGGAGCGGTACTCGAAGCGGCCGGGGGCCGAGATGCGCAGGGCGGTGGTGCGGTTCTGGAAGCCCCAGTCGGCGAAGACGGGCGCCCAGAAGCCGGTGTCCCAGAGGCGGCGGTACGAGTTGACCGTCGGCGAGCCCAGGCAGGTCAGGGCCCTGAGGTGCTCCATGATGCCGCCGATGGCCTTCATGCCGACCTCGCCGGGAATCTGCGGGTTGTCGCCCTCGGGCATGAACTTGTTCTCGCCGCCCTCATCCGGCTCGCCGGTCCAGAGGGAGATGTTGTGGTGGCAGCCGTTGGCCGACACGTTCATGAACGGCTTCGGCATGAAGCACGGGAAGGCACCCATCTCGCGGCCGACCTGCTTGCAGATCTGCCGGTAGGTGGTGAGCCGGTCGGCGGTGAGTTCGGCCCGGTCGAAGTTGAAGTTCAGCTCGAGCTGGCCGGGGGCGTCCTCGTGGTCGCCCTGGATCATGTCGAGGCCCATGGCCTCGCCGTACTCGACGACCTTGTGGATGAGCGGCTGCAGTTCGGCGAACTGGTCGATGTGGTAGCAGTTGGGCTTGGTCAAGCCCTCGACGGTGGGCTTGCCGTTCTCGTCGGCCTTGAGCCACATCATCTCCGGCTCGGTGCCGGCCCGGAGGTGGAGTCCCCACTTGTCCTCGAACTCCTTGTGGATGCGCTGGAGGTTGCCGCGGCAGTCGGAGGTGAGGAACGCGCCGGGGTCGACCTCCTCCTCACGGCCGCGGAACAGGGTGCAGAAGACCCGGGCGGTCTTGGGGTCCCAGGGGAGCCGGCAGAAGGTCTCCGGCTCGGCGACGCCCACGAGCTCGCGGGCCTCGGGGCCGTAGCCGATGTAGTTACCGTGGCGGTCGATGAAGAGGTTGGCGGTGGAGCCGTAGACGAGCTGGAAGCCCTTGTTGGCGATGGTGCCGAAGTGCTTGGCCGGAATGCCCTTGCCCATGATGCGTCCGGTGACGGACACGAACTGGCAGTAGAGGTACTGGATGCCCTCGGCCTCGATCTGGCGCTGGACCTCGGCGACCTGCTCCTGGCGTCCCTCTGTCTCCATGAAGCGTTCGATGTCGGTGGCCATGTCTCCCCCTGGTGTGTGCGTGGTTGGTTCCGGTACCGGTGGCCCGCGGTGTGTCCGGGGTCACCGGGCTATCATATACATCAACTACACTCACTGCCAGTGAAAATTTCACCCGGACGCGAGAACCACCCGGAGCAGGGGCGATCCCCCTCGTTTCTGCTGGTCAGAAGGCGTTTCCAGTGCAAGAATCCACCCACCAGCGCGTGACCCGGGGGGAAGGCCACCACTCATGACGACCGTGACGACCGTGACGACCGATTCCGAGCCCCGCCTGCGCATCCCCGGACTGGCCGACATCGCCCCCGGCACCGAGCGCTACCGCGTCAAGGGCGGCGCCGTCACCGCCCTCCTCCTCGAGGCCGGCGACGAACTCCAGGTCATCGACCCCGAGGGCTGCCAGCCCGTCGAGGTCGCCGCCTTCGACCGGGCCGGCGCCTGCCACACCGGACTGCTCGGCGTCGAACACGGCGCACCGGCCTCGGGCATCGCCGCCATCCGCCGTCCACCTCTTCGCCACCGACTCCCCCGCCGGAGAGGCCGCCAGCGTCACTGCCCAGTCCCCACTCGTCTGCGTGGTCGGCGTCCCCGGCAACCCCCGGATGGCCCCCCACGAGCAGGACCCGCCCACCGACGTCATCGCCTGGGTCCACCGGGCCCGTCTGCCCGAGCCCGGCCAGGAGGTCCTCCCCGACCCGCTGGCCGACCAGGACCAGGACTTCCGCATCCCGGCAGCCACCGCCGCCGCCTACACGGTCGCCGCCGGCGAGTTCATCCAGGTCATCGACGTCGAGGGCCGCGAGTGCTCCGACTTCCAGGCGTTCCCCGCCGCCGACCTCGAGGCCGGCGTCGAACGCTCCCTCGACGCCACCATGACCCGCACGCTCATGGGCAGCAGCTACCCGGCACCGGGCCTCTTCTCCAAGTTCTTCGACGCCGGCGGCCAGCCGCTGGTCGAGGTGGTCCAGGACACCGTCGGCCGACACGACACCTTCAACACCGCCTGCAACTCCCGCTACTACGAGGAGATGGGCTACCCCGGCCACGTCAACTGCAGCGACAACTTCAACCGCGCCCTGACGCCCTACGGCGTCGCCCCCCGCAAGGGCTGGGAGGCCATCAACTTCTTCTACAACACCAACCTCGACGCCGACAACCAACTCTTCTTCGAAGAGCCCTGGTCGCGGCCCGGCGACTACGTCCTGCTGCGTGCGCTCACCGACCTGGTGTGCGTGTCCTCGGCGTGCCCCTGCGACATCGATGCCGCCAACGGCTGGCAGCCCACCGACATCCACGTCCGCACCTATCCGGCGACCAACACCTTCAAGAAAGCGACGGCCTTCCGAATGAGCACCGATGCCGAACCCGAGCTGACCAAGGAGACCGGCTTCCACGCACGGGCCGCCGAGCACACCCGGAACTTCACCGAGTACGCCGGCTACTGGCTCGCCAACTCCTACACGCAGCACGGTGCCCTCGAGGAGTACTGGGCGTGCCGGCAGAAGGCCGCCGCCATCGACCTCTCGCCGCTGCGCAAGTACGAGGTCGTCGGGCCCGACGCCGAGCTGCTGCTCCAGACCTGCGTCACCCGCAACATCCGCAAGCTGGCCGTCGGGCAGGTCGTCTACACGGCCATGTGCTACGACACCGGCGGCATGATCGACGACGGAACGGTGTTCCGCCTCGGCCAGGACAACTTCCGCTGGATCGGCGGCTGCGACTCCAGCGGCCAGTGGCTGCGCACCCAGGCCCAGGAACGGGGCCTCGAGGCCTTCGTCCGGAGTTCCACCGACCAACTCCACAACCTCCAGGTGCAGGGTCCGCTCAGCCGGGAGATCCTCAGCGAGGTCGTGTGGACCCGGCCCGACCAGCCCACCATCGAAGAACTGGGCTGGTTCCGGCTCACCATCGCCCGCATCGGCGACGACCAGGGGATTCCATTGGTCGTCTCCCGAACCGGCTACACCGGCGAACTCGGCTTCGAGGTGTTCTGCCACCCCGACGACGCCCCCGCCGTCTGGGACGCCGTCTTCGCCGTCGGCGGCCCCAAGGGGATGGTGCCGATGGGCCTCGAGGCCCTCGACATGCTGCGCATCGAGGCCGGCCTCATCTTCGCCGGCTACGAGTTCTGCGACCAGACCGACCCCTTCGAGGCCGGCATCGGCTTCACCGTCCCCCTCAAGACCAAGGAGGACGACTTCATCGGCCGGGACGCCCTGCTCGAGCGCAAGGCCAGCCCGCAGCGAACCCTCGTCGGCCTCGAGCTGGCCGGCGACGAGGTGGCCGGCAACGGCGACGGCATCTTCGTGGGTCGCAACCAGGTCGGCACCGTCACCAGTGGCGTGCGCTCACCGACCCTCGGCCGCAGCATCGCCCTCGCCCGCGTGGCCGTGGGCCACAGCGAGATCGGCACCGAACTCGAGGTCGGCAAGATGGACGGCCACCAGAAGCGCCTCCCCGCCACCGTCGTACGGTTCCCGCACTACGACCCGGACAAGGAACGCGTCCGCGCCTGAACTCTCCACAGGAGCAGGTGATCGGAAGCCCGTCCCCCGATCGCCCGGGGGTCAGGCCTCGATGAGGCCCAGCTGCTTCTTGCGCTTGTCGGCCCACTCGGAGATGATCAGGTCGACGGCCATGCCGATGGCGGCCACGCATATGCCGGCGACGATCGCCCGACCGGAGTCGACGTTGGGCTGCGCCTCGATCAGTTCGCGGGCGAGGCCACCCGTCTTGATGAGGCCGCCGATCATCACCATGAAGAGGCCGAACATGATGGTCTGGTTGATGCCGAGCATGATCTCCGGCACCGCCAGGGGCACCTTCACCTTCCAGAGCGTCTGGCGCTTGGTGCAGCCCGACATGGTGGCCGCCTCGACCAGGTGGTGCGGGATGTTGCGGACGCCGAAGATCGTGTAGCGGATCGCCGGTACGCCGACGGACATGACCACGGCGAAGATGACCGCCGTGTCCGACACCGAGAAGAACATGATCGCCGGCAGCAGGTAGACGAACGACGGGAAGGTCTGGAAGGCGTCGAGGAACACCTGCACGACCGAGTTGCGACGGTCCGACGCCGCCGCCCAGATGCCGAACGGCACGCCGATCGAGGCGGCGAAGAAGACGGCGAACGTGAGCTGGTAGAGGCTGAACATGGCCGGCGCCCAGAAGCCACTCATGGCGATGAAGGCGAAGAAGCCGGACGCCAGGATGGCCAGGCGCTTGCCGTTGACGAACCAGCCGATCGTGAACAGCAGCAGCACGGCGGCCACCCACGGGATCGTCACGAAGGCGTCCCGCAGGGGCAGCAGGACGTACCGCTCGAGGTGGTCCCGGAACCAGATCGTGCTCTGGTAGAGGCTGATCTCCTGGCTGCGGGCGACGATCGTGCTCGTGGCGCCAGCCAGCGGGCCCTTGAGGAGCAGCGCCACGATCCCGCCCGTGACCGAGGCGGCGACAGCCGTGGTCAACGCCGGGAACCCCCGTGCCATGGCCGCGGGCGACCAGCCTCCGGGCGGCGCAGCCTCCTCGCCGTAGCCCCGCCGCAGGGTCTCGAAGACGAGGGCGCCCACCAGGACCACGAGCGCCAACTTCAGGCCGTCGACCTCCGCAGCGACCGGGCCGTCGATGACGAGGCCGGTCAGCACCACGACGGCCACGGCGACAGCGACGCCGACAGCCACCGCCCCCGGCAGGCGCCGGGGCTCCGTGGCGTCCTCGCCGCCGGACAACGTCCCGACGAAGCGCCGGAGGAGGTCCACGCCGAGACCCAGCGCCACGGCGACCACCAGGACCTGGAGGGTGCCGCCCAGGTTGTCGCGCATCTCCCCCTGCGCAAGCAGGCCGACCACGACGAGGACGGCCAGCACGCCGGCCGGCGCGCTGATCGCCACGTGCTGGCGCCAGAGCGGGATGCCCTCCAGTCGGGGGGCGTCCCGGACGGCGACGGACGCACGTGCGACCGCCACGACCGAACCGACCACCAGGCCGACCACGAGCAGCACCTGTAGCGCCCGGTCGGCGTCCTGGAACGCCCCGAGGTTGACGAACACGTCGATGCCGATTCCGGCCAGAACCGCGATGACCGCCCCGACGAGGTACGGGTGGCAGGACAGCGACCCACCGTCCCCGGCCGAGCGGGGCACGAGGCCGGCGAACGCCCGGTGCAGCACCAGGAGCAGGCCCGCCAGGATCAGGACGACGAGGCCCGACTGGATGACCCCGAGCCGGTTCTCGCCCAGCAGCACGACCGCCAGGAAGCCGCCGTACACCCCGAGGGCGACGGCGACCGTCGGCCACTCGACCCGGGGTTCCTGCACGTCCACCCTCATCGCAACAGCCTAGGAACCGTCACCCGTCCCGGTGCCGGAGCAGGAAGTCCAGCACCGGCGACAGCACGGCGTCCGGCCCCTCCACGAGGACCGAGTGCTTCAGGTCCGGGAGGACCACCAGTTCCGAGTCGGGCAGGGCGTCGGCGATCGTCAGTGGCCTGGCGAACGTGGTTCTGCATCCAGCCCTTCGGGACCCGCTGGGCGGAGTCCCAGGCGTTGGCCGCCAGCAGGCCGACGGCCAGGACGGCCCCGGAGGCCAGCAGGTGGGGGTGGCGGCGCACGAACGGCGTGCCCGGCTCGTGGTGCACTGGCTGGAGTCGCCCGAGCCCCTGGCTCAGCCGGTCGAGGGTGACCGCCATGACCACGATGGCGATCCCGATCTCGACGCCGGAACCGATCTTGAGTCCGGTCAGCCGGAACAGGAGGTCCTGGCCGAGGCCGGCGGTGCCCACGAACGAGGCGATGACCACCATGGCCAGGCACTCCATCACCACCTGGTTGATGCCAACCAGCATCGCGTGGCGGGCAGCGGGCAACTCCACCTTCCAGAGCATCTGCCGGGGTGTGCACCCGGACATGACGCCGGCCTCGACGACCTCCTTGGAGATTCCCTGGATGCCGAGGATGGTCAGGCGGGCCATGGGCGGCACGGCGTAGGCGATCGTGGCGATGACGCCAGCCCGGTGCGAAACGCCCACGAATACGCCGATCGGGATCATGAACGTGAAGTGCGGCATCGCCTGCGTCAGGTTCAGCAGCGGGATGAGGAACTGCTCGACCCGGCGGCGCTTGGCCGCCACCACGCCGAGGACGCTGCCGATGGCCGCCGCGATCGGAACGCTGACGAGGACCGCCGACAGGGTGATCATCGTCTTGTCCCATCGGGTCTCGGCGCCCTCCTTGGCCGGCGGCTCGCCGATGAACGAGGCGTACACGATGAAGCCGGCAGACAGCAGCGCCAGCCGCCAACCGCCCAACTTCCATCCGGCCACGCCGAACAGGCCGGCGATCACCACCCACGGCAGGGGGGGGATGTCCCACGGCTCGTAGAAGCCGATGAAGGCGTACCAGGCCACGATGGCGCTGACCGTCGCCCATCCGGGGCTGCGCTTGCGCCAGGCCTGCCAGAGGCCGCCCCCAACGAGGCCTGCGAACAGGACCGCCCAGGGCAGGCGGCCGAGGTGGAGCCACTCGCGGTCGCCCAGCCAGGGGAAGTCGCCGAACTGCAGCGGGTAGCCACTGATGAACAGGCCCTGGCTGATGTCGAGTGGCGCTTCGAGCCACTCGGCGACGCGGCGGAACAGCACCTTGGTCTGGAACGACTGCTCCGGGGTCTGGAAGAGGACCCAGCCCACCGTTGCGATGCCGGTGGTTGCGGCCAGCCATGGGAAGCCGCTGACCCGGTCCCGGATCCAGAGCCCGGCGGTGAGGATCCCGGCGACGAGGACCACCCATCCCAGGGTCCCGGGCTCACGGCGGAGGCCGTCGAAGAGGTCGACCGACCACGCCAGCCACGCCACGCCGGCGAAGGCCGCCAGCCAGCGCCCGCTGCGCTCCGTCCAGACCTTCCAGGCGCACAGGCCCAGCAACGCGACCGCCAGGAGCATCCAGGGCATCCGGGAGAGGTGCCAGTTCACGGCGAACTCGAACAACTCCTCCTTGCGGAGGTGGTCGAACCAGACGTTCACCCAGCCGGTGGCCTTGTGGCGTCCGGCGCCGACGTCGCGTCCGGCGAAGTCGAACCAGTCGACGGTCCACTGGCGGGGCACCGAGTACAGCCAGTCGGTGATGCCGGACTCCTTGTCCTGGTGGAGGCGCAGGTCGCCCAGCCGCCACCAGAGCAGCCACAGCACGGCGAACGGTCCTGCGGCGAGCAGGATCTTCCGGCGACCCGACAGCCCCTTCTCGGGCCCTTCGCCCGACGCCGCGCCGTGCTCGAAGGTCTGCGTGTCTACCGGACCGGTCGGCACCGCCGCCTCGGTCGTGGTGTCGTCGGTCATCGTCGGTCAGCCGCCGTCGATTACTCGTCGGCGAAGAGGGCTTCGGCGACCTGGGCGCCGGTGATCGCCCCAACCACCTGGCCGTCCTCGACGACCTTGACGGGCCCGGGGGCGTTCAGGACCTGCTTCGCCACCGACGCCACCTTGACGTCGCCGGCGACCTCCCCCGAGGCCTCGCCGTCCACGGGCCCCATGAGCGTGTGCACCCGCAGGAGCTTCGAGCGGGGAACGTCCCTGGTGAAGGCGGCCACGTAGTCGGTGGCCGGGTCGGTGATGAGGTCCTCGGCGGTGCCGACCTGCTCGATGAGGCCGTCGTGCATGATGGCGACGCGGTCGGCCAGGCGGATGGCCTCGTCGAAGTCGTGGGTGATGAACACGATGGTCTTGTGCAGCGTGGACTGCAGGCGCAGGAACTCGTCCTGCATCTCCCGGCGGATCAACGGGTCGAGCGCCGAGAACGGCTCGTCGAGGAACCAGACGTCCGGTTCGACGGCCAGTGACCGGCCGATGCCGACACGCTGCTGCTGACCACCCGAGAGTTCACGGGGGTAGTAGTCGCCCCGACCTTCCAGGCCGACCAGGTCGATGATCTCGAGGGCCCGGGCGTGCCGGGTGGCCCGGTCGACGCCCTGCACCTCGAGGGGAAAGGCCACGTTCTCGGCGACCGTGCGGTGCGGGAACAGGGCGAAGTGCTGGAACACCATGCCCATCTTGTGCCGGCGGAGCTCGATCATCTCCGCCTCGGAGGCGGCCAGGAGGTCCTGGCCGTCGAAGTCGATGTCGCCGGCGGTGGCGTCGATGAGGCGGGACATGCACCGAACCAGCGTCGACTTGCCCGAGCCGCTGAGGCCCATGATCACGACGATCTCGCCCTCGTGGACCTCGAGCGAGGCCTGTCGCACGGCGGGGATGTAGCCGTGCTCCTTGATGGTGGCGAGGTCGGGGTCGCCGCCGTGGGACGCCAGGAACTTCTCGGGATCGGGCCCGTACAGCTTCCAGATGTTGCGGCAGGCGATCTTCGGATGGCTCATGTCGTGGTGCCTCGGGGGTGGTGGTCGAACGACTCCGGTCGGTGGCCCGCCGGGCGTGCGACGGGCCGGTCGTGGAGGAGGGTGGGGTCCTCCACGCCCGGCCCGACACTAGGTCACCGGCACTGCCGGTGGAAGCAGTCCGCTAGGACGTCCAGGACATCCAGCGATCCTCGTTTTCGGCCAGCCACTTGGCGGCGGCGTCCTCGGCCTCCATGCCGTCGATGTCCACGTACATGGCCAACTGGGCGATGTCGAGGTTCGTGAAGTTCATCTTCCTCCGGGTTCAGGCCCAGGGAGGCGTCCTCCTTGCAGCCATCGAAGTACTCGGGGAACTCGATGAACTTGCCGTCGTACATGGCCTCGATGAAGTTCGGGGTCCAGTTGAACAGCACGATCGGGTCGCCGTTTGCCTCAGCGGCCTCGAGCGCCGCCCACAGGGCACCGGCCGTGCCGGCGTTCTCGACGATGAAGTCCATCCCGAGACCGTCGACGCGCTCCTGGTCGCCCTTGAGCCAGTCCACCGGACCGCCCAGGAAGCGGCCCTTGCCGCCCGAGTCGGGCGTGGCGAACAACTCGGCGCAGTCGTTGAGCGCCTCCCAGTCCGGAAGGCCCGGGCACACGTCCTCGACGTAGGACGGGTACCACCACTCCTCACGGGTCTTGGCGTCATGGGTGGCCGCATCGATAACGCAGCCCTCCTCGACACGAGGCTCGAAGGCCGGGCCGAACGCGCCCTGCCAGACCTCGTGCACCAGATCCATGTCACCCTCACACATCGAGGTGTACACCAGCGTCGAGTCGGCCGAGATGTACTCCACCGAGTTGCCCATCGCCTCGAACATGGCGCCAACCGCGTACACGCCGGCGATCTGCGACGACCAGTTGTGGATCGGCAGCTTGATCGGATCCGACGAATCCTCGGCAGCAGCCGGAGCCTCGGGCCGGAGCCGCTGTCGTCGTCGGTGTCGAATCCCCACCGTCGTCCGAACCACAGGCCGACGCCACGAGTCCCAGCACTGCCAGGATCAGCATCAAACGCTTCAACATCAAGTTTCCCCTCAGTCACGGAGGGTGACTCATCCACCCCCACGGATAGCCCAGCGGACGCCCAACGTCGGACTTCTCCCCCGGATGTCCGGAAGCGTAGTGACAGCCGCCACACAATTCAACAAAAACCTCTACTCAGGGGAAAGTTCTCGCTCAATGGGAAACCTTTCGCCTGTCCGGCGGACGGTCCAGCACCAACAGGCCAGCACCAACAGGCCAGCACCAGCAGAAAGGTCCCCGCGACAGGATCCGACCCCGGTCCGACACTCTGGCGGGCCGACGGCCGTCAGCCCCGGGCGAGGACCCCGGCAAGTCGGCGCAGTGCGTCCCGGAGCGCCTTGCGCTCGGCCACGTCGAGACCGGCCAGGTCCGCATCGAGGCGGGAGAACAGGCCGGTCGCCACTCGATCGGCGGTCCGACGGCCCGGTCCGGTGGCCTCGAGGAGTGTGCGCCGTCCGTCGTCCGGGTCGGCCACGCGCCGAACGAGGCCCCGTTCGACCAGGCGCTGGATGGTCTTGGCCGTGCCCCCCGAGGTCTGCACGACCCAGTCGGCCAGGTCCCCGGCCGACAGGAGCTCGTCCTCGGCGGCGTAGGCGACGCCGGCCAGCGCCACGTAGTCGGAGGTGGCCAGTCCGGTGCCGTCGAGGGCTTCGGCCAGCCAGGTGTCGAGCTGCCGGCCCGCGACGTACGCCCAGACGAGGAGGCCTGCCGTCGAGCCGACCGGGCCTCCCACCGCGCCGGCGAGGCGTCCGACCGCCCGGTCGACCTGCTCGGCGCGGTCCCGCCGATCCGTCGTCGCCCGTTTCGGGTGCTGCTGTGCCCCCTCCCCGGTTCCCGGTGCCACTCGACCAGCCTAACTTGCAGGTGTCTTCCCCGGAAGATATCTTCCCCAGAAGCGACTTTCCCCGACCACCAGCCAGCCGGAGCCACCCCATGGGCATCATCGACGAGATCGACCTCACGGACCTGGACGTCTTCGCCGAGCGGATGCCCCACGAGTGGTTCGACGCCCTGCGACGTCACCACCCCGTCT
>LUMW01000627.1_pt1 | contig 10757 bp, 8 predicted proteins | sample 729761 | NCBI WGS metagenome assembly LUMW01 (sample SAMN03860302, study PRJNA289734) | marine metagenome | biome: seawater column; feature: ocean; material: water; isolation source: Red Sea water column Station 192 - depth 500m | place: Saudi Arabia: Red Sea | collected 2011-10-15 | depth 500 m
CGGCCAGGCCGTCGGGCTGTCCGAGGGTCAGGTGACCAACCGGCTCGCGGCGGCCGACCGACTCCGCGAGCGCACGCCCTACACGTGGCGAGCCTTCCGCGACGGTCGTCTCGACTGGGCGCGAGCCCGCGAGGTGTCGTCGGCGGCTCTGCTGCTGGTGCACGAGTCGTCCCACCGACGCCTCGACGAGTCGGTCGTCGGGTACGCGGCGACCCACACCGTGGCCGAGCTGCGCGGCTGGCTGAAGCGGTTCGTCGCCCGCGTCGAGGCCGAGGAAGCAGCCCAGCGGGCCGAGGCCGCCCGCCGCCAGCGCGACGTGCAGGTCACCCACGTCGACGACGCCATGGCCTGGGTCAACGCTTTCGTCCCCTCCCACCAGGCCGCCGCCATCGACGCCCGTCTGCGCCGCACCCCACGCCCCGACGGCGACGAACGCACCCGCGGGCAGGTCCGCGCCGACGCGTTCGTCGACCTCCTCCTCGCCGAGGACACCCCCGCCACCGGCCGCGCCCGCACCGACATCGGGATCGTCATCGACGCCGACGTCCTCGTCGGTGCCGAGCCCGGACCGGCCGTGGCCGACGACGGCACCTGGACCGTCCCCGCCGAATGGGTCCTCGATCACCTCGACCCCGACGACACCTTCTTCCATCGCCTCCTCGTCGACCCCGTCACGCGCGACGTCCTCGCCCACGAGTACGTCGGCCGGTTCGCGCCCGACGTCCTCGCCACGGCCATCAGCTTCCGCGACGGCGTCTGCCAGGCTCCCGGCTGCATGAGACCCGCTCGCGACTGCGACCTCGACCACCAGGTTCCACACCCCCGGGGCCCCACACGAGGATCGAACCTCTGGGCGCTGCACCGCCGACACCACGCCATGAAGAGCCACCGCACCCTGCGCTGGATCCTGCCATCCGGCCGCACCATCGACGCCGAACCCGCCACCCATGGCGTGCCCGACGGCAACATCTCCGACGTCGAACGCGCCCTGGCTCGAGGCCTCACCGACGACGAGCACTAACCACACATCAGCGCAGAAGTGTCGATAACGAGCCGTGGCTACCCACACATGCGGGCCCCTGAACGCCGACGCCCCCGCGACCAGCGGGTCGCGGGGGCGTCGGGCGAGCGGTCGGCTCAGATGAACTTCTCGCCGTTCTTCGCCTTCTCCAGCAGCAGGGCCGGGGGCTCGAAGCGGTCGCCGTAGGTGGCGGCCAGCTCCTGGGCGCGACGCGTGAACGCCTCGACGCCGATGGATCCGTCGGCAGCCTCGTAGCCGTTGACGTACTGGATCGCGCCACCCTGCAGGGCCGGGAAGCCGATGCCGAAGATCGAACCGATGTTGGCGTCGGGCACCGTGCGGAGCACGTTCTCCTCGAGGCACTTGATCGTCTCGAGGCTCATGATGAACGTCAGACGCTCCTTGAGGTCCTCGAAGTCGGGCTGCGTGTCCGACGTCGGGAACTGCTCGCGCAGGCCCGACCAGAGGCCGACCCGCTTGCCGTCCTCGTAGTCGTAGAAGCCCGCGCCCTTGAGGCGGCCGGAGCGACCGAGCTCGATCATCGTGTCGATGACGCCCTCGCCCGCGTTGCCCTCCCACGTGCCGCCGGCAGCCTCGACGGCCGCCTTCGACTCGTTGCGGATCTTCGTCATCAGCTCGAGGTTCAGCTCGTCGCTGAGCTGCAGCACCGGAGCCGGGAAGCCCGCGATGGTCGTGGCGCGCTCGATCGAGACCGGGTCGACACCCTCGGCCAGCATGCCGATGCCCTCGTTGACGAACGTGCCGATGACGCGGCTCGTGAAGAAGCCACGGCTGTCGTTGACGACGATCGGCGTCTTGCGGATCTGCTGGACGTAGTCGAGTGCACCGGCGATGGCGGCGTCGTCGGTCTTCTCACCGGCGATGATCTCCACCAGCGGCATCTTGTCGACCGGGGAGAAGAAGTGGATGCCGATGAAGTCCTCGGGACGCTCCACGCCCTCGGCCAGACTCGTGATGGGCAGCGTCGACGTGTTGGAGCCGAGCAGCGCGTCGGGCTTGACGACCTTCTCGATCTCGCCGAAGACGTCGTGCTTGAGCTTGACCGACTCGAAGACGGCCTCGACGACGAGGTCGCAGCCCTCCAGGTCGGCGTAGTCGTTCTCCTGCGTGGTGCGGCCGCGCTCGAGCTTCTTCGCCAGCAGCTTCTCGCTGTAGGCCTTGCCCTTCTCGGCGGCCTCGAGCGAGACGTCCTTCAGCACGACCTCCATGCCCGCCTGCGCCGAGACGTACGCGATGCCCGCGCCCATCATGCCGGCGCCGATGACGGCGACCTTCTGGAACTTCTTCGGCTCGATGCCGGCCGGACGCGAGCCGCCGGCGTTGATCGACCCGAGGTCGAAGAAGAAGGCCTGCGTCATGTTCTTGAACTGCTGGCCGACGAGGAGCTCCACCAGGTAGCGGGACTCGATGCGGCTGGCGGTCTCGAAGTCGACCTGCGCACCCTCGACCGCGGCGGCGAGGATGTTGCGCGGCGCCTTGTAGGGCGCACCCTTCGTCTGCTTGCGCAGCATGGCCGGGAACGCGGGCAGGTTGGCGGCGAGCTTCGGGTTCGAGGGGGTGCCGCCGGGCATGCGGTAGCCCTGGCGGTCCCACGGCTGCTTGGCCGCGTCGTCGTCGCCCTGCACCGACTCGATCCACGCCTTCGCGGCGTCGAGGAGCTGGTCGGCGGGGACGACCTCGTCGACGAGGCCGATCGACTTCGCCTTGGCCGGCTGCATGCGCGGACCCTGGAGCAGGATGTTCATGAGCGCGTCCTGCAGGCCGAACATGCGGACCGTGCGGGTCACGCCGCCGCCACCGGGCAGCAGGCCGAGAGTCACCTCGGGCAGGCCGATCTCGAGGCGGGCGTCGGCCGCGATGCGGTGGTGCGCGGCGAGCGCGATCTCCAGGCCGCCACCGAGCGCGGCGCCGTTGATCGCCGCGACGACGGGCTTGCCGGCCGTCTCGAGCTTGCGCAGCGTGGCCTTGATGCCCTCGACGTTGTCGAAGAGCTTCTGCGCGTCGGCCGGGGTGGCCTGCGTCATCAGCTTGAGGTCGCCGCCGGCGAAGAACGTCTTCTTCGCCGAGGAGATGATGACGCCCTTGATGCTGTCGGCGTCGGCCGCGATCTCGTCGACCAGGCGGTCGACGGCCTTCGCCATGGACGTCGCGTAGGCGTCGTTCATGGTGTTGGCGTTCTGGTTGGGGTCGTCGAGGACGAGGTTGACGATGCCGCCCTCGACCTCGTAGCGCACTGCTTCGGTCATGGTTCGTGTTCTCCTGGAAGCCTGGTCGGGGGTCAGACGCGCTCGACGATGGTGGCGATGCCCATGCCGCCGCCGATGCACAGCGTGGCCAGGCCGTAGCGCTTCTCGCGGCGGTGCAGCTCGTCGACGAGCGTGCCGAGGATCATCGCGCCGGTGGCACCGAGCGGGTGGCCCATGGCGATCGCGCCGCCGTTGACGTTGGTCTGCTCGTGCGGGTAGTCGTCGAGGTCGCGCATGAGCTTCATGGCGACAGCGGCGAACGCCTCGTTGATCTCGATGAGGTCGATGTCCTCGATGGACAGGCCGGCCTTGTCGAGCGCCTTGCGGGCGGCGGGGCCGGGGCCCGTCAGCATGATGGTCGGCTCGGAGCCGATGACCGCGGTGGAGACGATGCGGGCGCGCGGCGTGAGGCCGTGGCGCTGGCCGGCGTTCTCGTTGCCGATGAGCACGAGCGACGCGCCGTCCACGATGCCCGAGCTGTTGCCCGCGTGGTGGACGTGGTTGATCTTCTCGACCGTCGTGTACTTCTCGAGCGCGACGGCGTCGAAGCCGGCGAAGTCGCCGAGATCCTTGAACGACGGCTTGAGGCCGGCGAGCGACTCGGCGGTGGTGCCCTCGCGCACGAACTCGTCGTGGTCGAGGATCGTCATGCCGTTGACGTCCTTGACGGGGATGACGGAGTTGGCGAAGTAGCCGTTGGCGATCGCCTTGGCCGCCCGCGCCTGGCTCTCGGCGGCGAACTGGTCGACGTCGTCGCGGCTGAAGCCCTCGAGGGTCGCGATGAGGTCGGCGCCGATGCCCTGGGGCACGAAGTCGGTGTCGAGCGCGGTCCGGGGGTCCATCGCCCAGGCGCCACCGTCGGAGGCCATGGGCACCCGGCTCATGGACTCGACGCCGCCGGCGACGATGAGGTCCTCCCAGCCGGACTTCACCCGGGCCGAGGCCTGGTTGACGGACTCCAGTCCGGAGCCGCAGAAGCGGTTGAGCTGCACGCCGGCCACCTGCTCGCCGAACCCGGCGGCGAGGACGGCGGTGCGGGAGATGTCGGCGCCCTGGTCGCCGACGGGGGAGACGACACCGAGGACGACGTCGTCGACCTGGTTCGCGTCGAGGTCGGGGTTGCGGGTCTTGATCTCCTCGAGCAGGCCGTTGAGCAGCGAGATCGGCTTGACCTCGTGCAGCGAGCCGGTCTTCTTGCCGCGTCCGCGCGGGGTGCGGATCGCGTCGTAGATGTAAGCCTCGGTCATGTCAGTGTCCTTCGTGTAGAACCTTCGGTGCCGATTGTGACACCACTGCTGTCAGAGTCGCTAGGTCCGGGTCCGATCGTGACACGGGTCACGTCCCCGCGGGGCGAGCTCACTCCCGCACGGCGTACTCGACCGAGGCCGTCACCTGCCACAGGAGCACGGCGCCGGAGCGCCTCACCGTCGCCTCGACGTCGTCGGGGAACTCCTGGAGCGTGGGCGCGCCGACGTCACCGCCGGTCAGGTCGCCGATCACGGAGACCGGCACGACGTAGGGCTCGGCCGCACTGAGGGGACGCACCTGGAGCAGCACGTCGTCGGCGCACCGGAAGCGCCCTCCGGGCAGGGCACCGGGCTCGTCCTGGGCGTCGGTCCAGTACCGCTGGGCGTCGCCGAGGGAGGACCCCTGCGTGGCCGGCTCGCAGCCGAGCCGGGCGACCTGCTCGGACATCGCCCGCAGGTCGCCGGCGACCTCGTCGCGCGTCGAGACGCCCGTCAGCAGCCACGACTCCCCGAGCGTGCACGCGAAGTCGATCTCGTCGACCTTGTAGTTCTGCTGGCCCGACTGGCACAGGTCGTTGGCGGCCTCGGCGAGCGCGTCGCCGCGCCGCCATGCGGTCGGGCCGAGCTCCTGCACCTGCGATCGCGCGGCGCTGCGCTCGGCGCCGAGCGAGCGCGGATCCGGTGGATCGGGTCGCCCGCACGACGCGAGGAGCACCAGGGCCACGACCAGGACGCTACGGCGCATCCCCGGAGTCTAGGGCCGCGCGGGGCTACGCTCGGCCCCGTGAGCACAGAGACGATGAGCGTGGAGCAGCTGGCCGCACGGGTCGACATGACCGTGCGCACCGTGCGCTTCTACGCCGGTCGCGGCCTCATCCCGCCGCCGCGGCGCGAGGGCCGCAACGGCTACTACGGGGCCGGCCACCTGGCTCGGCTCGAGCTCGTCAAGGAGCTGCAGGCGCACGGCTTCACCCTGGCCGCCATCGAGGGCTACCTCGAGCAGATCCCCGCCGACGCGACGCCCGAGCAGGTGGCGCTGCACCGCACGCTCCTCGCGCCCTGGACGCCGGAGATGCCCGAGACGCTCGACCGCTCGATGCTCGAGAGGCGCGCGGGTCGCAGTCTCAGTGACGACGACCTCGAGGTGCTGGTCGCCATCGGCGTCGTCGAGCCGACGCCGACCGAGGACGTGTTCCGGCTCGCGCCCGCCCACCTGGCCGTCGGCATGGGCTTCCTCGACGCCGGCCTGCCCGTCGACGCGGCACTCGCCGCACGGAGGGTGATCACGGAGCACGGCCGGGCGCTCGCGGTCGAGCTGACCGAGCTGTTCCGCACCCTCGTCTGGCCGCACCTCGTCGCGTCAGGGCAGCCGCCGGAGCTGATCACCGCGATGATCGAGCGGTTCAAGCCGCTCACCGTGCAGGCCCTCGTCACGTCGTACGAGGAGGCGGTCGACGACGAGAAGCGGCGCACCGTCCGGCGCCGGGCCAACGAGCGCGACTGAGGTCACGCCTCGCTCGTCGAGCGCCCCTTTCGTGCCCTCGGTACGCTGAGGCACGAAGGGAAGTATCCCGACGACCTGGTGCGTCAGCACGGTCCGGCCATCCGGACCCGCGCCAGGTGGCCCTCCCGGGTGGAGAAACCTTCGCGACATCCCTGTCATCCCTGACATCGTCACCGCGAAGGAGCGCACTCCCCCATGCCCCTCGGTTCTTCACTCGACTGGACCTTGCTGTTCGTCGCGATCATCGTCCTGCTCGGCGTCGACCTGCTGCTCACCCGCAAGCGCGACGAGATGCCGGTCAAGGTCGCCGCCGTCTGGTCGATCGCCTGGATCGCGATCGCCCTCGCCTTCGGCGGCGTGCTGTACCTCTTCGGCACCTCCGAGCAGGCAGGCACCTACCTGGCCGGCTACCTCGTGGAGAAGTCGCTGTCGCTCGACAACGTCTTCGTCTTCCTGGTGGTGCTCGGCGCGTTCGCCATCCCGACGCCGAAGCGCGTGCGTCTGCTGACGTACGGCATCGTGCTCGCGCTCGTCCTGCGCCTGATCTTCATCCTGGTCGGTGCCGCGGCGCTCGACGCCGCCTCCTGGCTGACCTACCCGTTCGCCGCGCTGCTCGCCTGGACCGGTTGGCGCCTCTGGAAGCACCGCAACGACCACGACGGTGACGAGAAGCTCGTCGAGGGCGTGAAGAACCGCATGACGATCGCCGAGGGCGACCACGGCGACAAGCTGATCGCCAAGGAGAACGGCAAGCGGATGCTGACCACGGCCGGCGCCGCACTGGTGGCCATCGCCGTCGTCGACATCATCTTCGCCGTCGACTCCGTGCCCGCCATCCTCGGCATCACGACCGACACGTTCGTCGTGTTCGCCGCGAACGCCTTCGCCCTGCTGGGCCTGCGCCCGCTGTTCTTCCTGGTGGCGGAGCTGGTGGCCCGCCTGAAGCACCTCAAGGCCGCGCTCGCCGCCCTGCTGGTCTTCATCGCCGCGAAGATGGTCTACGGCGAGGTCCTCGACACCAAGGTCGGCGTGGAGTGGTCGCTCGGCGGCGTGCTGCTGATCCTGGGTGCCGGCGTCGTCGCCTCGCTCCCCGCCTACAAGCGCGAGAAGGCGCAGGAGGAGGACGCCAAGGTCCAGGAGGGCGACGAGCCGCTCGTCTGACCCTCACGACGACGACGGCCCCCACGCAGCTGCGTGGGGGCCGTCGTGCGTCACAGACCCATGCCGCGGCCGATGATCTCCTTCATGATCTCGGTCGTGCCGCCGTAGATCGTCTGGATGCGCGTGTCGAGGTACGCCTTGGAGATCGGGTACTCCGACATGAACCCGTAGCCGCCGTGCAGCTGCAGGCACTTGTCGACGGTCTTCTTCTGCAGCTCGGTCGTCCACCACTTGCCCATGGCGGCGTCGGCGACGGTCAGGTCGCCGCGGTTGTGCTGCGTGATCGACTCATCGACGAACACCTGCGCGATCCGCGCCTCCGTCTCCAGCTCGGCGAGCACGAAGCGACTGTTCTGGAACGAGCCGATCGGCTTGCCGAACGCCTTGCGCTCCTTGACGTAGTCGAGCGTCATGTCGATGGCCGCGCGGCACGCGGCGGCCGCCACGACCGAGATCGACAGCCGCTCCTGCGGCAGCTTCTCCATGAGGTAGATGAAGCCCTGACCCGGCTCGCCGACGAGGTTCTCCTTCGGCACGCGGACGTCCTCGAAGTACAGCTCGGCGGTGTCCTGCGCCTTGAGGCCGATCTTGTCGAGGTTGCGACCGCGCTCGAACCCGGGCGTACCGCGCTCGACGGCGATGAGCGAGAAGCCCATCGCACCGGCCTCGGGGTCGGTCTGGCACACCACGAGCACGAGGTCGGCGTTGATGCCGTTGGTGATGAACGTCTTCGAGCCGTTGATGACGTACTCGTCGCCGTCGAGCACGGCCCGCGTCTTGATGCCCTGCAGGTCCGAGCCGGTGCCCGGCTCCGTCATGGCGATGGCGGTGATCATCTCGCCGCTGCAGAACCTCGGGAACCAGCGCGCCTTCTGCTCGTCGGAGGCGTACGACAGCAGGTAGCCGGACACGAGGTCGGTCTGGATGACGAAGCCGATGCCGCTCGCGCCGATCCGGGTGACCTCCTCGGACAGGATCGCGTTGTAGCGGAAGTCGGTGATCCCCCCTCCGCCGTGCTCCTCCGGCATCATGAACCCGAGCAGGCCGAGCTCGCCGGCCTTCTCCCACACCTCGCGGGGGACGATGCCGTCCTTCTCCCACTGGTCGTGGTGCGGCGCGATCTCCTTCTCGCAGAACGTGCGGACGGTGTCGCGGAACGCCTCGTGGTCGGCGTCGAAGATGGTGCGCTTCATGGTGTGTTCCTTCCTAGGCCTGGACGGCGACGCCGTCGGCGATGAGGGTCTCGACGTCGTCGATGCCCCAGGCGGTCAGTGCCTCACGGGTGTTGGCGCCCGGCCCGACGGGCGGGGTCGTGAGGTGCGGTGCGGTGCGCGAGAAGCGCGGGGCCGGCGCGGGCTGCGTGGTGCCGTGGTGCTCCACGTAGGTGCCGCGGGCGACGTTGTGGGGGTGCTCGTACGCCTCGGTCAGCGGGAGCACGGGGTGCACGCACGCGTCGGAGCCGTCGAAGACGTCGGTCCACTCCGCCTGCGTGCGCGACGCGAACCGTCGCTCCAGCTCGGTCCGCAGGGTGCCCCAGTCCTGCAGGTCGTACTGGCCGGGCAGGTCGCCCCCCACCAGCTCGACGAACGCGGCGAAGAACTGCGGCTCGAGCGGGCCGACCGACATCCAACGACCGTCCGACGTCCGGAAGACGTCGTAGAACGGGGCGGCGCCGCCGAGCAGGTTCGTGCCGCGTCGCCCGTCCCAGATGCCGGCCTGCTGCATCGTCACGGCCATGGTCAGCAGGTGGGCCGTGCCGTCGGTGATGGCCGCGTCGACGACCTGGCCCTCACCCGACGCGCGGGCGTGCAGCAGCGCCGCGAGCACGCCGGCCACCAGGTAGAGCGAGCCGCCGCCGAAGTCGCCCAGCAGGTTCATCGGGAAGGCAGGGGCGTCGTCGGGTCGTCGACCGAGCGGGTCGAGCGCACCGGCGACGGCGATGTAGTTCATGTCGTGCCCGGCCGTCTGGCTCAACGGGCCGTCCTGGCCCCAGCCGGTCATCCGGCCGTAGACGAGGGAGGGGTTGCGGGCGAGGCAGTCGTCCGGACCGATGCCGAGACGCTCGGTGACGCCGGGCCGGAAGCCCTCGAGCAGCACGTCGGCCTGCTCGACGAGCCGCAGCACGGTCTCGACGCCACGCGGGTCCTTCAGGTCGAGGGCGACCGACGGCCGACCGCGGCCGAGCAGGTCCTGCTCGGGGCGCGTGACCTGCAGGCCACCCCCGCCGGGCCGGTGGACGCGCACCACGTCGGCGCCGAGGTCGGCGAGCATCATGGCCGCGAACGGCCCGGGTCCGATGCCGACCATCTCGACGACGCGCACGCCGTTCAGGGGTCCAGGGTTGATCGTCACACCACTAGTGTGACAGTTGTACTGTCACAATGTCGAGCGCGTCCTGTGCTGACCCTCACCCTGTCCGGATACCGCCGGTATGTGGCAGCATCTCCCCGTGCACCCCGATCTCGCGTACACCCGACGGGGCACCCCCGGTGCCCCTCCGCTCGTCCTCCTGCACGGCATCGGCCACCGTCGCCAGGCCTGGGACCCGGTGATCGAGGAGCTCGCCCGCGACTACGACGTCATCGCGCCCGACCTCTCCGGGTTCGGCGAGTCGCCCGCCTTCGCCGGTGGCATCCGGTACTCGATGGACAACGCGTGCGACCACCTGCTGACCCAGTTCGAGCGGTGGGGCGTGACCAAGCCGCACGTCGCGGGCAACTCCCTCGGCGGCGCGATCGCCCTCGAGCTCGGCGCGCGTGGGCTGGTGGCGTCGGCCACCGCGCTCAGCCCCGCCGGCTTCTTCGGGCCGATCAACCGCTTCCAGGCGCTGCTGCCCCTGTTCCTCATGCGCCTCTCGGCGATGGTCACGCCGAAGCGCCTCCTGCAGCGCCTCGCTGCCGGCTTTCTTCGATGCGGCGATGGCTTCTTCAATCCCCGGTGCTTTTTCTGCCCAGGCTTCCAGAGTGGTCTGATCCATATTGCGCACACCCTCCATCAACCGTTTTGCATTCACTTCGCGCACGGTTGCCGGAATAAACAGGCCTTCCGCTTCCAGATCGGTGCTGTCTCTGTGGGCGGTACGGGCCAGGGTATGTTCCAGCCCGCATTTCAGGGAGGGTGAATCCAGGGGGGCGTCCACGGACAGCAGTTTGGCATCGGCCTGTAGTTGCTCGCCAGCCAGCTGCAGATACTGGCGGCGGCGCAGGGCGATCTCGTCATCGCCAGCCAGCAGGGGTAATGCCTTGGCGGTCTCCCCCGTGCCATTGAGTGCCACAAACAGGGCGGCAAAGCCCAGGCTGGCTTCACTGGCATCCGTGGCGCCGTGCTGGACACGCAGGGATTTTCGGGTCATTTCCAGATAGGGATCACTGATCAGGCCGGACTCGGGCCATTCCGGCAGGGCATCCAGGTAGCCGGGGTAAAGGGGCCAGGTGTCCATGCGGTTGAGCAATTCCTGTTGCTTGAGTTGGCAGGCGCGACTGGCGGCAAGCAGGTAGTGATCCACAAAGGCGGCATACCATTCCTCAAGCCGATCGCGCAACGCGTCGAGCTGGGCC
>LUMW01000954.1_pt1 | contig 10751 bp, 9 predicted proteins | sample 729761 | NCBI WGS metagenome assembly LUMW01 (sample SAMN03860302, study PRJNA289734) | marine metagenome | biome: seawater column; feature: ocean; material: water; isolation source: Red Sea water column Station 192 - depth 500m | place: Saudi Arabia: Red Sea | collected 2011-10-15 | depth 500 m
GACCAGCCCTATCGAGGTCGAACGCATGCAGGTGTTGATCGAGCGATCTAAACAGAACGGATTGACAATCGAGATCCTGGATCACAATCAACTGGCTGAGGCCGAGCCAAATATTTCCGGGCTCAGTGCCATTCGTGTACCTTCTACAGGTATCGTCAACTATACCGCGATTTGTCACAAGCTCGCTGAACTGATCAAGCTCGACGGCGGTGAAATTTTGTATGGAAGCGCCGTTGATGCTTTGACCGAATCCGAAAACGATGTCGTTATCGGCTGTAATGATCGCAGGTTATCGGCCCGTAAGCTGATTGGGTGTGGTGGTGTGATGGCAGACCGTTTGGTTCGACTGCTCGGTGGCGAGCCGGATTTCCAGATTGTCCCGTTTCGTGGGGATTATTATCGTCTTGCGCCGCACCATAATCAGATCATCCGGCATCTTATCTATCCTATACCGGATCCGGCTCTGCCTTTTCTGGGTGTCCATCTGACGCGAATGATTGATGGTTCAGTGACTGTGGGCCCGAATGCCGTAGTCAATTTTTCACGTGAGGGGTATAGTCGTTTCGGATTTTCATTTGCAGACGCAATAGAGATGTTCAGGTTTCCAGGATTCCGCAGAGTTGTGTGGAAAAACCTCTCCGCCGCAGTGCAGGAACTTAAAAAAGGGCTCTGGAAACCGAGTTATCTGAAAGAGGTGCAGAAGTACAGTCCCAGCGTACAGTTGGCTGATCTGCAACCCTATCCACCAGGCATTCGTGCCCAGGCGGTCAGTACTGACGGGCAATTAGTCGACGATTTCCTGTTTCATCATACGGGAAACTGTTTAATCGTTTGTAATGCCCCGTCACCAGCCGCTACCTCCTGTTTCCCCATTGCGCGTCACATAGTTGATCAATTGTCTGACCAGTAGGAATTATCTGCTACCTTGCGTCACAGGTAAAAGTTGTTAAGAATGCTACGTACGCTGGTGAAATGAACGTTAAAGTAGCCGGCAAGGAGAAAATGATTCACCAACAGCGAAAACGACTATGTTCAGAGTCGGTACAAATGGAGGCTTAGTTCATGAAGATATTGGTCAAGTTGATATGTTCGTTGGCAGTTGTTTTGTTAGGTTGGATGTCAGGGCCAGCGATGGCTGCAGATATTCCATGTAAGACAGCTAAACTCATCGTTCCATGGAAAGCGGGTGGCGGTACTCACGTTCTTTTTTCTATTTTTGAGAAAACTATTCAAAATCTGGATGTGACACCTAAGATTAAGGTGGTCACTGTTCCCGGGCAAGGTGGTAACAAGGGTGCAAAAGAAGCTCGAAAGGCGAAAGCCGATGGCTGTACGCTGTTTGCAATACACCAGAGTGCTATTACGAGTTATCTCAATGGCCGAATCGATTTCAGTTTTGAGGCGTTTGATACGGTCGCTCTCTTGACGTCTACCCCGGATATTCTAGGTGCCGCGGGTTCGGCGCCTTGGAATACATTGGCTGAGTTGGATCAGGCTGCCAAGGCGGCGCCTGGAACTATCCTAACGGGGGCCACCTTTGGTTCGACGAGTCAATTTATGTGGCTGATCCTGGAAGAGAAGACCGGGATGAAGTTCAAGTATGTGCCATTTGATGGCACACGACAGCGAATGACAGCATTGCTGTCTGATGCAATTCAACTAGGTACGCTCAACGTCGCTTCAGGTCGTAAGTACCTTGAGAATGGTGACCTGAAAGCCTATGGGATAGCTGCAGAGGAACGCTCCAAGCATCTGCCGGATTTGCCGACTCTTCAAGAACAGGGGGTTGATCTTGTCTATGCCCTAAAACGCGGAATCGTAGCACCAAAAGGTACACCGGCTGATGTGATCGCGCATTGGTCTGGGGTGTTTAAGACCGCGGCAGAAGATGCGGACCTTCTAGTGCAAATGGATGCGAAAGGCACGGACATTAACTGGGTTGGTCCAGAAGGGTATCGTGCGTGGGCTGAAGCCACCTATGCTGACCATGAACAGGTAGCTATCAAGATCGGAATGTACAAGAAGGACTAATCGGCTGACCTCGATGTGTGATAAACGCGGCACGGCAATCGTCGTGCCGCACGCCTTTTATCAAGTTGTCACAGTGGTATGAATCGACTGAACCGGGACACTGTAGTTGCCATCATCTTGATGGTTTTCTGTGGGATATTTTTCTGGGCTAGTTTTTCTATCCGTGAGCCGGACTACGGTGTATTACCCCCTTCCGCATGGCCGCGAGTGGTCTTGATCGTATTATCTGTTCTGAGTCTACTGTATTTCATTCAATCTATTCGATCCCCAAAAGCAGTTGAAGATCGACCATCAACAGTAGAGAAAGGATTTAGGGGTTGGTTTTTGATGTGGCAAAACCCAATTTGGTGCTTTGTCCTTTTCTTTGGCTATGTTGCTAGTTTGCCAGTATTAGGCATGCTGATCGGAGGAATAGCGTTTGTATTTCTCTTATTGTGTGTGCTCGGCGGCTGGTCGTTCCGCAATCTTCTTGTTCATGCACTCATCGCAGGCATTTCAGTTGGGGGTATGTGGAGTATTTTTACCTTTGGGTTAGGCGTTCTGCTCCCGGCGGGTGAAATCTTCAATCCATTTGGATAGTCTGATCGAGCCATCCTTCAGTACTTATGATTATTGACAATATCCTGGCTGCGGTCGCAGAACTGGCTACGCTGCAAACAGTCGTACTGATGATGATTGGTGTAGCCGGGGGCTTGATTGCTGGTGCAATTCCAGGATTCACGATAGCGATGGCTGTCGTTTTGACGCTTCCGTTTACTTTTGGTATGCCCGCGTCACAGGGTTTGGCGACCATGGTCAGTGTGCTCGTCGGTGGACTATCTGGTGGGTTGATGGCAGGAATTATGACCGGTATTCCTGGTACGCCATCTTCCGTCGCAACGACTTTTGATGGCTTTCCAATGGCGAGAAGAGGTGAGCCGGGTCTTGCCCTAGGGATCGGTGTCTGGTCGTCGTTCAGTGGCGGCATCATCAGTGCCATTCTGTTGGTGACATTGGCACCACAGCTCGCGCGAATCGGTCTGGAATTTAATCCTTGGGATTACTTCATGTTGGTGATGTTTGCTTTGACCATTACCGCCAGTCTGGCAGGCAAAAATTTGATTAAGGGGCTGATTGCCGGCGCACTGGGATTGCTGATTCGCACGGTAGGCGAAGATGAAGCGGTTGGGATGGCGCGTTTTAACTTCGGTTCTGATGCGTTATTGCAGGGGTTCGATTTTATTGCGGTGTTGATTGGTTTGTTCGCGTTTAGTCAGCTGTTGAGTGATGTCCAAGACCGTTCCGCAGCAAAAAAATCCTTGAGTCAGAGAGGAACAGTTAGGGTACGCATTGAGCATCGGCGAGCGGTGCGTGAAGTATTCAAGCGCTGGACAACGATTGTTCGTTCTGCGTTGATCGGTGTATTTACCGGAATTCTGCCGGGTGCGGGTGGTTCGATCGCTAATATCCTAGCCTATGACCAGGCGAAGAAGGTTTCTAAACATCCTGAAAAGTTTGGTACTGGCGTGCCAGAGGGCATTATTGCGCCGGAAAGTTCTAATAATGCAGTGGAGGGGGGCGCATTAATCACAATGATGGCACTGGGTATTCCCGGAGACGTAACAACGGCTGTGATGCTTGGCGCACTACTGATACATGATGTGATTCCAAGTCCCACGTTTATCGCCGAGGAGCCGGTTCTAGCCTATTCTATTTTTATCGCGTTTTTTGTCGCGACATTTCTGATGTTAGGTCTGCAGTCTTTCATGCTGAGGGTATTCGTGCTGGTTACCAAGGTGCGAATGTATATGCTGGCCAGTGTGATTCTTGGTTTTTGTGGGATTGGGGTTTTTGCTATAAACAATGTCGAATTCGACCTCTGGACTCTGTTGTGGTTCGGAATTCTGGGATTAGCAATGCGGCATTTTGGGTTTCCCTTGGCGCCCATGATCCTGGGTGTGGTGTTGGGCAACATTGCTGAGCTTAATTTGGCAAGGGCATTTGCGATCACTACAGACCTGTCGCCATTTGTGACTCGCCCGTGGTCTCTTCTATTTTTGTTGTTGGCTATATTCTCAGCCATCTTCCCACTGTATCAATCCAGTCAATTCAAGCGCCGGTGGACATTGGCCTATAGTCCTTGTATGGCGGCAGCGGTTTCGATTCCAGTCTTTATGATGGGAGGTGCTGTCAGACCCGTTATAGGTGTCATGCTTGTTGCGCTTAGTGTATACCTGATTTGGAAACGGGCACGTTCTGGTTGGCAGTTGCCTGCCAGCGAATTGGCCTGAGAAGTGTCCTGTGAGCACTCACCTTAAAGCTCCCCTCAAGGTTGGGATTGGTGGCCTCGGCGCAATTGGCATGGCATTGGCTCGCCGTCTGGATAAGGGCATTGATGGCTTGACACTGACAGCAGTTTCGGCACGAAACACAGATTCAGCTCACTTGCGGTTGAGTGATTTCCGACAACAGGTTCCGGTGATGGCATTGTCTGAACTCGCACCAGTCAGTGATGTGGTGGTTGAGTGTGCTCCTGCTGCAGTCTTTGGCCAGATTGCCGAGCCCGCAATCAGAATGGGGAAAATTCTAATTCCTGTCAGTGTCGGTGGATTACTGGATAACTGGCATCTGGTTGAATTGGCCCGGACTACTGGTGCCCGGATCAATGTGCCCAGTGGTGCTGTATTGGGTCTAGATGCCGTACGTGCGGCCGGACTTGGGGATATTCAACGGGTTACTATTGTTACGCGAAAACCGCCTGCGGGCCTGAAAGGCGCCCCACACATCGGGAAACATCAAATTGATTTGAAGGCTGTTGAAGAACCTTTAAAAGTGTTTGAGGGGTCTGCGCGAGATGGTGTCGCAGCCTTCCCAGCCAATGTCAATGTAGCTGCCGCCTTGGGCCTTGCTGGTATCGGGCCGGATCAGACCTGGCTTGAAGTCTGGGCCGACCCTACGGTCAACCGAAACACGCACTCCATCACAGTAGAATCTGACAGCGCCCGATTTGAACTTAAGATAGAGAATGTTCCAACCGAGGAAAATCCCAGGACCGGCAGAATTGTTGCGCTGAGCACATTGGCGGCGCTGAAAAGACTGGTGGACCCACTGACTGTCGGGACGTAACGGTTCCGTTGTCTAAATCTACGAGGGATTACTCAGCCACGACCAACAAAGGGCATATTGGTTGCCATAACTGTCATAAATAATACGTTGGCCTCCAGCGGTAATTCGGCCATATAAACGACCGCGCGCCCAACATCATCAACGTTCATCGTTGGTTCCACGGCAACGTCACCGTTGGCTTGGGCAACGCCGGCGGACATTTTTTCTGTCATCTCGGTGAGGGCATTGCCGATATCAATCTGTCCGCAAGCTATGTTGTAGGCACGGCCATCAAGTGATGTCGAGCGCGTTAGTCCACTGATTGCATGCTTGGTGGCCGTATAAGGTGCGGAGTTTGGCCGGGGGGCGTAAGCAGACACCGAGCCGTTGTTGATGATTCGACCGCCCCTAGGCTGTTGTGTCTTCATCACCCGGAATGCTGCCTGCGTACACAAAAACGCCCCCGTCAAATTGACATCAACAACGCTTCGCCATTCCTCGACGGTCAGTTCTTCGAGTGGCACGGGTCGCGCACCGAGCCCGGCATTGTTGAAAAGCACATCAACCCGGCCAAATTGGGTGCAGGTGTTGTCGAATAGATTTCTGACCGACTCAGGGTCGCTGACATCTGTGGGTACGATCAGGGTGCGATTGCCGTCGTCCTGGGCAAGATCTACGGTTGTTTTGAGTGTGTCGGGCCGACGTCCGGCGAGTGCCACTGCATAGCCTTGCGCATGGAGTGCCAGGGCTGCGGCCCGGCCAACGCCAGAACCCGCTCCAGTGATGACTGCTGTCTTTTGATCAGAACCCATGTTCATAACCCCGGATTGTTGGTTGAGCTAGATAGCCGTGCAGGAATCCTCCACTGTACCTGAACTGGCGTGTCTGGCAAGGTTTCTAGCCTGACTTTCGCCTGGGCAGTTTGCAATAGGCACTAAGATTTGGTTAGAGTTGCGCGCTTTCTACTAGGTAAAGCCCCGCCGTACCCAGTCCTGGTAAGTTGATACGCGTGATACATTTCATCCGTACACCTGTTGAAATCTACAGCTAGAAAGGCGACAACAATGACGACACCGGTGGTTGTGGCGACTCGAAGATGGACAGAACGCGCCTGTGATGAATTGACCAGGCAGTTCGACGTCCGCCTCAACCAGGAGGATCACCCACTCACGTTGGACGAGGTTCGACTACGGTGTGAGGGGGCCACTGTACTGTGTCCATGGGGCGGCGATCGCCTTGATGCTAATTTTATTGCCAGCCTTCCCGATAGCGTAAAGCTGATTGCCTGTATCAGTGCGGGCACCGAACATGTCGACATCACAGCAGCAACAGCCCACGGGATTATGGTAACCAACACCCCCGATGTTGTAACAGAAGAAACGGCGGATATGACATTTGCCTTGCTGCTTGGGTTATGCCGCCGCCTGGTCTACGGTGACGCCCTAATCAGAGATGGTCGCTGGCATGGCCTGAGTATTGACGACCCTAACGCCGCCGTGCCACGGCTTTCCGGATGCCAGTCATTTACCACGGCCGGAGTCGGAAACCCGAGGCTGAGAAAGACTGCCATGCGCGTTATTGTGCCACCTTAGACGAGTTGCTGGAGATGGCCGATATTGTCTCTTTACATTGCCCGCTGACGGAACAGACCCGAAACCTGATTGATGAACAAGCACTGTTTAAAATGAAAACTAGTGCGATCCTGATTAATACGGCAAGGGGTGCGGTTGTGGACGAAGCAGCTCTGGCTGACGCACTTATTCGCGGTGAGATTGCTGGTGCTGGATTGGATGTATTCGTCAGTGAACCAGAAGTTGGTGAGCACCTGACTGGGCTTGATAATGTTTTGTTGTCACCTCATGTGGGGACAGCCACAACGGAGACGCGTGATGAAATGGGTCTACGTGTCATCGAAAACATCAAGACTTTTTTGTCGACCGGTCAACCACGCGACATAGTCGAACGCTGAATAGTGTGCCGGTTAATGTGAGTGGCGCGGCACAACATTCCTCAGTTTCTGATATTTTGTAGCCAGCTCAATGATGCCCCCGGTAGACAGTTGCCCCACAGTATCGCGGTAGATCTCCTGCCAGGGCGTTTGATGTTCGGGAAACTGGTTTTTGAGAGAAGCTGTGCGTGTAGCAAGTTCCTCATCACTCATTAGAACATCCAACGTGCCTCGGTTGAGGTCTATTTTCAGCGTATCCCCTGTTTGCAGTAATGCCAGTCCGCCACCAATAGCTGATTCAGGTGAGGCATTTAGAATGGAAGGACTGCCAGAAGTGCCGCTTTGTCGACCATCGCCCAAAGTGGGTAATTCACGAATGCCATTCCGAATCAAAGCGTCAGGTGGCTGCATATTAACGACCTCAGCTGAGCCAGGATAACCAACTGGCCCACAGCCACGAATCACGAGAATACAGTGGGCATCGATTTCTAAGGAAGAGTCATTGATTCTCTTGTGGTAGTCCTCTGGGCCATCAAAAACAACCGCGCGAACCTCAAAGACATTCTCTTGACCAGGAGTTGAAAGATAGCGTTGCCTGAATTCATCGCTGATCACAGATGTTTTCATTATCGCGGCATCACACACGTTACCTTTTAGAACCACAAATCCAGCGTCTTCCATCATAGGTTTCGCGTAGGGTTTAATAACATCAGTATCTAGGGATGGAGTATTGGCACAATTCTGTTCAACTGTTGATCCAGCTACCGTCATGGTATTGCCGTGCAGTTTCCCGGCTTCTAGCAGTTCGTGCATAACCGCTGGCACCCCACCTGCTTGGTGATACGCCTCTCCCAGGTATTCACCGGCAGGTTGTAAATTTACGAGCAACGGAATAGTCAGCCCCACTGTTTCCCAGTCTCCAATCTGAAGGTCAACATTGGCGTGCCGAGCAATCGCATTTAAATGAATTGGTGCGTTTGTAGAACCACCAATCGCCGAGTTCACCATGATTGCATTTCCGAAGGCTTCCCTTGTCATAATCTTCGATGGTGTCAGATCTTCTTCGACCATCTCGACAATTCGGCGTCCGGATTTATAGGCCATTTCAGCACGTTCTTTGTGTGGTGCTGGTATAGCTGTTGAACCTGGCAGTGACATGCCAAGCGCTTCGGCAAGAGAATTCATTGTTGTGGCAGTACCCATTGTATTGCAGTGCCCCGGAGAAGGCGTGGCGTCAGCAACTAATTGGATGAATTCTTCGTCGTCTATCTCTCCTTCAGCCAGAAGTTTTCGAGCTTCCCACAAGATTGTGCCAGATCCAGCGAGGTTCCCACGCCAGTAGCCGTTAAGCATTGGACCACCAGATAGTGCAATCGCCGGAATATCGACAGTTGCAGCACCCATGAGCATGGCGGGAGTTGTTTTGTCACAACCCGTGGTCAGTACTACGCCGTCTAGAGGATAGCCGAATAGAACCTCGACGAGGCTTAGGTATTGTAGATTTCGATCAAGAGCCGCTGTTGGTCGCTTACCACTTTCCTGGACCGGATGAACAGGAAACTCTAAGGCGATACCCCCAGCTTCTCGGATTCCATCGCGAACACGCCGCACAAGATCGACATGGATCCGGTTGCAGGGTACGAGGTCACTGCCAGTCTGTGCAATCCCGATGATCGGATTACCGGAGCGAAGCTCGGCAGCGGAAATGCCAAAGTTAGTATACCGTTCAATATGGGTGGCAGTTGCGCTGGGGTCGCCGGGAATATCAAACCATTCACGACTCCTGAGGCGTCGAGGTTCTCCTGTCATCGATCATCTCCCTGATAGGGTGTTTGGGTCAGCATTGGTTCATCTGCACATCATGCCTGCAGCATGGACTATGTTTAGTATAGATCAACAGTAAAATAACCCTAAATGGATCGTACCCCAATTTGATGAATTACTTTGAGGTTATCAGCTTATGGTTAAGGATAAGTTACATAAAGCAGCAGAACTCCTTATAGATGCTCAAAATCGGTGTGACCGTATTTCGTTATTACCATCGTCGTTACGACCTGTTGATCTGATTGAAGGTTATCGAATTCAGGACATTGTGACAGCGGGCAGCGATATCGTGGGTTGGAAAATTGCAGCGACCAGTCGAGCGGGACAGATTCACATCGGTATTGATCATCCGATTGCGGGGCAACTCGCTAGCTCCTGTATTCTTCACAGCGGCGATACGGCAGTAATGACTGGAAATTTAATGCTAGCGGCTGAGGCGGAGTTTGTGTTTGAGTTCTCGGCTGATCTGCCTGCTCGAGATGCGAGGTATGAGATCGATGAGGTTATGTCGTGTGTTGGTCACTTACGTATCGGTATAGAACTCCCTGATTCTCGGTACCATCTATTTGCTAAAGCTGGCGCACCTCAACTTGTAGCCGATAACGCTTGTGCCAGTCAATTCGTGTTAGGGGTAAGGATTGACTGTGATTGGCGTAAAGATGATCTAGGTAGTAAAAAAACATCACTGTATGTTGATGGAGGCCTAGCCACAGAGGGATATGGATCGGATGCATTGGGAGACCCTAGGGCAGCTTTAACATGGTTGGTCAATCACGTGTCGGAACGACGGATAGATTTATTGTCAGGTCAGTTCGTAACAACTGGTGTTTGCGGAGACCCTACACCTATCGGATCTGCATCTCATGTCCGTGTTGCTATTGAAGGTTACGGTGAGGTTGAGGTTAAACTCTTGAACGAAGGCATGGGAGTTTCGTAAATGGAGGTGTTTGATGAAAACGACGTCACTTGGTAGAACTGGTCTTCAAGTTTCGGAGATTGTTTTTGGTGGGGGTTTTGTTGGTGGAATCCTTTTACATGCCAGCGATGAGATACGGCGAGACGTACTCCAGATGGCAATGGAATCAGGTATCAACTGGATTGATACAGCGGCATCATATGGAAAAGGTCAGTCGGAGGAGGTCGTAGGGTGGCTACTAAAAGAACTGCCAGATAATAAACGACCTCAAGTGTCTACTAAGTTTGCAGTCGACCCTAACGGGGGAGACTATGTCGGTCAGATTCGACGGTCACTGGATCAAAGTTTGCGTAGATTACAGATGGAGTCTGTGTCACTTCTTCAACTACATAATCAAATAGGGGAGGACAGTCATCAGTTGCCACTTAATGAGATATTGAGATCGGATGGCGTGCTTGATGCACTTGATCAGATCAGGTCAGAAGGCTTAACAAACTTTGTTGGATTTACAGCTCTAGGTGATGCCGTGTCTTGCCGCGAAGTGGTTCAAAGTGGTCGAATTGATACAGCACAGGTGTATTACAACCTTATTAATCCGAGTGCAGGTTACGACATTAAAGCGACCTGGCACAGTGAGAATTTTACAGGACTGCTGGAGGCGTGTCGCCAATTTGGTGTTGGTGTGCTGGGTATTCGGGTGTACGCGGCAGGGATACTCGCGAGCCGGGTGCAACATGGGCGCGAGATCCCAGTCACAAGCAATGCGGATTATGAAAGTGAGTTAAAACGAGCCGACTGTGTGCGTAACGTATTAGGGGAAGTTGATGGTACGGATGCTCAAAAAGCGCTACGCTTTGTTCTGGACCAGGACCACATTGATGGTGCGGTTATTGGGCTTGCAGAACTTTCTCACCTCCGAGAAGCGATTGGCGCAACACAGCTGGATTC
>LUMW01000645.1_pt1 | contig 10742 bp, 8 predicted proteins | sample 729761 | NCBI WGS metagenome assembly LUMW01 (sample SAMN03860302, study PRJNA289734) | marine metagenome | biome: seawater column; feature: ocean; material: water; isolation source: Red Sea water column Station 192 - depth 500m | place: Saudi Arabia: Red Sea | collected 2011-10-15 | depth 500 m
GGAGAGTACCCGGGCCAGCGCCTTGCCGACGACGACATCGTGATCGGTTGCTTTGCCGGCTCGATGGAAGTCATTGAGCACCAGGGTCATCGCTGTTGCGGCGGTGGGGCCGGGCAGCGCGTATTCGGTGGGTTGTGGCGGTATATAGTTGTCGGCGAGCTGCAGAGCCTTTGTTTTGGCTTCAGCCAGCAACCGGTCCCGGTTCATGGTGATACCGTCCCCGTCGCGCAAATATAGAAGATCTCGAGCCTCGTCGGCAGATCGTGCAACAGCGGCCGTACCGACGGTTTCGAATACGCGGGTCACGGCAGGCATCGGTCCCTGAGGACCCTTGGGGTTGTGATGCCAGCGAGCGAGCATTTCCTTGCAGCCGCCCCAGGCCGGGACCAGACCGACGCCAACCTCGACCAGGCCCATGTAGGTCTCCGCGTGCGCTTGTACAGCATCACAATGGAGCAGAATTTCCAGACCGCCAGCGAGTGCCATACCGGATGGCGCTCCGACCACCGGGAAGGGAGCATACTTGAGAGCTTGGTAGGCATCCTGGCCAGCTTTAATCGATTTCGTGATCTCGGGCCAGCCCGCAATATTGGCTGCAAACAGGGCAAGGCCGATATTGGCACCGACCGAAAAGTTGGCTGCCTCGCTGTGGATAATCAGTGCCTTGTAGTTCTCCCCGGGGACTACCTTCAATGCTTTTTCGACCATGGCCATGACGCCCGGGTCGATGCTGTTCATTTTGGTATGGAACTCGAGGCAAACAACCGCATCCCCGATGTCCCACAGGCTAGCAGAACCGTTGCCGGCGATGCGCGTAGTCGCGCGTTTGATATCCTGCAGCAGGAGCACGCCATCTGGTCTGGCGACATTGTGATAGGTGTTACCGGTTCCAAAATACTGCAGCACACCCTGTTCTGTCCGATAGAAAGTACCGTCTCCGACCTGGTCCAGCAGTTGTGGTACGGCCATACTGGATTCGCGTAGCTGTGCGGCGAACCAGGCCGGGCCGAGCTGGTCGATCATTTCGAATGGGCCCCATTTCCAGGCATAGCCATTTCGCATGGCCTCATCGACCGCATACACATCGTCAGCTATCTCGGGTACCAGTGAAGCGGCGTAGCTCAATGTGTGGGCGAGTACACGCCAGGCGTACCGGCCACCTTTGTCCGGATGTTCTACCAGAGCGCGTAGGCCCTTGCGACCAGTGCCTATACTGTCAAGGTCTGCTTTGCGTGCTGTCCGATATTCGCCTGTGTCGAGGTCCAGAGACTCTTTGATTCTTTTTCCGTTGGCACGGTTAAGGCGGTAAAACCCGCCTTTGCCTTTGCGGCCGGTATAACCCTCACGGATCATACGCGCTATCAGTTCGGACTCTTGGTGCAGATCTCTGAACATATCCTGTTCGGGCAGAGAAGACAGCATTGAGGCCGATACATGCGGCTGCAGATCAATACCCACCAGGTCCATCAGGCCGAACACGCCTGTTTTAGGTATACCCATGGGCCGGCCAACAATGGCGTCTGCTTCTTCAACTGATAACTGATCCTCAATTGCGAATCGGATCGCACTCGTGGTCCAGAGGATACCGATACGATTAGCTATGAATCCAGGTGTGTCCTTACACCGAACAACACTCTTGCCCAGCGCCCGGTCGCCAAAGACCTGAAGCGATGTGATCGCATCCGCCCGGGTGTGCGTGCCGGCCACCACTTCCAGTAGCCGCAGATACCGCGGCGGGTTAAAAAAATGGGTGATCGCAAAGTCACGGGCAAAACTTTCAGGTAATCCGCTCACCAGTTTCGCCAGTGGGATCGTGGATGTGTTCGATGTGACGATCGACCCGTGCTTGCGCGCGGCGTCTATCCGCCTGTAGAGATCCTGCTTGATTTCTAGGTCCTCTATAACTGCTTCGATCACCAGGTCGCATTCCGACAGCAAGCTCAGATCATCGTCGAGATTGCCTGTCTGAATACGGCGGCTATTTCGCTTGTGCATCAGCGGTGCCGGGTCGGCCTTAAGCATATTGTTCACAGCTGTTTCGGCCAACACACTGCGGTTGGACGCACCATCGGGGACCACGTCGAGCAGAATAACCGCTATGCCTGCGTTAGCGACATGGGCTGCGATACCGGCACCCATGACACCGGCTCCGATCACAGCGACCTTGTCTATATTCGTCATACGCCGACAGTTTCCATCACAGTCGCGATCCCCTGGCCACCACCGATGCACTGAGTTGACAGTGCGTAGCGGCCATCTTCGCGCTTGAGAATCTGCGCGGCTTTGCCCGTGATCCGCGCACCGGTTGCACCAAGTGGGTGACCGATGGCAATAGCACCACCGTCGATGTTGACTTTGTCCATATTGAGGCCCAGATCACGGACAGACGCGATCGACTGAGTGGCGAAGGCTTCGTTGATCTCCACGACATCGATGGCGTCTGCGCTCAATTCGGCGCGGGCCAGCGCTTTGCGTGAGGCAAATATTGGACCGAGCCCCATCGTTTCAGGTTTACAACCCGAGACTGCGATGCTTTTGATTCGGGCGATGGGCTCCAGTCCGTTTTCCTGGGCGTAGGCTTCTGAGCACACCAGCGTTGCCGCTGCACCATCAGTCAGTGGTGAGGAAGTCCCAGCCGTCACGCTGCCATTCTCGTCGAAAGCTAGCTTCAGGCCTGCCAGATCTTCGGCTGAGGTGCCCGGTCGCAGGCAGCCATCAGTATCGACGGTTAGCCCGTTCATCTGGATCGGTACGATCTCCTGTTCCAGTTTGCCCAGTGATTGGGCGTCTGCAGCTTTCTGCTGACTCAGAACAGCAAACTGTTCCTGTTCCTTGCGATCGATGTTGTATTCTTTGCCGACGTTTTCGGCTGTTTCACCCATCGAAATATAAGCCGCCGGGTTGGATTCCAGCAGTGCCGGATTGGGCATCGGATTGAATCCACCCATGGTGACGCGACTCATGGACTCGACGCCCGCACAGATGAAGACCTCACCAGCGTTCATCTGAATCGCACCGGCTGCATTGTGAATGGACTGCATGGAAGAGCCACAAAACCGGTTGATTGTGGTACCGGCGACACTGATAGGCAGGCCTGCCATCAGCACTACCAGGCGGGCCATGTTGAATCCCTGTTCGCCTTCGGGAAATGCGCACCCGAGAATCAGATCTTCGATGTCGTCGACATTGACTCCGGTTCGGTCTATTAAGCCGCGAACCACCTGTGCCGCCAGATCGTCCGGTCGGACCTTAGCCAGCAGGCCCTTGTGGGCGAAGTGGAACGGTGAGCGGGCATAGCCGGCAATGACAACGTTTTTCATTGGATCGTCTCCTGTTGATAGTCGCTGGATAACGCAGTGCAGGTCATAGTTGATGAATCGGTTTGCCTGTGCGGTACCTCATGGGATCAGTTTGTACCGGTTCGGGTTTGACGCTGAGTCCGGTCCAGAGCATCGAGCGTCTGTAGCCGGATGTCGTTGAGTTCGGTGACCAGCGCAGCAAGATCAGATTTCTGTCGTGCTAGCGCTTTTAGTCGCTGGTTGACTTTTTCTAGCAGCATCGAGAGTTGTTCGCTTTGGCTGGGATCGGCATCATACAGATGCAAGTACTCCCTGATCTCGGCCAGACTGAAACCCAGTCGCTTGCCACGCAAGATTATCTGCAGGCGGCCACGATCGCGATAGTTATAAACCCTTGTCGTGCCGGCTCGGCGAGGGGACACCAGTCCCTTGGATTCGTAAAAACGGATAGCCCGTGGTGTGATGCCAAGTAGATTTGCCAATTCCGTAACACTATAGATGCTATCGGTATCACGTTCAGTGAGCGCGTTTTCCATCACCTGCTGGCCTACGCTTGCTGGGCCTGTTCTTCAGCTACAAGTTCCTTCTTGGATAGTTTCCCGATGATCGTTTTAGGCAGTTCGTCTCTGAACTCGATATGTGAGGGCATCTCGATCTTGGAGAGCTTGTCCTCCAGAAACTGTTTCAGGTCTGTTTCGTTGAGTGACTCGTTGGGCTTGAGCTTAACGAAGGCTTTGGGACTCTCGCCGCGGTATTCGTCCTTGATACCAATAACAGTGACCTCTGAAACCGCAGAGTGCAGGTAGATTGCTTCCTCAACCATGCGCGGGTATACGTTATAGCCACTGCAAAGTATCAGGTCCTTGAGTCGGTCGACCAGAAAGAAGTGACCCTGGTCATCCATGTAGCCGACGTCACCGGTTCGTAGCCAGCCATCGCGAAGGGTGTCCGTGGTCTCTTCTGCTTGATTGAGATAGCCCTTCATGATCTGGGGGCCTTTGATCCAGACTTCACCGCGTTCTCCGACGGGCATGAGATCATGTGGCGCTTCGAGGTCGTGTATGGTGATATCTGTTCCTGGCACCGGCAGGCCGATCGAGTTCTCCTTGTTGGTGCCTGTCATTGCGTTACAGGTGGCAACAGGCGAGGATTCGCTCAAACCATAACCTTCTACGAGTCTACAGCCAGTGATCTGTTCAAACTGGCGCTTGACTTCCAGCGGTAGAGGCGCACCACCGGACATGCAGTAGCGGATCGATGACAGGTCATACTTGGCCAGGTCCGGGGCCTGGTTGATGGCCGTGTATATGGTCGGTACAGCTGGGAACAGTGTCGCCTTTTTAGCACTCAGGGTCTTCAGGGTCTGATCCAGTTCGTAGCGCGGTAACAGAATCATCTCGGTGCCCGATGCGACTGCGAAGTTCATGACGGCGGTCATTGCAAACACGTGGAAAAGCGGCAGCACACCGACTATTTTTTCTTCTCCGGGCCTGAGCCCCGGGAACCATGAGAGCATCTGTGAGATGTTGGCAGACAGATTGGCCTGTGTCAGCATCGCTCCCTTGGAGCGCCCGGTGGTGCCGCCGGTGTATTGCAGTACAGCGATGTCCTGCTCGATATCGATCTCGACTTCTTCGGGTTGTCCGTCGTTGTTGATCAGATCTTCAAATCGCATGGTCGTTTCATCGTCAGTGACTGCCGCGATTTCTTTGCGTTTGACGATACCGAACAAAAGTCCCTTCAGTGGCGGCAGGATGGGAGACATCCGGCAGACGACGATCTGTTTCAGGCTTTCGGTCTGGCTGAGCATCGCGGCGACTTTGGGATAAAGCAGCTTAAGGTCCATCGTGACCATAATCTCTGTTTCACTGTCGGAGATCTGGAATGCGAGCTCACGTTCAACATACAGGGGGTTGTAGTTGACTACGGTGGCACCGGCACGCAGTGCGCCAAAATAGCAAATGACCGAGTACGGGGTATTGGGCAGGCACAGGCCGACCCGGCTCCCTTTTGTGACGCCCATATCCTGAAAGCCCTTGGCGGCCTGTCTAATATGTGTTGCCAGCTGTGCGTAGGTGGTTTTCCGCCCAAGAAAGTCAATTGCTGGCCGGTCAGCGAACCGGATTTCTGCATCATCGATGTATTCATTGAGAGCGCGACGGGTCAGCGGTGCGGACCAGTCAATCCCCTCGGGGTAATGGTGCAGCCACGGTTGTGGATGGACATCACTTGTTGTCATGGGTTCTTCCCTGGAATGTATTGTCTTTTACGTATACGGAATTGAGTTTACGTTTACGTCATACCCTGAGCAAGTGATCAGAAGGGTCCCGAAGCCGGCGGCCATGTTCTGGTTGGGTGGATCGTACCGTCAATGGCTGGGTCTGACGGTGTTCGGCAGGACACGTCGTATGTTGTCCGATAGCAGTCTAAGACCGGCTTGCCGTGGAAAGCTGGCCCGGTAGACCAGCCGAACCTGACGAAAGGCCTGGGGAATCTGCAGTTCACGCAGTATGACGCCACTGACTGCCAGGCGACCGGCGTGTACTGACAGCGCCGGGACCAGGGTTACGCCGATTCCCATGCCAACGAGCTGTACCAGGGTTTCAAGGCTCGATGCTTTAAGTCCTGTCATGGCCCCGGTTTCCGGACGTTCGCTGAGTCGGCAGGCTGCCATGACCTGTTCTGACAGGCAGTGTTCTTGTGACAGCAACAGCACGTCAAGCTCTGCAAGATGCTCCAGTCGGATGTCGTCTTGGGTGTAGAGAGCGTGATCGCGTGGATGTGCCAGCCAGAATGGCTCTTCGAACAGGTTGATCGCCTCGAGGTCGTGGCGGTCCGGGGGTGTTGCGAGCAAGGCGGCATCCAGCCGGTGTTCGCGTAACGCCTGAAGCAGCAGCTCAGTCGTGGATTCTGTGATTTCTAGGAGAAGCTCCGGGTGCCGGTCACGCAGCTCGATCATGAGCAGAGGCAGCAGATAGGGGCTTAAAGTATGAATTGCGCCAATGCGAAGTGGACCGGTCAAAGGGCCTTTATGCCCTGTGGCCAGCGCATGAATTGCGTCGACTTGTTCAAGAATTTGGCGCGCGTGGTCGGTGATCTGCAGTCCAATGGGTGTGACCCGAACCGAGCGGTTGGTGCGTTCAAACAGTGCCACACCCAGTTCCTGCTCGAGTTTTTGGATTTGTCCAGACAGCGTCGGTTGACTGACAAAACAGCGTTCTGCCGCTTGGCCGAAATGGAGGGTGTCGCCAAGCGCAATCAGGTAGCGTAGATCCCGTAAATTCATCCCTTATTAATAGGAATAATCAATTAGTTTGATATGAATAAACGATTATACATATCAGAAGTTTTGACCTACAGTAGCTTCTGTGGAGAACCGCGCGGGCGGAATTCTCTATTTGAAATCCTATGAAATCGAAATGGAGGACACCATGTCACTCAAAGACACGCAGACGGAACAGAATCTCAAGGATGCCTTTGCCGGTGAATCGCAGGCAAATCGGCGCTATCTGTATTTCGCCGCGAAAGCGGATGTGGAAGGGTACAACGATGTTTCGGCCGTTTTTCGTTCAACCGCCGAAGGTGAGACCGGTCACGCACACGGACACTTGGAATATCTTGAGCAGACCGGCGACCCGGCGACGGGGCTGCCCATAGGCAGCACTTCGGACAATCTCAGGGCAGCCGTGGCCGGTGAGACGCATGAATACACCGATATGTATCCCGGTATGTCCAAGACGGCACGCGATGAGGGTTTTGATGAAATTGCGGACTGGTTTGAAACCCTGGCAAAAGCTGAACGCTCTCACGCTAACCGGTTTCAGAAGGCGCTGGACTCACTGGGCGACTAAGCAGTCAGCGGGAGACGGTTTGGCATGCTGTCTCCCGTAGCACAGCCGCTTTGGTTCAGATGAAAAGGTGACGGCCCCTCGAGAAGGCAGTCTTGAGACACCGACCAGACATCCCATAGACTGGCGGAACCCGGCTTTTTACAGCCAGGACGATCTTTTTACGGAACTCGAAAGGGTTTTCAATCACTGCCACGGTTGCCGTCGCTGTGTTTCTTTATGTGATAGCTTCCCAACGTTATTTGACCTGGTCGATGAATCCTCAACCCTCGAGATTGATGGCGTTGATCAGGCTGACTATTGGAAAGTGGTTGACCAGTGCTATCTGTGCGACCTGTGTTATATGACCAAATGCCCCTATGTGCCACCGCACGAGTGGGGTATTGATTTTCCACATCTTATGCTGCGGGCAAAGGCCACCCGTTTTCGGAAAAGAGGTACCAGGCTGCGGGATCGCGTTCTCAGCAGTACGGATAGCGTCGGGAAAGCAGCCGGTTTGCCGGGTATTTCGGTCATTGTGAACACGGCCAACCGATCCCGGGCGATTCGAAAAATCATGCAAACCGTGGGCGGAATACACGCGGATGCCCGCCTTCCACCCTATGAATCGGATTCGTTGAGAACACGGTTGGGGAAAAGAAGCCTGACCGACGAATCTCAAGTGGTGGCAGCCGGTCCGACCAGCGGTAAGGTCGCGCTGTTCGCCACCTGCTACGGCAACTATAACGAGCCGGACCTGGGCGACGACCTGGTTGCAGTTCTCGAGCACAATTCGGTCACCGTGACAATTGCCGAGAAGGAGTGGTGTTGTGGAATGCCCAAGCTTGAACTGGGTGATCTAGCGTCTGTACAGCGCGCCAAAGACAGGAACATCCCAACGCTGGCGCGGCTGGTAGACGATGGCTGGGACCTTGTTGCGGTGGTGCCGTCCTGTGTGCTGATGTTCAAGCAGGAGTTGCCACTGATGTTCCCGGATGATCCGGACGTCAGCCGGGTTGCGAAAGCCTTTTACGATCCTTTCGAGTATCTGATGTTCCGTCATACAGCTGGACAGCTGAATACAGAATTTTCTGAAAGCCTGGGCGATGTGCTGTATCAGGCCTCCTGTCACCAGCGAGTCCAGAACATCGGCCCCAAAACCCGTGATGTATTGAGTCTGATACCTGACACTGCAGTGACAGTTCTGGAGCGCTGTTCCGGACATGATGGAACCTATGGCGTTAAGACAGAGACCTTCGATAAAGCTATGAAAATTGGCAGACCTGTGATGAATCGAATTCAGCAACTGCAGCCGGACTACTACGGCAGTGATTGCCCGATTGCAGGTCAGCACCTCGCGAACGGTGTCGATGACAGGAGTCAGGCTGTCCACCCCATAGCCCCGGATCGTGGACAAACTGACACCCGCGAGTCTGATGACTCTGGAACAATACGCGAATAAGCGTGAGGGTTTTCGCACGCGGGTAATGTCGCACAAGAACAAGCGACGAGTGGCCATCGGTCCCAACGTAACTCTTTATTTTGAAGACGCTCTGACTATGCAGTACCAGATCCAGGAGATGCTGCGGCTGGAACGTATCTTTGAGGCAGAGAAAATCCAGGAAGAACTCGATGCCTATAACCCTTTGATTCCTGACGGTAGTAACCTTAAGGCAACCATGATGATCGAATTTCCCGACATCGAGGAACGTCGTGCAGAATTGCAGCGGTTGATCGGGATCGAAACAGCCCTGTGGCTTGCGGTCGGGGATCTGAGTCGTGTTACACCAATCGCGAACGAGGATCTCGATCGTGAGACCGCTGACAAAACCTCAGCGGTACATTTTGTGCGGTTCGAACTCACTGAGCAGATGATCAGCGCCCTTCGAGCCAGTGAAAAACTACTCATCGGGATTGATCATCCGGCGTACGGGTACGCTATGCAGGTTTCGACTAGCACGCAAGCGGCACTTGTTCGCGATCTGCAAGGCTGAGTTTTGTTGGGTTGTGACCGGGGTTTGAATGTGAACCCCTACGATGCTGAAGAGGCAGTGTCAGGGCCTACATGTTATGTTTAGGCACATTGTTTGGGACTACAGTGAACCGCTTGAACTGATGTCTTTAATGCATGACACACAATATTGAACCTTTAGTTTGTATTGCTGCCAGCCTGATGGAAGTGGCCAATGGCCGCTATGCCGCACACGGCACTGGCCAGACGGTTGTGCGGTCGGTCTCACAATTTGCAAACTGTGAGCCTTTACTGTTACCCGGAGTCAAGGATTACTATGACTGCGACCGCCTTGCCGACCGTCTCGATGGTTTGGTTCTGCCGGGTGGTCGTGCCAATGTCGAGCCACACCATTTTTCAGGACAACCTTTCCCCGACGATGAGCCGATAGATCCAGGTCGGGACGAGACGGTATTACTGTTGGTTAGAAGCTGCGTCGACAAAGGCGTGCCGATTTTCGGTATGTGCCGGGGGATTCAGGAGATGAACGTTGCAATGGGGGGGTCTCTGCACTACCGGGTTCATCTGGTCGAGGGGAAAGACGACCACCGCATGCCGCGAAACGAGGATATTACGATTGAGGAAATATTTAAGCTGCGTCACCGGGTGACGTTGAGTGGCAGTCTGGCCCGAATCGCCGGTGAGTCGGATATTCGAGTCAATTCATTGCATGGACAGGGGATCGATCGCCTGGCTGATAGGTTCGCGGTAGAAGCCGTATCGGAAGATGGCTTGATTGAGGGGATACGTCTAAAAGACGATGCAACTTTCACCGTGGGTGTACAGTGGCATGCCGAATGGGAGCCGAATAGTCATACACTGTCACGGCGATTGTTTGAAGCGTTTGGTGATGCGGCACGGGCCCGGGCGCGTGAACGTTAATCTCGTGGAAAACGACCACCGTCCTGAGCTACAGCGTTGGAGTTGCAGGTGAGATCACAGCAGGAACAGTTGTACGCCGCGTACCATGATCCTGTGCTTTATGAGCGGGAAAACGATGTCCTGTTCGCCCATAGCTGGGTTAATACCGGCAGTGCCAGTCGGATGGCCGGTCCAGGTGATGCGATTCCCGTGACTGTGGCTGGTCTGCCGCTGATTCTGCTACGAGATGAAAATTGGTGTATTCGGGGTTTCCATAATGTTTGTCGTCATCGTGGTGCGCGAGTGCTGCGGGCGCCATGCCAGGGCGAAAAGCTATTGCACTGCGCGTATCACGGCTGGGCTTATGGAATGGACGGGGGGTTGCGCGGTACCCCGCACTGGAAGACCGGCGACCGTAGCGCACCGGCTGATTTTGATCCACAACACTATGGACTGGAACCTGTACGCGTTGCTGTCTGGTTGGACCAGGTATTCGTGAACATTGACGGGAAAGCTCCTAAGTTCGAACAATTTGTAGCGCCGCTGACTTCGCGCTGGCAAAGCTATGATTTATCCCGTTTCAGTTTAGGCCAGCAACGCACTCTGACGGCCGATGCCAACTGGAAGTTTGTTATCGAGAATTACCTGGATACATATCACCTGCCCATGGTCCATCCGCAGCTCGGCGATGTTGCTGCTGCTCGGCGTTTTACAGACGTTAATATCGATGACACGGTATTTGGG
>LUMW01000646.1_pt1 | contig 10720 bp, 8 predicted proteins | sample 729761 | NCBI WGS metagenome assembly LUMW01 (sample SAMN03860302, study PRJNA289734) | marine metagenome | biome: seawater column; feature: ocean; material: water; isolation source: Red Sea water column Station 192 - depth 500m | place: Saudi Arabia: Red Sea | collected 2011-10-15 | depth 500 m
GGGCAGGGCATGGACCTGACGCTGGACCTGCCGGACGGCTGGACGATGGGCGAGCCGATCTATCCCGTGCCCGAGCGGCTCGTGATCGCAGGGCTGATGAACCACATCTACGAAGGCGATTACACGGTGCTCGTCCCCGTCCGGGTGGGGTCCGATGCCGCCGCGCTCGACGCGCCGTTGACGGGGTTCGTCGCCTATCTCGCCTGCACCGACCGGATCTGCGTGCCGCAGGATGCGCGCCTGGAAGCGACGCGCGGTGGCGATTTCGACCGCTGGCGAGCCGAGGTCGCGCCCCTGCTGGACCGCGAGGGCGGGTTCGAAATCGTCGGCGAGACGCTGCGCGTCGCGATTCCCCTGCCTGCCGATCTGGCGCTGAGCGATCCGCATATTTTCGTGCGGCAGAGCGATCTGGGGGGCGGCGCGCGTGTGGATTATGCAGCGCCCCAGCGTTTCGTGCGCAAAGGCAACCTGCTGGTTGCGGATATCCCGCTGGCAGGCGCAGCGCCGGAAGGGAGCGGCCTTGCCAGCCTGTCCGGCATTATCGGCTTCGGCGACGGGGAGGGGCTGCGGTTCGATGCCGTCCCGCAGTCGATCTCCATCGATGGCGCGATGCCTCTCGCCTCCGAAGCGGAATTGCCGTCGCTCTGGCTCTTGATCCTCGCTTCTTTCGCAGGCGGATTGCTGCTCAACATCATGCCCTGCGTTTTTCCGATCCTCAGCCTGAAGGCGCTGGCTCTCGCCAAAGCGGGCGGTGACGAGCGGGCGGCGCGGCATGATGCGCTGGCCTATATGGCGGGCGTGGTGCTCGCCTGCGCCGTGCTGGGCGCGCTGGTGATGACCCTGCGAGCGGCGGGCCAGCAGGTCGGCTGGGCGTTTCAATTGCAGGAGTCGGGCGTGGTTCTGGCGCTGTTCGCCCTGACCGCCGCGATCACTGCCAATTTCCTCGGCCTGTTCGAACTGCCCGGCTTCGCCATTTCGGGCCGGGGGCCGAGTACGAGCGGATCCTTCGCCACCGGCCTCCTCGCCGCCTTTGTCGCGACGCCGTGCACCGGGCCGTTCATGGCGCTCGCTCTTGGCGCGGCTCTGGTGCTCGCTCCGCTGGAGGGCATGGCGATCTTCGTGGCGCTGGGCGTCGGGCTGGCGCTGCCCTTCGTCGCAGTCGGTTTCGTGCCCCGGCTTCGACGGCTGCTACCGCGCCCCGGCCCCTGGCTCGCGCGGTTTCGCGCCTGGATGGCCTTGCCCATGGGGCTGACGGTGGTGGCGCTGGGATGGCTGGTCTGGCGGCTCGGCGGGTGGACATTCGTCGGCTTGGCGGCGCTGATTGCGATCCTCGTGGTGGCGGGACTGGTCGTGCTTCTGGCGCGGGGCAACAGGCTCGGCTGGGCCGCGCTCGTGGCTGCGCTTCTCCTCGGATGGTGGAGCGCCAGTCAGCCCCTCGCGCGCGAGGTTTCCGCTGCGGACAGCCTGCTCGATCCCCAACCTTTTTCCGAAAGCGCGCTGGCAGAAGCGCGTGCTTCGGGCCGTCCCGTCTTCGTCTGGTTTACGGCCGATTGGTGCGTCACCTGCAAGGTCAATGAAAGCGTCGCGATCGAGCGCGAGGCGACTCGTGCCGCATTCGAAGAAGCGGGCGTCGTAACCCTGCGCGGCGACTGGACGCGCCGGGACGAGGCGATTGCCAGCTTCCTCGCCGATCAGGGCGCGGCGGGCGTTCCGCTCTATCTCTGGTATCCGCCGGGGAGCGAGGCGCGGCAATTGCCGCAAGTGCTCACGCCGCAGGCTCTGCCCGATCTGGCGCGCGATCCTTCGCCCGCAGCCGCGCCCGGCAGCGATCGATAAGTTCGCCCGGCAGCGGGCTGGCATTCAGGATGACCGAACCCGCGCCCGGCACCGTCGCTTCGACCGAGCGCCCGCCGGTCAGCGCGTCGAGCCCCGGCTCGTCCGCCGGGCTGGCGCCGCGCCAGATCCACGCTTCGCCCATTTTGGTCGAATCCACGAACAGCCGCGTGACGTGCGAATTGCCGATCAGGGCCAGGATCGCCTGCGCGCGCGGATCGGCGCGGACCAGCCGTTCGTAGGCAACGCGCGTGCCATCCTCATCATCGAGGCAGGACAGCGCCATTAAGGGCCGCTCACCGGGCTTTCCGTAGATGATCCGCTCCACCGCGCCCTCGCGCGGCTGGCCTTCCACCCAGGCGGCGTCTTCGGTGTCGGGCGACTGGATCGGATCGGCGGGCGCTTCCCGCTCGTCGATCGGGATGCGCGCGACGTAATCGTCCGATGCGGGCGGCTTGCAGGCGGCAAGGGCCAGAAGCGGCAGGAACGGAAGGAAGCGACGCATCGCGGCCCCGCTAATCCCCATCATGCCCGGCATGCAAGTCCGCTATCCCCAGCCTAGCGCGCACGGATGAAGGCGCGCAGATCGCGCGACAGCTTCGCGCGGTCTTCTTCGCGCACATACATCATGTGGCCCGCGTCGTAATAATGGAACTCCACCCGGTCCTGCGGGATGCCGACGCGGTTCAGCGAATATTCCGCGCCGAAGAACGGCGTGGCGAAATCGTAATAGCCTTGCGCCACGAAGGTGCGCAGCCCGGAATTTTCCCGCATCGCCTTGCCGATATAAGGCGCGACGTTGAGATAGGCACCGCGCCCCTGGCCAAGCGTCCAGTCCCAATTGCGGCCCGGTTCGAACCCGATCGACTGATATTCGCGGCGCGTTTCGAAGCCGAGCGTTTCGCGCAGCCAGCTGTTGATCGCGGCGGTATAGCCTGCATCGATGCCATAGAAGCTCGGATCGTTATCGGGCGTCTCGCCGGCGGAGTCGAAATCGCGGCCCGTATAGCGCGCATCGAGCCGCCCGATCGTGAGGCCGCGATCGCGCAGCAATTCCTTGTAGAACCGCTGGTCCGTCACGCGCAATTCGGCCTGGTCGAGATAGGTTTCGGACAGGCCGGTCAGCCGCGCCATCTCCGCGCGAACCGCGGCGCGCTCGGCAGCGGGCAGGTCCTGCCCCTTGAGCAGCGCGGAAGCATAGGGCCCGATGGCGAAACGGCGCGCTTCCTCCACGATCGCCTCGACCGAAGGCGCCTGCACCTTGCCGTGATAATAGGCGGCGGCGGCCATGTTGGGGAGGGTGACGACATAGGCCAGCTCGTTACCCGGCGTCGGCTCGCGCCCGGCGAAATCGAGAATGGTCGATATCAGGACAAGGCCGTTCAGACCGACATCGTTGAACGTACCCGCCTCCAGCTCGTTGACGACGGCGGCGGTGCGAGTGGTGCCGTAGCTTTCCCCGCCGAGATATTTCGGGCTGTTCCAGCGACCGTTCTCGTTCAGCCACAACCGGATCACGTCCGCCACGGCGCGCGCATCCTGGCTGATGCCGTAATATTTCTTGGGGTCGGTCCCTTCGGTCAGATAGCTGAAGCCGGTGCCCGGCGGATCGATGAAGACGAGGTCCGCGACGTCGAGCAGGCTGTCAGGATTGTCGAGGATGGGGTAGGGCGGCGCGCCATCGTCGCGCGCATCGCCGGGTATCGCGACCCGCTTGGGCCCGAAGGCGCCCATCTGCAACCAGACCGATCCCGAGCCCGGCCCGCCATTGAACAGGAAGAAGACCGGGCGCGAGGTGTCGCGCGGAGTGGCGACATAGCTGGTCGTGACGATCACCGCCTCGGCCTTGGTTTCGTCTTCGGAGAACAAGACGTTCTCCTTGACGGTGGCGGTATAGGACACGCGCTTGCCGCCGAACGTGCCGATCAGATCGCGGCTTTTGACCTGCGGTATGATTTCGCCAACGGTTTCCGCTTTTGGTTGCTCCTGCGCGAAGGAAGCGGACGGGACGGCGGTGAGAGTGAGAGCGGCCAGCGCGACGGGGAACTTCATGGCTCAGGTTATGGCAGGGCCGACGCGCTAGGTAAACGCGCGGATTTGACCCATCAATCTCAGGCGGCCCGCGGTTGAATACGATCGAGTTCGCCATTCAAAGCGCGCTTCGCGATACGCAGCTCGGCGCTGGTCTGGAGACGAAGGAAGTATCCTTCGGACATGCGGAAATAACGGGTAAGGCGAAGATCGAGCTCGCCGTCGACGCGCTCACTACCGTCGATCAGGGCTTGGAGGCGCGCCTGATCGACCTCGATGGATTTCGCCAAAGCAGAGGTATCAAGCTGAAGCGGCTCCATGAATTCGGACACGAGCAATTCGCCCGCATGGGGGATATGCAGCCAATCGGAGCGATCAGTGATAGTCGACGATTTCGACATCGTATGCGTGTCCGCCTTTCCAACGAAAGCATATACGCCATTGCGCATTAATTGAAACCGAATGCTGTCCGACACGGTCGGAAGAGAGTGCGTGCAGCCGGTTGCTGGGCGGCAGCCTGAGGTCGTCGAGCGTTTCGGCAGCGTCAAGAATGGCGAGTTTGGCTAAGGCACGTGGCTGAATGTCAGGCGGCAGCTTCCTGCTGCACTGACCAGACCAGAGCCGTTCTGCTTCCTTGTCGGCGAAAGTTTCGATCATGTCTGCCTCATTCGATGCAGCTTGCTAATGATCAAGAAAGACCGGCGCTCAAAAATTCCAAGCCTGTCGTCTAATTGGCATATTTCATCAAGCGTCTGTTTTTATGCAATAAGTTATCCACAGATATGGATGGCGTCGCACAGCTACGGCTTGCCGCCCATCTTCTTGTAGCGCGTCTTGCCGTACCGCGTCTTGCGCGTGCCCGGCTTGCCTTCGTTGCTGCGACCGACCAGCGGCGCTTTCTTGTCCTGTTCTCCAAGGCCGAGTTCGTCGTTTTCGAGGCGGCGGATCTCGTCGCGGAGGCGACCCGCCTCTTCGAATTCGAGATCGGCGGCGGCATTGCGCATGCGCTTCTCCAGATCCTCGATATAGGCGCGCAGATTGTGACCGACCAGGTTGTTGCGCTCGTCGTCCCCGGTGTCGACGGTGACGCCGTCGCCCGCCGCAGTGTGCGCGACGATGTCGGCGATCTGGCGCTTGATCGTCTGCGGGGTGATCCCGTGTTCCTCGTTATATTCGCGCTGCTTCTCGCGGCGGCGGCCGGTTTCGGCCATCGCGCGTTCCATCGATCCGGTGATCCGGTCGGCATAGAGGATCACGTGTCCGTCCACATTGCGGGCGGCGCGGCCGATTGTCTGGATCAGCGAGGTTTCGGAGCGCAGGAAGCCTTCCTTGTCCGCATCGAGAATGCAGACGAGGCCGCATTCGGGAATATCGAGCCCTTCGCGCAAGAGATTGATGCCGACCAGCACATCGTAAACGCCCAGTCTCAGGTCGCGGATCAGTTCGATGCGTTCGAGCGTCTCGACGTCGGAGTGCATGTAGCGGACCCTGACGCCCGCTTCGTGCATGAACTCGGTCAGATCTTCGGCCATGCGCTTGGTGAGCGTGGTCACCAGCGTGCGATAGCCCTGCGCGGCGGTCTTCTTGCACTCCTCGATGCAGTCCTGCACCTGATCTTCGACGGGGCGGATATTGACCGGCGGGTCGATCAGGCCGGTGGGGCGGATGACCTGTTCGGCGAAGACGCCGCCGGTCTGTTCCATCTCCCAGCTTCCCGGCGTGGCCGAAACGCAAAAGGTCTGCGGGCGCATCGCGTCCCATTCGTTGAACCGCAGAGGGCGGTTGTCGATACAGCTCGGCAGGCGGAAGCCGTATTCGGCCAGCGTGATCTTGCGGCGATGGTCCCCGCGCGCCATCGCGCCGACCTGGGGCACGGTCTGGTGGCTTTCATCGACGAAAAGAAGCGCATTTTCGGGCAAATATTCGAACAGGGTTGGCGGCGGTTCGCCGGGAAGCCGACCGGTCAGGAAGCGGGAGTAATTCTCGATCCCCGCGCAGCTGCCGGTGGCCGCGATCATTTCGAGGTCGAAATTGGTGCGCTGTTCCAGCCGCTGGGCTTCGAGCAGGCGGCCTTCCTCGTTCAATTCCTTCAGCCGCTCGGTCAGTTCGAAGCGGATCGCTTCGGCGGCCTGTTTCATTGTCGGGCCGGGGGTAACGTAGTGCGAATTGGCATAGACGCGCACCTTGTCGAGGATCTGCCCCTTCTTGCCGGTCAGCGGGTCGAATTCCGCGATCTCCTCGATATCGTCGCCGAAGAAGCTGATCCGCCAGGCGGTGTCCTCAAGGTGGCTGGGGAAGAGTTCGAGATTGTCGCCCCGCACCCGGAAATTGCCGCGCGCGAAGCCTGCATCGTTGCGCTTGTATTGCAGCGCGACGAGCTTGCGGATCAGCTCGCGCTGGTCGACCGTCTCGTCCTTCTTGATGTCGAAGATCATCGCCGAATAGGTTTCGACCGAGCCGATACCGTAGAGGCAGCTGACAGAGGCGACGATGATGACGTCGTCGCGCTCCAGAAGCGCACGCGTGGCCGAATGGCGCATCCGGTCGATCGCCTCGTTCACCGAGCTTTCCTTCTCGATATAGGTGTCCGAGCGGGGAACGTAGGCTTCGGGCTGATAATAGTCGTAATAGCTGACGAAATATTCGACTGCGTTGTTGGGGAAGAAGCTCTTGAATTCCCCGTAAAGCTGCGCGGCGAGGATCTTGTTGGGGGCCAGGATCAGCGCCGGGCGCTGCAATTCCTCGATCACCTTGGCCATGGTGAAGGTCTTGCCCGAGCCGGTCACGCCGAGCAGCACCTGGGTCTGTTCGCCCTCCTTCGCGCTTTCGGTCAATTCGGCGATCGCCGTCGGCTGGTCGCCTGCGGGGGTATAGTCGCTCACCAGTTCGAAGCGCTTGCCGCCCATGGATTTCTCCGGGCGGTTGGGCTTGTGGGGCACGAATTGCCCGGTGGTGTCGGGCTCTTCCAGCCCCCTGCGGATAACGAGTTCGGCCATGCGCGCACATATGGGGAACGCGAGGGCACGAGGCAACGGGCGGAGGCGCTTTGGCTTGCGTTACGGTTTCGTGACACGACGAAGACGCATGCGCTTTCGGGATCGGATCGGCGGGGGTCCGCGTTATGAAGCCATGATGGCAACGTTACCGTTCAAAGACATTCCGCTGCGCGAAGCCGCGCTCCAGCACAAGGCGGAGCTGGCGCGGCGCTGGGCGCTGGCGAGCGAGCCGTGCGCGGAAGAGGTATCGACCCCGCCGACCAAGCTGCTGCTGGGCGAGCTGGGCTGGGTGGCCGAACCCCTGAAGCGCCTGTTCCGGCCCGCGCTCGACATCCCGCAGGCCCGCCATCCGCAGACGGTGATGCTGCTGCCCGGCTTCGGCGCGCACCCCATCCGCATGCGCTACATGGCGCGGCAGCTCGAAAAGGCGGGGCACACGGCGAAACGATGGGGCGTGGGATATAATTTCGGCGCCACCGAAGACCGCTTCCGCAAGGTGGAAAATCGCCTGATCGACCTTTTCGATCGCAAGGGCGAGCCGGTCGTCCTCGTCGGCTGGAGCCTCGGCGGGGTCATGGCGCGTGAAATCGCAAAGCTGCATCCCGAAAAGGTTTCCAAGATCATCACCATGGGTTCGCCTTTTTCGGGCAGCCCGCGCGCCAACAATGGCTGGCGCGCCTATCAGGCGATTGCCGGGCACCGGGTGGACGAGCCCGAATTCGACGCCATTCCGGCCGAAAAGCCTCCGGTGGAAACGATTGCGCTGTGGAGCCCGCGCGACGGCGTCGTCAGCCCGCGCAGCGCCTGTGGCCGCCCCGGAGAGCGCGATCGGACGGTGTGCCTGCGCTGTACCCATATGGGCTTCGTGAACACGCCAGAGGCGATCGAAGCGGTATTACGGGAACTGGACGCGCGTTGATCCTTTGTTAAGGTGACGGGGCGTTGCACCGCACCATTCTTATCGAACCTGCCGATTCCGGCAGGGCGAGACATATCGGGGGACCATGGCCGCTAGCGACCAATTCGATGAAATGCACATGCCAGACGGCTCCGTGCGCGAGGCTTATGGCGGCTATCAGGATTGGTTCGCGGAACAGGACGGGTCGTTTCTCAAGCGCAAGCACCGCGATGCCGAACACGCTTTCCGCCGCACCGGCATCACCTTCAACGTCTATGGCGAGGACGAGGCCGAAGAGCGGCTGATCCCCTTCGACATGGTGCCGCGCATCATTTCCGCCGGCGAATGGCGCCGGTTGACGCGCGGGATCGAACAGCGCGTGTCGGCCCTCAACGCCTTCATGCACGATCTCTATCACCGGCAGGAGATCATCCGCGCGGGCCGCGTGCCCGAACGCCTGTTTCGCAATAATGCCGCCTGGCTCCCCAACATGGTCGGCTTCACGCCGCCGGGCGGGGTCTATACGCATATCGTCGGCATCGATCTGGTGCGGACCGGGCCGGACGAATTCTTCGTGCTGGAAGACAATGCGCGCACGCCCAGCGGCGTCTCCTACATGCTCGAAAATCGCGAAACGATGATGAACATGTTCCCTGAACTGTTCATGCGCGTACCGGTGGAATCGGTTTCCAACTATCCGCGCCGCCTCGCCCGCAGCCTGGCGGCCTGTGCGCCAGATTGTACCGAAGGCAAGCCGGTGATACAGATGCGCACCACCGGCGGCTACAAGCCGGTCGACGTGATCTATCGCCGGGTCGACGATGAATTTCTCGATCCGCTGACCTTCAATCCGGACAGCGTTCTGGGCGTTCCGGGCATCATGGACGTCTATCGCGCGGGCCGAATCACCATCGCCAATGCGCCCGGCACCGGCGTGTGCGACGACAAGGCGATCTACAGTTTCATGCCGGAAATCGTGGAGTTCTACACTGGCGAGAAACCGCTGCTTCCCAATGTCGAAACGTGGCGCTGCGCCGAAGAGGACAGTCTGAAGTACGTGCTCGACAATCTCGAAGAGTTGGTGGTCAAGGAAGTCCACGGCTCGGGCGGATACGGGATGCTGATCGGCCCGACGGCATCCAAGCGCGAGATCGCCGCTTTTCGCGACAAGCTGAAGGAGAGGCCGGAAAACTACATCGCGCAGCCGACGCTGTCGCTGTCGACCTGCCCGATCTTCACCAAGCAGGGCCTCGCGCCGCGCCATGTAGACCTGCGACCCTTCGTGCTCGTTTCGCCCGACAATGTGGACATCACACCGGGCGGGCTGACGCGCGTGGCGCTTCAGAAAGGGTCTTTGGTGGTCAATTCCAGCCAGGGTGGCGGAACCAAGGATACGTGGGTGTTGAAGGACTGATGTTAGCCCGGACAGCCAATTCGCTCTTCTGGATGTTCCGCTATCTTGAGCGGGCCGAGAATACGGCGCGCCTGCTCGATACGGGCGTTCGCATGGCCCTGACGCGCGACGTCGTCAGCGCGGAAGAGGAATGGCGCTCCGTCATCCTCACCGCCGGACAGCAGCCGGGCTACGAAGCCAAGCACGCCAGCTATACCGGCATGCAGGCGTGGAATTACGTTCTGCGCGACAAGGACAATCCCGCCAGCGTGCTCGCCATGCTCGGCAATGTGCGGTCCAATGCGCGCCAGTCGCGCAACGTCATCACCGGCGAGGTCTGGGAAGCGATCAACGACAGCTGGTTGCAGATCAGCGAGATGCTGGCCCGCCCGGTGGGCGAACAGCGGGTGGGCGACGTTCTGGCGGCGGTACGGCGCGCGGGCACTCTGACCCATGGCGCGGTGATCGGCACCATGCTGCGCGACGAAAGCTTCCATTTTGCCCGTGCGGGCACGTTTATCGAGCGGTCGGACAGCATCGCGCGCATCCTCGACATGAAATATTACCTGCTGCTGCCCTCGCTCTCCTATGTGGGCTCCAGCCTCGATACCGGGCAGTGGGATACGGTCCTGCGCGCCGTGTCGGGCGATCGCGCCTATCGCTGGCTCAACGCAGGGCAGGTCGATGCGCGGGGCATCGTCGAATTTCTGGTGCTGGACGAGCGTTTCCCGCGCAGCCTCTCCTACTGCCAGACGGCCCTGCGCGAAAATCTCGCGGCGCTCGCCCGGATGCGCGGGTGCGAAGGGCAGAGCAACCGCTTGATGCGCAGCGCCGACATATCCTTGAGCGAACGCACTATCGATTCGATCTTCGATCAGGGGCTGCACGAATTCCTGCGCCAGTTCATGGCGTCGAACGCGACGATCGGCGCGGCCATTTCCGAAGATTACAGGTTCCTGTCCTGATGCGCCTCTCCATCCGCCACACCACCCGCTATCGCTTCTCCGAACCGGTTGTCCACGCGCTGCAGCGCCTGCGCCTGACGCCCAAGGAAACGCAGGGTCAGGAAATCGTGTCCTGGGAGATGGAGTACGATAACGCAGCGCCCGAACTGACTTACGAAGATCAGCACCACAACACGACGACGCTGGTTTCTGTCGTTAGCGAGGCGTCGATCGTCACGATCACCTGCCGGGGGGAAGTCAACACCAGCGACCATGCCGGCGTGATCGGGCAGCACGCCGGGCACTTGCCGCTATGGAGCTTTTGCAGCCAGAGCGACCTGACCCGGCCCGGCCCCAAGATGCGTGCGCTCGCCGCGGAGTTGCGCGGGCGCGATCTCGGACCTCTCGACATGCTTCATGCTCTGTCGGCCGAGATCCTCGATCGCGTCGAATATCGGATCGGCAGCACCGGGGTCGACACGAAAGGCGAAGAGGCGCTCGGCAAGGGGGCCGGGGTCTGCCAGGACCATGCCCATATCTTCATCGGCGCGGCCCGGATGCTCGACATTCCGGCGCGCTATGTCAGCGGCTATCTGATGATGGACGACCGGGTCGAACAGGACGC
>LUMW01000976.1_pt1 | contig 10706 bp, 7 predicted proteins | sample 729761 | NCBI WGS metagenome assembly LUMW01 (sample SAMN03860302, study PRJNA289734) | marine metagenome | biome: seawater column; feature: ocean; material: water; isolation source: Red Sea water column Station 192 - depth 500m | place: Saudi Arabia: Red Sea | collected 2011-10-15 | depth 500 m
CAGATAAACCGATTATCGGCAACGTTACAGCACGTGAACGTGCTGAAGATACAATCGAGATGTGCAAGGTCGTGTTTGGCGATGATTTTGCCACTAATAACTGCTGTACCACGTCACTGATCAACGCCAATTCGCCACTGGTGTGGGACGCCACCATGCTCGACGCACTCAAAATCTATGCGGCCAACAACCACGCCGTGATGTGCTCACCGTTCTCAATGGCGGCCGCATCAACACCGGCCAGCAATGTCGGCACCATGGCAGTGGTTACAGCCGAAGCCCTGAGCGCGATTGCATTCGCGCAACTGGTACGGCCGGGGGCTCCAATGCTGTTTGGTGTGCCGGCCATGACTGTTGCACTGAATTCCGGTGCGCCGGTACACGGCAGCCCGGATTCGGCCATCGTCCAGTTTCTCGCTGGTCAGATGGCGCGGCGTTACGGCATCCCCCACCGGGCGATCGCCAATTGTGCGACCTCCAAATCGGCCGACATGCAGGCTGCTTACGACTCGATGTGGGGCCTGTTTCCTTCATTTCTGGCCGGTGCACAGTGGATCACCATGGCCGGTGGCATGATGGAAGGGACACTCGGCGTGGGCTATGCAAAAACCGTCATTGATTTTGAGCAGCTCGATGCGTTCTACCATTTCTGTCAGGGCTCTCGATTCGATGATCTGGACGAGATTTTCGAGACCGTGAAGGACGTCGGTCCCGGCGGTCATTTTCTGGGTACGGCACACACCCGCAAGGCTGACCTTTTCATCTTTCCGTCGCAGAACAACGTCACCTACGAACAGTGGGATGTTGAAGGGCGAAAAGACAGTGAACAGGTCGGCCTCGACAAGGCAAAGCAATGGTTGTCCCGGTACGAAGAGCCGGATCTCGATCCAACAATTGATGAAGCGCTCTGCGCCTTTATCGCCCAAAAAGAAGCCACTATCCCATCCGAGTTACGCTGAAACATCCCGGCTTTCTAAAGCTGAGCCAAACTATTGGCCTGGTGATTTAGGTATCTAGCATTCAGAATGCCTGTGACTAAATGCTCCGGAAGCCTCCTTAGAATTTGGTGAGAAGATAACCAGTGGACTCCGACCTGAAAAATGATGCCCAGGATCTTCTGATCCGGTATGGTGGTGATGCTTTTCCGAACCTTTTTCGGTCAGCAAAAGGAAGTATTGTTATTGACAGTAATGGTCGTGAGATTCTTGATTTCACATCGGGGCAGATGTGCGCAACACTAGGCCACAATCATCCGGCGATTACTAGGGCTATTAAGGAGAGCTGTGATACTGCACTTCACATGTTCTCGGGGATGATTCCAGAGCCGGTCGTGAAACTTGCCAAAGCGCTTGCAGACTGGCTACCTTCACCACTGCGAAAATCTCTGTTACTGAGTACAGGCAGCGAATCCAACGAAGCGGCCCTACGTCTTGCAAAACTCGCCACCGGTGGCTACGAGGTCATTGCCCTGGGTGGTTCCTGGCATGGGACGACCGGGGGTTCGGCGGCAGCGACGTTTGCGAGCGACCGGCGCGGTTATGGCCCCAAAGTTCCTGGAAATCATATGATTCCGGAGCCGAATGCTTACCGCTGTCCAATTGATCATTGTCGAGACAGCTGTGACATGTCGTGCCTGAATGTTGGCCTGAAGATGTTCGACATGGCAAGTGACGGCGCGCCGGCCGCGATCATCGCTGAACCCGTTATTTCAGCGGGTGGTGTTATCGTGCCGCCTGCTGGTTATTTTGACTGCTTGCGTGACGCCGCCCAACAGCGCGGTATGCTGCTCATTTTTGACGAAGCGCAGACCGCGTTCGGTCGGGTAGGTGCGAGTTGTTCGGCTGCCAAGCTCGAAGTTGCCCCCGACATCATGACACTATCCAAGACCCTTGGTGGTGGACTGCCTCTAGCCGCGACGGTCACCAGCCCTGACATCGAAGACCGAGCGCATACCGCAGGATTCACCTTCTATACCAGCCACGTCTCTGACCCATTACCCGCATCGGTCGGTCTCGCTGTTCTGCAGACAATTCAAGAAGAAGACCTCGTCGCAAGAGCGATAAGAATGGGCAACTATCTGACAGAACGACTGAGGGACCTTCAGCAGCAGCATGAATCGATCGGGGACATTCGAGGTGAAGGGCTGCTGTTAGGTGTTGAACTGGTTACGGACCGGGAAACTCGACAACCGTTTCATCAGCTCGGCGCGGTGACCACGGAACGCTGCTTCGAACTTGGCCTGTCGATGAACATACGGCGTCGACCGGAACGCGGTGCCGTGTGGCGGATTGCGCCACCTCTGACAGTAACGACCGAGGAAATTGACCTTGCAATCACAATCCTAGATCAGGCACTTGTCGAGGGCTTAGAAACTCTTACTGGCAGGAAATAGCCCAACACAACCTGTCCGACCGAACATTCTGCATAACAAGCTTGGCAAACACTGGAACCCGAACATATGAGTGAGCTATGGAAGAAAAGTGCGGTCGATATGGTCGATCTGCTCCGATCCGGAGACATATCTCCTGTTGAAGCCGCACAGGCAGCCATTGCGCGCATCGAAGCGGTCGACGGCAAAACCAACGCACTGCCGATCCGCTGTTTCGATCGGGCAATTGAACAAGCTCAAACACTCGACCTGACAAGCCATCGACAGAATCCAAAAAGCCTCTGTGGTCTACCAATTGCTGTCAAGGACTACAACGACGTGGCCGGTGTACATACGACCTATGGCTCGCCAATATTCAAGGACCATATTGCTGAGCGCTCTGATGTAACCGTCGCCGTGCTAGAACACAATGGCGCCAACCCGATTGCCAAATCCAATGTGCCGGAATGGGCTGGTGGGCACACCTTTAATCCCGTGAACGGGCTCACCCGTAACCCCTGGAATCTCAGTCGCAGCGCCGGTGGATCATCCGGCGGTTCCGCCGCGGCATTGGCCAGCGGTCAGGTCTGGCTCGCGACCGGTAATGATCTAGGCGGAAGTCTTCGTACGCCTGCTGCCTTCAATGGAGTAGTCGGACTTCGTCCGAGCCCCGGCGTCGTGCCCCGGGGCCATGGGAACCTAACTTTTGACACGCTCTGGGTTGAGGGACCCATGGGAAGATCGGTGGTCGATGTCGCGCTGATGCTCGATGCTGGATGTGGTCTACGCACTGAAGATCCGCTATCTTTTAATCATCACTGCGGTTCTTTTGCCCAGGCAATCAAACAACATTCATTGCCAGAACGGGTGGCATTCAGTACCGATCTTGGGATCGTACCGGTCGCCCGGGATGTCAGAGCCATCACGGAAAATGCAGCTGCCGACATTTCCCGACTGGGCATCGATGTCTCTGACGACATCCCCGACTTCACCGGCGTACTGGATGCATTCCATACCTTAAGAGGCGTTCTTCTGGCTACCCTGAAGGGGGAACTGGTTCAGCAACATCGCGACGAAATTCTCAGTGATATCGTGAAGAACGTTGAAGTGTGGACACTGACCCGGTACATGGCTCAATTCTTTGAATCTCATGATTTCCTGATCTGTCCGGCCGCATCAATTGCGGCGTTTGAATCAGAAAAACCCTTTATCACGGAAATCGACGGCACGCCCTGTAAAACTTACATCGATTGGTTTGCAATTACCTTTGCACTGACGATGACCGGTTGCCCTGTGATCAGCCTGCCTTGCGGCTTTACCGATGAGGGCCTACCTATGGGTCTGCAGGTTCTGGCAAAACCCCGGCGAGAAGATGAACTACTGAGTTTCGCGGCCTTGCTCGAGGAACACTTTGATGTCCGCGATCTAGTGCCTATCGACCCACGCGAGGCCAGTTGAGCGAAAACTACCGGGAAAGCCGACGCTGTCTGAGCACAATATACAAGCCGCTGGCAATAATCAGTACCGTGCCGAGTAGCGTCCACCAGTCAGGCAATTCCCCCCACAGCAGATAGCCAAGTCCCAGGGCCCATACAATACCGGTGTACTTATACTGAGACAGCAGGCTTGCATCCCCGAATCGCAGCCCTTCTGTCATCAGGTAGATCCCAAGACTAAACGCCATGCCACTGCCTGCCAGCAGCATCAAGGTATGCCAGGATAACGGCACCCAGCCGAGCGGTGCTGTTGCCAGCGCGGTCAATGTAACTGCTGCACTGGAATAAAACAGCAGCGACTCTGAGGTCTCCCGAGCCAGTGCTGTACGGACAATGAGTTCGCGCACAGCAGACAACAGCGCCACGAGTAAGGGTCCCAGCAGAATCCAAACGAACGCATCACCGACAGGCTTAACGACCAGCGTCGCACCGGCAAATCCCACCAAAACCGCGCTCACTCGCCGCCAACCCACTGTTTCGTTAAGAAACCAAGGTGCCAGTAGCGTAACAAAAAGCGGGTTCGTAAAAAAAATGATGGTGGCTATCGAGAGCGGCAGCCGGCTCAGCGAGAAAACAAACAGAAACAGCGGACCCACCAGCAACAGCGCACACCAGAGTTGCATACCCATACTGTGGACAGCAAGCGAGCGCAGTCCCCCTGCTCTGTAGATCAGAAATGCCATCGGCACCAGTGCAAACAAACCCCGTACAAAGATCGCTTCGCCGATGGGGTGCTGCTCCACTACCAGCTTCATCATCGCATCATTGAAAGTGATGAATCCGATACCCAATACAGTTAGGGCTATACCCTTCAGCGGCCGCCACTCACGGGAATCTACTGTCGAGTCGTTGGGGTTTTCTATTGTTCTTCCTTCTTATCCGGTACCGGCAGGCAGGGTCGACAGAACTCACCGGAATTGTGCTGTCAGCAACCGCCTCACTGCATTGCTGTGATTGTTTTTTTCGGCCAGTTGCGGACAATAGCCCCCCGAACTGGACAATCGCACTATACAGGACCCCCTGCTCATGTCACTGCCCCACATCTCTCCTTCTATCAGGGTACGACGCACGCCTTTTACCCGCCGCGTTGAGGAAGCCGGAGTGAAAGCTTATTCGGTGTACAACCGGATGCTGATTCCAGGATATTTTCATTCCATTGAAGAAGACTATGCCCACCTGAAGCGTGCAGTACAGGTCTGGGATGTATCCTGCGAGCGGCAGGTCGAGATCAAAGGCCCCGATGCACTGGCACTGGTACAGATGACCACACCACGCGACCTGTCACGAATGACTGACGATCAGTGTTACTACATACCCATGGTCGACGATGAAGGTCAGATACTGAACGACCCCATCGTTATTCGGCTGGCTGAAGAGCGCTACTGGTTATCGCTTGCCGACAGCGACATGCTGTATTACTGCAAGGGCCTTGCCATGGGCCGTGACTTGAACGTTCAGATTTTCGAACCTGACGTATCACCCCTTGCGGTACAGGGTCCCAAATCAGACGAACTCATTGAACGGGTATTCGGTGCAGACATCGTCGAGACCCGGTTCTTCCGACATAAAACTGTCAATTTCCAGGGCCAGGATATGGTGATTGCCCGATCGGGCTGGTCTCACCAGGGAGGGTTTGAAATCTACCTGGACGGCAGTCAGCATGGGGAAGCCCTGTGGGACACGCTGTTTGAGGCCGGCAAAGATCTGGATGTTCGTGCGGGTTGCCCAAATCTGATCGAACGCATCGAAGCGGGTCTGCTGTCCTACGGTAACGATATGTCCATTAACGATACGCCGTTCGAATCAGGTCTTGGTAAATACTGCAATCTAGACTCTGCCACCGAGTGCCTGGGACACGCCGCATTAATGCAAAAGCAGAACCCGGGCCGGCAGATCCGGCCATTGGCGGTAGCAGGCCCGGCAGTACCGTCAATCAGCTGGTCCTGGCCGCTCACAGATACCGCCGGGAATACCGCAGGTCACGTCACCTCGATCACATGGTCACCAGACTTTGAAATCAATGTTGCGATCGCTATGGTCCGCAAAGACCACTGGGCTGCGGGCACCACCCTGAACGTTCAAGCCCCTGACGGACCACGCGCCTCGGAAGTGCGTGACTCATTCTGGATTTAAATTACCGATGACAGCGGGTAATCCTTCGTCGACACTACAGCTTCCACGTTAGATCGGGACAACGCCATGACAACCAGCGAACACAGCATCCGACCACGGCGCACATTTATCTTTGCACCGGGCCTTAAGCCAGAAATGTACCCCAAGGCTCTCGCCTGCGGTACCGACATTGTCTGTGTCGAACTCGAAGACGGCATCGCGCCCAAAGACAAAGACGAAGCACGGGAAAAAGGCCTGGCCCTGTTTGCCTCACCCCAGGCAGATGATGGTGTCGAGCGAATCGTGCGTATTAACTGCCTGCGTACGGCATTCGGTCTCGCCGATGTCAACGCCGTACTGGCAACGGATACTCCACCACCGGCTTTAATGCTGCCCAAAGTCATGACAACGGACGAAATTATTTGGCTGGACGATCTGCTGTCTGAACGCGGTCACGATACCCGACTGCATGTCATCATCGAAACCAACGCTTCACTGGAAGCAGTCCACGATATTGCGCAAGCGAGCACCCGTATTGATGCACTTTTTTTTGGCGGAGTCGACATGGCAGCAGAGCTGCGCTGTTCTAATGCCTGGGAGCCGCTGCTTTATGCACGATCAAGAGTTGTTCACGCCGCCGCCAGCGCAGGTATCGATGCGATAGACGTGCCTTATCTCGACCTGGAAGACCCCGACGGTATGGCGCGGGAGGCCACGCTGGCAAGGGAACTGGGGTTCAGCGGCAAGGGTTCGATCCATCCGAAACAGATTCCGATACTGAATGATGTCTTCACCCCCAGTGAATCAGAAATTGCGCACGCGCGCCGCATTCTAGATGCGTTTGCCAAAGCGGACACGGGGCTGGTGGTCGTTGATGGCAAGCTGATTGAAAAACCGGTGTTACGTGACATGCAGCGCATCCTGTCTATTGCAGAGAGGCTAGGGTCGTAAATTTAACGTCCAGACTGGCAAGTAAAGCCCAGCTGATTTAGCCACTACTTCAGACCGCCGCCACCTTCGCCCGCCGACCATTCCGGATAGCGCTCCAGGCCTCGGCGGTACCGTCATGATCGGACCCAAATAATTTATCCATGGGTACCAGGCTATTGCCATAGTTGCAGTTGTACAGGCGATGGTGCAGTTGATGATGGAACGGACTCAGATAAATCAGAGGCTTTCCGCGGACTGCCAACGATTCGTAGCCGGTATGACTCACACCCGCACCAATTGCGTTCCACTGTAAGTGGAAGAAGATGTGGATGGGATGGGAAGCAAACAGAATATGAATCAGTACGTTGCTCAGGTAAATGAGGTGTTCAAGGGGATGCATTGAAAAACCGGACCATGGCCCCGTACTCACATTGCGGTGATGTACCGCATGGGCAATCCGGTAGAGTGGCTTCCAATGAAGCAACCGATGGATGAAGTAGAAATGGGCCGAGTCGAAAAATGGAATCGCAAACAATATCAGCACAAACCAAACGGGATGCTCGCGCCAGTCAAGATAGAACGGAAGAAGCTCGTTCGCATAACTCCACATAAAAAACACTTCATAGGCCGTCCACAACGTCACACCGCTGACACAACTCCAAAAGATGTTGTCCCACACCTGGTCACGGGCAAAAAACTTTCGATCATCACGGCCAAGCTCCTGGTTACTAAATCTGAGTTGTCTATCCTGACGTTTGAAAGTATAAAAATACAGATGAAGACCACCCACGATCAGCACAAAGAGCATTAGATTACGCAGATACATCTGGGCGATCCAGCTGAACTCGAATGTGGCACAACGCGTAATGGCAGGCTGCAGGTAAGTCCACGTTATCAGCCCAAACAACCCGAACGGTATGACAACTGAAAACAGGTAAACCCTCGACAGCAGGTATTTAATCGCGGCTACCGGTCGCGGGGGCCAAACAAAAACCGGTACGCCTTCAATTGGAATCGATGGTTGATAATTCCAGGGGGATTTATCCTGTCCTGCAATATCGTCTTTATTGATTGCTCTTGACATCGAGCCCTCCTTGAAGCCGGTTGTCATTGTGCAGAAAATCAGGGCCAAGTAAAGTACTCTTCCGTCAGGAGTGGCGAGGTAAAACTATGAATGGCGCTGACCTGATTGCACAGATACTGAAGCGCGAAGGCGTCAAAATCCTTCCTGCATTTCCACACAGCGACCTCATCGAAGCCGCGGCCAAGATCGGTATGCGGCCGATCATCGTGCGCCAAGAACGCCAGGCGCTACATATCGCTGATGGCTACCTACGCGCGACCGGCGGACAGTCCGCGTGTGCCACCACCGTTCAGTATGGACCCGGGTCCGAAAACGCAACCGGTGCACTCGCTCAATGCTTTGCTGACAACGTGCCGCTGCTGCATCTACCCGGCGGTTACGCAACTGGTAATCAGGGTGTCACTCCAAATTTCAGTGCGGCACGCAATTTTCAGTACATCAGTAAATGGTGTGAAGCCGTCCACCGTGTGGACCGGATCCCGCAGATGATGCAGAACGCGTTTGCACAATTAAGAAATGGGAAACCTGGCCCGGTTGTTCTGGAAGTGCCGCACGACCTGTATACGCAAGACGCGGATCCCGGGCTCATCGACCAGTACCGGCCGCAGCGTCGATCAACGCCGTGTGCCGATGGTTCCGATATCTCCAAACTCTTGGACCGGCTGCTCGATGCCAGCGCACCAGTCATCATTGCCGGGCAGGGCATTCTTTATGCCGGTGCAGCAGATGAATTGACCCAACTGGCAGAACTTGCCCAGATTCCCGTGATCTCAACGCTGAATGGCAAGGGCTGCTTTCCGGAAAATCACCCCCTGTCGCTGGGCTGCGCCGGCCTTTCACGACCCGATGGCGTCGTTCAGTTCCTGAACAATGCAGACCTAATCGTGGGTCTGGGTACCAGCTTTACCCGATCAGAATACATCACACCATTCCCTCGCGGGGGGCGTACTTATGTACAGCTGACCAACTGGGAGGGTGATATTGCCAAGGACTACCCCATCGATTTTGCCGTCATCGGTGATGCGAAGCCCACCCTGGCAGCCGCGGTCGAGGAACTCTGCGAAAGGCTGGGTACAACTGGCCGTAAGGAAAATTCCACAACCAGAGACCAGGTGCTGGCCGCAAAACAGGCTTTTCTAAAAACATGGCAGCCTTTGCTGGAATCTGACCAGATACCGATTAACCCTTACCGCGTGATCTGGGACTTGATGCACACCGTAGCCCGACACCGAACGATCGTCACTCACGATGCAGGCTCTCCGCGCGACCAGACCACAGCCTTTTATGAAACACTGGTCCCCCACGGCTACCTGGGTTGGGGGAAAACCACGCAACTCGGTACCGGACTTGGCCTGATTCAGGGAGCAAAGCTGGCCAAACCCGACAGGACCTGCGTGAACCTGATGGGCGAAGCTGCTTTTGGCATGGTTGGCATGGAGCTGGAAACTGCCGTGCGCAACGAAATTGGTACAACAACGATCGTGCTGAAAAATTCTGTCATGGGCGGCTACACCGAATATCATCCAGTTGCATCTGAACAATATGCTATTCACGAACTCGGGGGGGATTACGCGGATGTTGCCAAAGCCTTGGGTGGGCATGGAGAACGCGTCACTGAGCCCTCTCAGATCATACCCGCTTTGAATCGCGCATTTACGCAAAACGCTGTGGGCGTGCCGGCGGTTGTGGAAGTAATCACCTGCGAGGAACCCCGAAAAGCAACTGCACTGCCCTATAACGTTTCCTAACATGGTCCATATACCACTCAACCTGCAGTATGTAGTTAAATGACATTCGACTATGTCGTAGTCGGCGGCGGCACAGCCGGCTGCGTGCTGGCCGCACGGCTGTCCGAGAATCCTGCCTGCCAAGTTTTATTACTAGAAGCTGGTCCCAAATATCGGGGTCTATCAATCCAGGTCCCTGGCGCGGTTGGTCAACTCTACGTTAATGGCAAATACCACTGGGAATCAATGGAATGATGTGGGTCCGAGGAAACAGCGCCGACTTTGACGGTTGGGCGGCCTCAGGCTGTAATGGTTGGTCTTACTCCGACGTCGAACCTTTGTTCCGTCGCATTGAATCCTTCAGCGACCCAACCGATCCCTACATGGGCCACAGCGGTCCAATCAAGGTCACTGCCGACGATCCTGCCGTGTCTCCCTTGAATATTGCGTTCCTTAACGCGGCCGAACAAGCGGGCTACCCACAGAATCAAAACTACAACGGTCCAATACAAGAAGGATTCGGAGCAATGCATCGTAATACCGATAAGGGCCGCCGATCAGATGTTTACGCAGGATATCTTCAGCCCGCACTGAAAAGGCCAAACCTCACAGTCCTGGCAGGCGTGCAGGTTGAACGGGTAATGATTGATGGGACAAGAGCCACGGGCATCGTTATCAGTGATGACAAACAACGCCGGACAATCACTGCAACTGAGGAAATTCTGATAGCAGCTGGGGCCATCGCATCGCCGCAACTGTTGCAACTGTCCGGAATTGGATCACCCGAACATCTTGAGTCGCTGGGGATACCAATAGTGCATGATCTCCCTGGCGTTGGTGAGAACCTACACACACACGTACTGATATCGCTTGTCTTCCAATGTAGTCAACCAGCGAGTGTCTACCCTGCAACACGATTTCCAGGGAATTTGCTTGCCGGACTTCAGTGGCTAACTTTGAAAACCGGTGCAGCAGCGACCACTCATATG
>LUMW01001954.1_pt1 | contig 10626 bp, 15 predicted proteins | sample 729761 | NCBI WGS metagenome assembly LUMW01 (sample SAMN03860302, study PRJNA289734) | marine metagenome | biome: seawater column; feature: ocean; material: water; isolation source: Red Sea water column Station 192 - depth 500m | place: Saudi Arabia: Red Sea | collected 2011-10-15 | depth 500 m
GGGCTGGACGGTCCTCGCAGGCTCGACGCTCGACCGCTGGGTCGGTGACGCGCCGGTGCTGACCGACGACTACGCGCCGGTCGACCAGCTGCTCACGACGCGCGCGGGCGCCTGACCCGCCGCCCACGCCGTCGGGTGCGGGACCAGGCGCCGACGATCGCCGCGCGCAGCGCCCCGGGGCGGAACGCGTCGCCGCGTCGGACGGGGTCCTGTGGTCGATGGGATCGACGGTGGTCGCTCATGGGGGCCTCCTGAGGTCTCGTCCGACACGTACCCGGTGGCGCCTGCGGCATGCGGACGACCCCGGGCTGTCGGCTCAACCCGGGGACGTCCTGGTGCCAGGCTGTACCCGGCGGGCCGGTCCCGCAGGCCGAAAGGAGCCGTCGTGGCCCTCAGGCGGCGGCTTCGCCCACCTCGCGCCGCAGCCGCGCCAGCAGGTTCGACAGCCGTCTCGACACCTGCATCTGGCTGATGCCGAGCCGGGTCGCGATCTCGCGCTGCGGCAGCTCGTCGACGAACCGCCAGGCGAGCAGACGTCGGTCGTCCTCGCTCAGGTTGTCCCGGAGCGAGCGGACGGTCAGCCAGGCCTCGACGCGGGCGTAGCCGGCGTCGTCGAGCGCACCCGCGCCCAGCTCGTCGTCGATCCGGTCGCTGGTGAAGCAGCTGCTCGCCGCCATCGCCTCACGGACGTCGGCGAGCGGCACGCCGAGGCGGGCGGCGAGGGTCTCGGGCGCGACAGGTCCCGCGCTCGTCTCCCCGGCGATCTGCGCCTGCAGCTCCTGCAGCCGCCGGGGCGGACGCACGCTCCAGGCGAAGTCGCGGAAGTAGCGCTTGATCTCGCCGCGGATCGTGCTCGCGGCGAACGGCGCGAACGCGCCGACGCCGGCGTCGAAGCGTTCGGCGGCCTTCACGAGGGCGAGGCGAGCGACCTGGAGCAGGTCGTCGTCCTCCACGCCGCGGCCGCGGTAGCCGCGGGCCAGTCGTGCGGCGAGGTCGAGGTGCTCGGTGACGAGCGGGTTGCAGTCAGCCATGTCGGTCCCCCCAAGGACGGGTGACGAAGTGGCTGCTGCTGAACCGCCCCCACTGTCACCCCCTGGCGAGCGCGCCGCAACTCGGCGCGGTTCGTCCGGCAGGCGCCGGGGTACGCCGTGGGTCGTGGACACCGCAGCACCGACCCCCGACCAGCCCGCCCCCGCGGCGACGGAACCGAGCACCAGGAGCGTGTCCTTCGGACCGCTGCAGATCCAGGTCGACGGGACCGTCCTCGAGCCGCGGCCGTGGACGTACGCCCAGTCGACGTGGGCCGCCGAGCTCCTCGAGAGCCTGCCGCCCGGCGACGTGCTCGAGCTGTGCGCCGGCGCGGGCCAGATCGGCCTGGGCGCCGTGCACGGCACCGGGCGGCGGCTCGTCATGGTCGACGCGGAGCCGCGGGCCTGTGCGCTCGCCCGGCTCAACGCCGCTCAGGTCGAGGAGGACGTCGAGGTCCGGGAGGGCCGCTTCGACGCCGTGCTCGACCCCGCTGAGCGGTTCGCGCTCGTCGTGGCGGACCCTCCGTGGGTGCCGAGCCAGCGCGTCGCGGAGTTCCCGGAGGACCCGGTGTGGGCGATCGACGGCGGCATCGACGGCCTCGAGGTCGCCCGACGTTGCGTGCGGACGGCATCGCGGCACCTGGCGGCGGACGGCCGCGTGCTGCTGCAGCTGGGCAGCGTCGTCCGGGCTGGAGGTCCTGGCCGTCCGGGAGGCCGGCGAGGGTGGTTCGCGCGGGGTCCTGGCGCTGCTGGGACCGGAGGCCTGGACGGGTCCGCGTCCGCACGAGGGTTGACGTACGGCCGTTCCCGTGGTGCCGTGGAAGGGAGGTTGAGCCAGCAGCCGCACTCGTACGACGAGAGGCAGCACCATGGATACGACCGACCCTGACGCCCGGACCTGCGAGACGCTCGACGAGGCGGCCCACGCCTCGCCGTTGGAGCGGCTGAGGCTCCAGAACGGCGTCGTCACCGAGTACACCCCGATGGCCCGACGCCTGGCACGGCGCTACCGCGACCGCGGCGTGGAGGCCGACGACCTCGAGCAGGTGGCCCGGCTCGGGCTGGTCAAGGCGGTGCGCCGCTTCGACCCCACCCGACGGTCGTTCGCGGCCTACGCCGTGCCCACCGTCCTGGGCGAGCTGCGGCGCCACTTCCGCGACAAGGCGTGGGCCGTCCGTCCGACGCGCTCCACGCAGGAGCTGCAGAGCGCCGTCAACGCGGCCCGCGACGCCCTGCGCACGGAGCAGCAGCACACGCCGACCGACGACGAGGTGGCGGAGCGCCTGCACGTCAGCCGCGCCGAGGTCCGTGAGGCCGACGCCGCGCACGACGCGTTCGCGCCGCAGTCGCTCGACCGTCCGTCGGCCGTTGACGGCCTGCCGGGGCACGAGCACGTGGGCGCCGAGGACCCTCACCTCGACGCCGTCGAGCGACTGCAGAGCGTCGTCCCGGCGGTCAGGTCGCTCACCGAGGACGACCGTCGGCTGCTGGAGCTGCGGTTCGTCGACGACCTGACGCAGCGCGAGATCGGCGAGCGGCTCGGCATCAGCCAGATGCAGGTGTCGCGGCGGCTCTCGCGGGCGATCGACCAGGTCCGCGACCGCATGGGCGACCTCGACGGCTGAGACGCATGGCGCGTCCCGGTCGGGGAACGCCCTGCGCATGAGCACATCGCAGCACGACCCCGACCGGGACGAGACCCAGGACGACACCGACACCGACACCTCCACCGACGACCGTCGACTGGACGAGAAGCCCTTCGGCGACGACGCGCAGGATCGCCAGGGCGACGACGCCGCCAGCGGCGGGTCCTGACGCGTGACGGTGCCGGGCCCGGGTACGTGGAGGTCATGAGCACCTTCGGCAGCACGCCCCACTCCGGCCCCGGCACCCACGGGAACGCGCCGGTCGACCCCGCGACGTCCCCCGAGACCGAGCCCGACACCGACGAGCCGCCCACCGAGCCGTCGCTGGACGCGTCGGAGCTGGAGGACGACGACGACGAGGACGAGGACGACGACTGAGCGCCGGCCCGAGGGCGGGCATCGGGGCCGTCCGTGGGCCCGGTCGAGGTGTGGACCTGCCGGTTCGCCGGTAGAACCGGATCATGAGCACCTTCGGCGGCACCCCGCAGTCCGGTCCCGGCGCGAGCGAGACGCGTCAGGTCGACCCCCGCACCTACCCCGGCACCGAGCCCGAGGCCGACGCCACGCAGGCGGAGCCGTCCCTCGACGCGTCCGAGCTGGACGACGAGGAGCAGGGCGGCCGCGACGAGGAGTCGTCGGAGTCCTGACGCGGGGTCCCCTGCGGCCCAGGTCGGACGGCGCCCAGGGCGGACGGCGTCAGTGCACGAGCGCCCGCGCGGCAGCCCGGTGGTGCGCCTCGGCGAGCCGGCGGTCCTGCTCGGCGGCCTGCTCGGCCAGCATCTCCAGCTCCTCGCGGTCGAGCGCCGCGTGCACGTCGACCACCGCGAGCAGCGCCTGCCATCCCGCGCGCTTGCCGTTGACGGCCACGCGCATCGCCTCCAGCTCGACGAGATCGGTGAGCGGGGTGCGCTCCGTCCACGACCCGTTCGGCTTGAGCCGGGCGGCGCGCTCGCCCGCGCGCGCCGCGAGCGTCATCAGGGAGGCCTCGCCGACGCCCAGGTCGTCGGCCATGCGGCGCAGGCGCCGACGCTCGTCGAGCAGCTCCTCCTGGATGTCGCGGACGAGGGTGGCCGCGTCGGGGTCGAGCAGCCCGGCCGCGCTGCGACCGAACAGGTCGATGCCGGCGGCCGACCCTGCCAGGTGCGTGTGGACGTGGTGGGCGATCGGGGATCCTCCAGGTACGAGCATGCCCCCCTCGTACCCCGTCGTCCCCGCTCGACGCACCGTCCGGCAGTGCGCTGCGTCGCGTCCGCCCGGGGCGTCGGACTCCGGTCGTCGGGTACGTCCCGCGTGACCCATCCCGACCCGAGGAGGACCCGTGAGAGCAGTGACGTGGCAGGGACGCCGTGACGTGCAGGTGATGGACGTGCCGGACCCCCGCATCGAGGACCCGACCGACGTGGTGCTGAAGGTGAGCAGCACGGGGCTCTGCGGCTCCGACCTGCACCTCTACGAGGTGATGGGTCCGTTCATGCACGCGGGTGACGTGCTCGGCCACGAGACGATGGGCGAGGTCGTCGAGGTCGGGTCAGGGGTCTCGCGGCTCTCGGTCGGCGACCGGGTCGTCGTCCCGTTCCAGATCTCGTGCGGCGACTGTTTCATGTGCCGTCGTGGCCTGCAGACGCAGTGCGAGACGACGCAGGTCCGCTCCTCCGGCATGGGCGCGGCCCTGTTCGGCTACAGCGAGCTGTACGGCAGCGTCCCGGGCGGGCAGGCGGAGTACCTGCGCGTCCCGCACGCCGAGTACGGCGCGATCACGGTGGGTCCCGACCTGCCCGACGAGCGCTACGTCTACCTCTCCGACGTCATGCCGACGGCGTGGCAGGCGGTGCGCTACGCCGACGTCCACGAGGGCGACACGCTCGTCGTCGAGACGACGAACTTCAACGGGCGGGTCACGTATCTGGGAGGGTGCTCGAGGCGACGTCAGGACGCGGTGCGGACGGCGTCGTCGACGCGGTGGGCATGGAGGCGCACGGCTCGCCCGGCCCGTCGGCGCTGCAGAAGGCGGCCGGGCTGCTGCCCGACGGTCTCGCGAAGCAGGTCATGACGTCGGCGAGCGTCGACCGGCTCGCGGCGCTGCACCTCGCCACCCAGCTCGTGCGACGGGGCGGGACGGTCTCGCTCTCCGGCGTGTACGCCGGCACGCACGACCCGATGCCGATGCAGCAGCTGTTCGACCGGCAGGTGACCCTGCGCATGGGACAGGCGAACGTGAAGCGCTGGGTCGACGACCTGCTCCCGCTGGCCGAGCGCTCGGACGACCCGCTCGGGCTCGAGGGCTTCGCGACGCACCGTCCGTCGCTCGAGGACGCCCCTGAGGCCTACAGCGCCTTCCAGAAGAAGCAGGACGGCACCGTCAAGGTCGTCTTCAAGCCCTGACCCCACCCCACCTTCTGGACACGTCCGGGGGTTGCGGGGCGTCGGAGCGCCCCGCAACCGTCCAGGAGTGTCAGACGAGGCGCTTGTGGGTGCCGTCGCACCACGGCAGGCGGGTCGACGCCTCGCAGCGGCAGAGGGCCACGACGGGACGGCGCGCCAGGCTCGCGACGCCCTCGGGGTCCACCACGACGTCGACCCCACGCACCAGCGCCGGGCCCTGGGCCGCCGCCCGACGGAGCGCCTCGCGCCGAGCCTCCTTGCGCGACGGCCCGTCCGCGCTCATGCCGGCACCGCCGTCGGCACGAGGCGCTCGGCGCACCGGTCCTCCAGGTCCACGCACACGAACGCCCCGAAGAGCACCTCGCGCTCCAGCGCGGGGTCGCCCTCGGTCGCGAGGTCGCAGATCCGACGGGCCAGGTGCTCGTGCACCGCGTCCGCCTCGACGTGCTCGTCGTAGTACCGCCACACCGGCTCCGCGAACCCGAGCCTCTGCAGCCCGCGCACCATGTCGGCGCTGGGCAGCGCGCTGGTCGCCTCGAAGGCCGCCAGGTGGCCGAGCGCGGCGTGGACGAGACGACGGTTGAGGCACAGCAGCGAGATCGCGTTGTTGAGCGTGAGCGTCTCCTCGTCGGCGTCGTCCACGTACGCGCCGTAGCCGGGGTCGAGCCCGGCCGCCTCGAGGGCCTGGGCGAACAGGTGCTGGTGGACCAGGTCCGGTTCACCGTCGCCGAGCTCGTCGTACTGGAGCTCGGTCAGGGCGGCCTTCGCGGCGGGACGCAGCCGCGGCAGCAGGAAGCACTGCGGGTCCGCCTCCTTGAGGTGGTACACGCTGCGCTGCACCAGGATCCGCTCCACGTCCTCGACGGTGGCCCGCTCCCGCACGAACCGGGCGACGCCGGGCGCCTGCGTGTCGGCCGAGACGAGCTCCTCGACGGTGCCCGGGACGGTCGCCTCCGCGAACCGTCGCCGCAGCCACGCCTCGAGGTCGCGCGACAGCCGGTTCCGCACCCGCAGGACGTCGGGCGACCACTCCAGGTCGGGATCGACACCGTCGAACCCGCGGTAGGCCAGCTCGTGCAGCGTCCACAGCGCGAGCGCGTGGTCGCGCGACGTCGGGTCGGGCGCGTCGGGCAGCTCGGGCAGGGGCGTGCCGGACTCCAGGTGGTCGTGCACGGCCCGGCTCACCGGACCGCACGGCGTGGGGATCCTCATGCACCGCACGTACCCCGGGTACGGGTCGGCGACACGTCCGCGCGGCCGAGGCGGTTCGGACCACCGGGAACGGGTACGACTCCAGTGGGTGACGCGGTCCCGGTGCCCGCCTCGCGCAGTGCGGGTGCCGGGCCGCGCCGCCCCGAGCGCCACCACCGTCGCGCGAGCCGTGGCCGGACGGACCGGTGGCCGTCGGCCCGCGGGACGCGGCCGCGTGTCCTAGGCTCTCCTCGGCGAGATGCCGGGGGAGCACGAGGAGGCACGATGACCGACTGGCGGCCCGACGTCCTGGGCGACGGCTACGAGCAGCTCACGTACGCGCTGGGCGACGACCCGGACGGGCAGGGCGAGGTCTTCGCCACGCTCGTGCGACGCACCTGGACCGAGGCGGAGCCCGCGCGCCGAGCCGTCCTGTACGTGCACGGCTTCAGCGACTACTTCTTCCAGACCGCGATGGCCGACTTCTTCGCCGAGCGCGGCTTCGCCTTCTACGCACTCGACCTGCGCAAGTGCGGCCGGTCGCGGCGCGAGGGCCAGACGGCCCACCACGTGACCGACCTCGCGCACTACGACGTCGAGCTCGACCGCGCCCTCGCCACGGTGCGCGCGGAGGTGCCGGACGGCCCCGTGCTGTTGTCGGCGCACTCCACCGGCGGCCTGGTGCTCCCGCTGTGGTTGGACCGCCTGAACCGGCGTCCGGGGGGCTCGAAGGGCGCGGGCATCAGCGGTCTCGTGCTGAACAGCCCGTGGTTCGACCTGCAGGGCAAGCCCTGGATGCGCGAGGTCGGCACGGTCGTGATCCGCGGGATCGGCCGGGTCAAGCCGTTCGACGTCATGAAGCTGCCGTTCACCGACGCGTACGGCAGCAGCCTGCACGTCGGCGCCCACGGGGAGTGGGACTACGACGTCGCGCTGAAGCCGCTCAACGGGTTCGAGGTCACCTTCGGCTGGCTCGGCGCCGTGCGGGCCGGCCAGGCGCGTCTGCACCGCGGGCTCGACGTCGGCGTCCCGTCGCTCGTGCTGCGCTCGGACAAGAGCCGCTTCGCGCGGTCGTGGTCGGAGGAGGTCGACCGCGCCGACGCCGTGCTCGACGTCAAGCAGATCGCCCGCTGGGCCGGCTGCCTCGGCGACGCGGTCACGTCGCTGCCGGTCCCGGACGCCCGGCACGACGTGTTCCTGTCGTTGAAGGAGCCGCGCGAGGCCGCCTACGAGGCGGTCGACACCTGGTTGCGCACGAGCTCGCTGATCTGACCGGCGCGCCCCGGCGCGGTGGGGTACACCTGGACCGTGACCGCCATGCCCATGTTCCCGCTCGGGACCGTCCTGCTCCCGGGAGGCCTGCTGCCCCTGCGGCTGTTCGAGCCGCGCTACCTGGCGCTGCTCGCCGACGTCCTCGCCGACGACGAGCCCGAGATCGGGTTCGTGCTGATCGAGCGCGGGGTCGAGACGGGCGGCGGGGACTCCCGGTTCTCGACCGCGACGGTGGGCCGCGTGGTGCAGGTCGAGCCGCGCCAGCAGGAGATGGGCCTGGTGGCCGTGGGCGGACGGCGGGTCGAGGTCGAGGGCTGGCTGCCCGAGGACCCGTACCCGCGGGCCAAGGTGCGTGAGCTGCCGCCGCTGGAGCTCGACGTCGACCTGGTCGCGGTCGCCGAGGTGCACGAGCGCGCCACGACCGCGGCGGTGCGGCTCGGCGCGATGCCGCCCGAGCCGCCGCCGCACGACCTCGAGGCGGCCTGCTGGCACCTTGCGGACGGCTGCCCGATGGGCCCCTACGACCGGCTCGGCCTGCTGCGGGCGACGTCGGCGAGCGCCCTGCTGGCAGCGGTCGACGACGCCTACGAGCAGGCCGTCGCGCTGCACGAGGCCTTCGGCTCCGGCGGCTGACCGCACGCCGTGACCCGTGTCGGGCGGCGCGGCTAGGCTCGGGGCCGTGGATGCCCCTCTCGCCCTCTACCGCCGGTACCGTCCCGAGACGTTCGCCGAGGTGATCGGGCAGGAGCACGTCACCGACCCGCTCCGCCACGCGCTGGCCGCCAACCGGGTCAACCACGCGTACCTGTTCTCCGGCCCGCGTGGCTGCGGCAAGACCACCAGCGCCCGCATCCTGGCGCGCGCCCTGAACTGCGAGCAGGCGCCGGTCTCCGACCCGTGCGGGGAGTGCCAGAGCTGCCGCGACCTCGCGCGCGGCGGCCCGGGCAGCGTCGACGTCATCGAGATCGACGCCAGGCGCACATGGTGAGCCCGCAGGGCTTCAACGCGCTGCTCAAGCTCGTCGAGGAGCCGCCGCCGCACCTGAAGTTCATCTTCGCCACCACCGAGCCCGACAAGGTGATCGGCACCATCCGGTCCCGTACGCACCACTACCCGTTCCGGCTGGTCCCGCCGAAGGCGCTCGGCGACTACCTGAACCAGCTGTGCGAGGCCGAGGGCGTGCGCCTCGAGCCGGCCGCGCTCCCGCTCGTGGTCCGCGCTGGTGCCGGCTCGGTGCGCGACACCCTCAGCGTCCTCGACCAGCTGCTGGGCGGGGCCGGGCCGGAGGGCGTCACCTACGACCTCGCCGTGCAGCTGCTGGGGTACACCCCCGACTCGCTGCTCGACGAGGCCGTCGGGGCGTTCGGTGCGTCCGACGGCGCCACGGTGTTCGGCGTCGTCGACAAGATCATCGAGTCAGGGCAGGACCCGCGGCGCTTCGCCGAGGACCTGCTGCAGCGGCTGCGCGACCTCGTCGTGCTGCGGGCCGTGCCCGACGCGCTCGTCACCGGTCTGCTCGACGTGCCGGGCGACCGGGCCGAGCGGCTGCAGGGGCAGGCCACGTCGTTCGGCCCGGCCGACCTGACGCGTATGGCCGACATCGTCAACGCGGCGCTCACCGAGTTCCGCGGTGCGACCGCGCCGCGTCTGCTGCTCGAGCTCATGTGCGCGCGCATCCTGGTGCCGGCCTCCGACGCGTCGGGCGTGGTCGCCCGGGTCGACCGGCTCGAGAAGCGGCTCTCCATGGGTGGCGTACCGGCCGACCAGGTGCCGGTCGACACCCGTCCCGCGCCGGCGCCCAGCGTCGCGGCAGCGCCCCCCGCGCCCCAGTCGTCGGCGCCTCAGGCTTCTGCGGCCCAGCCGTCCAGCCCGCGCGAGGCGGCCCTGCGGCAGGCCGGCGCAGCGGCGTCGGCACCTGTCGCGGAGCCCGACGACGTCCCCGAGCCGCCGGACCTGCCGCCGTGGGACGTCGAGGAGCAGGTCGGGCGGTCTGCGCCTCCCGAGGACGCCGCGCCGACCCTGTCGGCGCCCGAGCCTCCGACGCAGCCCCAGCCCCAGCAGCCGCAGCCCCACCAGCCGCCGTCCCCGCAGCCCCAGACGCAGCAGCCTCGGCACCGAGGTCATCAAGGGGCTGCGCCGCTTCACCTGGATCATGCTGAGCCAGAACGCGCAGGTGCAGGCGCTCGACGGCCAGACGTTGACGATCGCGCTGGTCAACGCTGGTGCGCGCGACTCGTTCGTCGCGAGCGGGTCGGCCGAGTACGTGCAGCAGGCGCTGCAGCAGGTCATCGGCGTGCAGTGGCGGATCGAGGCGATCGTCGACCCGTCGGTCGACCCGCGCGCGGCCAGCACGCCGCAGCCCTCGGCGCCCGCGGCCCAGCAGGCCGCCCCGGCGCCGTCGGGGCAGGGTCGTGGCGTGGGCGCACCCGAGGCGGTCCGGCAGGCCATGCGCGAGCCCGGCTCGGTGGCACCGCCGGAGGATCCCGACCTCGCGGCGCACCCCGACGACCCGGTCGTCGACCAGGGCGCCGACCCCGAGCAGCTCCTCTCGCGGGAGCTGGGTGCGCGGGTGATCGATGAGATCGACCACGGCTGATCCCGGCGGGGGTGCCGGGCCCCGGGCGGCGGACGGCGCAGCCGGGGGTGCCGGTGCGGCCGTGACGGTGCACCGGCGGCGCCTCGGGCTCGAAGAGGGTCCGCTGGAGGTGCTGCGACGCTTCCGCGGCCGCGACCGTCCGGTGGCGCTGGTCGGTGCGTGGCACCAGGGCGACGCGCTGGTGGCCTGCGACCCCGTGCGGGTGCTCGACCCCGAGGTCGACGACCCGTTCGACCTGTCGCTGCCCGAGGTCGCGCTCGGGGCGTCGTCCGACGGGGCGGCCGGCTTCGGGGGTGGCTGGATCGGGCTGTGGGGGTACCGCCTCGGCGGGCGGCTGGAGCGGGTGCCACCGGCTCGTGCCCGCCCCGTCGAGCAGCCCGACGCGCGGCTGGCGTTCTACGCGTGGGTGCTGCGACGCAGCCGCGGCACGTGGTGGCTGGAGTGGCTGGGCGACGTCGACGTCGCGCCGGTGCTGGCGGCGCTCGAGGGTCCCGCGCCGGGGCCCGTCGCG
>LUMW01000446.1_pt3 | contig 10614 bp, 9 predicted proteins | sample 729761 | NCBI WGS metagenome assembly LUMW01 (sample SAMN03860302, study PRJNA289734) | marine metagenome | biome: seawater column; feature: ocean; material: water; isolation source: Red Sea water column Station 192 - depth 500m | place: Saudi Arabia: Red Sea | collected 2011-10-15 | depth 500 m
CCATAAACAATCACTGGGTAAGCCAACATATTTGGCATCATAACGGCGATTCTGTCTCCAGCCTTATAACCTTGGCCAAGCCAAGAAGCAAAAGAATTAGCCTGTTCAGAAAGTTCCTCAAAAGACATTTCAACACCAAAACTTTCAAAAGCTATTTTGCCTTGATGTTTTTTACAAGTGTTGTTAAAAAAATCTACTAGATTTGCGTTCTCTTTGAAAAAGTCAGTCTCTTCGATATTGCTTGGTATGTTGTTTTCCATATATCCTCTCGATTGAAATTAACTCTCCTTAACTTTATTTATCAATATTTCTTTATATTGATTATAAACTTCTCCGTCCTTTTTTAATGCATAACAAGAATTTCCAAATTTTTCCCCAATAGATTTAGCCTCTTCCAAAGAAATTTTCTTCCTACCCTCTGCTGTATTTTCTTTGAAGAGTGTTTGATAAGCTATCGTAGCAGCATGAGCCAATAGATCCGTTATATGGCGGCAACCTTTTTCTGAACCTAGTATTTTTAAAACCTTCTTATTAAAGCCTGATACTACAAATTCCCCTTTTAATTTTTCACAATTTATTACCGCTTGAGGACATACATTATAAGGGCCTGAGCCAATAACAGCCTCTATATCAACAATCTTTCTGTCATCATCGAGCGTAAGTCTAATAGCCATATCATGCAACGGCTCTCCTGCACTAATATAACTTCTATGCATATTTTTAAATGAAAAAGTCTTAGTGTCTAATAGGAATACCTCGATATCCCATAATCCATCCTCTCTTTTATAACCCTTACCCTTGATTGTTCTGTTATGTTTTAAGTCTCTTTTTACTGGTTTAGTCAACATTTTGTTGTCCCTTATAAAATACTATTTTTTGAATTCATGTACTGTTGCTCTAATTCTAACACCAAATCTTTCACACTAGGGATATTAGAAATAGAGCCCACTCCTTGACCTGCTGAGAAAATGTCGCGCCACCTCTTGGCAGTAACCTTGCTTATATCAAAATCGACCTTTAATTTTTGCTTTATCATTGGCATTGCCATCCTCTTTAAATCACTCAGAGCACTCTTGGCACCCCCCTCATTAGTGGCAATGCCTGCATTATTGAGTGACTGCTCTAGCCAATTGCCATTAACCCCAGTAATCTTGTTCGATTTAATTATCTCCTTGGCAGATGCATTAATAATCATTTCTTTATATTCATCACTAGCATCGCTTTCTTTAGTTGCGATGAAACGTGTACCCATGTATGCCAGATCCGCTCCCAAAGCTTGGATGGCAAGAATGGAATCTCCCGAGCTAATACTACCTCCGACAATAATAATGCCGTCAAATATTTCTTTTACCTCTGATACAAAGGCAAATGGTGACAAGTCACCTGTATGCCCTCCGGCACCATTGCAAACCAAAATTAAACCGTCCACACCAGCATCGATTGCTTTTTGTGAGTGATACAAGTTAATGACATCCGAAAAAACCAGACCACCGTATTCATGCACTTTTTCAACAACTTGTTTGGGGTTTCCTAAAGAGGTTATTACGATAGGCGCTCTATGTTTCAAGATTAACTCTATGTCATCGCCACTACGTGCATACATCTTACTAACAATGATATTAACTCCCCAAGGTAGTGAATCCTTGCCACTACCTAGCGCACTAGTTATTTCTAAAAAGGATTGATCTAGCGCTTCCAAGGTTCTGCAATTTGCAGTCGGAAAAGCGCCAACAATACCAGCACGAGAAGAGGCAATAACCAGTCTCGAATTAGACACGATAAACATAGGTGCCTGAATAATTGGCAACCTCAAGTTGTAGATAAAATTTTTATTATCCATTTAGTTTTTTATATTTTTTATAATTCCGGCGGCACCCATACCTGTACCTATGCACATTGTTATCATGCCATAATCAATATTATCTCTTTTCAGCGCCGACAAAATTGTAGCTGTCCTAATGGAGCCTGTAGCACCTAATGGATGACCAAGTGCAATCGCTCCACCTAGTGGATTAACTTTTTCTCTATCAAGACCCAATTCTTTAATGACGGCCAGAGATTGCGCCGCAAAAGCTTCATTGAGCTCTATCCAGCCAATATCGTCCAGACCCAAACCAACCGATGTTAAAACTTTAGGGACAGCTTTTACGGGTCCGATACCCATTATTTCTGCTGGCACCCCAGCGACAGAAAAGCCCAAAAACTCTGCCTTTGGATTTAAGTTATATTTCTTAAGAGCCTCTTCACTTGCAATTAAAACTGCTGCAGCACCGTCCGACATTTGTGAACTGTTGCCTGCAGTCACCGTTCCGTCTTGAGCAAAAACAGTCCTTAATTTTCCTAAGACCTCGATACTGGTGTCTTCTCTAGGCCCCTCATCCCTAGACACAACATTAGTTGAAGTTGTATATTCCTTAGAATCAAGAGAATAGCCGGTTTCAACTGTTGTTATCGGGGAAATTTCATTTGTAAACAAACTCTCTTTATTAGCCAAGATTGCTTTTTGATGGCTATCAAAGGCGAACTCGTCTTGCTCATCCCTGCTGATGCTATATTTCTGCACAACCTTTTCGGCTGTTAAGCCCATACCATAGGCTATGGCTATATTCTCATCTTCTAACACTTTTGGGTTAACAGAAGGTTTAAAGCCAGTCATTGGAACACTACTCATACTTTCCACGCCGGCTGCAATCACAAGATCTGCAGAACCTGATTTAACGAGATTTGCAGCGTTGGCAACAGATTGCAAACCGGAAGAACAAAAACGGTTTAGGGTATATGCTGGAGTTGAATCTGGAAGCCCTGCCAACAGTGTTGCTATTCGAGCTATATTAAGACCCTGAGGTCCCTCAGGCATCGCACAGCCAACAATAATATCATCGATATTATTGTTAATCTCTTGACTCTCATCAGAGGCTGTTAAAACACTTTGTATTGCATGAACCAATAGATCATCCGCTCTGGTTTTAGACAAGCAACCACGAGCCTTTCCGACTGGAGTTCTTTTTGCGTCTACGATATAAGCTTTTCCCATTTTGTTCTCCAACTAATTACGAAGCGGTTTGCTATTCTTTAACATGTACTCAATCCGGTCTTGAGTTTTTTGAGTTCCCAAGAGTTCAATAAAATACTTTTTTTCCAAGTCAAGAATCATTTGTGAGTCAACTACAGTATTCTCTTCAACTTTTGAGGCAGTCATTACTTTAGCTAGGCGAGTAATAATCATATTATCGTGATCCGACATAAAGTGGCCCTCATAAAGATTCGCGACCTGGGCCATAATGTTGGCATAACCTGCCTTACCAACAACTCTGAAATTAGTGTCTAAAGGTGACTTAAAGCCAGATTCAAGTAATGCCAATGCCTGATGTTTTGCAACATAAAGCAACTCGTTTGGATTGGCAATAATAACATCGTCAGTTTTCAGATAACCCATTTCTTTCGCCTCTAAAGCGCTTCCTGAAAATTTAGCCATGGCAATTTGTTCAAAGTGTTTAGAAAGTAATGGAAAAATATCGTCTGTCTCTTTGTTGGAATATGCTCTTAAAGCCATCTCCTTGCTACCACAACCAGCAGGAAAAACGCCAACACCCACTTCTACCAGTCCGATAAAAGAGTTCATGGAGGCAATCACTCTATTACAATGCAAAAGCAACTCACAACCACCCCCCAAAGCCAGCCCATCAACTGCTGCTAAGGTTAGTATTCTGCCATGCTTCAAACGCATTAGCGATTCCTGCAACATAGAAACAGTTTTTTTGATCGAGTAGAGCTTGCCTAATTTTGGCAGTTCTGGATGCATAACTTCAAAGGCCTTCTTCTTAGCTTTTGCAGTCACTCCTGGATCTTTTTCTAAAAGACCCAGCTTAATCGCTGAAATAATTTCATAAAGATTCGCGCCAGCACAAAAATGTTCTTTTTCTTGTCTAAATATCAAAGCATTAAAGCCGTTTTCCTCAAGAAAATCAAGACAATTAGGGATATCAACCAAGACACCCGAACTTAATACATTCATTTTCGTTTTAAAAGATATGCTAGCGACGCCGTCACCGATATCAATCAGTTTAGTTGTATCAGTTTCTAACAAAACTTCTTGTTGGTGCTGCCTCTCGCCATGTAACAGAGGCTTAAATAGTTGCCTCTCGTAAACAGGATGAGAAGATCTAGGAATATATTGATCTCTTTTTGGATCAAAGGCACCTTCCTCGCTATAAACAAAGGACCTTTCTGAAACCCAAGATGGCAATGGCTCTTCTAAAAGAACCTTGCCACTATCAATATCGGCTATTAAGTTATCTCTCATAACGCTCCAACCAGTGAGCTGTGCCTGTTCAAATATACCTCTCTGCCATCCAAAGCCCGATTTCATTGCTAAATCAACGCATCTCACAGTTTCAGCCAGATGCTCTAACTGATAACAGGCGTAGTGAAAAACATCCCGATAGACAGACCATAAAAACTGGGCCTGGGGGTCATCACATTCAGATAGAGACATTAAAGCCTTTTCTATACTGCCATTTTCTTTAAGGATTTTTCTGACTTCGGGACTGATGGTTTTATCTGACAGCCTGTATTCTTTTTTCTTTGGATCAAAAACATAAATATCCTTTCCCTTTTTTTCGTAGATACCTTTCTTTGTCTTGCTACCAAGACAACCCTTTTCAATTAAATCATCAATCCATTCTGGTAATTTGAATAACTCAATCCATGGGTCTTCTTTAGCGTTCTCATATATATTCTTGACTACATTCGACATCACATCAAGCCCAACAATATCTAGCGTTCTAAAGGTTGCACTAGCAGGTCTACCAACTCTCTTACCAGTTAGTGCGTCTACAGTATCCGCAGAAAGAGAGAAATTCTCTGCATGTTTCAGGACAGTCAATAAAGAAAAGACACCAATCCTATTGGCAACAAAGGCAGGGTTATCTTTTGCATAGACAACTTCCTTGCCTAATGCAGAAGTGATAAAACCCTCAGCCTTGCTAAGTAATTTTTCATCACTAAATGAGGTTCTAATGATTTCAACCAGAGGTAAGTATCTAGGAGGGTTGAAGAAATGGACTCCAAAAATTCGACTTCTCAACTGTTCCGGTGAATGTTCTGCAATTTTTTGAATGGACAATCCAGAGGTGTTTGTAACGAGAACTGCATTGTCGTTAACGTACGGCGCTATGTTGGCAAATAATTGTTTTTTTATGTCTAGATTTTCAACGACAGATTCAATAATAAAATCACACTGGGCTAAAATATCCAACGACTCGTAAGTAGACGTTTTGATTAAATCAATCACCGATTGACTCGCCAAAGCTGGTGGCTTTAGTTTTTTTAGAACTGCGAGTGACTTAGCCAAGACTTCTTCATTCACATCAAACATAAAAACCTCGAATCCTAAATTCGCGAAATGTGCGGCAATCTGGCCGCCCATAGTACCCGAACCGAGTACAGCGATTTTTCTAAATGTTTTATCAAAATATTGTTTCATGCTTTTCCTATTAATTTATGTCTTAGAATTTTCATAATCGTCAACCTTAAGTGATTCGAGAACTATATCATTCAATCTTAGCCAGTCATCCCTTTCCTCACTGGCTAAAACATCACTATCTACTAATTCCTGCAACCAGTCTTCTAGCGTTGAACTTGGCTGGTATTTGTGTCCAGCCTTTTTGACCTTTTGTTTGAGCGCCTTTAACAAAATTCCTGCTTCATAGCCTTGAAATAAAATATAGAACGGATGTCCAGGAATATCTTTTAAATGAGAACACAAACAACTTGAGAAATTCTCCAATAACCATTCAATATCAGCAATGGATTTGGAACTAGCAACAATCAGCCTGTCATCTATTTTGGCATTTGTTAGAGCAAATGGGAAGAGTAAAAACTTTAATAGTAATTTTACAACCCGATTAACTGGCAAATTTTCTATGTTGGTGAGCATCGCTGTATCTGCTTCTTTAACTAATTGAAGGACAGACAACTTCAAAATGCTCTTTACCTTGTCGTCGTATTGAAATTTTTCCTCATACAACTTCAGACAGGCGCTAATTTCATACATTGCACAAATTGCATCGGCAAAACGGCCCGAAACCATCTCTTTGCGCTTTAAAGAACCCGCCAACAGCAATAAAGCAATATCACTCAGGCAAGCAAATTTAGCCGATAAAACAGCCAAATTTCGATAATACACTCTGGTAGTCGAATCACCATAGGGTTTTGCCAGACGCCCACGAGTCCAAGAAAAAAGGATTGCCCTAGCAATATTCCTGATAAAGTTACCAACATGTTTTGTAAGCGCACTGTCGAAATTTTGAATTGATTTTTTGTTATTATCGTGAAGTGCAGTTAGTTCATCGAGCATCGTTTGGTGGCAACGAATCAACCCTTGTCCGAATATCATTAAACTTCTAGTCAGTATGTTTGCCCCCTCAACGGTAATAGCAACAGGTGCGCCAGCATAGACGTTAGCAACATAGTTTCTTTTGCCTTGCATAACTGCCCTTCCGCCATGAACGTCCATAGCATCAATCGAGGACTGTTGAAGTAGCTGGGTATTTCGATATTTGACGATGGCAGATATGATTGACGGCCTGTGTCCAGCATCAAGAGTCCATGTTGACAGGTTGATGTTTGCGGTCGCTCTGTATGCGTTGGTCGCTAGCGTTGCGAGTTTCTCCTGAATACCCTCCATGCCTGCTAACGATATACCAAACTGCTCTCTGGTCTGAGAATAGGCACTTGTGGTTAAGAGCATTGCTTGCGTTGCAGATGCACCGGTGACTGGCAAGGAAATACCCCTGCCGACACTTAAACTCTCCATCAACATTCTCCAACCATTGCCAATCATCTTTTCACCACCAATAATCCATTCCATTGGTATGAAGACATCTTCACCATAAATAGGGCCATTTTGAAAAGGTTCACCCACTGGAAAATGGCGAGTGCCTACGCTGACACCTTCAGTCTCACGAGGTATTAGCGCACAGGTAATACCCAGATCCTCTTTTTCATAAAGAGGGTGGTCTTTGGGTAATAAGTTATCCGGGTCGTAGGCCTTGAAAGCCAAACCAATTACTGTGGCAATAGGGGCAAGCGTAATGTAGCGCTTTTCCCAATTGAGCCTGAGTCCTAGCACCTTCTCGCCCTCATAGTCTCCATAACAAACAATGCCATTGTCTTCAAGTGAACCGGCATCAGAACCGGCAACAGTTGAAGTTAAACCAAAGCAAGGAATTTCTTGGCCTTTTGCCAAGCGAGGCAAGTAATGTTGTTTTTGTTTTTCAGTGCCATATTTAAGAAGCAGCTCTCCAGGACCTAATGAATTTGGAACCATAACTGCAATGCCCAAAAATTGTGAAGCTGAGGAAAGTTTGCCTACAATTGTTGCATGAGCAAAGTGTGAAAATCCTAAGCCATTAAACTCTTTGGGAATGATGATTCCAAGAAAACCATTATCGAAAATATAACGCCAGACCTCTTCTGGTAGATCTTGCTTATCCACTATTTCATAAGAGTTAATCATAGAACAGAGCGTATTGACTTCATTGTCAACAAAACTTTGCTCCTCTTCTGTTAGCTCTGTCGCCTCCAGTTCTGATAACTCTTTCCAATTTGGGTTACCTTGAAACAGTTCAGCATCCCACCAGACACTTCCCGCTTCGAGCGCAATCTTCTCTGTCAAACCGATTGGAGGTAGTGACTTTCGCATCGCATTAAACAGAGGCTTAGTAAAAATTAATAATCTGACCTTAGGAACGATAAATATCCCAAATAAAAGCAATATAACGAATAAAATCTGCGCGCCTAGATGACCAGCCATAACGGCACCCGGATACGCCAACGCTGTAGCCAACAACCATACCTGCCAAAGTTTTAATTGTGTTTTTACCAAAACAAGTAGCAGCAAAAGACTTGTTAACACAAATGAAAAAAACGAGTAATGAAATATATTTTCCATCATAAAAATTGATGCCTATCTAGAACTTAAGGTTAAACGAGATACACACTTCAATAAATGATTAATAAGTATAGAGATAAAAATAGAAACTTAATTGACATAATATAATAAAATATTAACATTTTATTACAATTTAAAAAACTTTAATTGCATGAACATCCATAGCATTGCTTGGAGATCCATTCTAAGACTCCAACAAATTTATCCCAAACAGGTTGATGAAATTTGTAGCAGAATAGGTTTACCAAAAAAAATATTATTGAACCAAAACTTAACACTGCCTGTTGAGATGTTTTTAAATTTTTTTATTCAGGCTGAGTCTGTTTTTGATGACGAATTGATCTCGATTAATTATTCTAGAATGGCACAAATCAGACCCAACTATGCTGAGTTATTAGGTTTGATATTTGTTTATTCAAGGAACCTAAAGGAGAGTTTTAAATTACTTCAAACATATATTGATATTGAACTTGAAGGCATCAAAGTTTTAGTCATCAAACATCATGATAGAGTCAAAATTCAATTTATTGCTGACCCGGTAATTGAATACCCCAGCCTATATGAAAACTTATGTTTATCGATGCTTGCCGCCTTTATCAGGTCAAAAAGATATGCAATTAAACATATCACTACCAAAATACAACCAAGCAAGCAATCCATCAATAAAAAATCGGTTTTTAATTGTCCTATTAATTTTAATGGTGCTGAAACCTCTATTGTCATTAGCCACAATACTTTTATGAAAAAAAATAGTCTTACTAATTCGAAATTAGTTGCCTATTTATCTTCAATTGCTCAAGAAAAGTTGCGACAGAAAAAAACCCAAGGAAACATAATTCATAGGGTAGAAAACCTACTATGCAATTATGAAAGTAACTACAACAACGTCAACATTGAGGAAATATCTCAACAGCTGGGCATGAGTGTTAACTCGCTTCGAAATAGCTTGTCAAAAAATAAAACAAATTTTCGTCAAATATTGAACCAGCATAAACTTAGAAAGGCAAAACTGATGTTAAAGGAGGGTCAGTCTGTTAAAGTTATTTCATACTTACTAGGCTATTCAGAGCCATCTTCCTTTATCCGCTGGTTCATTAGCCAAACTAGCTTAACACCAACTACCTTCAAGAAAAATCCAGAGAATTAGACTGTTTTATGACAATTTATCTTTGATAAAACGAGAAACCAGACCCATGTCAGCTTTACCGTCTAGCTGACCCTTGAGCATACCCATAAGTTCACCCATGTCTTTCATAGAATCTGCTCCAGAATCAGTTATTGCCTTGTCCACAACTGCTGCTACCTCTTCATCACTTAGTTGCTCTGGCATGTAACTATTAATGACAACCAACTCAGCCTCCTCAATCTCAACTAAGTCAGTTCGACCAGCGTCTGAGAACTGTGATATAGAATCTTTGCGTTGCTTTACCATTTTTTGAATGACGGCCATCACTTGTGCATCATCCAGTTCGATGCGATTGTCAACTTCTTTTTGTTTAATAGCCCCAAGAATCATTCGTACCGCTTTGAGGGCTTGTTTGTCTTTCGCTTTCATTGCTGACTTCATATCGTCAGTAATTCGTTTTTTTAGCTGAGACATTTTTCTTTTTTTTTATTTTTGTACCAAAAGAGGTTTCTTCTTAGTACATACGTTTGCGATGAATACGGTTCTTTGCCATTTCTTTGTGTGTTCTTTTAACAGCTGCAGCCTTTTTGCGTTTATTCACCCATGTAGGCTTTTCAAAAAACTCTTTTTTTCTAACATCTGTAATAACACCGGCTCTATCGCATAAACGTCTGAAACGACGTAGTGCAATATCAAATGGCTCATTCTCTTTTACTTTAATTGCTGGCATATTAATAATTCCCTTAAGATTCTTCTTGTGTTTCTTTTTGTGGTGTTTCTGAAATAGTGACTTCACCACTATCAAAATCAACCAATTGTACTAAAGCCATTGGAGCCTTATCACCTGTACGATAGCCTGCCTTAAGAATGCGAACATAGCCGCCAGGGCGGTCTTTATAAAATGGACCCAATTCGTTAAATAGCTTTGCAACAATTGCATCGTCACGCAGCTTTGAGAATACATGACGACGGTTAGCTACACTGTCTGATTTCGCCTTTGTGATTAATGGCTCAACTACACGACGAAGTTCCTTGGCTTTCGGCAAAGTTGTTTTTATAACCTCATGTAAGAATAGTGAATTTGCCATATTCTGAAACATCGCCTTTCTATGCGATGAATTACGGTTAAGCTGTCTACCTGACTTTCTGTGTCTCATTATTTATCCTTTATTCACTCATTAGATCAACTGGAGGCCAGTTTTCTATCTCTGTACCAAGCTCAAGATTTTTTTCAATGAGAACTTCTTTAATTTCATTAAGCGACTTACGACCCAAATTTGGCGTTCTTAATAAGTCCTGCTCTGATTTTTGGATGAGGTCACCAATATAGTATATTTGTTCTGCTTTTAAACAATTAGCAGAGCGAACTGTTAATTCTAGCTCATCTACTGCCGACAAATACATCGGCGGGAAATCCTCAGAAGTTGGTTGCGGCTCTTCTTCAGCTACAGGCTCGAGCTCAACAAAAGATGAGAGTTGATCTTGTAGTATCGTTGCTGCACGCTTCACTGCCTGTTCTGCATCAACGGAACCG
>LUMW01000447.1_pt1 | contig 10613 bp, 10 predicted proteins | sample 729761 | NCBI WGS metagenome assembly LUMW01 (sample SAMN03860302, study PRJNA289734) | marine metagenome | biome: seawater column; feature: ocean; material: water; isolation source: Red Sea water column Station 192 - depth 500m | place: Saudi Arabia: Red Sea | collected 2011-10-15 | depth 500 m
TATTCATTCCATCTGGATCAATCATCACTTGATGAAGAATATAAGAATATGGGATCAACTTATGACACTATCTTCAACAGACTTGGATTAAATTATAGAAAAGTGCGCGCAGGTAGTGGAGAAATTGGTGGATCCTTATCACATGAATATCATGTTCTTGCTGATTCAGGTGAAGATGAGATTGGATATTGCGATGAAGAAGATTTTGCAGCTAATGTAGAAATGATTAAAAAAAAGACTGCACCAAATGGTGGTAAGCTCTCTTTTGCAAAAGGCATTGAGGTAGGTCATATTTTTCAATTGGGTGATAAATACAGCAAAAGTATGCATTGCGCCGTTCTGACTGATAAAGGTGCATCCATACATCCATTAATGGGTTGTTATGGAATAGGCATCTCAAGGATTATGGCTTCCTCTATAGAACAAAATCATGACGAATCCGGTATTATCTGGCCTGAACCCATCGCACCATTTCAGATAATTATTATTGCACTAAATAAAAGCACTGAGGATATCGCTCTGACAAAATCCCGTGAAATTTATAACCAACTAATGAAATCTGGTTATGAAGTTTTACTTGATGATCGCAATGAACGGGCTGGTGTTAAGTTTGCTGATGCTGATCTATTAGGTATACGCATAAGATTGATCGTTAGCGAAAGAGGTCTTGCTAATCAAACGATTGAATTAAATATCAGGGGTGAAAAAAATAAAAGTGACATCCCTTTTGAAAAACTGACTGATTATTTGAAAAATTGAATCCTTAGATTATAGTCCAATCCTACTCAGTAGATTCCGTTTCGTCAGGATCATCTGTGAAAGATTCTTCAAGATATTTAATTGCCTCACTTTGAGCTCTAAGTGCATCGTGTCTTGCAGCCTCATATAAATTGACTTCAATGCGTCTTTCCGCACGAGCCAGAAGACGTTCTGCCTCTAAAATTCTTTGATTATTATTGGCTTCATCACTGAATTCCTTTGCTGCGGCTATCGTTTGTCGAGCATTACTCATTTCTTGTAAAGGTGGCAATGTTGCACAAGAAATCAAAGCAGCTAGCGCAATTGAAACACCTATAACCCTGAAACGACTAGACATGGAGAACCTTTTAAGATTAAAAACTTAACTGATTTAAACGTATCAAGTCCATTCATCTAGGTCAAGGAATGAATAATTATTAGTCTTTGTAACCAAGCTGCAAGACATTTTTGATAAATGGGATGGTTAATTTCCTTTGTTTGGATAATGATTCATAATCAAGAATTTTGATAATTTCTATCAATGAACTGACATTACGCTCAACCCTTTTGAGTAAATAATTAGCAGACTCGATAGGCAAATTGAACCCTCTGATATCTGCGTGCAACTGAATGGCTGAAATGATTTCTGTTTCTGAAAGAACTTTTAGTTGATGAACTACACTCATTGAGAATCTAGATGCTAGATCGGGTAGAAAAAAATTTAATACTTTCGGTGTTTCATGCGACGTGATAAGTAGACGGGTATTAGTTGTCTGTAGTCTTTCATATAAATCCAAAAGTTTTATTTCCCAAGCTTGGCTACCCAAAATAAACTCAATGTCATCAATGCAAATCAAATCCAATTGATCTAAATCATCCAATACTTCAGGACTAAGCTGCTCAAACTCCCGCATTGGAATGTACAAGCTTTTATTTGCAAGACGAATACATTGGTGAAATGCAGCTTGTAATAAATGTGTTTTTCCAGAACCTCTTGTCCCTGCAATCCATAGTAATTTTTCAATATGATCTTGAAGAGATTGATATATTTCTAGATTTGATCCCGGATAAAAACTATCAAAAACCATGTGTTCAGAGACTGAAACTGGAAGTAGTAACTGTTCCACTTATTGGCCCGATTGATAGATTTTCTTTTTTGCTTCAATACTCCAAATGATCCAATAATCCAAACCGCTCAAAATACTGGTCACAAAAACTAAAGAACCGCATACCATTGCCAGAATCTCAAATGGAAACTGAATACCCTGTGCAAGGATGACAAAAATAATAAATGCCAGCTGTAATGTTGTATTGAATTTACTAATTCTGGTTGGTTTAGGTTCAGGAACTCCTACAAAATATCTATATAGACTCAAACCAAAAACAATCATTAAATCTCTAGCAATAACTGTCAAAGTTAACCATAGGGGAATCAAGCCCATGCTTTGCAGAGTAAGGAAAAGTGAAACCAATAATATTTTGTCTGCCGCTGGGTCCAGTACAGCCCCTAAATAGCTGCGCCAGTTGTTTTTTTTAGCCAAGTATCCGTCTAAAATGTCTGAAAGACCTGCAATAATTATTAGTAAAAGAGAAAGCAGGAATTGCTCTTGCCATAACGATCTAACTATAGGGATAACAAGTACTATGCGAGCTAGACAAATCAGATTTGGAATATTTGAGACTCTCAATTAAAACTCCATACTAAGATTTAAAACAAGTGAAAGAATAATTACTTTGTTGATGTTAATATACAGCCTCTATTTATTATAGCTCTAAAATTTAAATTTCATTTCATAAGATTTTGTTAATAAATGGGTAAGGATGAATCACTGACTTACGCAGACTCCGGAGTAGACATTGATACCGGAAATGAAGTGGTGTCAGCTATAAAATCAATTGTCAAAGACACTCACAATGAATCCGTGTTATCAAATATTGGCGGTTTTGGAGGATTGTATGAATTACAAACTAAAGATTATAATCGCCCAATTTTAGTTTCCAGTACAGACGGTGTTGGAACCAAAGTTAAATTAGCTCAGCAGTTGGAAAAAAATCATCTGATTGGCATTGACTTGGTTGCGATGTGTGTCAATGATGTTATTGCTCAAGGAGCAAAGCCACTATTTTTTCTAGACTATTACGCAACTTCAAAATTGGATGTAAGAGTTGCCTCACAGATTTTGTCAGGCATCGCTACGGGCTGCAAGGAATCTAGAATGGCATTGATTGGTGGGGAAACTGCGGAAATGCCTGGTGTCTATAAACCTAATGATTTTGATCTTGCAGGCTTTTGTGTTGGTGTTGTTGAATTTAATAAAATCATTGATGGCAAAAATATTCAATCGGGGAATGCGGTAATTGGTATTTCTTCCTCAGGACCTCATTCCAATGGGTATTCTTTGATCCGAAAAATCATTGAGATTCAACAAACAAATCTCCAGAGTAAATTTGGAGATACTACCTTGGGTGATGCACTCATTGAACCTACAAAAATTTATGTTCAACCTATTTTAAATTTACTTGATAAGTTCAAAATTCATGGCATAGCCCATATTACGGGAGGCGGATTCAAAGACAACATTGAAAGAATCTTACCAAACGATTGTGACGCGGTTATTGAAACCAATACTTGGGAACAACCAGAAATCTTCAACTGGATTCAAAGCCAAGGAAAAATTAGTAAAAATGAAATGTTAAGGACATTTAACTGCGGTATTGGCATGGCATTGATAATTGAACACAGTGATATGAATGAGATCCGCGGAGTACTTTCAGAGTTAGGCTATGCTTCATATAAAATTGGTGATGTCACCAAGGGCTCAGGTCAAATTATTCTCAGATGAAGGAATTAGATATAGGCTCAGCAACATCAACTATCATTCTGATCTCAGGATATGGAACCAACTTGCAAGCAATTTTAGATGAGATCACTAACAATCATTTGCCAATAAGAATACTATCGGTCCTTTCTGACAATCCAGAAGCTTACGGTATAAAACGAGCAAAAAATGCAGGTATTCCAACAAAAATAATTAATTACCATAGATTCAAAAACAAAGCTGCTTTTCATCTTGCGATAGAAGAATATTTCAAAAAAATTGATCCAGATTTGATTGTTTTAGCTGGTTACATGAGAATTTTGTCAGAAGAATTTTGTCGCCTATTTACAGGAAAGATATTAAATATACATCCATCGCTACTGCCGAAATTCAGAGGTCTTAATACATATCAAAGGGTTCTAGATTCTGGTGATAAATTTCATGGAAGTACTGTGCATTTTGTTACCACAGAACTGGATTCTGGCCCTATAATCCTGCAATATCGAACCAAAATTAGAACCACTGATGGCCCAAAGCAATTAAGAAAAAGAGTCCAACTTGGGGAGTATGAAATTTACCCCATGGCAATCAAATGGTTTGCCGAAGGATCCTTGAAAATGATTAAAGGTAAAGCAGTCCTTAATGGTAGCAGAATCTCTAAGCCCAAGATTCTAGAAGAGACTTAAGTTTTGGCCAAAGTAACGCCTGTTTGTCCTTGATATTTGCCTTTTCTATCTTTGTAGGATTCATCACATATTTGGTCAGATTCAAGAAAAATCATCTGGGCAACACCTTCGTTAGCATAGACTTTTGCAGGCAATGGAGTGGTGTTAGAAAACTCCAAGGTAACATGACCTTCCCATTCAGGCTCTAGAGGGGTGACATTGACAATAATGCCGCATCTGGCATAAGTTGATTTACCCAAGCAAATGGTCAAAACATTTCTTGGTATCCGAAAATACTCAACGGTCCTAGCCAAGACAAAGGAATTAGGGGGAATAACACAAACTTCTGAGTTCAAATCAACAAAACCAGTTTCGTCAAATGACTTCGGGTCCACAACCGCTGAATTGATGTTTGTGAATACTTTAAACTCATTTGCGCAACGCACATCGTAACCGTAACTGGAAGTTCCATAAGAAATTAAACTCTTGCCATCGTCGTACCTAACCTGTTTTTCAACAAATGGCTCGATCATACCGTGATCTCTTGCCATTGTTTTTATCCATCGATCCGATTTAATTGCCATTGTTTTTTCCCATGTTGATGGCAGATAAAAAAAATATGATTTTCTGACCAAATACGTATGATGCACTAAAAATTGGAGTCAAACTAGAGTTTACCGAATGATTTGAATTATAGTGGATTAGAAACAAAAAAAAGATGGAAAAAATCATACAAACTTGTCTAAAAACGATTGTTGAATACCCAAAATCTATATTAGTGGTTTTGGCATTAGTCTTTGGGTTCTTTGCTACTTGGGTAGATGACTTTCAACTGGATGCATCTTCTGACTCCTTGCTGCTTGAAGGCGACCAAGATTTAAGATTCTACAAGGACATCAAGGCACGTTATGGTGACGATGAATTTCTAGTGGTGACCTATCAACCAGAAAAAGACCTTTTTGCTAACGAAACTCTCAGCCAATTAAAGAAACTCAGAGACGAATTGAATTCCTTGGATGCTATTGATTCGGTTGTGACCATCCTCGATGTGCCTTTGCTTAAATCTCCACCTAAGAGCCTTTCAGATTTGGAAGAAGACGTTCCAAATCTATTAAGTCCAGAAACAGATCAAACCTTAGCTAAACAAGAAATCTTAACCAGCAAATTATTTCGCAATCTCTTAATAAGTTCTGATGGAAAAACCACTGCAATGCAACTTAATATGGTCCTAGATGAAGAGTTGGAGTCATTAATAAAGTCTCGTGATACCCTCCGTGAAAAAAGACTTGAAGCAACATTAAATCCAAATGAGCTGAAGGAATTGGAAATTTTATCAGCACAGATTTTTGAACAACGTGATGTGTATCGAAAACAGAATGTAGAAACAATTGCTTTAATCAGGTCAATATTGGATCGTTACCGAGTTGGGGCAGATATATTTTTGGGAGGTGTCCCAATGATCACTGTGGATATGATTGACTATATTCAAAGTGATATTGAAGTTTTTGGCGTCTGTATTTTATTATTTTTAATCCTAGCATTACTGTATATTTTTAAACGGCCCCGTTGGATGGTGATCTCAATGATATGTTGCTTGATGGGACTGATTGTTATGACTGGTTTTTTAGGACTGGTTGGGTGGCCAGTAACGGTAGTTTCTGCCAATTTCGTTGCCCTGCTTTTAATATTTAGTTTATCCATAACGGTCCACTTAACTGTGCATTATCGTGAATTGAATACCCTGCACCCAGAAAAACCCCAAAAATGGTTGGTTCATCAAACATTGAAGAACAAATGGGTGCCTTGCTTGTATACAACAATAACTACCATGGTAGGGTTTGCCTCCCTACTCATTGCAGGCATTCGACCTGTGATTGATTTTGGCTGGATGATGTTGATTAGTATGGGAGCAATCTTCGTCATGGTTTTTCTCCTCTTTCCATCACTTTTAATGCTCCTTAAGCAATTGCAAACCAAGCAAGAAAAAGACTTAACCTCTAGGATTACTAGAACATTATCAAACCTTGTGTTGTCAAGACAAAAGGAAACAATGGTTGTATTTGTCTTGATTGCTGCAATTAGTACTATTGGAATTACTCAATTAACAGCTGAGAATCAGTTTATTAAAGCCTTTAAGGAGGACACAGAAATTTTCCAAGGCTTGACAGTCATTGATACTGAACTTGGAGGAACAACGCCACTCGATATAATCATTGATGCTGATCCTTCTTTTTTTAATGAGAATCAAGAACCAACAGAATATTTCGGAGAGGATGAATTCCTTGATATGGATTTCTTTGATGATGAATCAGAGGAATACGACATTGGTGCAGACAGCTATTGGTATAATTCTTTCCGGTTAAAAACCGTTGCTGCAATCCATGAGTATCTTGAATCGCTTAATGAGGCTGGCAAGGTATTGTCAATTTCAACTACTGTAGATGTGATGCAAATACTCAATGATGATGAGGAACTTGATACTTTCTTTTTATCACTGTTGTATAAAAAAATACCACAAGATGTCAAAGATGCATTGTTTAATCCATACCTTTCTGCTGATGGAAATCAAATCCGAATTTCCTTCAGAGTATTTGAATCCTATCCTGAATTAAAACGCAATGATTTAATCAAAAAAATTAACACTGACCTCGTAGAAACGTTTGGTCTGAAAGCATCTCAAGTGAAGCTGACTGGTTTACTTGTTCTATACAACAATGTACTAGAAAGCCTGTTTCGCTCCCAAATCCTCACTATAGGAGTTGTTTTTTTAGCAATAATGGTAATGTTTTCAGTTTTATTTCGATCCCTTAAAATCGCCTTTGTTGCCATCTTGCCAAGTATGCTCGCCTCAGGCTCTGTCCTAGGCCTGATGGGATGGCTGGGCATACCGCTTGATGTTATGACCATTACTATCGCGGCAATTTGCATAGGTATTGGTGTTGACCATTCAATCCATTACATACATCGCTTCCGCTCCGAAATCAGTCAACAAGCATCAGCAAAAATTGCAATAGAACGATCACATGCCAGCACTGGAAAAGCTATCTTCTACACCTCAATTATTATTATATTTGGGTTTTCAATTTTAGGGCTGTCCAATTTTATACCAACAATTTACTTTGGTATTTTTACAGCTTTTGCCATGTTAATTGCTCTCATAGCGAATCTCACCTTGTTGCCGTTGTTACTTCTAGGCATCAACTCAGGTAAAATCAAGACTTAAAACTTGGGAAATGAAATTGGGAGATCAAAAACCAAACAAAATATTGGTGTTTAATGCCTTGCCGTACGCTAATAATGCAATACACATAGGCACTCTGGTAGGCTACATTCAAGCAGATATTTGGGTTCGCTTTCAAAAGCTTCAAGGGCTGGAATGCCTTTACCTGTGCGCGAGCGATGCTCACGGTACCCCAATTATGTTAAGTGCCGAAGAAATTGGTGTCGATCCCAGGGAACTTGCGGCTGAATATACCATTCAACATCGGCAGGATTTTTCAGACTTTTTAATTCAATTTGACAACTATCACACAACAGACTCCAAGGAAAACCAAGAGCTGGTGGAAAGCATTTTTTCAAGTCTTTCAAATTCTGGCCATATTGAGAAAAAAATTATTGAGCAAGCATACGATGAAAAACAACAGATGTTCTTGCCTGATCGATATGTCCGTGGAGAGTGTCCCAATTGCGGACAAGCAGATCAATATGGAGACAGCTGTGAACACTGCGGAAATACTTACAAAACAACGGATTTGATTAATCCAATCTCAGTAATATCAGGTATAAAACCCTCTCTGAAAAAATCTGAACACTATTTCCTTAAGCTCAAGAATTTTGAATTGATGTTACAAGATTGGATTGAAACAATTGATATCCATGATTCTGTCAAAGCAAAGCTCAGTGAATGGTTTACAACAGGACTAAAAAATTGGGACATCTCAAGGGATGAGCCCTACTTCGGATTCAAAATTCCAGGTGAGGAGAGTAAGTATTTCTACGTCTGGCTTGATGCGCCAGTGGGTTACCTTGCCTCCTTGAAGCACCTATGCGATCAAGACAACAATTCCTACCAGTATGATGACTATTTTGGCAAGGACACCACCACCCGTTTGATTCATTTCATTGGCAAAGACATTATCTACTTCCATTCACTCTTCTGGCCTGCTGTCCTTGAGGGTGCTGGACTGAAAAAACCTGATGGAATCTACGTCAACGGATTTCTTACAGTGAACGGTAACAAAATGTCCAAATCCAGAGGAACAATGATCAAGGCAAGGACTTACCTGAACCACATTAATCCTGAATACCTGCGTTATTACTATGCCTACAAACTTAATAGTGGTATCGACGATTTTGATTTGAACACTGATGATTTTATCAGCAGAGTCAATTCAGACTTAGTGGGCAAATGGATCAATATTGCTAGCCGCTGTGCAAAATTTATTAATAACAATTTTGACAACCAGCTCAGTAATACAATTCATGACCCTGAACTGCTGACTGATTTTCAAGAACAATCTGATGTTATAGCAGAAATGTATGAAAATCGTGAGTTTGGACAAGCAATGCGTGTCATTATGACCTTGGCTGATCGTGCCAATCAGTACCTAGATCAACAAAAACCCTGGTTACTTATCAAAGATGAATCTCAAGAAGATCAGGTACAAGCCATTTGTACTATGGGCCTGAATCTGTTCTATATCCTAATGATTTACCTTAAACCAGTGGTACCCAGTATTGTGAAGAAAGCCGAAATCTTTCTCAATATAGACTGCCCTCAATGGTCGGGAATTAAGGAAAACCTTATTGATCATCAAATTAACGACTATAAGCCCCTTTTAATTCGGATTAAGGCTGAGGATGTTGATGCCATTATTGATCCTTCCTTATAGCAAAATAAATGAATGGAGAAAGATATGATTGATTTTGATGAGTTTATGAAAGTTGATTTACGGGTTGCAAAGATCATTGATGCTGAAAATGTAGAAGAAGCAGACAAGCTTATAAAAATTATTGTGGATCTTGGAAATGAAAAACGAACAATTTTTGCAGGCATTAAAGGATTCTATGAAGCGGAGAACCTGATTGGAAAAAACATCGTCGTGGTAGCAAATCTGGAGCCACGAAAAATGCGTTTTGGGGTCTCAGAAGGGATGCTACTTGCAGCAGGAGATGATCAAAATGGGGTTTTTTTGGTTGCACCTGATACAGGTGCTTCACCGGGGATGCGAGTCAAGTAACACAAATAGAGTTGAGAAAGTGAACCCTATTACGGCAAAACGGATCTTCGCCTCCCTTGCTGAAACCAATCCCAGACCAACCACTGAATTGACCTACAAATCAAACTTTGAGCTGCTGATAGCTGTGATGCTTTCTGCTCAAGCTACAGACATCAGTGTAAATAAAGCCACAAAAGGATTATTTGCTTTGGCTGATACAGCGGAATCAATGCTTGAACTTGGCGAAAAAAAAATCAAAGCTCAGATTAAAAGCATTGGTTTATATAACACTAAAGCCAAAAACATCGTCAATACATGTCAAACCCTAACTGAACAGCACCAAGGACTTGTACCCAAACTCAGATCGCAACTGGAAGCATTGCCTGGGGTAGGCAGAAAGACTGCCAATGTTATTCTGAATACAGCATTCGGTGAGCCAACGATAGCTGTGGATACCCATGTGTTTCGTGTCGCCAACCGCACTGGATTAGCAAAAGGTAAAACCCCGTTTGCCGTGGAACAGGGGTTGATGGATATTGTCCCGAACGCATTCATTCAGAACGCCCATCACTTGTTGATCCTACACGGCAGATATACTTGTGTTGCTAGGCAACCTTTGTGTTATAACTGTACTATCCGGTCTGACTGTGAATTTAAAGATAAAAAATAGCCATTCGTGAACAATAAAGAAACGCCCCAAGTCATTGCAGCTATTCTTCTCAGCTGTGCTGGTGTGTTTATGGTATTTGGCATGCCATTTTTTGTTGGTGGTCTAATTTCTGAACTGGGATTTTCTCAAGCTCAAGCTAATTTAATCTCATCTGCTGAAATTGCTGGAATGGCCCTTTCCTCATTATTGGGTGCTGCTTGGATTGGAAGATTTAACTGGCGGCACATTGCCATGTTTGGCTTATTGGCAATACTGGGGGGAAATCTTGTATCCTGTTATGTTGATAATTTCCAAGCTTTAGTTGCCACTCGATTTATCACTGGATTACTTGGACATGGAACAGCTTTTGCCCTTGGAATCGCCGCAATTGGTAGCACTTCTCAGCCAGATAGGAATTTTGGCTTTACTATCGCATCTCAAGTTGTGATGGGCGCCTTGACAGCTCTTATTGTTCCAAAAACAATTGCAACCTATGGCATTGCAGGGATGTGCGTTCCTGCTG
>LUMW01000669.1_pt1 | contig 10594 bp, 6 predicted proteins | sample 729761 | NCBI WGS metagenome assembly LUMW01 (sample SAMN03860302, study PRJNA289734) | marine metagenome | biome: seawater column; feature: ocean; material: water; isolation source: Red Sea water column Station 192 - depth 500m | place: Saudi Arabia: Red Sea | collected 2011-10-15 | depth 500 m
ATTATATTTTGCCTGATCAAATCCATATTCTCAGTGTCGCTTTTACAGTGCCAAATTTGAGAAAAGAGTTTGGAGGGTGTGCAGGTAATATTGCATACAATCTGAAACTTCTGGGAATGGATCCTATTGTCAATGCTGCTGTTGGTCAAGATTTTGATACTTACCACCAATGGCTCCAACAAAATGATATATCGACAGATAATATCAAAGTTATTGAAGATAAATACACTCCACAGTGCTTTATAACCACCGATGCGAATAACAATCAGCTGACTTCATTTCACCCAGGCGCTATGGATGACAGTCACTTAAATCCCATTCCGGATCGCAATGATATTGAAATCGCAATTATTGCACCAGATGGGAAATTGGGAACCATTAGACATGCAGAGGAAATTCATACAAGGAACATACCTTTAATCTTTGATCCAGGGCAAGGAATTGTTTTATTTACTAAAGAAGAGATCAGCAAACTTGTTGGAATGGCTGATTATGTTGTTCTTAATGAATATGAATCTACTTTATTAGCTGAGATTATGGGTGAAGATATTGCTGAGATGCTTACTTCTGGAAAATGGAATGATGCTGGAGCGAACAATAGCAGATACTTTGTGATGGAAGTTTCTTCAGTCATAACCCAAATACCAATAGACACAGTTACAACAAGGTGCGATTAAAGTGAGTCAAAATGGCACTCAAAACCATTCATTTACCTTGGAAGAATTGCTCCCCCAACTTTAATATTCTTTCTCGTTGGAGAATAAAAAGGACTGCAAATTTAATGAGTTAATTGAGCTAAGCTTGCAGAAAAAACTGTTTTTCCATCTTTTTTTTGAGCTATTTTTACAGGAATGTAACCCAACTCTGGAGCTAGCCACAATGAGTTTGTACTTTCTGATTCTTCACCTGTATGTTCAATTTCAATGGCCTCAAATTCCCCAAATGGAACACGGATTTTGACAATTTCTTTGTTGTTGACCTGCACCTTCAGAAGTTTATCTCTGTCAAGAATATAGTACTCAGATGAATTGTTACCTTGCTGACTGTTTAAAATAATTGCTATCTGCAAGGCAACTCTGTCAATAACATAATTATTTATAGGCAATTCAAACTTCCTATCTTTGTAGTGCCCGGAAAGCAGCATGTTATCCCAATCAAAAGTTGCTGAAGATTGTCTTGGTTTGCTTCTGATCGTATCGGTTAAATCATAAGTTTTGGACCGAATAACTCCATTCGTTAGGCTGAAGGTACTCTTTTCCCAAATTGATCCATCGATAATTACCCGCCAAAACCCACTGGGTCTGGTAATAGTCTCGTAACTGTATAAATTATCTTGCTCTTTTTTAAGTGTCATCATTACTTGTCCATCCACTTGTTTGAGCTGAGCATTATAAATTGCCTGAAACTCACTAGGCATGGACCATCCTGAAGAGCAAAAGAAGAATACAAAAATTAAAGTTGCTGACTTTTTAATTTTTTTTGAAATGAGCTTCTCTTGCATTCCAACTAACCACTAAATTTTATTGGAATCAATCTTTAATTTTTTATACAAATTTCTTGCAGCAACAAATACAATCATCGCAAAAGGTAGGCCAGTTACAATAACACTTGTCTGCAATGCCGATAACCCTCCACCCATCAAGAGTATAATCGCAATTATCCCGAGAGTTAGCGCCCAAACTACCCTATTAATTATTGCAGGATCACTGTGCTTGGAATCTACTTGATTTAAAGAAGTCATCATAGCGGTTACTAGCGCACCCGAATCAGAGGAAGTTACAAAAAATGTAACAATATTGACTATAGAAAGACCCATTAAAAGAGTTGCACCAGGATACTGTTCTAAAAAAATGAAAAGTGATACTGAAATATTTTCATTGATAGCATTCGCTAGTGATCCAGCTGTCGTAAATTCTTGATATATTGCTGCATTTCCAAACACACTCAACCACATGAAAACAAGCAATGAGGGAAATAAAACAACCCCAAGGATGAATTCCTTGATGGTTCTACCATAAGAAATTCTTGCTATAAAAAGACCTACAAAAGGTGACCATGCAAACCACCAACAGTAATAGAATAATGTCCATGCATTTTGCCAGTCAGAGTCACTGTAGGCATTTACATTAGTTGACAGACTAATAAAATTTTGAATGTAAGATCCAACATTTTCTACGAATCCATCCAGAATATATCCAGTAGGTCCAAATAAAAATATAGTTATCAAAAAGCAACCACACAAAATCATATTTAATTGTGAGAGTCTTTTGATGCCGGCATTCAGACCTAAAACTACACTTATAAGCCCTAATATAGTAATAAAGATAATAATCCAAACTGTCACTAGGAAACTGGAATTTGCAATATCAAGATATTGAAGCCCTGTACTTATCTGAGTTGCTCCCAAGCCCAATGATGTAGCTAAAGGTCTGCCTAAATTAAATGCAAAATATGCAAAGCATAATCCTACGACACCGTATATAGCCCAAGCATGAAACCCCCAATGTAGAAATGTTAGATTCATTGATAAAGTGGCCCGCTCATTGAAAGAGACACCTTCTTCAAAGAGTGCCGATGAGCTCAGATGCATAACAGGTTCTGCGACCGAGTAAAATAATACTCCAATACCTAATCCAGCACTAAATAGCATAGCGATCCAGTTTATAAAATTAAATTCTGGTTTCGCATCAGTTCCACCCAATCTAATGTCTCCAAACCGACTAATAGCCATCCATATACAAAAAATTAGAAAACCATTTGCACTTAAAATAATTAGCCATCCGAAGTTGTTAGCTATAAATGATTGTGCGCTATTAAAAAGATTGCTGGCACTATCAATATTAACTAGGGTAACCCCTATAAAAGTTGAGATAAGAAATAAAGAAATGAAGAATCTCTTATAATCTACACTTTTAAACATAATTAGTTGGTAATACGAAAATAATTTATTTTTTTAACCCTAAAAACCTTGATTTTAATGAGTTCTATAAATTTAAGATAAAATATACTACACTTTGTGGAATAACTATTGGATATTTACTTATCTAATTGGAAGATATACTTATCTAATCTGGAGATAAAGATGACAAGAAAACAACGTAAGGCTTTGAGAAGATCAAAGGCTATCAAAAAGCAACAAAATATACTTAGGTTTAAAAACAGAGCGAAATCTGCTGCTGCTCTCGCTGTTGCAAGTGCCGTAATTGCGACTCCTAGTGTTAATGTAAATGCTCAAGGAGCCATCGAAGAAATTGTTGTAACATCAAGAAAGAAAACGGAGAACCTGCAGGATGTTCCTGTGTCAGTTTCTGCCATAAATGAGGAAGCGCTAGAAGAAAAAGGAATCAATACCTTCGAGGACTATCTCTTGGAGTTACCAGGAGTTACCGCAGGAGGGTCAGGTCCTGGTCAAAATACCATATACATTCGAGGTCTTGCATCGACTACTCCAAACCTCACGACTGCAGGTGTTGCTGGACTAGCACCTAACGTATCTTTCTACCTTGATGAGCAACCATTGGCTCAACCAGGAAGAAACTTAGATGTTTATGCAGCAGACATTGCTCGAATTGAGGTACTCTCTGGGCCACAAGGAACACTTTTTGGAGCTAGTTCACAAGCAGGTGTTGTGAGAATGATTACTAACAAACCTAAACAAGGAGTTTTTGAAAGTGATGTTGAGGTTGAAGCTAGATTCATGCCAGATGGTGATACAGGAACAAAAGTTGAAGCAATGGCAAATATTCCTATAAATGATACTACTGCATTGAGACTTGTTGCTTATAGTGATGAAAGAGGCGGTTATATCGATCAAGTTGCTGGTCAACTTGATGCTAGTGAATCAGCACGTTTTAGAGCTGCTGGCACTGTGAGAGAAAATGGTCTTCCTGTTTCTTCATCAAGAGCTGGTTTTCAAGCTGGAGCCGATCTATCTGGAGCAACCCTTATACCAGCAAATGCATTGGTAGAAGAAGATGCAAATGATGTAGAGTATCAAGGTTTTAGAGCTACTCTAGCATCTGAACTTGGCGATGATTGGAATGCTACATTGGTTTATGCACAGCAAACAATTGATGCTGATGGTGTTTTCTTTGCAGATCCGACATTAGGCGATCTAGAAATTCAAAGATATACCCAAGATGAAATCGAAGATGAATTTGATAACATGAGCTTAACTCTTGAAGGTACAGTTGGCGAACTGGAAGTTGTCTATGCTGGTGCATATACAGATAGAGATACCAATCAAATGGTTGATTACACCGACTATCTTTTCGTTGGTCAATATCTTCCATATTACATTTGTGATTATTATGTAACTTATACAACGTATGCGCCTGGTAATGTTCCTACTGGAACTTGTGGTGCTCCAAATTTGCTTGTTGACTCGTATACAAATACTGAAGTTACAAGTCATGAGATTCGTATTAATGCAGATATAAATGACAAGATGTCACTGACAGCTGGTGTCTTCATGAGTGAAACTGAGCTTACAGAATTAAACCAGTTTACTTATCCGGGTTCACTCGGTAATGATATAACATATGCGTGTAACTATGCTCTGACCGATACATCTGTGACTGGTTCGATCAATAACGCATCACCTGGGTGGTTTTCAGCAGGACCATTTTGTGAACCGGTCATCTTCTTTAACGATATTAAGAGGACTGATGACCAGAAAGGTGTTTTTGGTTCGCTTAATATCGCATTAACGGATACTTCAGAGCTTACGATAGGTGCTCGTTGGTATGATATTCAAGTTGATTTTGAAGGCAGTGCTAACTCATCATTTTATAATGGGTTCGGCTCTCCAGATACTCAACAATTTGGATCTAACTTATCAGCTCAATATGCACCAGGTAATGCAAATGGTTATCCAGATAAAGCTGAAACAGATGGTGTTATTGGAAAGGTAACCTATTCATGGAATCCAAGAGAGGATGTTATGTATTATGTAACATGGTCTGAAGGTTTTAGGCCTGGACTTCTGAATAGACCTGTTGGCAGAACAAATGCAGATGGATCATATTCTGTGCCTCCATCTATTGATTCTGATGAAATTACAAACGTTGAGTTTGGTTGGAAAACAATTCTTAGAGATGGTCAACTTAGATTCAACGGAAGTGCTTTCATGGTAGATGTTGAAGGACTTCAAACAACGGTGTTTGATCCAAGCATTGTTAATTTATTCTTTTCCGATAATGCTGCAGATGGCGAAATTAGAGGTGTAGAGGGTGACTTTACTTACTACACTAATATCGAAGGATTATCAGTAGCAGGCGCTTTCTCTGTTCTAGAAACTGAACTAACTAAAAAATTAGTTCCTACAAATGATGTTATTGTTGGAACAGATTTAGCTTTTGCTCCACGATTCCAGGGTAACCTGAGAGTTAGACAAGAATGGGAAGTAGGCAATGGGTTGATGGCGCATGTGATTGGGCAGGTCACCTTCTCAGATTCGAGTTATTCTGATGTTATGGAAATGAATAAAGCTAAACAAGATAGCTACAGCATGCTAGATGTAAGAGGTGGTGTAAGTGGCGATGACTGGAAAGCAGAACTTTATATCGATAATCTTACCGACGAAAGAGGAGAGATTAGTAATACTTTTGTTTTTGATAGGCAGCGTATAAGTTACGTAAGACCTATGACCATTGGAATTAGGTATAAACAGAATTTTTAACCTCTCATGATTCATGGATGCATCTTTTGATCTGTCAGAGCTATTGAATCCATAAAATCTCATGACTTTAAGAAGGGAGTTTAGGCTCCCTTTTTAATTGTATAATCAAAATTACTATTTTTTTCATTAACATAATAAATGTCACAAAATAAATTAGACATATCGAGAGCTACTGAAGCAGTAAAAGCCGCTAGATTCGTTGAAGCGCTTAGTTTATTAGAATCAAATCTTGCAAAAGATCCAAACCATATTGATAGCCTCTATTTAGCTGCAGTTTGCTCAAGGTATTTAAAAAATTTTGATGATTCAAAAAAATATATTGAAAGTTTGTTAAGTAAAGCTCCTGATATGGGGAGAGCCTATCAAGAGTTAGGTCATCTGAATAGAGATATTGGTAATCAAGAAAATTCAATTACACATTACAGACAGGCCTGTGAATTAAACCCTGCTTTATTGTCATCTTGGAAAGCCTTGTATGATTACTTTAGAAGAAATAAGAATAAACCTGCTGCTGATCATGCTTTCATGCAAATGAACACTCTTCAATCTATTCCAAGTATTTTACTTTACATAAGCCAGATTCTTAACGAAGGAAAATTAGGTATTGCAGAAGAAAAATGTAGAGAGTTTCTTAAAAAGAATCCAACCAATACATTCGCAATGTCATTGTTAGCACAAATTGCTGATCGATTGGGATATTTTGATGATGCTGAATTTTTACTTGAAAGTGCAGTTAAATTTAACCCCGATGATGGGGAGCTTAGAATGAAATATGCAATGATTCTTCGAAAAAAACAAAAATTTGCAAAGACTATGGAACAAGTAAATATATTGTGTGAGAAATTCCCTGAAAATCTTTCATATCAAGCTCAAAAAGCAAGTGAAATTATGCAAAACGGTGATCATAATGGAGCAATTAATTTATTTGATGATATCCTTCAAAAGAATCCGTACAACTTTAGTGTTCTTACATCTAAAGGTCACGCACAAAAAACCTTAGGTAAGACAGATCAAGCAATTAAAAGTTATCAATCTGCATATAAAGTTAAACAAGATCATGGCGAAGCTTTTTTTTCATTATCTAACTTAAAAACATACACATTCACTAAAAATGAATTAAATATTATGAGGCAACAGCTCAAAAGAGTTGATCTAACATTAAAAGATAAAGCCTATTTTCACTTTGCATTAGCTCAGGGACTTGAAGTAGTAGCCGAATATGATGAAGCTTTTTTTCATCTCGATTGTGGAAATAAGATTAAAAATCAGCAAAGTAAATATTCTACTGAAAAAATGGATAGAGAGTTGCAGGCTCAAATCGATGTATGCAATGAACCATTCTTTGAAAAACATGGTAATGGTGGATATGAAACAAAAGATCCAATATTTATTTTAGGATTGCCAAGATCGGGCTCAACATTAATTGAACAGATTTTGGCTTCTCATTCAATGATTGATGGAACGCTTGAGCTTCCAAATATTCTTTCTATGGCACAAAGTCTAAGAGGCGATGATATTTATGGTAAGGAGGGTAATTACCCTAAAAGCATGAAAACTTTATCCCTTGAAAAAAGGATAAAAATGGGAAAAATGTTTATAGATGAAACAAGAATGCATAGAAAAGATGCACCAAGATTTACTGATAAAATGCCTAATAATTTTCGTCATATTGGATTAATTCACTTGATTATGCCAAATGCAAAAATTATTGATGCAAGAAGATATCCCTTGGATTGTTGCTTTAGTATGTTTAAACAGTTATTTGCCCAAGGACAAGAATTTACATATGGATTAGCTGAAGCAGGAAGCTACTATAAAAGTTATGTTAAGTTGATGAATCATTGGGATGAGGTTCTGCCAGATAAAATATTGAGAGTTAATAACGAGGACATAATTGATGATCTAGAAGGTCAAGTTATAAAAATGCTAGAATTTCTGGAGTTACCTTTTGAGGACTCTTGCATCACTTTTTATGAAACTGATAGGTCTGTAAGAACAGCAAGCTCAGAACAGGTAAGAAAACCAATAAATAAGTCTGGAATGGGCAGATGGAAGCCGTATGCAAAAAACCTTAAAGCTTTATTGGATGGACTTGGATCAGACCTTATAAAGCCTCATGATCTTGAGTTTATTGAATCAATTTGATGGCTTTAAGATATTAAAACTATGACTGATCAATACATTTTACATTAGTTTTGAAATTGTCTCAGTACGCCATTTTTCAGTTGTTTCAATCTGGTTGAAACAAAATATATGGTATCCAGCAAGATTGGTGTCAGCAATATCCTTATACTCAGAAATATTTGTTATCAATTTATCTGGATTATAGATACTAGATTTCATTAACTCTGCCGCAACTTGAGATTTTTTTCGCAAGAAATTCAGGGAGTCCCCGACACCTATTCTAAGAGAAGTTCTAAGAAGATGTCCTCGCTCAATGACACCAGGCAATCCGATCCAAACAGGAAGATCGACGCCTTGCTGATTAATCCGAATCAACCAGTCACCTAATATATTTGCATCAAAACACATTTGAGTAACAATGTAGTCTGCTAAATCTTTTTTCTTTTCAAGTGCTTCCATTAAGATTTTCTCGTTAACATCTGGGTGCCCCTCAGGATGCGCAGCAATTCCAATATCTTTTATATTATGACCGGATTTCTGCAAAGCTTTAAGAAGATCATAGGCATTATTAAACTCACCTATTGGTTCAGGTCGGTCACCGCCAGGCACAAAAATACTCTCAACACTCAATGCATCGAGTCTTTTGACGATAGTTTCAAGATGTTTTTCCCCTCTTACGCATTTCGCTGCAATATGCGGAATAACCCGAAAACCTTGTGCGATAAGTTTTGCACTTAGCTTTATGGTTTCATCTACACCTTTTGTTGGCGAGCATGTGACAGCCACATGCATGTTTGGCTGAAGGACCCCGAGCTTCTCTTCAATACCTGGAACTGGAAAAATTTCCATATAGGCGTTTTCCAGATCCTCTCGCATGCGCTTACCGACAGCTTCTGAAGGTCTGCTCGTGTTAATAATTTTCTCCTATCAGGCTGATTTTCTATACCTAAGAAAAGTATTTTATTTATTCTCTGTGTTTAATGTATTCGGAAGTTTTAACGCCGTGGATTTCGAATTAACTCTTGCAAATCCTCATCAGTATAAGTTTGATAAAATACTTCTTAATGATTTAAATCAATAATCCCTATCTTCAAATTCAGATTTTCTCTTAGCTATAAACTCAAGTAAAGCTTCATCAATTGCAGGATCCAATTTTGGAGCTTCGTATTCCTTTAACATTTCTTTCCATTTTAAATTGGCACGCATTGCACAGTCTAAACTTCCTTCTGCTTCCCATTGCTCAAAACTGTTGTTATCAGCGAGTTCAGACCGATAAAAAGCAGATTCAAAATTAACTTGTGTATGCGCTGCACCTAAAAAGTGACTGCCTGGACCAATCTCCCTGAAGGCATCCATTGCTTGAGCATTTTCAGATAATTCAACACCTTCAAGCATCACAGCAAGCATTCCCGCTTGATCTGCATCCATTATAAATTTCTCATACCCCATAGAAAGACCGCCTTCAAGCCAGCCGGCTGTATGCAGCATAAAATTGACTCCCGCTAAGGCAGAAGCTTGCAGTGTATTAGCTGATTCATAAGCAGCTTGCGCATCCGGAATTTTTGATGCGCATAATCCACCACCACTTCGAAAGGGCACGCCTAATCGCCTAGCAAGTGCACCCACAATCGTCATTGCATGACCAGGCTCCGGAGTGCCAAATGTGGGGGCTCCTGATTGCATATCAACTGCGCTTGAAAATGCCCCAAATATTACCGGAGCCCCTGGTTTAAGAAGTTGAATATAAGCCATGCCTGCAAGTGCTTCAGCAAGAATCTGTGTAACGGTACCTGCTATGGAAACTGGCGACATTGCTCCAGCCAGAATAAAGGGTGAAATCATCGTTGCTTGATTATGCTCAGCATACACAGTGGCAGCACCAAGCATTGTGTCATCGAACGTTAACGGTGAATTGGCATTAATCAAGCTGGTTAAGACAGTATTTTCTTCGACAAAGGTTTCGCCAAAAACGAGCTTCGCCATTGACACAGTATCTTCAGCTCTTTCCGGATGTGTTACCGACCCCATAAAGGGTTTATCGCTGTATTTAATATGACTGTATATCATGTCGAGATGACGTTTATTGACAGGTACATCAACTGGCTCACATATAGTTCCGCCCGAGTGGTGAAGATTTGGGCTCATGTATGCTAATTTTACGAAATTTCTAAAATCTTCAATTGTTGCATATCGCCGACCTTGATCTAAATCTCTAACAAATGGTGACCCATATGCTGGAACAAGAACTGTTCTTCGCCCCCCAATAATAACATTATTAGCTGGATTCCTTGCGTGTTGTATATATTCTCTTGGGGCATTTGATTGAATGATTTCCCGACAAAATCCTGGCGGAAAATGAACGCACTCATCATCAATATCAGCACCAGCATTCTTGAATAAATCTAGCGCTTTCGGGAAATCACGGAACTCGATTCCAATTTCTTCAAGGAGAATATCGGCATTCTTTTCTATTAAAGCCAGTCCTTCCTCATTTAAAATTTCAAAATACGGAATATTGCGCTCAATATATGGCCGATATTTTCTTGCGCCTTGCTCTCTGGCTGCTATTTTCTTTCTTCTTCCACCAGCTTGTCTTCGACGTTTCCTTTCTGTCATAAGTTTATCTTGCTCCAGTTAAGAACGAACTCTTTCATTATTAGGATCATAGAGAGATCCCTTACCAACTATCTGAACGGTCATGGGATAAATGCCATCACCGTTTTCGTTAAAGTACTCCAGCGACAGTGACTTCCCTAGTATAGCGATGTTTTTGGGAAGGTAACCCATAAC
>LUMW01001064.1_pt1 | contig 10594 bp, 9 predicted proteins | sample 729761 | NCBI WGS metagenome assembly LUMW01 (sample SAMN03860302, study PRJNA289734) | marine metagenome | biome: seawater column; feature: ocean; material: water; isolation source: Red Sea water column Station 192 - depth 500m | place: Saudi Arabia: Red Sea | collected 2011-10-15 | depth 500 m
CCCGTACCACTGCCCCATTCAAGTGGTGGGATGCCCATGAAAGTCTTGTAGTAAAACCCTGCCGCAAAAAAACGGCCCAACAAATTACTCACCGACCCGAGATCAAAACGCACACTGGGCCAGGCATTCTGACCTCGTGCCACCAATCCATCGTACAGTTCCTGCACTGTTGCCTTGACATTGGGCTCGGTTCGAGACCCCGCGCCCACTGTTACGATCGCGCCAGATTCTTCGACACCAGCCGACATCACACCGCGCGGCCGGTGATATTTAAAGCTTCGGCCAACAACCCGGTCACCGTTTGCAATCAGTGCGGACGCGAGCGTATCGCCTGAGTAACCCGCTCGTTTCTTACCATCCCAGCTAAACGTTATCGGCTTGCTGCGATCGATCAGGCCACCGGTGGCTAAGCGCCGTGTGCTCATACCTCACCACCCTTGTCCGAGTCCGAGGCAAGGGCCTGCGCAATGCCGTCGTGTGCCGGTCTTACACTGTGAATATCGTGATTAGTGGTATCACGCTCGACCACGATCCACATACGGCAACCTTGCAGATGCTGCCAAGTCTCAAACTGGACACCATCGATATTCTCGCGCTGAAACACAGCCTCAAGCCACTCTTCGGCAGATGCATCAAGGGGTGGATATTCAACAGAGGCGTCACCGCCATAGCTAAATTCACTATGGTCACGCTCACCGCAAAATGGACAGTTGATCCGGATCATTGTATCGAAATTATCCGTGCCGTTTGGGATCGGGGCCGGCACCACGTTCATCAAGATTGATGCCATGCTCGAAGCGCGTGAGGTTGTGCAGCGCTACTACCGGATCAGGCCTGTCGTTGGCAACCAGGTCAGCAAAATACCAGCCTGACGCCGGGCTTGCCTTAAAACCACCGTAATTCCAACCGGCATTCAGGTAAAGGTTGTCCAGCGGTGTTTTGCAGATAAATGCCGAACCATCCATCGACATGTCCATCACACCGGACCAATGACGCAGTAACCGAACCCGGGACAAGCAAGGCAGTATCGATGTGGCACACTCCGCAACATCCTGCACAATGGGGAGGTTCCCACGCTGGGCATAAGATTTGTACCAGTCCAGATCACCGCCAAACACCATACCGCCCTTGTCTGATTGCGAGATGTAGAAATGTGCTCCGCCAACCCCGAACACCACCACCTGATCAAGCAGGGGTTTAAGCGGCTCGGAAACAAAGGCTTGTAGCTTGTGGGTTTCGATTGGTAATTTACCCAGCCCAGCCATACGCCATAGTCGGGACGTGTTACCGGCTACCGCAAAACCAACCTTCTTCGCTCGTATCACACCACGCACGGTTTCAACGCCCGTCACCTTACCGCCGTCCCGCAGTACGCCGGTAACTTCACAATTCTGAAGAATATCGATTCCGCGTTGATCTGCCGCCCTGGCATAACCCCAGGCGACCGCATCATGCCGGGCACTACCGGCCCGCAGCTGGGCTGATGCACCGATGATTGGAAATCGCGCGTCTGGTCCGTAATTCAGATGTGGGATTTTTCGTTTCAAAGTTGGCAAATCCCAAAGTTCGCCATCCGAACCTGTCAATCGCATCGTGTTATATCGCCGCGCTGCAGCATCACGGGCCGCCGGGCTATGCAGTAAGGTGACATGGGCCCGCTGGCTGAACATCACGTTGTAATTCAGATCGTGACTCAGGTTTTCCCAGAGCTTCAGGGAGTGTTCATAAAAAGGCCGGTTACCCGGCATCATGTAGTTAGACCGCACGATCGTGGTGTTACGCCCGGCATTACCGCTTCCCAGCCAGCCTTTTTCCACCACGGCAACGTTCGTGATGCCGTGGTTGCGTGCAAGATAATAAGCGGTTGCGAGTCCGTGCAGACCGGCCCCGATAATGATCACGTCATACTCGGTTTTCGGCTCAGGATCCCGCCAGGCGCGATCCCAGTTTTTCTGTCCGGTCAATCCGTTAAGAAAAACACTCCAGGCAGAATATCGTTTCACGATGTCGTCACTTAGGCTCAGTCAAACTATTCTTGGCTACCAATGGTACCTAAATTGTCCGACACTTTGCCGGAAAACAGGTCACTAAATGTAGTCGTGGCAAGATGTACCGAGAAAAACCAATACCATACCGGCAGTTTAGTCTGCAAGCGGATCTAGAATCCAGAATTCGAACTCGCCTCACCCATTCAATCATAGCTGCTCAACAGTGTAGCGGGGTTGCTTGGCAATTCAAATTTCTATGTGGTTGGTTGTGAATAACTTTTGAGCACAGTCACAAAACTGATATAACAGTACCCCTCAGATCGTCTATAGACCGAATAGTAAGACGTGGACCAATCAATTTTCAGCGCTGACTTCAAACCGGAACCCTACTGGTGGGACCGCACCCCTCGACCGGTTCCCCTCGAAGCAACGTTACCGGACCAGGCAGATGTTGTGATCGTTGGATCGGGCTACACCGGACTGAATGCCGGGTTAGTGACCGCCCGGGGTGGACTGTCTACTGTCATCGTCGATGCAGAGCAGCTTGGTTGGGGCTGCAGTTCACGCAACGGTGGCCAGGTGAGCGGCGAGGTTAAACCAAGCTATAAGGCATTGGCCCGCCTGCATGGACCCGCACAGGCTTACGCCATTATCGCCGAAGCGCGTACTGCACTGCAGTGGGTTGGCGACTTTATAAACAAAGAAGGCATCGACTGCGACTACAGACACTGCGGTCGATTTCATGCGGCCCACAGCGCCCAGCAATACGCCACACAGAAACAAGAATTCAAATCCCAAGTTAAAGGGCTTGAAAGAGATGGACACCTCGTTGACGAGACGCAGATCAGAAACGAAGTGGACTCCCCGTTTTACCATGGGGGACTGGTGATCAATCAACACGCGTCACTCGACCCGGCCCGCTACCATCAGGCCCTGTATGAACGGACACTGGCGAGTGGATGTCACGTCGTCGACAACTGCCGCGTCGAAAACATTGTTCGCAATGCCGATGGGTTTAACCTGGGCACAGCCAAAGGACAGATCCGGGCAGGTAAGGTGATTATCGCGACCAGTGGTTACACCGGATCGGCAACACCATGGCACCAGAGACGGATTATCCCGATCGGCTCTTACATGTTGGCAACTGAAATGCTTGACCCGGATCTTGCGCGCAGCCTGATTCCTAATGACCGAGTTGTTAGTGATACTCGGAAACTGGTCGTCTATTACCGCCTATCACCAGACGGGCACAGAATCCTGTTCGGTGCTCGGGTTTCATACAAAGAAACCGACCCGACAAGTAGCGCCGGGCCCTTGCGGTTGGAAATGCTTCGAATATTTCCACAGCTGGCCGATGCCAAGATTACCCACTCGTGGATGGGCTTTGTCGGGTATACCTTTGACAAGCTGCCGCACCTGGGCGAGGACAACGGACTCTTCTATGCAATGGGCTATTGCGGATCAGGTATCTGCCTGTCAAGTTATTTCGGCCATCGCCTTGGCCAGCAGGCCTTAGGCATCCCGGATGCGAAGATACCCATGAATGGGCTCAGATTTGAGACTCGTCCGTTTTATCGGGGTAATCCGTGGTTTCTCGGGCCGACAATTCGCTACTACCAGATCCGGGATCGCTTCAACTGAAGGTCTCATGCGCTGGCTGGGTCTGCAAGTCACAGTCATGCTTTCCTGGATTCCTGTTAAATTTTCAGTGATGTTGCACACCCCCCACAATTTATTTAACATGTTAAATAAATTGTGGTAGATGACTCGAGGAGCGATTAATGGGCGCACGTACCGGCAGCGAGTACCTAAAAGGCCTTCAGCAAAGCGACGCGGAGATATGGCTCGGCGACGAGCGTATCGAAGATGTCACCGCACACCCTGCTCTGCGGGGCTGCGCGCAGTCTATGGCACATCTTTACGACATGCAGCACGACCCCGCGCTGCGTGATGAGATGACCTACACCTCACCCACCACGGGCGACCCTGTTGGTCTGTCGTTCATCACACCGCGAACGCACGAAGACCTCCTACGCAGATCGGCGATGATGTTCCACTGGTCTCGGTTCAGCGGTGGCATGCTCGGCCGTTCATCGGACTACATCAATGTCGAAATTATGGCGGCCGCGGCCGCGGCCGATTTCTACCATCAGAATGATCCCCGCTTCGGAGAAAACGCACGTAACTACTACGACTACGCGCGTGAAAACGACCTGTGCATGACGCACACACTGGTCAACCCGCAGTCGAATCGTGCGCTGACCGCCAGTGGTCATCCCAGTGCCGACGTGGCACTGCGTATTGTCGACGAAAATGCCGATGGCATGGTGGTTCGGGGTGCGCGTATCCTGGCGACACTGGGTCCACTGGCTGATGAGATCATGGTATTCCCATCTACCGTTCTCAAGGCAGCATCCGACACTAATTCGTTTGCCTTCGCATTTACAATTCCCTGCGCCACGCCCGGCATGAAACTGATCTGTCGGGAGTCACTTGCCTATGGAGAATCACGGGTCGATCATCCGTTGAGTTCCCGATTCGAAGAGATGGATACCCTGGTCGTATTCGACGATGTTCTTGTACCGTGGGACCGGGTGTTCCTCAAATCAGACCCTGAACTATGTTCCCGTCACTTTCCGGAGACCGGCTGCCTTACCCATATGGCCCAGCAAGTGGCCATCAAGAACACCTGTAAAACGGAATTTGTCCTGGGTATTGCCTGTTCCATTGCCGAAGCACTGGGATCCAACGAGTTTCAGCACGTACAGGAAAAGATCGCGGAGTGCATGATTAACCTTGAGATCATGAGAGCCTGTCTGCGCGCATCGGAAGCCGATGCCAAAATCGATAAGTGGGGTGTGATGGCACCTGACCGCGCACCGCTCGATGCCGCACGCAACATCTTCCCGAAGATGTATCCACGAATGATCGAGATACTGCAGCTTCTGAGTGCCTCCAGCCTGATGCTGATTCCCCCGGATTCGGCTTTGGATAGCCCAGTCGCAGAGGATATCGACAGTTACCTGGCAGCTGCCAATTGTACTGCGCGCGATCGCATCAAATTGTTTCGCCTGGCGTGGGATGTCGCCTGCAGTGGGTTTGCGGGACGTCAGGTGTTGTACGAACGATTCTTTTTTGGCGATCCCGTGCGCATGATGTCGGTGCTCTACCGAACCTACGATAAGCAGCCCCTGATGGACCGCGTTGATAGATTTCTGAATCGCGATTACTGAATGGCGTACTGACCGCTCTGATTGAGAGCGGTTGTGGTAGCGTTACCCCTTGAGAAATGACTCACTTGTTTCCAGGAGAGTAATCCATGCCGCCAGGTATCCATCTCGTGGGCAGCGTTGCCATGTCGGATTCAGAATCCGTTTTCAGGGCTCTGTCATCAGAACTTGCGCCCTGGCTTCGCCGGATTCCAGATGGCGAAACCGGCGAACGTCATCGCTGGATCTACTGGCAGCGCGAGATGCTGCTGTCTCACCCGGACATGGAACTCGACCCCGATGCGACACCGCTGACACTTCGCCAGTGGGATGGCGAACTCATACGCGAAACAGAGCTGGTACGCTTTAAGCCCGATGTAGATCCGTCATCGGTGATGTTTGAGACCGGTTATGCACCCGCCGCTATTGCGTCTTATGACGTTTTCAGACAATTGCGTGGTGATGATGTGATCCCGGCTGACGTGCGCTTCCAGGTCTGCCTGCCTACCCCGATGGCCTCAGGCTACATGTATGTCAGCCCAACATCTATCGAGGATTACCTACTCACCTATGAAAAGTCACTGCTGAGCGCTCTCAGGTCAATTGTCGATGCTATTCCTCACCAGGACCTTTCGATCCAATGGGACATCTGCCAGGAAGTGCTGATCTTTGAAGATTATTTTCCTTATCGCCCCGACAACTACAAACCACAGATCTTCGATCAGATGAGCCGGCTTGGGGCGCAGGTGCCAACCGATGTAGAGCTGGGCTACCATCTGTGTTACGGCACGCCCAGGGACGAGCATCTGGTGATGCCCAAAGACACTGCGATTCTGGTCGAGATCGCAAATGGACTGGTCTCACAGCTTCAGCGGCAACTGAATTTTCTCCACATGCCCGTACCGCGTAACCGTGTCGATGATGCTTACTACGCTCCACTGGCCGGACTTCAACTGCCGACAGAAACAGAACTGTACTTGGGATTGATCCATCACCAGGATCACAGTGGTGATAAACTACAACCGCTGGAGAGATATGCTGGTAACTCCGGTCGATACAGAAAGGTTTGAGTTTGTACACAAAGACTGGGTGCCCCGTGCCGATGACGTGTTTATTGCCAGTTTTCCCAAGAGCGGCACAACGTGGACACAGCAGATCGTACGCCTGGTTTACAGCCGTGGACTGATTCACGACAGCGACCCGCCTCTGCATGCCATTATCCCATGGCTCGATGACTCAGAGGACCTGCCCGATCTGTCTGTCGTCGACTCTATGACCTCCCCCAGGGTCTTCAAGTCCCACAATCCCTATCCTCTATTACCACGCAAGCTGACCGAGTCCAACCGACTGATCTACGTCACACGCAACGCCAAAGACACTGCGGTGTCAATGTATTTTCACACTTTCGGTTTCAAGATGTACGAATATGACGAACCGATAGAGCATTTCATTGGTGAGTTTATGGCGGGAAGGGTGGAGTACGGCCCTTACTGGACTCACCTCAAAAGCTGGCACACGCGACGTAAACAGCGCAATATTCTGGTCCTGCATTATGAAGAAATGCAGGTTGACCTGGCCGCAACAGTTGCACGGGTTGCCCACTTTCTTGATCAGCCTTTGACCCACGAAGAAATAAAGCGCATTGCGCAACTATCGACATTTGCCAGCATGAAGAAGGATCCGCGAACCAGCATGCAACTATGGGATGAAGAACAGCGCAAACCAGGCATGCCTTTCATGCGCAAGGGTAAGGCTGGAGACTGGACAAACCACTTCACACCCGAACTCGCCCAGGCATTCGACAAAGAATTTAAGGTTAAAATGTCTGGAATCAAATGGCCCTGGTGATCACAGCAACAACCTTAATGGATAGTCCCGTATGAACGACACGCCAGTCATAGCCCAAAGGGGCCCAATCGCGATCGAAGTAGAAGCAGGGAAAACCTATTTCTGGTGTCAGTGTGGTCTCAGCAGCAAACAGCCTTTCTGCGATGGTTCCCACAAATCAACAGCGTTTACCCCGATACGCTACCATGCAGAAGAATCTAAAAAGGTCTTTTTCTGCGGCTGTAAACGCACTAGCCGCAAACCCCTGTGTGACGGCACTCACAATTCCCTTTGAACGACTGTGTCTGTACTGCGTCGTAGTCGCTGTAACGGTGGCAACCCACAGGATTGGAACTGTTTAGACCTGACCGTAAATCGAGGTCTGGTCGCCTAGCGCTTCAAGATGTTCTGCACAGTTCAGCAACTCGACCCGCCAGGGCGGTGACGACTCGATACGGGTGAAACTTGCGTTGCGAAACGGATACAGCCTTCCACTGTCAGAGACATGCGCGTTGGCATCTAGATGATTGCGTAACAAAGCCGCGCAGACCAGTCCATGGGTTACCACGGCCATTGTTCCGTTTTCCGGTAGCGCCGACTGCATTCTCGACCAGGCCTGGCTCACTCGTTGGTCGAATTCCTGCCATGTCTCCCCCTCTTCGGGTTCATAATTTTCGGCAAACGGATCAATTCCCCGAGCCTCCAGGTCGATGAATCGTTGGCCCCGGAGTCGACCAAAATTACGCTCCCGAAGCAACGGCTCAAACTCAATGCCGACACTGGTTTCATCAGACAACGCCTGAGCCGTCATGGCGGCCCGGGGCAGATCACTGGCCAGGATCCGCGTAATCCCTTCGGTGCTCAGGTGTTGCGCAAGACGAAGCGCCTGCTCCTCGCCCCGACCCGACAGGGGGGTGTTTGCCGGCTGCATGACACGATCGCGATTAAACGCGGTTTCACCGTGGCGAATCACTAATAGGCTCATGGAGATTCCAAATTGTTTTCGAGTGGTTCGTTGGCGAGTAGCCAAACCTGTTCGGGACCCTCCACCTGCGCATTGTGCCCGAGGCTCGGTAGTTCCCGCGCTGCAGCATCCAGGGCACTTAGTTCTCCTGCGCTGACCATCTTGTCGCGTTCCCCACACGCCAGCATCACATCGCAGCCGGCGGCCTGAACCAGTTCAGCGACAGGCGGTCGACCAACCGCATAAATTGCCGGGTCAGCGGCAAGGCGATACTGGCCGTCGTCACCTGCAATAACACCACACCGTGCAGTAGGGGAATCAGGACTTACGAGACCGATCAGCCCGGATACCTTGAGGTAGCGTTCTATCGCCTCGACCCGTGTTGGCCACCAGCGAACCGGACGTGTTGACAACGCCTGCATCTGTTCCAGCTCAGTCTCGTTCCAGCTGACCTTGATCCCTATACCCAACACACGTTCGACATTAGGTAGTGAACCACCCAACATCAATCCGATGACGCCTCCCATTGAGTGCCCGACAACCACCAGCCGACTGGCCTCGTTGACCAGTGGCATCAGGTCGTCCATTAGACTGCCATAGGTATAAGGTCGTTCCCAGGGAGAGCGCCCATGTCCTCGGAAATCTGGCGCCAACCAGCAGCCAGCCTTTTCACGATCGATTAGTTCGGTCAACCCCTGCCAGACCTCACCGGTTGCCCCGAGTCCATGAAGCAGAAGATAGGTCGTGTCACCCGCACCTCCGGAACGCAGGTAAAGCCCGCTCATACTAACCCCCTAAAAGGTCATACCCGCGCTGCGGGTGGCGAGTTACCGCTGCTGCCGAGATAGTCAACACAATGTTGATCACTAACCAGAAAAAGTAGTTTTGTTTCTTCAATTGCATTCCATTTCAGAAATATCTGACGATGCCTATCATGCATTTACTCCAACTGACCCGATGGGTTCGGTTCAGGACTGCTGAAGGCATCGTACCAGTCCCCACATTTTTCTCGAGCGTCTTCCCAGTCTTCTATTCTTTCAGTGTTGCGGTACATCAGGAAGGGGCGTAACCGATCCAGGTAATGTTCCAGCATACGCTGCGGGCGGAACTGGGTCGCCGCATAACCGTTCCAGTGAACCAATTGCTCGAGTGGCCGCCTATAGCGCATTCTGACATCTTTTTTTGGATACCCCACGGGAATTGTGCCGCAGGCAGAGAGGTACGGCGGATACCCTAAAAGTTCCGACAACGCCTGGTTGGTCGATACTTCTCCGCCACCTGAAAGCCACGCCGACGTCAATCCCTGGGCCGTGACGGCAAGTTGAATATTCTGGATCACGGCACCCAGTGAACAATAGTAAATGTTTTCGTTATTTGCAGCGTATTCATCCACCCCTTCGGCATCTTCATTGTGCTGCGGGAAAGCGGCCTTCCAGCGAGGGTCACCCACAACGATGAATATCGCCACGGTGTTCGACAGATAAGCCTTGCTCACCGCTGGAAAGCCCTTCGCCTTAACAAACAAGCGATTCGACTGCTCGACAAAAATATCGATAACAGCATCGCGCACAACTGGATCATCCACAATGATCAGATCCCAACACTGGCTATTGGCACCAGTCGGTGCCCAGCGTGCGGACTCAGCCACCGACAGCAAGGTATCACGTGAGACCTTCCTGCCACGCTCGAACTGACGAACGCTTCGGCGACGGCGCATAACGTCGGAGAGAACACGGTGCTGTTCACCCTTCGATGCGTTCGCGGTATCAACTTCGTTCATGACTTTCTCTCCTGATCTGGGCTGCACCCATTCAACCACGTTTACGTACGGCATAAAACCATCCGCTGGCAACGGATGCTACACTGGCTGGGATCACACTCTAATCATATCGCCATGCCGGCAGATCCAAAAAACCAAATCGAACCCAGCACTGACGCAGTGGCTCGATTTCGGCTGATAGACCCCCCAGCCGGGTTTGTTGACGATCCCTACCCCTGGTACGCGCAGCTGCGACGCGAGAGCCCGGTTCATCGGTTAGGCGAGCGATCTTTTTTTCTATCTCGCTATGACGACGTTCTAGCGGCCTATCGTGATCCACGTACCAGTTCAGACAAACATGCCGAATTCACACCCAAATTCGGCGACAGTCCTTTGCTTGAGCACCACACCACGAGCCTGGTCTTCAATGATCCACCGCTGCATACCCGCGTACGCCGGCTGATCATGGGTGCCTTGAATCAAAGAGCCATCAAAAAAATGGAACAGGGTCTGATTCAACTGATCGATGAACTGCTTGACGACATCGAGAATCAGAGTTCGGTCGACATGATCAGCGATTTCGCAGCTCGGATTCCCATCGAAGTGATTGGGAACCTCCTGGATGTACCACGTGATGAACGAGCACCGCTTCGAGACTGGTCGCTGGCGATTCTGTCTGCACTCGAACCGGTACCAAAACCACCGGTTCTACAAACCGGAAACCAGGCGGTGATCGAATTCACGGACTATCTCAAGATCTTGGTCAGAGGCCGGCGGCATAGCCCTGGAGACCCTGCGGTCGACGTTCTGACTCGTCTGATTCAGGGCGAAAAGGACGGAGAGAAGC
>LUMW01000464.1_pt1 | contig 10580 bp, 9 predicted proteins | sample 729761 | NCBI WGS metagenome assembly LUMW01 (sample SAMN03860302, study PRJNA289734) | marine metagenome | biome: seawater column; feature: ocean; material: water; isolation source: Red Sea water column Station 192 - depth 500m | place: Saudi Arabia: Red Sea | collected 2011-10-15 | depth 500 m
CGCCGACGGCTCGCAACGCCAGAGTTGCGACGACGGCTCCGGCTGGCAGACCAACGCCGACGGCACCCGCGACCGCACCTGGGTCACCGAGGGCGACTGTCGGATCACCACCCGCGCCGATGGCCGCATCGAGGGCTACTGCCAGCGCGGCGCCTGGGGATGGAACGTCGATGCCGACGGCACCCGCTCCGACTGGACCTACGACGGCAACTGCCGGACCACGACGTTCGCCGATGGATCCCGGCGAGGCTCCTGCGACGACGGGACGAGCTGGCAGGAGAACGCCGACGGCACGCGCTCCGACACCGCCACCGGCGACGACGGCTGCCGGACCACCACCAACGCCGACGGCTCGCAACGCCAGAGCTGCGACGACGGCTCCGGGCGACAGGTGAACGCCGACGGCACCGTCGACCGCACCTGGGTCACCGAGGGCGACTGTGGTGCGAGGACGGCACCAGTTGGCACGTCGACGCTGGTGGGGAACGATCCGAGTCCGTCGAGTCGGATGATGGCTGCCGGACCACCACCAACGCCGACGGCTCCCAGCGGGTCAACTGCGACGACGGCTCCGGGCGACAGGTGAACGCCGACGGCACCGTCGACCGCACCTGGGTCACCGAGGGCGACTGCACGATCACCACCCGGACGGACGGTCGAACGGACGGCCGTTGCGACGACGGAGCCCGGGGCTGGAGCGAAGCCAGCGACGGCACCCGGACCGCCGAGTGGGCCCGGGAGGGAGACTGCCGGATCACGACCAACGCCGACGGGAGCCGGCGCACCGACTGCGACGACGGCACCGGCTGGAACGAGAGCGTCACCGGGGAACGCACCTCCGAATTCGCGACCGACGCGGAGACCGGCTGTCGGATCACGACCCGGTCGGATGGACGGCGGGACGGCTGGTGCCCCGACGGCACGGGATGGAGCGAGAACGCCTCCGGCGAGCGCACCTCCGAGTCCGCCACCGACGCCGAGACCGGCTGCAACGTGCGGGTCAACGCCGACGGAACCCGCCACCACTCCTGCGGCGACCAGGCCTGGGGTTGGAGCGAGGACTCCCTCGGCAACCGGACCTCCGACTGGGTGCGCGACGGCGCATGCCGGATCACCACGAACGTCGACGGAACCGTCCGCGGATACTGCGACGACGGCACCGGCTGGAACGCGAACGCCTCCGGTGAGCGCACCTCCGAGACCGCCACCGACGCCGAGACCGGCTGCCAGGTCACCACCGACCGCAGCGGCTCACGCAACTTCCGATGTGACGACGGGGCCCGGAGCTGGACCGAGGATGCCGACGGCAAGCGCTTGTCCGAGTCGACCCTCGACCCGGCGACCGGGTGCACCACTCGCACCGAGTCGAACGGCTCCGTCAACGTGTCGTGCGAGGACGGCCGGGGCTCGCGCACCGACCCCAACGGCAACGTCGAGGAGTGGACCGAGATCCGCGACGACTCCACCGGCTGCAACAGCCGCACCATGTCCGACGGAACCTCGTCGGTCCACTGCCGCGATGGTTCCGGCTCGTACACAGACGAGCACGGCCGCACCCAGACGTGGACCGAGGAGGTCGGCGACGACGGCTGCCGGAGGCGTGCCTACGGAAGCGGGGCGGTGACGGTCGAGTGCGACGACGGCACCAGCCTCCGGACCGACGAGTTCGGCAACACCTCGGTCACGAGCATCGACGACGCCGGCTGCAGGATCACCGAAAGCCACGACGGCTCCTCGCATACCCGCTGCCCCGACGGATCCGGCTCGAACACCGACCGCCGCGGGCAGACTCGAACGTTCACCGAGGTCGTCGACCCGGAGAGCGGCTGTCGAACGACCTCGCGCTCCGACGGCTCCCAGGAGGTGCGCTGCGACGACGGCACGGGTTCCTGGACAGATGCATTCGGTCGGGTGCAGCGATGGAGCGAGGTCCTCGACCCCGACAGCGGCTGCACGATCCGGACCAACGAGGACGGGTCGGGCGACGTCCGGTGCCCCGACGGCACGAACACCCGCACCGACGACAAGGGCCGGACCTCCTCGACCGCCTACGACGAGGTGAGTGGCTGCACGACCGAGACCCGCTACGACGGCAGTCGCAACACCTGGTGCGGGGACGGCACCACCACCACGGTCGACGCCAACGGCAACACCTCGACAACGCTCTACGACCCCGAAACAGGCTGCTCCACCACGGAGGAGGCCGACGGCTCGACCCACACCTGGTGCGAGGACGGTTCCGGCTCGCGCACCGACCAGAACGGCCGGGTCCACACCTGGGCCATGGAGTACGACGCCGACTCGGGCTGCACGACCCGAACCGAGTCGAACGGCGGCGTCCACATCGACTGCGACGACGGCTCCGGCTCACGCACCGACCCGATGGGACGAACGGTCACCTGGTCCGAGGAGGTCTACGACTCCGAGACCGGCTGCACGTCGAAGCAACACGCCGACGGCGGGTCCAGCTCCATCTGCGACGACGGCTCCCGCTCCTGGGTCGGCGCCGACGGGTCGTCCTCCTCCTACGACCCCGATACGCAGTGCTCCGAACGGGTCAACGCCAATGGCGGCACCGAACGCCGATGCGAAGACGGAACCGGTGTCCGGACCGACCGGGATGGACGGACCTACGAGTGGACCGAGACCTACGACGAAGAGACCGGGTGCACCACGCAGAACAACACCGACGGCTCGACGAACAGCTGGTGCGAGGACGGAACCAGCACCTGGACGGACGTCGAGGGAGGGACCCACACGTCGGCCTACGACAGCGCGAGCGGTTGCTGGGAGACCGAACACGGCGACGGCGGCTCGAGCACACGCTGCGACGACGGGACCGGCTCTCACACCAGTCCCGATGGGCGCGTCTCGACCTGGGAGCGGCCGACGACCACCCGCGACGACGCGTCCGGTTGCACCACCGAGACGTACGCCGACGGCTCCTCGTTCACCTGGTGCGACGACGGCCGAACGCTGGCCGTCGACACCGAGGGCAACGTCGAGGAGCGGCTGCCACCCTCCGAGGAGACCAACGAGGACGGCTCCGTCACCCGGACCTGGGCTGACGGATCCGTCGAGACGATCCGCCTCGACGGCTCGACGCACACCGTCTGGGCGGACGGCACCTGGAGCACGGTCCGCACCCACGCCGATGGCCGGGTCGTCGAGTCCCACTCCGACGGCTCACATACCACGATCCGTCCCGACGGCACCCGGACCCACACCAGCGGAACCGGCCAGACCTCCTCCTCGGTAAACCTGGGCGACGGCGGCGAACTCACGACCTATGCAGACGGGAGTGAACTCGTCGACCACGGCGACGGCCGGCGTTCGTGGCGCGACGCCTCCGGTTTCACGTTCGAGGTCACCGTCGACCAGTCCACGGGCGACCGGATCACGACCGCCTCCGACGGCTCGCGTCGGGTCGAGCGCCCCGACGGCACATTCGAGCACCAGTACCCGGATGGCAGCGTCGACACGGCGACGCTCGACGAGGGGGGCAACCTGGTCGTCCGGCGGGCCGACGGATCCACCCAGGTGGCCTTCGTCGACGGCAGCGAGACCTGGACCGACCCGTGGGGACTCAACAGCCAGACCATTGTCGGCGAGGACGGTGGCCGCTTCACCGTGTTCAGCGACGGCTGGACCGAGTCGACCTCCGCCGACGGTCGGACGGCGGTCCGCACCAGCCCGTCCGGCCTGTCCGAGACCCGGACGACCCTCGCCGACGGCACGGTGCAGGTCGACCACCCGAACGGGGCGGTCACCCGGATCGACCCGGCGACCGGGATCGGGTCGCACACCGAGGCCAGCGGCAACGTCTACGTGCTGCGGAGGCTCCAGGACGGCACCATCGTCGGCACCGACTCCAGCGGCAGCGTCATCGAGCACAACCCGATGACGGGGGCCACGCGCATCGCCCGGCCCGACGGAAGCGGCCAGACGACCAGTCGGCTCGAGGACGGCTCCTACCGCGTCGTGCTCGACGACGGCACCGAGATCGTCACCTCCCCAGAGGGCGACCAGGTGACCACCGCACCCGATGGCACGACCTCCGTGCGCTCGGTCCGGGAGGACGGCTGGGTCAACGAGGGCGCCGACGGCACGACGGTCACGAGCACGACCGGCACCGACGGTTCGACCCGGGTCGAGTACGACTACGTGACCGAAGCGGGCGGCATCCGGTCCGTGCAGCGGAACCCCGCCGACGGCAGCATGCAGGTCATCCTCGGCAACGGCACGGAACTCGACATCACGATGGCCCAGGACGGTTCGATCACCGTGAACGGACCCGACTTCAGCCGCACCTTCGACCCCGGGGCCGGCATCGCCGGCCGCGTGCAGACTGCCCTCGCAGCGGACGGTTCGACGACGATCTCCTCCGAGACGGGGGCCACCTCCACCATCTCCGCCGACGGCAGGACGATGACCGTCGAGTCCGCGGGCGGCTCCACTGCCGTCGCCACCAAGGACAGCACCGGCGTCACCGTCGAGGTCGACGGCGAGACCTACACCTACGAGTTCGACTGACCCCTAGCCGCGGGACGGCGTCCACGGGCCGCGGTCGAGGAGGGCGGCGACCAGCAGCAGGACGCCGCCGATGGCGAGGACGAGGAGGCCGGACCCGACCCGGAACTCCTCACTGCCAGCGGGTGCGAGGCTCCGGACATCGCCGATCTCGAGGCCGGCCAGGAGCAGCAGCAGCCCGCCGGTGCCGAGCAGCACCGACTTGACGCCGAGGCCGCGCAGGCCCGCCCACTGGGCACCGGTGGCGGCGGCTGCAGCCATCCCGAGCAGGAGCACCAGCACGGCGACCCCGGTCTGGTCCCAGCCGATGGCGACGACCCTGCCGGTGCCGACGACGACCGTCCAGGGCAGGAACAGGCCGATCAGCGACAGGACCACCCCGCCCGAGGCCACCATGGCGGCAAGCCAGTTGGGAGCCGGACGCTCGGGGCGTCGACCCGAGGCCGGCAGGTCGGGTGCCATCGGCGGCGGATCGCCGGGCCGCACCGCCGAGATTCCCATCGGCGGCGTGTGTGGATGGGGCGGACCCGCGTGGTCTCCCCGATCGTCGCCGTCCTGGTTCCGGGTTCCGACCTCGTCGGTCATGGCGTGCTCTCCCCTGATCGGCCGCCCCGGCCCTCGGTGGTGGGCCGCCCCGATCGTCGAGCACCGGGCGGGATTTGAACCCGCGGCTTTACGGCTTTGCAGGCCGTTCCCTTGGTCCGCTCGGGCACCGGTGCCTGCTCCCACCCGGGGGCGGGAGCGGGGTCATGGTATCGGCGGCGGACCTCGGCCTGCCGGCCGTTCACGCCGTGGCGTCGTCGGACGCCGGCTTCTCCTCGGCCAGCTTCACGGTGCAGGTTCCCTGGGCGACGGCGGCCAGTCGACCCTCGTTCTCGACCTCGATCGACACCACTGCCATGCGTTTCGTCATCGACACGATCGTCGCCGTGGCCCGACACGTGCCACCGGTGACCGGTCGCAGGTAGTTGACCTTGAACTCGGTGGTCGCCGCCCACGACCGGGGCGGCATCACCGGGTACAGCACGACGCCGAGGCAGTGGTCGCACAGCGCCGCCAAGCAGCCGCCGTGCATGTTCCCGATGAACGTGAGGTGGTCGTCGCGGACCTCGAACTCGACGACCAGCCGGCCGGCCTCGGCCTCGGTGACCACCAGGCCGAGGTAGCCGTCGATCCCGCCCTCGGGTTGCCGGCCGACCATCAGGTCCACGAAGCCGGGGTTCACCAGTTCCAGGTCGGGGGCGCTCACGGGGTTGCTCCTTCCGGGCCGCGGCCGTCGGGCGGCCACGGGTCCATGCCGTCGTCCAGGGGGACGTCGAGGCTGCGCAGCAGCCGGGCGAACAGGCCCCAGTTGCCGATCACCGCCACGAGTTCCACGAGCACCGCCTCGTCGAGGTGCTCGGCGCAGGCCGCCCAGGTGGCGTCGCCGATGACACCGTCGGCGAGTGTCTCGTCGGTCGCCGCCAGCACCGCCCGCTCGACGGGGCCGAAGCCCGGGTGGGCCTCCCAGTCGCGCACGGCGACCAGGTCGGCCTCGTCGAGGCCGAGCGCCAGCGACACGTGCCAGTGCTGGGTCCACTCGTAGACGGCGCCGCTGACCCAGCCGATCCGCAGGATCACGAGTTCGCGCAGTCGGGCGTCGAGGGTGCCCCTCCAGAGGAGGCGGTGCAGCAGCCCGTTGAGGGCGACTGCAGCCGAAGGGTTGTGGAGCAGGATGCGGAACACGTTGAGGTCGGCCATGCCCTCGGGGATGCCGGCCTCGGCGGCCCGGGCCCGGGCCTCGGCGGCGTCGAGCATCGGCAGGCGTCGACCGCCGGCCCCCGGCATGCGCTCCCCGGTCATGTGCGTCTCCGAACCCTTCCCTGATCGACGTGGGCCGTACGCTACGCAGCGGGGGGAGGCCGAGCATGACCGAACGACCGGCGACGTCACGGGCACTGGTGCTCGACGCGCCGCGGGTGCTCGACCTCCGGGAACTGACCGTCCCGGCGCCGACCCCGGACACGGCGCTGCTGGCCGTGGAGGCCTGCGGCCTCTGCGGCACCGACCACGAACTGTTCACCGGCGCCCTCCCGCTGCCCACGCCACTCGTGCCCGGCCACGAGACCGTCGGCACGCTGCTCGAGGTGGGCGATGCCGCCGCCGAGGCGTGGGGCGTGGCCGCCGGGGACCGGGTGGCCGTCGAGTGCTTCCGGTCGTGCCGGGCCTGCGACCCCTGCCGGTCCGGCGCCTACCGCCGCTGCGACTCGAACGGGCTGCGCACCGCCTACGGCCTCTCCCCCCTCGCGAACGGGCCCGGGCTGACGGGCGGCTGGGCGGAGCACCACTGGCTGGCCCCCGACTCGATGGTCCTGCCGGTGCCCGAGGTCCTCGACCCCGTCGACGCCACGCTCTTCAATCCGGTGGGTGCCGGGATCCGCTGGGGCGCCGAGCTCCCGGCAACCGGTCCCGGCGACGTGGTGGCGGTGCTGGGCCCGGGGATCCGCGGCCTGGCCTCGGCCGCCGCCGCGAAGGAGGCCGGTGCCGACGTCGTGATGGTCACCGGCCACGGCCCCAACGACCACCCCAGGCTCGAAGCGGCCCGCGACTTCGGCGCCGACCTCGTCGTCGACGTGGCCGAGCAGGACCCCGTGGCGGCACTGCGGGCGGCCACGGGTCGGCGGGGCGCCAGCGTGGTCGTGGACGTCACCGCCAACGCCCCCGCCGCCCTCGGCCAGGCCGTCGGGATCGCCGACGTCGACGCCCGGGTGGTGCTGGCCGGCACCCGCAACAGCGACGAGACCCCGGGCTTCCACCCGGACCACGTCGTGTTCAAGGAGCTGCGGCTCCTGGGCGCCCTCGGCGTCGACGCCCCCGCGTACCGGAGGGCCCTCGACCTGCTGGCCAGCGACCGCTGGCCGTTCCGGAAGGTGGCCCGCCGGGTCGAACCGCTCGAGGGCGCCGCCGACCTGCTGGCCACGATGGCCGGCGAGGGCGACGGCCCGCCCCCGGTACACGCCGTGCTCGTGCCGTGACCCCTACGGTGTCGCCGTGACCGACTTCGACCCCTTCGCCCAGACCGGCGGCCCCATCGAGGGCATGGGCGGCACCCCCCGCCCGGAGCGCAGGCGACGGCGGCGCACCTCGACGCCCCGGCCGGAACGTCCCCCGGTTCCGATCGGCGACCTGGTCGATGCCGGCTTCTGGCGCCGGCTCGGGGCCCTCGTCCTCGACTGCATGATCTTCGCGGTTCCCGTCAGCTCACTCTCGTCCGCCGCACAGAAGGTCCTTCCGAAGGAACCCGGCGTTTGCGAGAAGGACGACGGCTCGACGTACGCCTGTGATGTCCTCACCAGCAGTTCGGAGGCCGTCTATGGACTCTGGCTGCTCGTGGTCCTCCTCGTGGCGGTGTTCGTCTACGTCGGCTACCTCGAGGGCAACCGGGGTGGCACCCCGGGCAAGCGGTTGGCCGGCCTCCGCGTCGTCCGTGCCGAAGACGGCGCTCCCCTCGGCATGAGCAGGGCGATCGCCCGCCTCTTCGCCCGCTTCCTCTCCGCAATGCCGTTCTTCCTCGGATACCTCTGGATGCTGTGGGACCGCGACGGGCGCACCTGGCACGACGGGCTGACCCGCAGCAGGGTCGTCAAGGTGTGATGCCAGGGCCTACCCTCGGCGCATGACGGACGACGCCTACGAGTCCAGCCCCGTCGACTTCGTCGCCGACCACGTCGAGCGCTACCTCGCCTCCGACGGAGCGGACGGCTTCGAGTTCAACGGTGCCGAGTGCATCATCCTGACCACCACCGGCCGCAGGACCGGCAAGCTGCGGCGCACACCGCTGGTCCGGGTCCACGACGGCGAGAACTACCTGGTGATCGCCTCCATGGGCGGCGCCGCGAAGAACCCGGTCTGGTACCTGAACCTGCTGGCCAACCCGGAGGTCACCCTCCAGGACCGGGCCGAGGTCCACGAACTGGTGGCCCGCACCGCCGACGCCGAGGAGAAGGCCCGGCGCTGGCCGGCCGCACTCGCCGCCTGGCCGAGCTACGCCGACTACCAGGCGAAGACCGACCGCGACATCCCGCTGGTGGTGCTCGAACCCCGCTAGCCCCGGCGGGCGTCGATGACGCCGGTGTCGAAGCCGGCCAGGTGCAGGCCGCCGGCGAACCGGGCGTGCTCCACCTTGAGGCAGCGGTCCATCACCAGGCCCATGCCGGCGTCGAGCACGGTCCGGGCCGCCTCGGGGCTCCAGAGCCCGAACTGGGTCCAGAACGTCGAGGCCCCGACGGCCACGGCCTCCTCGGCCACGCTCGGCACGTCGTCGAGGCGGCGGAACACGTCGACCAGGTCGGGCGTGACCGGCAGGTCGGCGAGGGACGGCACGCAGGGCCGGCCCAGGATCTCGTCGGCGGTCGGGTTCACGAAGAAGACCTCGTAGTCGGCCGACGAGCTGACCAGGTAGGTCGCCACGAAGTTGGACGGCCGGGCCGGATTGGGAGACACGCCGACCATGGCGACCGTGCGGGTCGCCCGCAGGATGTCGAGGCGCTCGGCGGCGGTCGGCTCGGTCCAGCCGTCGATCGGCACGTGGTCGCTCACGTCCGCGCCTGCCCGAGTGCCCGGTCGAGGTCGTACAGCACGTCCTCGACGTCCTCCAGTCCGACCGACAGGCGGACCATGTCGGGGGTGACGCCGCCGGCCTCGAGCTCCTCGTCGGAGAGCTGCTGGTGGGTGGTCGACGCCGGGTGGATGACCAGCGTGCGGGCGTCGCCCACGTTGGCGAGGTGGCTGACCAGCTGCAGCGACTCGATGAACCGGGACCCGGCCTCGCGGCCGCCGGCCACCCCGAACGTGAAGATCGCCCCCGGCCCCTGCGGCAGGTACCGCTGCGCCAGGTCGTGGTACGGCGAGTCGGGCAGGCCGGCGTAGGCCACCCAGCCGACGCCGTCGTGGCCGTCGAGGAACTCGGCCACCCGCTGGGCGTTGGCGACGTGCTCGTCCATGCGCTGGGGCAGTGTCTCGAGCCCCTGGAGCAGCAGGAAGGCGTTGAACGGCGACAGCGAGGCGCCGACGTCGCGCAGCTGCTCGGCCCGCAGCTTCGTGCAGAAGGCGAACTCGCCGAAGTTCTCCCAGAAGCGCAGGTCGTTGTAGCCGGGGGTGGGCTCGGTCATCTGTGGGAAGCGGCCGGACCCCCAGTCGAAGCGCCCGGACTCGACGACGACGCCGCCGATGGAGGTGCCGTGGCCGCCGATGAACTTGGTGGCCGAGTGCAGGACGATGTCGGCGCCGTGCTCCATGGGTCGGCACAGGTACGGCGTGGCGAAGGTGCTGTCGACGACGAGCGGCAGGTCGTGGGCGGCGGCCACGTCGGCGAGGGCGGCGAGGTCCGCCACCGAGCCGGACGGGTTGCCGATGACCTCGGTGTAGAGGAACCGGGTCCGGTCGTCGATGGCGGCGGCGAAGGCGTCGGGGGCGTCGCCGTCGACGAACCGGGCCTCGACGCCGAACCGGCCGAGGGTGACGTCGAACATGTTGTGGGTCCCGCCGTAGAGGGCCGAGGAGGTGACGAGGTTGTCGCCGGTGGCCGCGAGGGCGGCGGCGGTCAGGAACTCGGCGGCCTGTCCACTGGAGGTCGCCACGGCGCCGATGCCGCCCTCGAGGCTGGCCATGCGCTCCTCGAACGCCTGCCCGGAGTAACGCCGGAAGAGCGGCGCGAGCGCGCGGCGGCGTGGCTGGCGCGGCAGGCCGGCGACCTCGATCCCGAAGACCGCGCCGAGATGCTCGACCGGGCCATGTCCGTGATCGAAACCCCTGCCTTCGCGCCTGTGTTCGGCCCGGATGCTCTCGCCGAAGTGCCACTCGCGGCGCTGGTCGACGGGCGTGTCGTCGCCGGGATCGCTGATCGACTGCTCGTGACCGCGGAGACGGTAACGGTGGTGGATTTCAAGACCGCGCGGCGCCCGCCGACCTCGCTGGCGGATGTTCCCGAGCACACCATGCGGCAGATGGCGGCCTATGTCGCCGCGCTGGAAACCATCTATCCGGGGCGGGTCGTCCGCGCCGCCTTGCTC
>LUMW01001269.1_pt1 | contig 10577 bp, 10 predicted proteins | sample 729761 | NCBI WGS metagenome assembly LUMW01 (sample SAMN03860302, study PRJNA289734) | marine metagenome | biome: seawater column; feature: ocean; material: water; isolation source: Red Sea water column Station 192 - depth 500m | place: Saudi Arabia: Red Sea | collected 2011-10-15 | depth 500 m
CGGCTAAGGGGGCCAGGCAGAGACTACTTCAAAACATATAGATTTAATCTCATCTCATTTTCATGCATATTTTTAATCAACATTCCTCGTGGTTGGTGGTAGGGGAAAAACATTAATTAAATTAATTTTCGTTAACGTTTATTCTGCAATATTTTTTGGGAAACTTAACTAGAAACGTATTGATTAATCGTTTTTTCAACACCTAATTCTTCGATTTTTCTAAACCATTTAGTAAATTCTTCTTTGAATGATTGGTCATCTTTTAAATTACCGTATACATCTTTTAATTCAAACCATTTTAATGGATTTTTTTTGGCATCAATAGCGTAAGAATGTAATGTAGCCCATATAGGATCGTTATCATCTATCTTAGATTTATCTTCACGAATTCCTTGACACATCCTGGCCCATAAAGCTTCTACTAATGCTAAACCTTCAATGGAATTATTTTTTTCTATACTATCATTAATAGACGGAACTAGAAAAATGCTGTGGCGAGAAGAACCATCAAAAGCAACCCTTCTAATTGTATCTTTAATTTCAGGATTTAAGAAACGATTAAGAATTAATTTGAAATATTCTGTAGGAGTTAAATCTGGTAAGGGTTCAACATGAGGGATAATTTCTTCCACCTCTACTTTTTTAAGTAATTTATATATGCCAGCGTGCTTTAGAGCTTGATCAATCGTATTCATTCCTAGTAATTCCGCAGCATTAGCAATAATTTGGTGACCAGCATTTAATATTCTAATTTTTTGTTCTTCATATTGATGTACTTTTGATGAAAATTGTACACCAACTTTTTCCCACTCAGGTCTTCCTGCACAAAATTTATCTTCTAAAACCCATTGACGGAAATTTTCATGAACTACTGGCACTAAATCATTAATGCCAATTTTTGAGATAAGTTTTAATTCTCTCTCACCAGTGGTTGGCACAATACAATCTAGCATAGAATTTGGAAAGGTGCAGTTTTCTTCAATCCAATTATATAGTTGAATATTATTTTTTTTAGCTATTCCTAAAACTAATTGTTTAAGTTTATCGCCATTTTTAATTAAGTTATCGCAACTTAGACAAGTAAATGGGCCATCACCCTCTTTTCTTCGTATATCTAGTGCACAGACTATTGCTCCAAATACTGTTCGCGGAGATTCTGGGTTATTGATATCATGCAAAATATCTTGATGAGATAAATCTAAATCAGTTTTGTTACTATTTAGATAATACCCTCCTTCTGTTGCAGTTAGCGACACGATACGTGTTGAGGGATTGGTCATAACTTTAATTAAAGATCGATTATTTTTTTCAACGGGAACATAGTCAATCATAGGACCTATTATTTCACAGTTTTTGTTTCCATCCGGACTTAATTCAATTAGTGTTGTAAGGTAGTCTTGTTTTTGAAGTTTCTCCCGCATTTGAATATCATAATTTTGAACGCCCGATCCAATAATTGCCCAATCAAAAGCTTTTCCTTCTTGCATGAGTCTGTGTACATACCAAGAAAAGTGGGCTCTATGAAAATTACCGACACCAATATGAACAATTCCTGGAGATAATTGGGTTCGATCATATGTTGGTTTAATAATATTAAAAACACCTAAAGTGCTATTATTTAAATTAAAAGATTTAGTATTATTTGATTTCTCTGACATCAACTCATCCATTGTCCACCATCCACATTGTAAGTTTGAGCAACAATGTAATCAGCATCTTTACTAGCTAAGAATAACGCCATTCCAATAAGATCTTTTGGTGTAGCCATTCTTCCAAAAGGGACGTTTTTATCAACTTCTTTTTTCTTTTCCCCTAGTTGTTTATTTTCGTATTTAGCAAAAAAAGCATCAACACCATCCCAGTGTTCTCCATCAACGACTCCAGGTGAAATTGCATTAACATTAATCCCATGAGAGATTAAATTTAAACCAGCTGATTGGGTAATGCTTATAACCGCAGCTTTAGTTGCACAGTAAACTGCTACAAGGGGCTCACCTCTTCGACCTGCTTGACTGGCCATATTAATTATTTTTCCACCCTTGCCTCTTTTAATCATATGTTTTGCTACAGCTTGCAAAGTAAATAAAGTACCAGCAACATTGACATCAAACACCTTATTGTAATCTTCTCTGGTAATTTCCTTAATTGGTGCAGCTGTAAAAAGAGCAGCGTTGTTAATTAATATATCAATGCATCCAAAATCATTAATTATAGAGCTTACACAATTTTCAATACTTTTTTGATTTGTAACATCTAACTCAATTGCAATAGATCCATTTCCAATTTCTTTAATTGTATTATTTGCTTGTTCAATATTGATATCGCCTATTGCTACTTTTGCTCCCTCTTTTGCAAAAGCATCTGCAAAGGATTTTCCAATACCTCTTGCAGCACCTGTGATAAAAACTGATTTATTTTTAAATCTCATCAGATACGCTCACCTTTTTCATTAAATAAATGCATGTTTTCTTTTTTTGGATTAAGAAAAATTTTATCACCTCTAGTAAATCTTCTCTCACCATCCGCTCTTACTGTTAATTTCCCATTAAACTCTTTAGCTTCAATATGAACAAATGTATCCGAGCCAAGACTCTCAGACATCTTCACTTCACCTGACCATTCGCTTTCTTCATCAGTAATAGTAATATGTTCTGGTCGAATTCCTATAGTATGCGCACTATGTTTAGCTGCTATCTCACCACTAATTAAATTCATTTTTGGTGATCCTATAAATCCTGCAACAAAAATATTCTTTGGGCTTCTATATAAGTCTAGAGGAGTACCTACTTGTTCAATCTTACCGTTGTTTAAAACAACTATTCTATCTGCCATAGTCATAGCCTCAACTTGATCATGTGTTACATAAATCATTGTTGTATTTAACCTCTTGTGTAATTCAGAAATTTCTAACCGCATTCCTACTCTTAGGGCAGCATCTAAATTGGAAAGAGGTTCGTCAAATAAGAAAGCTAGAGGTTCGCGTACAATTGCTCGACCGATGGCAACACGTTGACGTTGACCACCTGATAATTGTCCTGGTTTACGATTAAGATATTCAGTAAGATTTAATATATCAGCTGCTTGTTTAACTTTTTCATCAATTCTCGCTTTATCTAAGCCAACCATTTTAAGAGGAAATGCGATATTTTTGTAAACATTCATATGAGGGTACAAAGCGTAAGACTGAAAAACCATGGCTAGACCTCTTTTAGCGGGTGATATATGACTGGCTTCATTTCCATCAATTTTAATTGATCCGCTCGTTAAATCTTCTAATCCGGCAATTAATCGAAGAAGAGTGGTTTTACCACAACCGGAAGGTCCAACAAAAACAGTAAACTCTCCATTTTTGATTTCTAAATCTAAGGGCTTGATGACTTGAAGATCTCCGAAGTTTTTCGTTACTTGATTAAGTTCAATAAAACCCATTTTCTCTCCTTATTATTTGACGGCTCCAAATGTAAGTCCGCGTACGAGTTGTTTTTGGCTAAACCACCCTAAAATTAAAATGGGGGCAATGGCCATCGTTGATGCAGCACTGAGTTTGGCAAAAAATAAACCCTCAGGGCTTGAGTAACTAGCAATAAAAGCAGTTAAAGGTGCGGCTTTCGCAGCCGTTAGATTGATTGTCCAGAAAGATTCATTCCACGCTAAGATTAGGTTCAGGAGTACTGTGGAGGCAATACCAGGGATGGCCATGGGTGTTAACACATAAACAATCTCTTTCCATAAAGAAGCACCATCCATGCGTGCCGCTTCAAGTATCTCACTGGGAATTTCTCTAAAATACGTGTAGAGCATCCAAATAATAATAGGCAGATTGATGAGCATAAGGATTATCACCAAACCCAGTCTGCTATCCAACAATCCTAATTTAATAAATCCAATATAGATCGGATATAATACTCCCACTGCAGGAAGCATTTTGGTAGATAGCATCCACAATAAAATACCTTTGGTTCTTTTTGTTGGGACAAAAGCCATGGACCAAGAAGCCGGGATAGCAATTAAAATTCCTAAAATCGTCGATCCCCCCGCAATAATAATAGAGTTCCATAAAAACTTCATGTAGTCAGATCTATCTTGAACAATGGAGTAGTTCTCCAAGGTCCAATCAAAAAAAAGAAAAAGGGGTGGGTCGTTGATGGCTTGCCCTTCCGTTTTAAAACTTGTCAACAGTGTCCATAGAACGGGAAAGAAGATCAGTAAGCCGATAGACCAGGCAATGACCGTATTGATTGTTTTTCGTTGATTTCTAACAGTTCTAGCCATTTAACTTTCCTTCGCGTCCAGCGATTTTCCAACAATTCGCATCAAAAATATGGCCACAATATTAGCTAAGATAATAGCATAGATACCGCCTGCTGATCCCAGGCCAATATTTTGACTTTCTAAGACTCGTTGAAAAATTAAATACGTCAGCGTTTTGGTTCCAAAAGCACCAGCGGTTGTTACAAATATTTCTGCAAAAATAGATAATAAAAATATGGTTTGAATAAGAATGACAATCGTAATCGCTCTGGAGAGGTGCGGTAAGATAATATACCAAAATCTTTTGAGTGATCTCGCCCCATCCATTTCAGAAGCATCGAGTTGTTCTTGATCAAGAGACTGGATGGCTGTAAGTAAAATTAATGTTGCAAAGGGCAACCACTGCCAACTGACAATCATCACAATAGACTCAAGACTGGCATGGCTCAGCCACTGAATAGGTTCTAATCCAAAAAATCGCCAGAGATGTGCCAAGAGTCCATTGATGGGATCCATAAACATATTTTTCCAAACAAGACCTGAGACTGTCGGCATGACAAAAAAAGGAGCAATGACTAAAATACGAACTATACCCTGACCCCACATAGGTTGATCGAGCAATAGTGCTAGAAGAATTCCTAAGATAACAGTGATCACAAGAACACTCCCCACCACAATTAAGGTAGCATAGACGCTGGGCCAAAAAGCACTGGAAGTAACAAAGCGGGTGTAATTTTCAAATCCCACCCAACCTAAATCACCGCCACGAAGGGGAAGGTATTTTTTGAAACTAAAATAAAGAGTAGTAGTTAAGGGAACTAGCATCCAACCCATAAGTAAAATGACAGCGGGGGCCATCATCAGCCGCGCAACGCTTCTTGAATTCAAGTGATTCATCATCGGGTGTTATCTGGATCAGAATTGTAAATCAACCTTAAATAATTAAGGGGTAGAAAAATCTACCCCTCAAATAAATGGTAATTACAGACTATTTGTATCCCGCAGCTTCCATTGCGTCATTAGTAATCGCTTGTGCTTTTGCTAATGCATCTGCAATAGATTGCTGTCCAGCATACGCAGCAGAAAATTCTTGGCTGACATCAGTTGCAATACCTGCAAATTCAGGAATAGCTGCAAACTGAACACCCACGTATGGGCTAGGATCAACTGTTGAATTTAATGGATCAGCAGTCAAGATTGACTCTAAAGTCTTCTTCGCGAAAGGAATATCCTTATAGCAGGGATAGCAAGAGCCCATGCCCATAACCAGTTAGAGCGTACGCCCAGACCATTATCAGGTGCTAATGTGAAACCTACACTATCAGCAACTGTAGAGTCTTTAGGGTTTGTTACAAATGAAGCTGCAACAGTAGCATCAATCCACATACCACATTTACCTTGTTGGAATAGTGATAAATTTTCATTGAAACCGTTTGTTGCATAACCAGCTGGACCAGCATCAGTCATCATGTTGACAAAGAAATTTAATGTATCTGACCACTCACGAGTGTCAAATTGTGCATTCCAATCTTCATCAAACCAACGTGCGCCAAAAGAGTTAGACATTGCAGTGATAAAGGCACCGCCTTCACCCCAACCAGCTTTACCTCTTAAACAAATACCATTGATTTCATTATCACGATCTGTCATTTCTCGCGCTGCTTTAGCAATGAATGACCATGATGGTGCACCTGGCATTTCAAGACCAGCTTTTTCCATTAAGTCAGTTCGATACATTACCATAGAACTTTCACCGTAAAATGGAGCGGCAAAAAGAGTGCCATTGTATGATAATCCACCCGCCATAGCAGGTAGAATGTCACCAGCATTATAATCAGCTGATAGATCATCTAATGGTACTAACCAACCATTGGCACCCCAAATTGGTGTTTCGTACATTCCGATAGTCATAATATCGAATGAACCACCTTTATTTGTAATGTCAGTTGTTACTCTTTGACGAAGTACATTTTCTTCTAATGTTACCCACTCCACACTATGACCAGTTTTAGCTGTAAAGTCATCTGTGAGGCCTTGCATACGAATCATATCGCCGTTATTAACAGTAGCGATAGTTAGCTCTTCAGCGCTTGCACTTGCAATAGTAGCAAACGCAAAAATAATACTGAAGAAGCAAGTTAATTTATTACTCATAATTATTCTCCTAATAGTTATTAATTTCATCAAAAATAATTTTTTAAATAATTACTAAAGTAATAAATAGAGAGAAACACTGAATGTCAATGATTAAATGAGCAAATGCTCACTAAAGAGCATATATTTCTCAATATAGGGCAATTATTCATTTCTCTATTTTTTTCTTGAAATCCCTAGTTTTTTCATTAATAGTATTGGATTAAATTAATTATATTTTGTGAATAAAAATCTTATATGAATAACAAATCACATAACAATGACTTAGCAGCCCGAGCCGCATGGATGTATTATGTCTATGGTATAAACCAAGATAAGATTGCTACTACAATGGGGATTTCAAGACAAAGAGTTCAACGACTTATTTCCTTAGCTTTAAAAGAAAATTTAGTTAACTTTACCATTAATCATAATATTGTTGAATGCCAAAAACTTTCAATTGATTTAAAAAATAAGTACAATCTGTCTGTTGTTGAAGTTGCACCAAGTATTTCAGATGAATCTGATAATATAGAAGGAGTTTCTAATCTTGCTGCCAAAACTATTGATTCTTTTTTTTCTGGAAAAAAATCTATGAATTTAATTTTTGGATCAGGCCGCACTCTTGCAAACGTTTCTGAAAAACTCTTACCAATTAATTGCCCTCAGCATAATGTTGTTTCTAATATCGGAAACCATACACCAGATGGTTCTGAGCCTGAATATTTTGTCCTTGGAAGAATAAGTCAACATGTCCAATCAAATTTTTATCCTTTTCCAGTTCCAATAATAGCTTCTTCTAAAAAAATAAGAGATTTTTTTTATTCATATCCACCTGTTCAACGAGTAACAAAATTAATTAATAATTTTGATGCTTGTTTTGTTACTATTGGATGTATTATGAAAAAAAACAACACTCCTTTATTAATCGATAAAATCATCTCTGAAGAGCAATTTTTAGTTTTAAAAAAATTAGGTGCTATAGGAGAAATAAATGGTTTATGTTTTGATTTGAATGGCAATAAAATAAAAACACCTAATGATTATTTAGCTACCACTGTCTTGCCAAATGCCAAAACTAATAAGCCTGTAATTGCTATATCAGGAGGTAGTTATAAGGCAAAAGCAGTAAAGGCAGCTATAGAAGGCGGACTTATTAATGGATTAATAACAGATGAAGATACTGTAAAAAAGATATTGAATGGCTAATAAAAGGGGATAACATCTTCATTCATATCACTACTCTCTTTTAATTTTTAATTTACTAGGTATTGTCAAATTTGTTGAGACAATTTCTGACCAAACAGAGTATCTTTTGCTTAATATTTCTGACAATTTTTTATCAACATTCGTTTCTTTTCTAATTGGCATTTTCTTGAATACATCTTTACTTGCAAAGTTTTTTGTTGCCATCATTGCCAGTCTTGCCGCTCCAAGAGATGGTCCTAGGTTTGAGTCTTCTCCGATGATAATTGACTTGTTGATTGCTGAACCAACTAAGTTTGACCAAAAATCACTCTTTGAACCTCCTCCGACGATGTATGTTTCATCCGTGTTTTTATTTATTGCTTCAACAGCCTTAAAACCATCTTTTATTCCAAATGTTACACCTTCTAAAACTGAGTATATGATAGCGGCTTTACTAGTTGATGTATTTATTTGATGAAAAGCTGCTCGAATATCAGCGCTATTATGAGGCGTTCTTTCCCCGCTTAAATAAGGCAAAAAATATGGTGCGTTATTTTCTGTTAAATCATTGGAACAAAATTCTTCTGCTAATTTTAGGGCAGTACCAATGTCCGAACTAGTAATAGTACAAATCCAGTCCAAACAATTAGTAGCGCTTAACATCACTGACATATGGTGCCAAGTATTAGGCACGCAATGACAAAATGAATGTACTGCCTCTCTAGTATTGAAGCTATAACTTTCAGTTGGAGAAAAATAAACTCCTGAAGTGCCTAGTGAAATTACCGATTGATTTGAATTAATAACTCCTGCACCAGCTGCGCCAGCTGCTTGATCTCCTGCACCACCAGCAATTATAACATTTTTTTTAAATCCAATTTCTTTTGCTAATGATTTTACTACATAAGTTGAAGTTTCTGATCCTTCGACTAATTTTGGCATATTTTCTATATTTAAAGATGTAGTATTTAAAAGTTCTGCTGACCAACTTCTCTTTTTAACATTGAACCATAAAGTTCCAGAAGCATCAGACATATCTGTATAAAAATCACCCGATAATATTAATCTTAAATAATCCTTAGGAAGTAAAACTTTAAAGATCTTTTTAAAAACTTCTGGTTCATTTTTTTTAATCCATAAAATTTTTGGCGCTGTAAAGCCTGGCATAGCTAAATTACCTGATTCTTCTTCTAAATCTGGATAGATATTTTTCATTTCTATACATTCTTTCATAGAACGAGTATCATTCCATAAAATACATGGTCTAATTACATTACCACTATTATCAATTAAGGTGGCACCATGCATATGGCCAGAGATACCGATAGAAATTGTTTCTGTAAATTCTTTAGGTTTTTTAGATTTTAAACCTTCTAAACATTCGAAAGTAGCATCAATCCATTCTTGAGGATTTTGTTCGCTATGCCCATCTTTTGGATTTTGGACAGTAAGAGCTGAATTTGATGTTGCAAGAATGTTTTGTTCTTGATCAATTAGAATCATTTTAACTGAAGATGTTCCCAAATCAATTCCAATAAACATTAACTTTTTTCTAAATTAAAGTATGAAAAAGTCTAATAGTTAATTTTGATCTTTAACATTTAAAGTAAAAATTTCAGAAATTTTATTCAAAAGAACAACCACCTCATCACAACGATCACGCCAACTAAATAATGAAGAAATAATTAAAAAGGCGACCTTTCGATCGCCCTTTCTTTCCGCATGGCAATAGGCCTTACTGCCAACAGAAACTTTTAAAAGAAATACCACATAATAAACTTTAAAAGAAATACCAAATGATTATGTAAATCAATCCGACCCACCAAATAATATTGCCAAGTAGCCAACTTAGTATTAGTTTATTTTCCCAACAATATCCTCTGCCTTAAGGTGTGTGTAACGGAATAGCATTCGCACATCCTTGTGACCTGAGATAAGTGCAACTTCTGGAACACTCAAGGAACGTTCAAAGAATCTGCTTATCGCTTCATGTCGCAGATCATGAAAGTGAAGATCGTGTATTTCATATCGTTTTTTTAATCTATCCCAAGCAAGTCTTAAGCCATTAGCCGTCAAAGGGAAGGGGAGCAGGACGTGTTCCAGGATTCCCTTTGCTCTTTTTGAGAGTGGAATGGTTCTGGGCTCACCGTTCTTTGTATGAGGAATAAATAAAGTGTTATCTTTTATGTTATCTTTTTCTATTCTCAGAATCTCTCCTCTACGCATTCCTGTTTCAAGGGCAATAATAATTATTTGCCTAAGGATTTGATGCGGATAGTTGCCATTAACAAGCTGCTGATATTCTCTTTCCGTTAGACGTCTGTTCCTACTATTTCGGATGATAGGCTTTCGAATAGAGTTTATCGGGTTCTTAATATTAAAGTTCCATTCGATTATAGCGGTATTAAACAAATGTTTAATAATTCCAATCTGTCTAACAAAAGTTGCAGGTTTTATTTTCTGTAAACGCTGATCACGGAACTTGGCAAAGTGTTCAGAGGTAATCCTATAGATTGAGAGATCAACAAATTTTTCCCTTAAAAAACTTTTAAGAACTACTTTCTCTATCTCATAAGATTTTTTTAACGGTGATACCTCCGTTAGGTATCGATCAACAAGATCACGCAGTGTTGCCTCCTTATGATCAATTTGCAAACCTTGCCTATCAAGTTTTTGTTCCATGTCTCGCGCCCAACGTTCAGCATATTTTTTTAGTGTAAAAGTTTTTGTGATTGATTTGCAGTTTGCACGGCGCACTTGAACGTGCCACTTACCATTTCGTTTTCTAATACTAGCCATTCTTTCTTCTTTCTGTGCCAAAAGTGTGCCAAGAAAAAATAATGACTATTTCAATATATATTTATTAGGAATTCCTTGCTTAATTTTGCCATGCTCCACAGTAAACTACTGCCTCGACACGGCAGGGGTCACAGGTTCAAATCCTGTCGCACCCACCATCACACAGTGTAATTCCTTGATAAAATATTAAAAACATTTTTGCAATA